>Ga0307981_1002142_pt1 | contig 16458 bp, 15 predicted proteins | sample OrgLakmetagen987_FD_201849 | JGI IMG/M metagenome (GOLD analysis project Ga0307981, IMG submission 201849) | Saline water microbial communities from Organic Lake, Antarctica - #987 | ecosystem: Environmental > Aquatic > Non-marine Saline and Alkaline > Saline | place: Antarctica: Organic Lake... | reverse complement strand
AAAAGAAAAGGTATTTGAATTTATCTTAAATAGTCCATCAAATATTTTAGAACCATCTATTGGACAAGGTGATCTAATTACATTTATTTCAGATAAATTTCCAAACATAACATTTGATATGTTTGAAATTGATACAAAAATTAAATTATTAGATAAAATACAAAAAGATAATGTTGTTTATGGTGATTTTATGAAACAAAAAATTACAAAAAAATACAAAACAATAGTAGGAAATCCTCCTTATATTAGAACTAAAAAAGGAAATTTATATATTGATTTTACCGAAAAATGTTATAATTTGCTTAATAATAACGGAGAATTAATATTTATTGTTCCATCTGATTTTCTCAAATTAACAAGTGCTTCAAAATTACTAAATAATATGATGACAAATGGTACATTTACTCATATATTTCATCCTCATAATGAAAATATGTTTGAAAATGCATCTATTGATATTATTGTGTTTAGATATTGTAAAAATAAATTACTTGATAAAAAAATATTATATAATGACAAATTACTATATATTACAAATAGTAACGGATTAATAACTTTTGGAAAAAAAGAAAATAATAATAATGTAATGTTTCAAGATTATTTTGATATTTATGTTGGTCTTGTTTCTGGTAAAGAAAAAGTTTATAAAAATAAAAAACTTGGTAATATAGAAGTATTAAATTCTGAAGATAAAGTTGATAAATATATTTATATTAAAAAATATCCATGTGATAATAAGATAATTAATAATTATTTATTACAACATAAAAAAGAACTTATACAAAGAAAAATACGTAAATTTAATGAAAGTAACTGGTTTGAATGGGGGGCACCAAGAAATATAAATACTATAAATAATAATCTCGGTAAAGATTGTATTTACATTTGTAATTTGACAAGAAAATCAAAGGTCTCATTTTTAGGTAAAGTAAATTATTTTGGTGGTGGATTATTAATGCTAAAACCAAAAAAAAAGTGTAATTTAAATAATATAGTATCATACATAAATAGCGACACATTTAAAGAAAATTTTATGTTTTCTGGAAGATTTAAAATAGGTCATAGACAAATATCTAATTCATATATTCCAAGCAAATATCTATAATTCGATTGACCTTATATTTTTAATAAATATTTCTTTCCAACTTGGTTTAGGTCTTTTTAAGCAATTAATAAATAGTTTTATCTTTCTATTTATATTGTCGTATTTAAATATTCTATTTTTATTCCAACAAACTTGAAATGGTAAATTATTTATATTTGGTGTTAATATTGTTAATCCTTTTACACTATTAACAATTATATCATTCACAACTGTTTTATTTAATACTATGAAATAGTAATCTTTTTTTTTATTATTATTATATTCTTTATTTTTTAATTTATTAAAAAGTATCTTACTCATCTTACCATTTTCATATGATTTATTTATATGAATATCTAATATTTCATTTGTGTAAGCATATACACACATTGCTAAATTACCAGTATTATCACTTGTTTTAGTAGTTGTTGTTTTTATATTTATTGGTAACCAACCATATATATAATCTAAAGCTAAAATATCATACCACATTCTCATTTTGGGTTGTTTTATTCTTTCTTTAAATTTTTCAATAAGTAATTTAATTACTTCATCAATACAACTATTTATTTTTAGTTGAAAAGTTAAATGATTGTGATTTTAAATATTCTTTAATTTTATACATAATTAGTGGTAATTGTTTCAATCTTAAATTGTTACCTCTAAACCATTTTTGTATATTAACAATACTTTTAATATTTTCAGTATAATAATCTAATTTATCACAATAATAATTTTTTTTTGTAATACTTTTACTACATCCTTTACATATTTGATTTTGTTTTTTCTTTTTAATTTTTTTTGATTTAACAATTGTGTTTGTTGTATGTTCCATTATGATTGTTTTTTTGATAAATACTCATAAATACTTTTAGATTATTTGATTTCAATTTTATAATATATCTATGTCTAAGCATAAACATAAAATGGGTGTTTTTATAAGTATTTTTTACAATATCTTTCGTTTTCTAATTTACATATTTCATAAGTATCTTGGCGATAATTATTTTTACATAGTTGATCGTATTGTTTCATACATTGGTTATAATTCAAAGTATTATCACGAAGATTAAATATTTGGTGTGTTGGATTTATTTTAGTTTGTTTTGTATAAGTTTCTACTTTTATTGGTGTATAATTATAATTTTGTCTATTTTCTTTTGATTTTTTATATGAATCATATACTTTAAAAGTTCCTCTTTTATTAAAATTTTTTGGTTCAGTAATATCTATTATTTTTTGTTCTTTTACTAAATTTTCCCATATTAAATCTCTTAGTATTTGAATCTCATATTTATTTTTAAAAGTAAATTCACGATGTATATTTTCATTCTTTGTTTGTAATATTATTTTTTGATTCTGGTTTGGATTTTTATTTGATACAAATAATATATTTAAATATGGTTTAAATTCCTGTTCTAATTGATAGATCGCTTTTATTGATGGCATAATATCACTAATATGCGAACATTTATTTGGATTGTCAATATGTATTAATCTCATATATAATATAATTAAACATTATTAATTTTATAGTTTATCAATTTTATATTTTATCAATTTTATATTTTATCAATTTTATAGTAATTAATTATAATTACTATAAAATTAGTTATTTAATGCTCGTGATGCATCAGCAATTTCTCGACTCGTACAATCGTCCAAATCTTTTTCAAGCATTTGTTCCATAAAATATACTTCTTGTTTTGATTCAGCCATTCCACCATATTGTTGAATTGTATCCAAAATAGAACCAAATGGTTCGTCTATAAATAGACTATATGATGAACAAACATTGTCTTATGCATTACAAATATCTTCAATAATATCCGCATCACGTTCTGCTTGTGTACTGTTATCGTTGCCCATGATTTATATTTGTTTTGTTTAATCTATAAAGAACTTTAAGATAGTTTAATTAATTATTAATATTAAATTGTAATATTAATAATTAATTTTTTTATATCATATACTTATTTTAGATTCTTCAATACTATCTATATCTATATCTATATCGATATTATATAATTTTAATAATTCATAAAGTTCTTCTTTATTTGATACATGATGTTTAGAGCGTAGTATGTTTCTACGTCCTCTTGAAATTGTTTTTGGTTTATAATTTTTCATACGTTCTTTTTTAATTTCACCGTTATCGGATGAATAAACAATTTTTGAAACACCAATTTCTTTCATTTTTTTATAACAATCAACACATGGTGCTGAATTTTCTAAATTTTCTAATTTTTTACTTGTTCGTACAATATAAACAGTCAAATTACATGTAAATTTTTTTTTTTTTATAACTTTATTTTTTTTTGTCTTTACAGCATTTCTCAAAGCACACATTTCAGCATGACAACTACATGATGAACCTATAAAACCATCACTAAATTGTGTGCGTATTATGTTATGACCTAATCCAATAACTTTATTATTTTGAACCACACAGCAACCGTGTTTAAAACACATTATAGATTTTAAAGATTCATTGTATGCTACATTAATGTAGTAGTTGTCTTTTTTTGAAATATTAAGCTCGCAACTCATTAGTGATCATTTTAATAGTATTATTAATATACATTATTATAAACGTTTTTTATAAATAAATTATTCAATTTTTTTATATTTATTCTATTCTCGGGTTCTATTATTAATATATTATTTAAAATTTTTCGAATTTCTTCATCTTTTATTGTCTTATTTATATATTTTTGTATTAAATTTGTTGATTGTGCGTTTATTGGCAAATCTCTAAATGTTACCATATTTAATAATATTATACCTATACTCCATATATCACTCTTTTCATTATATTCTAATTTAGATATTTCTGGAGCATTAACTGTTCTTGTTCCTACAACACTTGTTAATTTACAGTTTTTTTCATATAATTTATGATATGTATCATAATCGATAATTTTTATATTTAAATTTTGATCAATTAAAATATTTTCTAATTTTAAATCTAAATGAGCTATTTGATATTCTTGTAATTTTTCTATACCTTTTGATATATTTTTTATAATTGTTATTTTTTCACCATTGTTTAATGGAACTTTATTTATAAATTCATATAAATCATATTTATAATATGGATAAATCACAAAACAAAAATTTTTATCATAAAATATTTCTTCTGGATATAATATAAAATCTAAATTATCAGGTATTAATTTATAAAAATTTAGTGTTTTTTCACAAAATAATTTATTTTTTTCTTTCTCAATATTAAATTGTTTTATAAATACATCTTTATTTGATCTTTTACAATAACCATAATACAATTTTAAATTCTGTTTTTTTGTTAAATATATACGAGATTTAATTATATACTTTTCCATTAATTTATTTAGATTTAATTCCATTTTATTATTACTTTATTATATTTTTTATTGTTATTTTTTTCATCAATTTTTTTATTTATTTATTCTAATAATGAATAAAGAAAAATCTAATAATTTTAAAAATTATTCATTTTCAGGACGTAAAAGCAATTTTGATATTAAGCTTTTTAATAAATATGATATACCAGCACGTGAAGTTGTTAATAAATATTTTGGCGAATCAGTTATGGACAATCCTAATCCATTAGCTCCTGATTTATTAATTTTAGATAAAGATTCTAATTATAAATATTTAGAATTACAAGTTTGTACTAAATGGGTTAATAAATTCCCTTATGATAATGTTTATATTTTTGAACGTAAAGTAAAATATGGTCTTGATTGTCTTTTTTTAGTTTTAAATAGAAGTATGACTGAAGGTTATGTTTTTGATATTCGTTCTTTACAATTTCAAAAACCACGGAGAATTAAAAAATATTCAAGAGATTTCGTTTTTGATATCCCATGGAAATCTTGTATTAAAATATCTTTAGAAAATGATTTATCCGATGATATTCTCAAATATTACTCATAAATTAAATTTTATTTACTATAAACAAGGAATTACTATAAATATAATGATTTATTACATGATATATTGTTAAATAATCCTTTATTATTGGTTTTAATGAATAATATGCTTCTAAAATCTCTTCAAAATCGTCATAATCGTTATTTATATTGTTCTCATCAATCTCAATAAATTTACATTTTATTTTCTCTTTTTCTTTGTTTTTAAATAACTCAACATCACTGCTATTATTATTATATAATTTACAATTTTCCATCAGTTTTATTTTACTTATTAATTCCTTCTTATTTTGAGGAAATTGATCTTCGCTTGTTATTAATACTGGTATATTCTTATAAATTTTATTCATCTCAGCGTTATGTTCTTCTTCGTTACTATCTTGTTCATCGACATATTCTCCTTCACTATCTTGTTCATCACTATCTTGTTCATCGACATATTCTTCTTCACTGTCTTGTTCATCACTATCTTGTTCATCACTATCTTGTTCATCACTATCTTGTTCATCACTATCTTGTTCGTATTCTTTATCACTATCTTGTTCGCTTTCAATAGTTTCTTCATCAAATTCTTCATCGCTTTCGTTTTGTTTTGATTTTGTTTTTGACTTTGATTTTGACTTTGATTTTAATTTTAATTTTGACTTTGATTTTTGTGTATCTGAATCTATTGTATTATTAGAGAATACGTCATCAATATCATTATTATAATTAGTAAAAAAATTATATAAACGACGTCCTTTATTTTCTGGAAATTTAATAAATTCTAAATTTTTTTTTGAAAATTTATTTTGAAATGATTTTTTATTTTTAAAACCTACAATTTCTTCTTGAATGATATTAATAAAAGACTCTATTAATAAATTTTCATTAAATATATATATAGAATCAATATTAAAATAATATTTGTGCATAAGTTTATTTTTAAAAATTTTAAATTTATTATTTAATTTCATATTTGTTGTCGAGTTACATAATGCATAAAATCCACTATTAGTTTTTTTTTTTAAATAAATAAATATTCGATCATTTTCTTTAATATCAAATAATGTATGTGAAGCTAATTTTTTATCATCTAAAATATTTGCATATTTAGATTCTAAGTTATATATCCAATATTGAATCATTTTTATTTTATTTTTAATTTTAATTATTATAATAATTAAAATTAATTTCAATTATTTTATTATAATGACCGATCATAATAATGACCAAATTAGTTATGACGAATTAAAAGATATAATTAAACATTCAAAAAATATAGATAATTTATCAAATATTAATATTTTATTAATAAATTTATGTAAAATACATTCATATTTATTTAAATCCACTATAATGTTATATGATCATAATCAATATTGTTATTATCGTTATTTTTATATTTTTTATATTTTAATCAAATATGTTTATTATAATTTATCTGAAAATTTAGAAAAAGAACACATTAGATATATTTATATTAATTTTACAAAATATAGTAGAAAATATAGTTTTTCAAAATTTGATAAAAACTTAATAGAAAAATATAAAAATATATTAATTGATCATTTTGATTATTTTTATGAACAATTTTTTATTAACGAAAATATTTATTTTTCTGTTTATTTTAATAATTTAATTAAATATTGTCTTCCATTGCCAATAGAATTAAATATATATTCTCCTATTTTAACATTCCGTTCAAATGTTGATAGAATTTATAAAAAAAATAATATTGATTATTATAATAAAATCCTTGAACAAGATACTATTAAAACTAAAAGAAAAGTTGAACGAGGGTTTAAAAATAGAGATATGATTAAAAATGAAATTGATATTCATTTACCTATCAAATATTTTAATCCAAAATTAGTTCAAAATTCTATTTTTTGTATTTGTATTTATAATAAAATTTATTTATGTTCTACAGTTACTAAAACATTCGAAACATTAAGTTTAACCGTATTATATCAAAGAAATATTAATAAATTTGATATAGAAAAACATAAAAAAAGAGTTTCTTTTGAAACATTAAATGAACAATGGGGTAAAGTTGATTTAAAATTAGATATAGATCTTAAAGATATTGTTTATATATCAGTATTACAAAAACTAACTAATCGAGCATTATTAAATGTTTTTAACCCTATAAATTTTAATAGAGAATTTTTAAAAAAACTATATCATGAAACAGGATTAAATATTGATAAAACTAAATTAAATAAATTATTAAATAATCCTACTTTTTTTTCATTAACACCTTTTAATGTTAAATATCAAATTGATTATACAAAGGACCGTAAATGTTTATTTTATGATGTTAAAAAATCTATTAATAATTTATTAGATTTGACTAATAATACTATAACTAATAACCCATTTGTTGAAAAAAAATTAAAAGGTAAATATTATGATTTATCTAAAATTAATAATTATTATTCTAATAAAAAAATTCCTATTATCGAACATCAAAATTTTAAATGTTTAACTCTCGATAATCATTTTAAAAAAGTTCCTTATTGTGATATTAATAGTGATAGTTATTATGTCGGTCGTCGCAAATTACAAGAAATATTATTTAAAACAAGAAAATATATTCATAATGATATATGGAATATTAAAACTAATCAAAATGATATATATAAATCAAAATCAAAACAACAAATAAATAAATTATATCATCCAGATTATAATATTAATACATATAATTATGATGCTTATATTTTATCACAATTAAAATCAGTTGGATTTTGGTTTACAGATTATACAGAAAGAATTAAAACTGGGGGTGAAATATTATTATGCGATCCTTTACAATATATTAAATTAGACTCGTATAAAAATAATCAATGTTTTGTTAAAGATGATAAAATAATTAAATTATGATAAAATAATTAAATTTTTGATAAATTAAAAAATTTTTGTGTTTCGACAAATTTTTCTTTGTCTAATTTATATTCATAACCATTATCATACATATTTAGTGTTATTATATAGTCAAAATTATATATCGTATAAAATTCTTTTAATATATCTAAATTTGTATAAGTTATTTTTAATCCTTCATATCTACCATAATATTCACTTTTATTACTATTTGTTGATATGATTAAATAATTATTTAAATTATTCATTTCATAATTATATTTTTTTTGATATTCAATTAATAAATTTTTATAAATTGGTGTTACTTGTTTTGTTGTATAAAAATCAAAATTATATTTTAATATATAATTTATTTCTTCTAATGTTAAATAATCAAATAAACTATATTTTACTAACCTTTTTAATTCAGTTATTATATTTTGATTTAGTTTTTTTGTTTGATTACTAATAAGTGATTTTAGCTCTTTTTGATATTTTAATAAATCTTTAATATTTTTATTTGTACTATTACAATATCCTATTAAACTACATATCGCTATTTTCTCATTGTTTTGTTCTTTATAATCAACTATATGAGGAATATTACCAATATAAAACCCATCAGCATTAAAATTAACTTCACTTGTAAATATAATTTTATCTATATCTTTTTCTACACATATCACTTCACGAATATAACTCTCGATATCTTTTATATTATCAAATATTGCAAAATTTATATAACCATTCTCAAATATAAAATTCTCATAATGCAATTCAATAAAATATTTTGTATAATCTATCATATTATAATTATAAGTTGTTGTCTCTATTTGACGACCTTTTAAATTATTATTATGATTTATCTTTTTTATACTTATACATTCAGGCTCTTTTTCAATTGTTATACAATTTGTCATACATTTATAGATTTCCATTTTAATATTTATTAAAATGAAAATTATCTTTATTTTACTTTATTTTATCAATTTTTTTATAATTTATTTATTTTTAGGTGGTCTTCCACGCCCTCTTGTCTTTATTACAGGTTCAGATATTATCGTAGTTGTTTTTGTTGTAACCTTCGGTTTTGTTCCCTTTACAAATACTATATTTTTCTCCTGTTTCTTATTTTGCTCTTCCATTAATTCTAATATTGTTGTTCCATTATGTTCTTCTTCATTATTAAAAGTTATATTATCATCTTGCTCATCGGTTGAAACATCGTTTGAGTCATCTTGTTGTTCGCTTGGTTGATCTTCAACTTGTTCACTTACTTGATCTTCGATTTGTTCACTAGGTTCTTCTTCAACTTGTTCACTTACTTGATCTTCGATTTGTTCGCTAGTTTGTTCTTCGACTTGTTCACTTACTTGATCTTCGATTTGTTCGCTAGTTTGTTCTTCGACTTGTTCACTTACTTGATCTTCGATTTGTTCGCTTACTTGATCTTCGACTTGTTCACTTACTTGATCTTCGATTTGTTCGCTTACTTGATCTTCGACTTGTTCGCTTGGTTGATCTTCGATTTGTTCGCTTACTTGATCTTCGACTTGTTCGCTTACTTGATCTTCAACTTGTTCGCTTACTTGATCTTCAACTTGTTCGCTTACTTGATCTTCAACTTGTTCACTTGGTTGTTCTTTTTCACCATCACTATCATCATCATCGTCGTCGTCATTATAGTCGCCACTAATTTCATCAATTTCTTCCATTTCATCCATTTCATCAATTTCTTCAATTTCACTGTTTTCATCAACAACCTCATTAACTTCATTAACTAAATTAACAACTTTATCAACTAAATTAACTTCATCGTTAATAATATTATCAACTAAATTAACTTCTTTATTAATAATAGCATCTATATGATTTGTATCTAGTTGATTTGTATCTAGTTGATTTGTATCTTGTTGATTTGTATCTTGTTGATTATCATTAATAATGGCGTCAATATGTTTATTATCTTGTTCTAAATTTGTATAAGGCATTGTATCTAAATCCTTAATTGTATTAATTTTAATTTCATTAAAAGGATTATTATCGTATAAACTTTTAATATTAGTTTTATTTTGATTTTTAGTTTCGTGTTTAATATTATCACTTAATAGACCGTTAATAAAACCAGAAGAAAAAATTAAAATAATTTGAAATTGTTTAATAATAAATGGTTCAATAAATTTATTCCACAATGTATTAATATATGGAATTTTATTAATATATGTAGTTAATAAAGTTCCATATTTATAGGCATTCTCATAAATTTGTGTTTTATCGAAATATTTTAAACTATGCCATGTGAAAAAAGAAGTTAATATATATATAAAATATATAGGAATCATTTTTTTGTATTTATAAATTAAATAATAATATGTTTTTTTAAATAAGTTTTTTATATTAATTTAAATTATAAGTGAAAAAATGAAAATTATATTAGTATGTGGTCCTGAACAAACTGGTTCAACATTATTATTTAATTTATTAAATTTTATTTTAAAAAAAGATTATATTACTGATAGTTGTTGGTTCGAAGATTATTTAAATGAATCATATAATAAAGATTGTGATTATTTAATTTTAAAAATTCACGAATATGATGAACATATAGAAAAAATATCTGATTATAAATTTTTAACATTACGTGATTTTAGAGATTCTTTAATATCAAAATTAAGACGATTGGGAATTAAAACACCAGTTTATAAAAAGAATAAAAAATATAATTTAAAATTTATTGGAAATTATATTGAACATAATATAGATTTATTTAATATTTGGTTTCCTTCATGTAATTATGTATTTAAATATGAAGATTATTTTGATAAAAAACGTAAAATAATTAAAATAATTGGCAAAATATTAAATATTGATCTAACAAACGATGATTTAACAATAATAATACAAAATTCAAGAGAATTATATAATTCTAAAACAATATCAGAGAATGATGATAGAGAAAATGAATTATATAAAAAAACTTTATTATCTCAAAATCATAATACATCAAATGGAAAAACAAAAAAATATTTAGAATTTTTTACTCCAGAAATGTGTGATAAAATAATTAATCTAAATGATAAAATTAAAACATTTTATAATAAATATTATATATAAGTTATGAATTTTTCTATAAAATCTTTAAATTACAATTTTGATGATTTTGTAATTATTTATTTTGACGGTCTTAATCATAAAATAGTATTATTAGATTATATTATAAAGAATACTATTATTAATGATGTATTTTATAAAGATAAAAAACCATTTGATGTAACTTTAACGTATTGTAAATATAATAAATTATTTGTAATATACAAAAATAAATTATCATATCGTTATAAAAAAAATCAATTGTATTTATTTAATAAAGAACATGATGAATTTAAACAAATTGATAATAATCATTATAAATTTGAATGTACTATAATGTATTTTGAACAAGCATTAAAAACTTATAATGATCCATTATATTTAACAATAAAAAATAAAAGTTCAAAATCAAAATCAAATTATAAAATATCTTATTTAATCGAATATTTAACAACCCAAACAAATAATATTAATGATAAAAAATATATTTTAATTAGAAGTGATAAATTTAATAATTATGAAAAATATTTTGATACGAATGAAGATAAAATTCGTGAAAAAAATGGTATTATTTTATTTATAATTGATAATAATACAATTATAAATAATATTAAAAATTTACAAATTATTAATATTTAATTATTTTAAAATTGTTTTTTAATATTTGCTAAAAGATTTTGTATAGAATCTTTTAATAAATTTATTTGAGTTTTTAATTCATCTTCTTCTTTTGACGAATTTAAAGTTATATCATAGTTTTCTAAATCAATACCAAATTCATTTAATCTAATATTTTCACTACTTAATTTTTTATCTTTAAAAAACTTATTTAATATTTCAAAAACGTCGTCATAATTATCAAATAATTTTAATAATATACCATTTAAATTTTCATTAATACCTGTTATTAGACGTTTGATATTTATTATTTTAGGATATTCACTATTAACTTTTACTAAAGGTTTTTGTTTAGGTTGTGATAGAGGTTGTATTTGTAGTTTAGGTTTTTGTGATTTCGATTGTGATTGTTTAAAAATATGCACATATGATTTATGTATTGATGTTGTGTGTATATATTTATGATTGTTAATTGTATCCGGTGTAATTTTTTTAGTTTGTGGAATATTTAATATACTTGAAACATATTGAAATAAATTATTATTTTGTGTAGTTTTATAAGGATTAATATATTGTAATCCAATTATTTGATCTTGTGAATCGCTATTTAACGAATCAGTAGAACTTAATGTAAATGAAGAATCATTAATAAAATCCATACTGTTTTTATATTAATTATAAAACATAAAAATTATTCAAAAAACTTAATAATTTTATAGCCTCCTTTTTGTATTTCTTCGAGTGATTTAAAATCTCCATTTATTTTTTCATATCTATAAATAATGTCAAATATTTCAACAAAAAATTTAAGTAAAGATTGACCCTGTAACTGAGTTAAATTTTCATCTTGTTTATTAATTTTTTTACTAATAATATCGATAGTTCTTTCATTTTTTGATTCTGCAAGAAGTTTAACAATAATGGGAATTAGATTATAAAGGTATTGATAACCATCTTCACCATTTTCAAAAAGTCCATATACTTTTTTATGACCAGTTTTATTAATTATTTTATCTAAAATATCATAAATATTTGCTATTTTTTTATTATCTTTAACATATTTATTTATTTTGATCATATTAAAGGGTTCGTTTTGTAATTTTAATTCTTCATTTTCTTTAATTAAACTATCAATTAAAATTTTAATTTGACCGATTTCTTCTTCATAATTTTCTAATAGACTTTGGCTTATTTTAGCATTATCTTTTAATAAAGAATTTTCTTTACTAATCTGTGTTTTTTCGTCTTTTAAATTTTTTATTTCTAATTCTAATTCTTCACCTCTTCGTTCTAAATTTTCTTCTGTAATTCTACAGTTTCTTTCCAATTCTGCATATTGTCGTTCAACTAATTGTTTTTCACGTTCTAACTTTTCTTTATCTTTAATATTTTTTTCTTTTAAATCATCTATTTGTTTTAATAATTCAGCTTCTTGTCTATTTGTTCTATTTGTAACATCAATTATTTGTTGTTCTAATAGTTGTATTTTTTCTCTTAATTCTGTTTTATCAAGTTCTAAACGTGAAACATATTCAGTATTTTCTGCTTGAGACTCTTTTAAACGATTTAATTCTCTTTCGATTGTTTGTTTTTCACTTTCTAAACGTGTTTTATTTATAAGACTTCGTTTTTGTATTTGTTTAATTTCATTTTCTAATCTAATAATATTATCTGTTTTTTCTTTCTCTAATCTTTGTATTTGTTGTTCGTATGATTGTAATCTTCGTTCTAATTCTGTTTTATCTCTTTGATTATTACTTTTTAATTCTTTTAATTCTTCATTTACTTTTTTATTTTTATTATTTAATTGTTCTATAATAGCTGTTTTTTCCTCATTTAATCTTTGTATTTGTTCTAAAATTGTTTGTTTTTCTTCTTCAAATCTTTCTTGTGAATTTTTAATTTGTTCTTGCGAACGTTCTAATAGTTCTTGTGAATTTTTAAATCTTTCTTCGGTGCTTTTAATTTGTTCTCGAGAACGTTCTAATAGTTCTTCAGTACCTTTTATTTGTTCTTGAGAACTTTTAAATTGTTCTTCTGTTCTATATAATCTTGAATTTATATTTTGTTTTTCTTCTTCTGAGGTTTCTAATTGTTCTTGAGTTTGTTTTAGTTGTTCTTGAGATCTTTCAAATTGTTCTTGAGATCTTTCAAATTCTTTTTGAGATCTTTCAAATTGTTCTTGAGATTGTTTTAATTGTTCTTTAATTCTTTGTAATTCATTATCAATTTGGTTTTTTTCTAAATTTAACTTTTGTAAATTTTGACGATATTGTTCATTAATTTTTTTTTGTTCTGCTTCCAAAGTATCTTTTTGTGATATTACTGCTGCTAAATTTCTTTGAATAGATTCATTATCTTCAGATGAAAGATTTTGTTGTAATTTTAATTGTTCTAATTCTGTTTTTTTAGCTTGTAATTCATTTTGTAATAATAAAAACTGTTCTTGTTTTTTTTGATATTCATTTTCTAAACGAGAAGTTTTTAATTCACATTTTTGTTTGTCTTTTGTATATTGTTTTTCTAATGTAATATATTTTTGACGCATTTCTTTTTTTTCTTGTTCAAATTGTTGTGTAATATCATTAATTTGTTCATTTAATTTAGCATTTTTTTCTTGTTCTAGTATAATAATATCATTTATTTCACTAATACTTTTTTCATGGCGACTAATTGTTTTAATTTGATTATTAATTCTATCTGTTAAATTTTTAATTTGATTATCTGATTTTTTAATTTGATCATTTAAATTTTTAATTTTATCATTTAAATTTATAATATTCTCTTCATACATATTTTTAATTCTTAAATTATCTGCATTTTCTTGACCAATATCTTGAAATTGTTTTTGTACTATTTGATTTTGTTCGCGTAAATTCTTAACTTGTGTATTATAATCATCAACTAATCGTTGTTTTTCACTAATTGTTAATTGTAAACGTCCTAATTGTTCATTTAAACTTTGTATTGTTATATCTTTTGTATCAATTTCTTTTTCTAATTGTATAATTCTATTTTGTAATTTAGATAATCGATCTTCTGTTTTTATTCTTGATTCTTCAAAAATTCTTTGTAATTGTGTAATTTCTGTTTGTTTTTGTGTAATTTTTTCTTTTAAATCATCTTTTATTTTCCCTTCAGATAATTTACTTTGAGCTTGTTTTTCATTATGATCTCTTATTGTTTTGCGAAACTCTTCGAGTAATTGTTTATATTTATTTTTTGATAGTTGTAATTTATTATTTGTCTCTATTCCATATTGAACACTTTGATTATAATCGTTTTTTAATTTTTTATTAAGTTCGACTAATTCATTAATTTGTGTTTTAATTTGTTCTTTAGTTTGTCGCATTGATAAAATAAGCTGTTCTCCACTTGTATTAACTTGTTTTAAAGTTTCGTCAATAATTTCATCTATAGATTCTCCTCCAATTTGTTTAGAATATAAATTAATTTTTGATTTATAATAATTACGTTTAGAAATATCGCTTGTATTATTTAATTTATGCTTATATTTTTGTAATTTATAATTAGTCATTATATTATAATAAAATAAAATTTTATTTTTATTATAATATTATTTTTTAATTCAAACTGTTTTATTATTAATATTTTTTGTATATTTATTTATTCGATCTGTTATAAATTTTATTTCACTTTCATTTGGTAAACTTAATCGAGCATATTCTACGAAATTTAAAAACATTGAATATAATTGAATTTCTTCTTTTTCATATTTATTATCACCATAAACAAATGTATCCATTAAAGTATATATTTTTTCATTATATTCATATGGTTCATTTATATATGTATCTAAATCTTCTAATGTTTTTTTAAAATCATCAAAATTTATTTTATTATTAATTATATTCTCTTGTAATATTGAATGTATTTTTGATATATTACTTGTAATTAATAAGTTATTATATGATGGATATTTTATATCTTGATTTGGTACCATACCCATACGATCACCTGCTGCTGCTCCTGATCCTACAGGAACACCTGATGAAGATAAAACTGTTTTAGTTATTCGCGGTTGTCCTCTTTTTTTTGCTAATTCAACTCTTCTATCACGAGAACTAAAAGCTTCTTCGTGTTTAGGTAACATATAACTCGATCTTTTATCTTGTGACGAGTCCATTTTATATTATATATTAATAAAATTATTTATTTTAATTTTTTTTGAATTAAAACAATTAAATATTCATAAATACTATCATAAACTTGTGATGATGTTAATTCTGTCGCATTTACAAATTTATCAATTTTACTTTTCTTTTGCATTTCTAATACAAAAGGAAACTCTAATTTATTAAATTTTGTTTTTTCAAAATCTAAATTATTATATTCATATTTATACGTTTCTTTATTTCGTTTAATAAATTCTTGACGTTTTTCTAAACATTCTTTTTTATCACGACCAACAAAAATATGCGAATCTATAATAAAATCAATCTTATCATCTGGAAAACATAAACCAACTAAAACAATACCTTTATTTTTGTTTTTATTTACATATTCATTAAATTTATCCCAGTTAAAAGCTTCTTGTTTATACCAATTTATTATTGTTTTATCTTTTATTTGTACAGTTTCTTCATGATCTAAATCATAAAAATCATATAAATCAATTAATTTTAAATTAAAATCACGCTCTATATCTTTTGATAAATTTATACGTCCACATCCAGAAATACCAGATATAGCTATTATTAGTTGTTTGTTAAATTTTATATATGCTTCAACAATATTCATAATAATTATATATATTATATTTATATTATATTTATATTATATATATAAAATGTCATTAAACTTTATTATATTAAAAACTATCACAATAATTCATATTTTGTATATATTATTTGTTGTTCTTACACCTTTTTTAAATATGAA
>Ga0307981_1002141_pt1 | contig 16460 bp, 15 predicted proteins | sample OrgLakmetagen987_FD_201849 | JGI IMG/M metagenome (GOLD analysis project Ga0307981, IMG submission 201849) | Saline water microbial communities from Organic Lake, Antarctica - #987 | ecosystem: Environmental > Aquatic > Non-marine Saline and Alkaline > Saline | place: Antarctica: Organic Lake... | reverse complement strand
ACGGTGCCACTGCGACCGGAGCGACCACTCGTGTACTCCTGTCGGCGACCGATGGCGCCCGGGACTGGACGACGATTGGTGTCAGTACGAACATCATCGAAGCGTCGTGGCTCGCACTCGAAGACAGCCTCGTGTACGGCCTGCTCCATCGTCGTCGCTGAGCGAAGAAGCGTGCGGTCGGGCGTCCGATGGTATTGACTGGTGACTGATGGCTGCTCCCAAGTTCACTCCCGTCGTGCCGACCGATGCACCGAGGTACTACGCGTCGCCGATGCACGTTCCCGCGTCATGGATGCCCGACCGGCCCGGCGACATCGATGGGTTCCAGCCGCACGGTGATCGCCTGGGCTCCCCGGGGCCCGACCAGGGATACGCGATCAAGATCGCGAACTCGCTGCGACCGAAACTGCACCTGCAGGAGGGGGAGAACGAGGACGACGTGATGCGCGGCTGCCTCGGCGTCGCACTGCGGAGGGCATCGATGTTCTCACGCGCTCCGGTCGTGCACGATCTGACCATCGCCTTCACCGTGTGGGGCTTCCTCGACCCCGAACCCGATGCCGACCTGGTCGCGCTGCGCAAGCCGTTGTTCGAAGGCTTGCGCCACGTGGCGCACCACTACGCCGAGGGGCGGATCGTGGTCGATCGGGTGCCGGTCGAAACGCTGCAGATGACGCCGGCGCAGGTGGAAGCAGCGCACGCGTCGGACTGGCGCGTCCCCCTCGCACTCTGATCCGGCCGTGATGCGGACGCTCCAGGTCGGCGACATCGACCTGTCGAACACGCTGCAGATGATCGGCATCTACGGTGCCGATCCGACGTTCCGCAAGGGCCGGGGTCACTTCGCCAAGGCGGTGCTCACGCCGGGGGGTGCCGGCACGTTGCGTCTGAGCTGGACCGGCGACGGAACCGTCGACGCCGAGGCGTGGGGTGACGGCGCCGACTGGCTGCTCGACCGTTCGCCCCACTGGGTCGGCCTGACCGACGACGTGTCCGGGTTCGATCCCAGTCCGAACCGCCGCGTGCACGATCTCTGGCGACGACATCCCGGCCTGCGCCTCGCGGCCAGCGGCGTGATCTGGCAGGAACTGGTTCTGGTGCTCCTCGGCCAGCGGGTCACGACCGAGGAAGCAGCCAAGAGTTGGAACCGGATGTGTCGTACCTGGGGTGAGCCCGCACCCGGCCCCTGCGAGCTCCTCCTGCCGCCCGAGCCGTCGACGATCGCTGCGCTCAGCTACGTCGACCTCCATCGGATCAACGTCGAGCGACGGCGTGCCGATGCGATCCTGCTCGCTGCCAAGCGCGCGAACCGACTGGAGGAGGCCGCCACCATGTCCACCACCGAGGCACTCGTCCGGCTGTCGGCACTGCCGGGCTTCGGATCGTGGACCGCAACGGCAACCGTGCTCGCATCGCACGGCGACCCCGACACGGTGCTCCTTCGTGACTACGGGATGCCGACCCTGGTGAACTACGCCTTCACCGGCGACGCGACGCGACTCGACCCCGATCGAGGCGGCGACGAGATCATGCTCGGTCATCTCGAACCGTGGCGCGGCCATCGCCAACGCATCATCCGGCTGCTCTTCGCAGCGGGGATCTCTGCGCCGAGACGCGGGCCTCGCCAACGCAACCCGGACATCCGGCGCCTCTGAGCATCCGACCGATCGAGGCGGGTCGCCGCCCGTTGTACAGTCGGCCGGGCCTATGACCGATCAGTTCGAACCGTCGGTCCACCCGCATCGACGTCGCAATCCGCTCACCGGCGACTGGGTCATCGTGTCGCCGCAGCGCACCACACGACCGTGGCTGGGGGCGACCGACAACACCGTGGGCGACTCGACTCCGAGCCATGATCCCGACTGCTACCTGTGCCCCGGGAACGAGCGAGCCGGAGGCGTCCGCAATCCGACGTACGCGTCGACCTTCGTGTTCGAGAACGACTTCGCAGCGCTACTCCCGAACACCCCTGCCGCCACGTCGGGTGGCGAGATTCCGGACCGGTTGTTCGAGAGCGCTGCGGCTGTCGGGGAGTGCCGCGTGATCTGCTTCTCGCCGCGCCACGACATGCCCTTGTCGAAGATGACCGTTGCCGAGATCGGTGTGGTGATCGATCTGTGGAAGACCCAGTTCGCCGAGCTGAGCGACCGCTACGAGTGGGTGCAGATCTTCGAGACCCGTGGAGCGGTCAGCGGTTCGTCGAATCCGCATCCTCACGGGCAGATCTGGTCGTCGGACTTCCTGCCCGACGAAGCCGTCAGGGAAGTCGGCAGTCAGGCCGGATACCACGAGCGTCACGGGTCGTCGATGCTCGTGGACTATGCCGCTCGCGAAGCCGAGACGGGGGAGCGGACCATCGTCGTCAACGACCACTGGATCGTCGTGATCCCGTACTGGGCGTACTGGCCATACGAGACGCTGGTCCTCCCGCGACGTCCGAGACGGACGCTGCTCGAACTCGATGCTGTGGAATCCGAGTCGCTCGCCGAGGTCCTGCAGACGATGCTCACCGGTTTCGATCGGCTGTTCGACACGCCGTTCCCCTATTGCTCGGGATGGCACAATGCGCCCACGTCGGGTGTCACCGACTTCCAACTCCATGGGCACTACTTCCCGCCGCTGCTGCGTTCGGCCGATGTCGCGAAGATCCCGGCGAGCTACGAACTGCTCGCGAACCTGCAGCGCGACCTCACGCCCGAAGCGGCAGCGATCAACCTGCGTGCTGTGTTGTCCTGATGGGTGCCGCTTGCCGTCGTCTCGACGAGCGCTGACGGACTAGACCGACCGGATGGATTTCGATCTCGAACAGACCGACGCGCTCCTCTCGACGACCCGTGCGGTCCGCAAGCGGCTCGACCTCGACCGCGAGGTCCCCGACGACGTGCTGCTCGACTGTCTGCAACTGGCCGTGCAAGCGCCGACTGGGTCCAATCAGCAGGGATGGCGTTGGATGGTCGTGCGTGACCAGGCGAAGAAAACGGCGCTCGGCGAGATGTACCGACGGGCGGGCGGCGACTACCTCGCCGCCGCTGCAGCGTCGGCCGCCGAAGGTTCCCAGAGCGCTCGCGTGATGGACTCGGCGAACTATCTCGCAAACAATCTGGAGAAGGTTCCGGTCCTGGTGATCCCGCTGATCATCGGCCGACTCGACGAGATGGTCGACCAGCCGTCACGGATGACGGGTGCGGCGGCCGGTCTGTTCGGCTCGATCGTCCCGGCGATGTGGAGCTTCCAGCTCGCGTTGCGCAGTCGCGGTCTGGGCAGTTGCTACACGACGCTCCATCTCGGCATGGAGCAGGAGGCCGCCGACCTGCTCGGGATTCCCGCCCACATGACCCAGGCCGGCCTCTTGCCCGTCGCATACACCACGGGAACCGACTTCAAGGCTGCGGCACGGCCACCGGTCGAGGAGATCACCTACCTCGACACGTACAAGAACCCGATTCGCTGACCCGCCGTCAGCGGGCGGCGAGGCCCGTTGCTGCGAGTGCTGCGAGGAAGCGGTCGTTGCCGGCGCGATCGGTGACGGTCACGCGCACCCCGACGTCGGGAAACGCCCGGGTGACCACGCCCTGGCGCTCGAGTGCCGTGCCGAGTTCGCTCGCCAGGTCACCGACGGGGAGCCACACGAAGTTCGCTTGTGCGTCGGGAACCGTCCAGCCGCTCGCCAGGAGCGCGTCGCGCACACGTGAGCGCTCGGCGACCACGTCCGCGACCCTGAGGGTCATCTCGTCGTGTGCCGCCAGGCTCGCTCGGGCTGCGAGCTGGGCGAGGCCGTTCACGGCGAACGGGACCAGGGTGCGATCGATCATCGCGATCACGTCGGGGTGCCCGACCGCGTAGCCGACCCGGAGGCCGGCGAGCCCATGGGCCTTGCTGAAGGTCCGGGTGATCACCAGGTTCGAATGCGCAGCGAGCAACGCAGTCGAATCGGTGACGGCGGGGTCGGTGACGAACTCGCTGTAGGCCTCGTCGAGCACGACGAGGCACCCGGTCGGCACGGCGTCGAGGAACGCGGAGATCTCGTCGGTCCCGACCACCGTGCCCGTCGGGTTGTTCGGATTGGTCACGAACACGACCTTCGTGCGGTCGGTGACCGCATCGGCAAGGGCGACCAGGTCGAACGCCTCGTCGCGAAGCGGAACGCGGACCTGTTCCGCTTCGACCAGCATGGCGAACAAGGGGTACGCCTCGAACGACGGCCAGCACATTGCGACCTGGTCACCTCGGTCGCAGTACGCGAGCAGGATCTGCTGGAGGATGCCGGCCGACCCCGGACCCACGGTGACTTGGTCGACGTCGACACCGAACTGCGCAGCAAGCTCTTCGCGCAGCGCCGAGGCCCGGTGATCGGCATAGAGATTGATCTGCTCGATGCCCGAACTGATCGCGCCGGCCACCGACGGCAGCGGTCCGAAGGGTGCTTCGTTCGACGCCAGCTTGATCGCGTCGGCCACTCCGTGGTCGGCCTCGGCGGCCGCGGCCGAACGGCCGGGTCTGTAGGCGGGTAGGGCGTCGATGGCGGGGCGGGGTGTGCCGGTCACAGTCGTGGAGTCTGCCAGCTGCCGGCAGATGCAGCTGTACTCGCCGAGGGGATCAGACGACGGTGCCGAGCCAGGTGCCGATCACCCATGTCACCGCACATGCAGCCACCGCCCAGCCGATCTGGCGTGATGCCGTCCGAATGATCGATCGCTCGGTGAAGCGGGCCAGAACAGCGCCGACCGTGCCGGCCGCGACGAGTCCGAGGATCGCCGAGGCGATGACGGCGCCGGTTCCCCCGGCGAAGAACCACGGCATGAGTGGGATCAGCGCACCGATCGTGAACGCGATGAACGAGCTGAATGCCGCCTGGACCGGGTTGCCGGTGTCATCGGGATTCACGCCGAGTTCCTCGCGAGCGTGCACTTCGAGCGCCACCTCGGGGTCCGACATGACTGCTTCGGCCATTTCGGTCGCCTGCTCGGCATCGAGGCCGCGCCGCCGGTAGATCGCAGCAAGTTCGCGGGCCTCGGCTGCGGGTTGGCGTGCCAACGACTGGCGCTCGATGTCGAGTTCGCGCTCCACGAGTTCGGATTGGGCCTTCATCGAGACGTACTCGCCCGCGGCCATGGACGCAGCTCCGGCGAGGAGTCCGGCGACCCCTGCGACCAGCACGTTCGAGCGGTCGGACGCTGCTGCTGCGACACCGAGGATCAGGGCGACGTTCGACACCAGACCGTCGCTGACCCCGAACACCGCAGCGCGGGCCGACCCGCCGGTGACGTCCCGATGGCGATGCACCATGTGGCGGTGACCGTGGTCCTGGTCATGGTCGTGTTCGAGTTGGTGGTCGTGTTCGTGGGGGTCGCCGCCGTCGGGCTCACGCGGCTGGTCCAGCACGTCATCGCTCATCTCTCCAACGTACCGCTGGCGGGCTCGGTCGGGTTCGACTGTTCGGCGAGCCCGTCGAGAAGGTTCTGAATCCGCACCGACTTGGTTCTGATTACGAACTCACCTAACCTCTCGCCGAGATGGCTGACGTGACGACCTCGAACTGCTCGATCCAGGCGAGCCTCGACGTGCTCGGGGACCGCTGGACGATCCTGATCCTGCGTGACGCGTTCCGCGGGGTCCGAAGATTCGACGATTTCCGCAAGGACCTCGACATCGCCCGCCCCGTGCTCACCGACCGACTCAAGCGACTCGTCGAGCGTGGAGTGTTCGCACGACACCTCTACTGCGAGCGCCCGCCCCGGTACGAATACCGGCTGACCACCATGGGCATGGCGCTGTCGCCGACGCTCGTCGCCCTGATGCGCTGGGGAGACCAGTGGCTGTCCGACGGCGATGCCCCGACCGTGCTCGTCCACGACGCGTGTGGTCATCCGCTCGACCAACAGTTCGTCTGTTGGGAGTGCAACGAGACCTTCACCCCCTACGACATCGCCAGTCGCCCCGGCACCGGCCGCGGTTCCGTTCGGCCCGACGAGGAGACCCATGTCTGACCACATCGACCACCCGCTGTTGAACGAGTCGCTCGGCGACCTGATGGCGCTCGCCGCCCAACGTCGAGACGTCACCCACGGCACACGGGTCACCTACAGCCCGAAGGTCTTCATTCCGCTGACGTTCCTGTGCAACGACACGTGTGGCTACTGCACCTTCGCCCAACCGCCGGCGCGGGTCGACAAGCTCTTCCTCGATCCCGACGACGTCGTGAAGATCGCCCGACAGGGCGCGCGGCAGGGATGCCACGAGGCGCTGTTCACGCTCGGGGAGCGTCCCGAGGATCGCTACGAGGTCGCCCGTGACTGGCTCACGGAACGTGGCTACGACTCGACGGTCCACTACGTCGCCGAGATGGCCGACCTGGTGCTGCGCGAGACCGGTCTGTTGCCGCACGCCAACGCCGGTGCGCTCACCAAGGACGAACTCGCTCGCATCCGACCGTTCAGCCCGAGCCAGGGGATGATGATCGAGTCGGTGAATCCTGATCTCGAGGCTCACCGTGGAGCACCCGACAAGACGCCCGAGCGGCGCCTCGCCACCCTGGAGGCCGCGGGGGAGCTGAGCATCCCGTTCACCACCGGCATCCTCGTGGGAATCGGTGACACGAAGGCCGACCAGCTCGCCGGACTGGAGGCAATCGCCGCATCGCACGCCCGTCACGGTCACGTGCAGGAGGTGATCGTGCAGAACTTCCTGCCGAAACTGCAGACCCGCATGAAGGGTGTCCGTGCCTGCCCGAGCGACGACTACCTGTGGACCATCGCTGCCGCACGTCTGATCCTTCCACCGGAGATCCACCTGCAGGCCCCGCCGAACCTGTCCGACGACTTCGGCGCGTTGCTCGACGCCGGCATCGACGACTGGGGCGGCGTCTCGCCGGTCACCGCCGATCATGTCAATCCCGAGCGCCCGTGGCCCGATCTGGATCGGCTGCGCGAGGTCACCGAGGAGCGCGGCCATGTGCTGGCGCCACGCCTCACCGTGTACCCCGAGTTCGTGCGTGACCGCGGCCGCTGGCTCGACGAGTCGCTGCACTTCCCGGTGATGGACCGTGCCGACACCGAGTGGCTCGGCCGCGACGACCCCGGCCAGTTCTGGCCCGAGAAGACCACCGCGGCCGACACCGTTGCCGACGGTGCGGAGTTCGTGCTGGTGGGCCACCGTTCCACCGTGTGGTTCTCGGGCGCCGACGCCCCACCTCCCGCGCTCGTCCCCGGCCCGCCTGCAGTCGGTCGTGGTGCGGTCGCAGATGTACTGGCGGGAATCGAAGCGGGCGAGGAGCCCTCGGTCGACGAGATCGTCACGCTGTTGAGCGCACGGGGTTCGGAAGTCACCGCGGTGTGCGAACTCGCAGATCGCAAGCGTCAGGAGATCGTCGGCGACACGCTCACCTGGGTCGCCAACCGCAACATCAATTACACGAACGTGTGCACCTTCAAGTGCAAGTTCTGTGGCTTCTCCAAAGGCCCGCTGTCGCTGAACCTGCGCGGCACGCCGTACCTGCTCACGCTCGACGACATCGCCGAGCGCGCCAAGGAGGGGTGGGACCTGGGCGCCACCGAGGTCACCCTGCAGGGCGGTATCCACCCCGACTTCGATGGCGATTACTACATCGACGTCACCAAGGCCGTGAAAGACGCCGTGCCCGACATGCACGTCCACGGCTTCACCGCACTCGAGGTCACCGAAGGCGCAAAGCGACTCGGTGAGGACCTGCCCACCTATCTCCAGCGCCTGAAGGACGTCGGCCTCGCCTCGCTGCCGGGCACCGCCGCGGAGATCCTCGACGACGAGGCTCGAGCGATCCTGTGTCCCGACAAGGTGAACACCGAGGAATGGCTCGAAGCGCACCGTGCCGCCCACTCGATCGGGCTGCACTCGAATGTCACGATGATGTTCGGCGCGATCGAGGAGACGATCCACCAGGCCCGTCACTTCGTTCGCACGCGCGATCTGCAGAAGGAGAACGTGGCAGCCGGTCGCGTCGGGTTCACCGAGTTCGTCGGCCTCCCGTTCGTGCACATGGCGTCGCCGATCTACCTGCAACGCAAGTCTCGCCGTGGCCCGACGTTCCGCGAGAACCTGCTGATCCATGCCGTTGCTCGTCTCGCCTACGGTGACCTGATTCCGAACGTGCAGGCCAGCTGGGTGAAGATCGGCCTTGCGGGAACCGCGCAGATGATGAACGCCGGGTGCAATGACCTCGGCGGGACGCTGATGGACGAGAACATCTCGCGAGCGGCCGGCGCGAGCCACGGCCAGGCGATGACGGGGGAGAAGTTCGCCGACTTCGCTGCGGCGCTCGGGCGTCCGCTCGCCCAGCGCACCACGAACTACGACCGGGTCGGTGTGTGAACGCTCACGACGACCTCCGTCGGGGTCACGTCGTCACCACGCTGTCCGTGGTCGAGCGGGTGGGCGATGCCCGGTTGCCGACGGACCTGGGCGAATTCAGGATCGTGTCGTACCGGGCAGATGACGGCAACGATCAGGTCGCGCTCGTCGCCGGCGACGTGGCAGCGATGTCCTCGCAGCCGGTACTCGTCCGGTTGCACAGCGAATGCCTCACCGGTGACGTGCTCGGCTCGGCGAAGTGCGACTGCGGCGAACAGCTCCACGCGGCGCGGCGGGCGATCCTCGCCGAAGCAGCCGACGGTCGTGCCGGCGTGGTCGTGTACCTGCGTGGACACGAAGGACGTGGGATCGGCCTCGCCAACAAGATCAAGGCGTACGAACTCCAGGACCAGGGGCTCGACACCGTCGAGGCGAACACCGCCCAGGGGCTTCCCGTCGACGCCCGACGGTACGGGGTGGCCGCAGCGATCCTGCTCGACCTCGGTGTCTCGTCGGTCCGGCTGATCTCGAACAACCCGACGAAGGCCGCCGGCCTGGTCGAGCACGGTCTCGCGGTGAGTGAGATGGTGCCGATCGACGTCGCACACACGCCCGAATCGCATGCGTACCTCGACTCGAAGCGCCGCCTGCTCGACCACCTCGGCTGACGCACGCTGCGGTGGCAGCCGGTCGGTGGGTCAGCGATGGTCGATCACGAGCTCGACGCGCAGGTCGTCACCCAGTCGAAGAACGTCGACGAAGCGACCGCGAGGGAGCGCACCGATGGTCGCAGCACCCTCGCCGACGAACATCGCACGGGCATCGTCGCCGCCGAACATCGCCGGTGCGAGATACACGACGTAGCGATCCACGAGCCCCTCGGCGTGGAACTGGGCGGCCGTGTTCGCGCCGCCTTCGACCATCAGCTGGAGCACCCCATCGGAACCGAGTTCGTCGAGCAGGTCGACGAGGTCGCCGCGCCACTCGGTGCACGGGTGGACTGCGGCATCGGCGGGTACCGATCCGAGGACGATGCGTCGAGGATCTGGCCCGTCGACGAGTCTGACGGTCAGTGAGGGGTCGTCGGCGCGGACGGTTCCTGCTCCGACCAGGATCGCCTGGCTCTCGGCGCGCAGCCGGTGGACGTCGCGTCGGGCGTCCTCGCCGGTGATCCACTGGCTCGACCCGTCGGTAGCGGCGGTGCGGCCATCGGTGGTGGCCGCGAGCTTGAGGAGCACGTAGGGACGCCCGGTTCGACGGTGGTGGAGATAGGCCGCGAGCTGTTCGGTCGCGTCGGCAGCGCCCGGGCCGACCGTGACCCCGACGCCAGCCGCTTCGAGGGCGGCGATGCCGCTCCCGGCGACGTTCGGGTCGGGATCCTCGATCGCTGCGATGACCCGGGTGATGCCGGCGTCGATGATCGCCCGCGTGCACGGTCCGGTTCGTCCGGTGTGCGCACAGGGTTCGAGCGTCGTGGCCAGCGTTGCCCCGTGCAGATCTGCGCCGGCGTCGGTCGCGGCGCGCATCGCCACGATCTCGCCGTGCGCGCCGCCCGGCGCCTCGGTGGCACCGGTGAACACGCGTCCGTCGGAGGTCTCCACGGCTGCCCCCACCCACGGGTTCGGCGCAGTGCGGGTTCGTGCGGCCCCCGCTGCGTCGAGAGCGCGAGCGATCAGTTCGTCGTCGGGCGTTGTCACCTGCCCATCTTGGCTGCCGAGGCCAGCATGCACCCAGCGACGATCGTGGCCTTCGTCGTCACGGGTTGCGTTGAGCGAAGATGGTGGAATGAGTGACACCGTCCCCGCCACGACCCGCGAGATCCGATCCACCGTCACCGAGGACGGCATCCTCACCATCGACATCCGTGAGGCCGACGTTCCGGAGCCGGGCCCAGACCAGGTGCTGGTCCGGATCGAAGCTGCACCGATCAATCCGAGCGACCTCGGTCTGTTGGTGGCCAATGCTGACCCGGCCTCGTTCAGCGCTGGCGACGGGTCGGCGAGCGCCCCGATCCCGGAAGGACTCGGCGCACTCGCCGCCCGATTCGGGATGCCGATGGTCGCAGGCAACGAAGGTGGGGGCGTGGTGGTCGCGGCTGGTTCGTCCGACGCCGCTCAGGCGCTGGTCGGCAAGACTGTCGGCTTCGTGTCCGGCGATGCCTATGCCGAGTATCGCCTCGTCCACGTGATGGGTTGTCTCCCGATGCCCGACGGCACCGACCCGGTCGACGCGGCGGCATCGTTCGTGAACCCGCTCACCGCCCTCGGGATGGTCGAGACGATGAAGGCCGAGGGGCACACGGCGCTGATCCACACCGTGGGTGCCTCCAACCTGGGCCAGATGCTGCAACGGATCTGCACCGCCGACGGCATCGACCTGGTCAACATCGTGCGCAAACCCGAGCACGTCGCGATGTTGCAGGCGAACGGCGCCACCCACGTGGTCGACTCCAGTGCCGACAGCTTCGTCGACGATCTCACCGATGCACTCCGCGCCACCGGTGCGACGATCGTCTTCGACGCGATCGGTGGCGGTGACCTGGTCGGCACCATCCTCGGTCGCATGGAAAAGGTCGCATCGGAGGGCAACGCGTACAACCGCTACGGCTCCGACACCAACAAGCAGGCATACATCTACGGCGGGCTCGATCGCGGCCCGACGATCCTGAACCGGACGTTCGGGTTGAGCTGGTCGGTCTCGGGCTGGTTGCTCACACCGTTCCTTGCGAAGATGGGCGCCGACGCGCAGCGCTTGCGTGACCGTGTCGCCAACGAGATCACCACCACCTTCGCCAGCACCTACGGCATGCGGCTGTCGCTCGACGAAGTGGTCGACCCCGCCAACGTCGAGCGCTATGCGAAGATGGCGACCGGTGACAAGGCCCTCGTCACCCCGCAGGCCTGACCGATGGACGTCACCGACGCCGTCAACCGCCGTAAGTCGATCCGTGCGTTCCTGCCCGATCCGGTCTCGGACGACACGCTGCGCGACCTGCTCGGCGCAGCCTCCCGTTCGCCCTCGGGCGGCAACGTCCAGCCGTGGCGCATCTACGTGGTCAACGGCGACTCGATGACGCGATTCCGCGAATTCATCGCAGAACGGCAGCCGGGAGCACCGGCGTACGACATCTATCCGAAGGGTCTCACCGAGCCGTACCGCTCGTCCCGGTACGCCATCGGTGAGCAGATGTACGCCGCGATCGGCGTCGAGCGCGATGACAAGGCCGGCCGGTTCGCCCAATTCGCGAAGAACCTCGACTTCTTCGGGGCGCCGGCGGCGTTCTTCTGCTTCTTCGACCGTCAGATGGGTCCACCCCAGTGGTCCGACCTCGGCATGTTCCTGCAGACGTTCATGCTGCTCGCTCAGGAGGCGGGGCTCGACACGTGCGCCCAGGAGGCCTGGGCGGTGCACGAGGAGGCGGTGAGCGAGTTCGTCGGCGCACCCGACGAACAGCAGATCTTCTGTGGGATGGCGATCGGCCACGCCGACACCGACCATCCGATCAATTCGGTCGAGTCCGCACGCGAGCCGCTCGAGGTGTTCGCTCGTTTCGTCTGAGGCCCTGCCTCGGTCACGCAGCGGCGATCGGCCGAGCGCGCTCGACCTCGGTGACGTGGGCGAGGAGACGGTCGAACACGTTCGCCCGATCGAACTGCATTGCATAGGCCCGAGCGCTGCGACCCCAGCGCGAACGTTCGCCGGCGGACAACCCGAGAATGGCCTCGGTCAAGGTGTTCGCAATCGCCGAAGGATGGCCGGGCGGGACGATCTTCGCGTGCGGGCCGACCGCTTCGGGGATGCCGCCGGTGTCGCAGGTGATGATCGGACCGCCTCCGGCGAGCATCTTCTCCACCAGCGCGATGCCGAAGGTCTCGACGAACTCGGGCCGCGGTTTGCTCGCCAGGACGTAGGCGGAGGAGCCGGCCATCAGGTGAGGCTTCTCTGCGTCGTCGACGTCGTCGAAGAAGACGATGCGCTCGGGGTCCGGGGTCGACAGCGCCAGCGCACGAAGGTCGAGCGCCTCGGGACCGTTGCCGCAGATGACCAGCTTCGTGTGCGTTCGTGCGGCGGACGCAGCAAAGCCGTTGATCAGGTCGTCGACGCCTTTGGCTCGGCTCAGGCGCGACAGGAACATCACGTACCCATCGCGCTGGAGGCCGCGAGCTGCGAGGCGCCGCTCGGTGTCGATCGGATCGAGGTCGGTGTACGCGGACGCATCGATGGCGGGGTATGAGATCTTCACCCGCGCATCGCAGGCCGGAGCGAAGTTGCTGCCCCAGCGTCGGTCGATGGCCGTTGCTGCGTCGAGGATCAGCTCACGCGTGTACTCCGACACCGCAACGCACACGTCGTTGCCCAGATACGTGGCCAGGACCTGAGCAGCAGCGCCGAAGCGACCCTCGTCGACCGCCGTGCGCACGACGTTGGTGATGTCGGAGCCCACCGCCTCGGCGATGGTCACGAGTGGCGCACACATGCCGGTCGATCGAGCGATCTGGGCCGCCTGGGCGATCGCGGTGTCGTGGGGCGTCAGGTACAACGACATCGCCGTCGTGGGAACGCCCTCGGTGAACAGTTCCACGAGTCGGCCCACGATGCCACCGAGGTGGCGGCCGTCGGGGACCTTGTAGTCGCCCACCGGCTCGGGCCGCTCCACCGTGATGCCCCGAGAGTAGGGGAGCACGGAATGCAGTGGCTTGAGCGGCAGCCCGGCTGCCTGCAGCGCATCGATCGGCCACGTGACGATCCTGACGTCGTCGAAACCACGGGTGAGCGCTGCTTCGGCGAGGTTGCGGGCCTCGCCGGAATGCCCACAGATGACCGGGTCGGCGCGTACGACGATCACGAGACGCTTGGTCGGATTCGCCGGCGGCGCGCCCGACTCCAGCGGTGGGAGGCCCGGCTGCGTGGCGTCGAGGTGATCCGAGATCATGGTCATGGGCGCTGCTCCTGGTTCGATGACGCGTCGCGTTGCGACGAGTCGAGGGGTACGGGGACACGTGAGACCGACGGTGGCCGTGTGGTGGTCCCCCATGTCGAGGGCTCGAGTCCGAGTGCGATGACGAGGCCACCACCCGCATGGACCTCGGAGGCGGCGAGCCACGACCGGTCGATCGAACGGCCATCGAACGTGACGCTCTGTACGTACTGCGGACGAGTGTCGTCCTCGACGAAACCAGGAGCCGACACGGTCAGCGCGGCGTCCCCGAAACGGATCACGCTGCGGGCGAACGACGGGGCGTTGATCAGGAACATCTGTTGCCCGGCGACCGGGAACAGTCCGAGCGACGCCCAGACGTACCACGAGCTGAGGCCGCCCGAGTCGTCGTTGCCCGGCAACCCGCCGGCGCCGGGTCCGAACTGCCCGTTGACCGCTGCATGGACGATCTCGGTGGTGCGGGCGGGTCGGCCCACCCAGTGGTACGACCAGGGCGCCTCCATGTCGGGTTCGTTGTTGAGACCTTCGAAGCGATTCAGCGCGTAGCCCGCAGCGACCTCGTCGGCGGGCGGATCGATGCCGAGCTGTTTCACCGGAGGTGCGTCGACGCCGAAGAACTGATCGAGTATTGCGCAATAGGCCGCCTCTCCACCAGCCACCTCGATCCGCGTTGCCATGTCGTGCACGAGTCGGAACGAGTAGTTCCATCGCCCTCCCTCGTAGAAGCTCGAATCGAGGAGCAGACCCGTGTCCGGGTCGAAGGCATTGATCCACCGCGTGGCCAGCCCATCGAAGTGCGCGGCGAGCTCATCGTCACCGACCGCACGGGCCACGCCCGCCGAGCCGTGGTACGCCGCAGCGAGATCGAGGGTGTGCGAGATCGGATGCACGACCCCGTTCTCGAGGTACTCCTCACCGAACAACCGACGGAGGTCGGCCTCCATGTGGCTCAGTGCGCGATCCCAGTCGATCCCGGGGAGGCCGAGGTCGCACAGGTCGGCGAAGAAGGTATGGGCGAGTGCGCTGCCCTGTCGGAAGAAGCGATCGGCACCCTTCGCCATCCGGTAGCCGATCGGGATGTTCCCCTCTTCGTCGGCGATGCGGAGCAGCGCGTTCGCCAGCTCCACGGCACGTTCGGGGAACAGCGCCGTGAGCAACGGGAGCTGCGTGCGGTAGATGTCCCACATGGTGCAGATGTCGAACACGAACGCACCGTCGGCGGACCAGAACGGGCTCTCGTCGGGAGCGAAGCACGGCTTGATCATCGAGTGGTACAGCGCGGTGGCGAAGACGCTGCGGCGGGTCTCGGACTCTGTGTCGACCTCGATCCGATCGAGATGGTCGACCCAGGTGCGAGCGGTGTCGACGCGGCGCGACGCGAACGACTCTGCGCTCGGCGACGCATCCGAGCGGCGGAGGTCGATGTCGAGGTTGTCCGACGCCTGTTGCGTGCCGCGCAGGGAGAATCCGATCCGGAGTTCGACGGTCTGCCCCGCCTGGATCCGGCCCGACCAGGCCAGTCCGAAGGGGCGCAGCGTCGACGGACGGATCGTGTCGAAGCTGAGGTTGCTGCCGCCCGGCATCAGCCGATGGTCGTACCAGAGCCCCCGGGGCCAGTCGGCGCCGCCGGACGGTCCGTCACACTCGACGTGAAAGGCGATCGGGACACCTTCCATGACGACTTCGCCTCGGGCCCGTCGGCCGGCGGTGGCCTCGAGGCGAGCCCGCAGCGGCACGGTCGTTCCGTGGTCGATGAGTAGTCCACCGTGGGAGCAGTCGAGCACGAGGTGGGCAGTGGTGTTCTCGGGGAAGGTGTAGCGGTGGACGGCGCTCTTGGGTCCCACCGTGAGTTCGGCTTCGATTCCGTTCGCGAGGCGAGCTCGGTACCAGCCGGGGGACGCCTCTTCTTCGACGACCGCCACGGGTTCGTTGACACGTGAGACGTCGTGGGCCGCTCCGATCAGGGGGGTCACGCGGAGGTAGTTGTAGTACTTGCGGATGGCGCCGGTGCCCGATTGCTGGAAGTGCGTGAATCCTCGGGTGACGTTGCCGTCGAGGAGGCGCCGAGGCGGGCCTTCGGTGGAGCGTTCGAACGCTCCGTAGCCCGTCGGGTAGCCGCCCGAGTACGAGCAGGCCGACACCATCCCGAACGGGTGGGTCGCGCCGGGGTGGGTGTTGCCGACCGGGGGCTTGGGCGACCACCAGGAAGCGGCGATTCCGTCGGGTGCGGGGAGGTCGGTCGGACCCGTACCGATGAAAGGGTCGACCGACTCGATCATCGGGTTCGTCGCGGTCGGTCGCCCACGAGGGCGAAGGTACGCACCGGATGTGTTCGGTGTGTTTCGGCGCGGTGAATGGCGCCGATCAGGCGAGTGCGGCCGTCAGACCATCGCAGTCGACGACGGACACCCACAGCGAGGAATGTCGGCGGGGTCCGATCACGGGGCCGACCTTCTCGCCGAACTCGATGCACACGCCGCGTCCTGCGTCGGTGCCGAACGTGACCCCGTCGTCGGCGAAGCTCAACCGCAGGCCGATGGCCTTGTACCAGCGATGCGAGCCGGAGATCGAGGTACCGACGACGTTGTCGAGGGGTGTCTCGAGGGAGAACAGGCCGAAGGTCGCTCGCAGGGTGGTGTCGGTGACGGTTACGCCGTTCTTCGCCGTGACGAGCAGCGGAGCGAGCAGCAGCTTGAACCGGTTGTCGAAGGAGTACGGGAAGAACTGTTCGGCCACCTGTCGAGGTTACGCCGCGCAGGCGTCACGGGTACCGTGCGGCGATGAGCTGGACGATTCGTTGCACCGTGATGCAGACCCCTCGATCCCACGAGCTGGAGGTCCGTCGAAACGTGCGGATCGTCGTGGGAGACGACGGCCGGATCGAATCGGTCGAGGCGGTCGGAGCTGGTGCGGATGCCGATGTGATCCTGCCGCCCACGACGGTCCTGCTGCCAGGTCTCGTCGACACCCACCTTCATGCACCGCAGTGGCCGCAGCTCGGCACCGGACTCGACCTCCCCCTCGAGAACTGGCTGTTCGAGAACACCTTCCCGTTGGAGCGACGCTTGACCGAGCCGGAGGTCGCTGCCGAGGTGTGGCCGGCGATGGTGTCGACGCTGCTCGCCCACGGCACGACCACGGTGTCCTACTACGCGACCGTGAGCGTCGAGACCACCACGATGCTCGCAGCTGCGTG
>Ga0307981_1002140_pt1 | contig 16466 bp, 12 predicted proteins | sample OrgLakmetagen987_FD_201849 | JGI IMG/M metagenome (GOLD analysis project Ga0307981, IMG submission 201849) | Saline water microbial communities from Organic Lake, Antarctica - #987 | ecosystem: Environmental > Aquatic > Non-marine Saline and Alkaline > Saline | place: Antarctica: Organic Lake... | reverse complement strand
GCTGTAGATGGAAGCAGGCAATACCATGGTCGTCTAGGTGAGAGGCGAGGAGAGGGCGTCGTCGATTTATGATTTGAATAGCGTGTCGTGGCGTTTCACTACTTTTTGAATGTTGGTCTTTCACTCCATGTTGGCTCTCCATCCGGCCGACCACCCGGTTCCAAATCGTCGTGCTGTGTATCTAATATATATATGACGTCATCGAGGGCAAAAAAAAGATCTCAGTTAAACGCTAGAACGACTCTATAGCCGATACCCCAGGTTCGACGCCTCCGAACTACCGAACAAAATTGATCCCGGAGAAAATAAAAGATAGAAGCCTCTAGATAGTGGATCGTGGAGGGTGATGAAAAGTGGTATGGTTGCGCTCTATTTTTGGTCGTGTTGTATCCTATCTACCGAGATCGTGTCAGAATGAGTCAGTTCGGACCGAGTGAGACAGTTCGGTTTAGTACCGGTTGTCGAGTCCAGCCCTCGCTTTAGAGCCAGGTATATTGTCGTTCGGTGGGGAAACGAAAGTCGAGTCTGCTGATATAACGCTCCTCTTGACGGCTCAGGTCGGGAACGAAAGACTTACGTAGAAAACGCATGAGAGCAAGCAAAAGGCTAGCACCAGTTGGAGTGGTTAGACTACTAGTAGGAGGATGTGCTGTAGATATTCAATGTTAGTATTTATAAAAGTAGACCTGTTCTTTGGCGACTGCTATTGTATTCTTAGACCCGTGAGTAAGAGTTAATAGGCTTTCTCGATACTGTAGCGGCACTGAAGAATATTTGGGAACATTTGAGCGGTGGCAAATGATGGATGTAGTCACGCCGCGGGGGCCGCCGTCAGCGAGAGTATGGTGTTGATATGCATTTCCTCCGCCATTTTCCTCTTCAAAGTCAAAGTGAGATTAGATGTTCTCTTGAGCATACTTGTAACTTGTGCCATGCAGCTGCAAGATTCGGAGTATTCGCACAGCTCGTAGTGAATTTGGGCTTGGTTGTTCAGCGCTAATACGGTGAGGATACTGTTGAGGGTTTGCTTGGATGTGTCGGCCATATTCAGACGGAGGGTCTGCAAGCATGTTACGTAGAGATAGGCCGCTTTCTTGAGGGATACGCCATTGCCGAGCATTCCCTCCCGGTGAAAACACAGCGCCCAGTTGAATAGGAGGGCAGAGCTTTGTTGGGAAATGGCTTCGTCAGTCACTTCCGGAACAGATAGCGTGGTTGCAGACAAAGAAGTGGTCGGCTTGGAGGTCCGGGACAACGGAGCGGTTCTGACTGCTGAGATCAAGCTCGGGAACGTAGCCACCTTATCATCGTTCTCTTCCCCACCACCGTCCTCGTCCTCGGCGGCAACCTCGTGGGCGACTTGGAGGTCCTGGACAACGGAGCGGTTCTGACTGCTGAGATCAAGCTCAGCAACGAAGCCATTTACCGTATCATTGTTCTGTCCCCCACCGTCCTCATCCTCCTCAGTAACCCCATTGGTAAGGAGCTGAAGGGCCATTTGAAACACCTTCGATGCTTCGAAAGAGTGGCCCGAGATCAAGAGCTCGACTCCCTTATGGTTGAGGCTGCGTGTGATTTGGAGTAGGTTCATGATGGCGACTCAAGGGTCAAGCAAGCGCCTTCAAGTGACAAGCAAGAAGCAAGCGTCTTCGGCGTTTATGTTTGTTCGAATTCACTTTTTGTGCTTGATTTCCGTTTTTGTAAATTTGACAATTCTGGGAAAAAAGAATCGAATCGTCATCTTGGATAGTAACTGTCTTCTTCGGTCGACTGATGAGCTCTCGGCTTCTTCAACTTCCAATTCCAATAGACTACTGTACTATACGCAGTACTGTATATCACAGCAAACTACGTTGAGGCGTTCCAGCTGTCCTAGGCTGTGCTGCAGAATTCTTCCCCATAATTTTTTAAGGTTATTCTTTGTATTCCGGTACCAGGTATTAATACATCGATCGTTATTTAGATTGATCTTGCTGCGCATGGTGGGGTTCATTATCGCCACTGACACCGAATTCTTCAACCGAGCCACACTTGCCACAGTATACAGTAGCAGCCGGTGTGGGATATATTTCGGAAGAACCACACGAGACACCAGCAGGCATCTTGGATTACGGTACAAATCATGATTACAGTTCTTTCCCATCGGACACCGGACTACAGCCAGCAATACAGCGTCAGGTAATACTCTTAAAGTACAGTAGCGCAGTCGATGATTAAGAATGAAGATACAGTGCTGCAACCAGTGGTGTTCCCGCTCAAGATCTGCTGAATAATCGTCCGTGAATTATCCTTCTCCCCAGTTATCATCCTTCTTTTTGCTTCTTCTCCCTTATTATGACGCTCTACGCCAGAAGCTATTAAGCTTGCTCGAAAGTCTGGCTACTTACTACAATAGGAATACTGGTAGAACTGGTAAGAGTTAAGACATGCTCCATCTTCTCTTTAAAGTTCCACAGTAAGAGCTATCTGGAGTACCTGTCATTTACTTTTGCGGTGGAAACATTTTGTGGATCTCGTGCACGTCCGAATACATGCGCCTCTTGACAGGCTTGAACTCGCGCACATCGCCATCCGGCTCGTTATCGTAGTCGTCTGTTGTCTTCACATAGGCATCCTCCGGTGGCAAAGCCATCCAAAAATCACCCTCCGCTCGCAGGTATGGGTGCATGTACTCGAGTGGCTCCAACACGGAAGCACCCAACTTGCGCGAACGAGCCGGCGTCCATCCCAGCGTTGGATCGGAATTGGACAAGCAATCCTTAAAGGGCATTTCCAATGTCACGCCCAAACAATTGAACCGGTTCGCCACTTGATTGGTCGCCACATTCATGTAACCAGCAACATCCTCTGGATTGTCCGGAGGCGGGTAGCCAATCTTGGCCTGCATGTCAGAATTAGCTCGCGAGTAGGATGCCACAAAGGCGCCAAGCAAGTGCTCCATACGCGGGCCCCATTTGGCAATATTATTGGCGCCGGCAATAAAGTTATAAGGTAATTCCTCATCGCCGTGAATGTCGAGAAAGCAATCAACGCCCGTCTCATCCATTCGTTGCAAGACCCAATAGACTTCGGGGGATCGTTCCAATGTGGGTGCTTCGTATTCCTTCTTGGTAGTCCACTCGCGATTCAAGTTTGCTCCGCATGCGTTGGTTCGCAAGTGACCCCGAACAGCTCCATCGGGGCACATAGAGGGGACGATGTAAAAGGTATAAATACCGAGCAGTTTCTTGACCGTCTCGTCCAGGACACCGACTGTATCGAGTCCAAGCAAACGCGTCAATAGGCCTTCGGCGTAATGTTCCGCCATGGTTTCGCCTGGGTGCTGACGGTGAATGATCCAGCATTTCAAGTCACCCGTACCGACAGAGATGCACTCGATTTCGCGACCTTCCAGAGACTGGCCGAGGGATTCCACGTTGGTTCGTTCCGCGCACTTGGAAACGAGACTGAGATGACGGGCGTACGAAAAGGGAGGAAAGTAGCTAAAGTATACGCTTCCGTCGGATACATGAACATGCTCCCAAGAGAGCTTGCCTTCCATGTAAAACGTATCTAGGTTTCGTTGCCACGAGTCCACGTCGTTCACGTCCTTGCCGTAAAAGACGGTCGTTCCACTCCACGCTTCAGGGTAAGACGCATCTTGCGCATTCGCAATCACGTAGTTGACTCTCTGGACTTTCTCTAGTCCACTGAGAGTCACGCGAAAGGCAAAGTACTGCATGTGCGAGGTATATTCGAGTTCCGTGTACAAGTCGGGCTTAAGGTTCAAGATGATGTCGATGGTGGTGGCATCATTCTTGTTTGGCTTTTGTTCAACGAACTTGATGTTGCCACCGTCAAACGTGTCCGAGATACTAATGGAGAGGGGCATGGTGCTATCTCCTGTTCTCTCTCACACACACTCACTCTTGCTACAACAACCACAGGGAGCGAGACTTTAAGTTGATGTGATGGCCTTGGCTGCGGTGAACTCCGTCTGTGAGGTCTAACGTAGACCGTAGAGAGGTCGTCGGCGTTGGAGAATGAAAAAAGCTATGGCGCAAAACCTGATCCAGTTTCCCGCCATTTTTCATTATCACTGCGAGCCGAAGAAGATCCAAGAAGCGGTGCATCTGTCAGCACTCAGCACGTTCCATGACCCATGACCATGGTGATGATGGAAGGGCGCTACAGATGATCATATATAATTTCCCCGTGTCACTGTGTGAACCATGATGCGAGCCTTGCATCTACCAACCGTACTGATGGCGTTATCTTCGACGCCGATGCGTGCCTTTCGATTTGGACAGCTTCAGCGCAGTGCAGCAACATGCCGAAGATCTTTCCAGCATGATACGGCTGCGCTCCATAGTCGATGCACACAGAGTCTCCAGCAGCCCCGCCGTCACTCTGCGACATCAACTTCGCACGGTATGACCAAAATTACTGTTTCGGACAGGTTTGATGGAGGTAACATTCAAATGGGAGACCAAACAGGCGAAGAGGGTGAATACACCGTCCTCCTACAAATTAAACCAGACGAGTACACGGTCCTGGAGCGGCGGTCCCACGCGCAGTACTTTTGCTTTCGATCCACCGTTAGCGACTTGGAACCAGACTCCGCTACTACTGTCACATATGTCATTGATAATGCCGACAAGGTCTCTTACCCCAAGGCTTGGAAAGGATCCACTGTCTTTTACACTACCAACGTAGTGGACGCCGACTCGTGGAAGCGCAAGACGGACACTACCTACGACAAGAACGGCAACCTTGTGTGGACTCACACTCACGAACGCAACGGTAGTATCTACTTTAGCTACTTTCCTCCCTACTCGTACGAGCGTCACTTGGATCTTGTGGCCCAATGTGGCGGCTATGCTAACGTGCAATCTCTAGGACAAACATTGGATGGACGGGAAATGGATTGCATCCAAGCAGGCAGCGGTGACCGCGTCTGTTGGATCATTCATCGACAGCATCCCGGAGAACCCATGGCCGAGTTCTATGCGGAGGGCTTGCTGACGCGTTTGCTTGGACTGGATTCTAATGGAGAAGTGGATGGACTGGTCCAAAAAGTGTTGAGTCTCTATACATTTTATATCGTACCCTCCATGTGCCCCGATGGAGCTGTTCGGGGTCACTTGCGAACCAACGGTGTAGGATCCAACTTGAATCGTGAATGGGCCGACAGCCGTGATCAACTTGGTGCCGACTACAAAGCACCTACTCTGGAACGATCCCCCGAAGTGTATCACGTCAAAACCAAAATGGAAGAGACGGGTTGCGACATCTTTCTCGACATTCACGGCGACGAAGAACTGCCCTTTAACTTTTTTAGTGGCGCTGAAGGGACCGTACACTGGGGTGGGTCGCGTTTGGAGAGTCTTCACGGTGTTTTGTGCGCAGCGTACAGTCGCACCAACCCCGATATGCAAATACCCGTCGGGTACGATCCATCTCCGGCAGGTAGCGCTTTGAAGAACATTGCCACCAATGCGGTAGCTGACCGTTTCAACTGTTTGGCAGTCACGCTAGAAATGCCATTTAAAGACTGCCTTTCCAACCCTAATCCGGAACGAGGCTGGAGTCCCAACCGTGCTCGAATGCTGGGTGCCAGCGTCTTGGAACCCTTGGCGTATGTGCATCCTTATCTGCGAGCCGAGACGGACGATTGGATCGGTCGATTGCCAGCAGAAGATGCGTACGTGGCACCCAGTAGCCAGTACAATGCCAATGACTATTAATCCTGATAGGCAAGCAAGCATCGATCTCAACTTTCAAGAAAATAAGTCGGTAGTTTCTCTCATTAACAACACACGCTAAACCAACCGCACTCGGCTACTGCAACCATGACACACGGCGTTTAGCATTTTAGTTGTTGGTTCGTCGTGTTCCGTATTCATAGTCGTATGCATCATCTCGAACGTTAAATCCCCGTGACATCCTGTTTCAGCGTGCTGTTGGTAGGCTGATAGTAATTGCTGATGCAACAAATGTAGGAGCGACACTTGTCCACCAGGCTGGGTGGTAGCTGTCAGTTCCAATGAACAAGAACCGTCCATGATGTTGGGGCAAATAATCGTGCAGCCATCAGGTGCCTCGATCAGATTAGCATGATTGCAGACTGGACAGAGCACTGTTAGACTGTCCTCGTCTTGCTCTTTGAAATTGTTAGATGCGTGTGCTTCTTGCGCTTGCCACTGCTCGTATTCCGCCACTTGATCTTCCAACAAGAACTGTTCCTCCTCTTGCTGATGAATTATGTCTTCCAAAAAGTCAGCATCGGCACGTTGGATCTCCTCTTCGACTGATTCCAGCAAGGCAAAGAGTTCGTCTTCGGTCAAGTAGTGGTGGGCTGCCGAGGTTGCATCATTTTCAGCGGATCTCGCGTCGTCCATCATGGGTTCGTAGGCGTCCAAGAGCTGATGCGGCGACGATAATTCTCTCGCAAGACCCTCGTTGTTCCTGTTGTTGTGGTCCATGCACGGCGAAATCACCGAGACTCCTTGCTGGCGCAACTCTTCTTCCACCATGGCACGTGCGACTGGCAATGAGACAGACTCTTGGCCTGCATGCTCACCATCTTCTTCTTCACCTTGTCGACGTTGCAGTTGACGACGGCGAGCCCGATCCAAACAAGCTTGTCGGAGATTATCCTTCCACGACTTTGAAGGCGTCCTTCTCTTAATGCGTTGGGTTTTATGCGCGGATGTTGGGGCAAGCAACGTGGCTTCCGTCGAGGTTGTCATTCTCTCAAAGCGAGCGATTTAGTCAGTCAGGCGGTCAGTCAGACAGATAGCCACACACAGTACAAAGAGAACAGGAGGAACTGGGGTAAGCCTGCGTATGTTCAGGACGAGGGAAAATCAGCTAGCCAAAGCCCATCGTCGTCTTCGATCTTCGGTCTTCGGTCGTTCGCGTTTCTTGTTTCCCGCCAAAAATAAAGCACGTACGGAGTCCGCGCGCGCGATGATGCGAAAATAAAACAAAACAAATAGTAGTCTAGCTCTCTAGCTAATCTACTAGCGACTGTCTAGCGACGACCCCAACTACCTGGTACTAGAGCACAGTATTCATCATCGGTCAGCAACTATCGAATGTGCAAAGAGACAATGACTTGCAACTGCGACCGACTCTACACTTGCTCGGAGTGACATTGTCTCGAAACGGTCCTTACGCTGTAAAATGAAAAAAAAGTGCCCATTAGTAGCCTAGGGCCGTTTCCGACAATGGGGCAAAAACCCAAACATCTCCTATTATAGTACTAATTGGCAAGATAAGACTCTCGCAAATAAGGATTCTTTTTCGAATGCTCAGTCAAGAAGTGACTACAGGTGTAGTTACATTAGAAATGCTTGGTTGTGTTGTTTTTCGATATTCAAAAATAGTCTTAAATCAATGTTAAACTGTAGTGAGTTTTAAATGCTAGTGCTATGTATTGTATATGTATTAGCTGTCAACCTACATGTATGATGCAGTAGGTATCAAGTCCACTGACGAATGCCACACATGCCAAGCTCTTCTCTTAAGCGACATCGGCAGTAAAAGACACCTTTCATGTTACATTATTTTGAATCAATATTCACACTTATCTATACAGTATTAAAACTCGTTCCCAAATGGCGATAATCAATACTGTAGGATCAAAGAGGCATGCCAAACATGGCAGCCACCGCTTTTCCAGCGTCTGAACTCTCATCGATTTTATCGAGTCCGTATTCTGTTCTAGCCTTTTGCATGGCGACTTTTACATTCTTTCCGTCTCGACGCAACTTGTTGTATCGTTTGCGTACAAGTTTGTCGACTTCCTTTGGATTCAACGTGGCGATGGGAACACACGTGCGCTTGTGGCCCTGCCGCCAATCCTCCTTTTGACACGGCTGTCCACAGTAAAATACTTGTTTGCACTGGCCACAACGTGACATTTTACGACCAACGGCGCACTTGCCACAGACAGCACATTGTTGTAGGGGGTCGCCCAGTCGATCCTCAAAAGACTCTAGCATTGCATCAACTCGGTTGCTTGTAGCCTCCGTGGTTAGCTCTTCCGGTGCACCCTCTGGACGCTCTGGAAGACATGCATAATAGGTCCAGTGGATCAGGTATGCGTTATACAAGTTCTTTTCTTCTTCTGGATTGGTGCTCTCATCGCGCATAAAGAGTTGCCCGGCGTATTGTTTCCACATTCTCAAAAAGGCAACCCATTGACTTTCGCTCCAGTCACTTTGATGTTGAAGCTCGCCCACGGCCATCCATGACATGCCCTGAGCTGCCATCTGCTGCAGCTGAGCATCAAGCTGGGCCAAGTTCTCTTGTATACTGGCAGCACGCGACGGGTCGGCTCTGTGGGACGACAGCAGTGTGAACCACACACTGCGACCGAGTCTCACAAAGGTCGATGTGAAGGGCGCTTGCGCTTGCTCTTGCTCGTTCTTTGACATCTTGTACTGCTCTAACAGGTACTTGCTGTGACAATAGACGTCAGTAAGCCTCTTATGGTTAGGTTTGCAGCAGCGGTGAAGGGGAATAATGGAAAATGGAAAGGAAAAAGATCCGCGTTCGTAGTCGCAACGTCCTCTGCAGAGCTTTTTTAGCTTTTTTTAATTAGCCAATGAAACATCAGACGCATTGTTTTGTTATATTTTATGTCGGTCTCTGTATGGTTGAATGCTACCGGTACGATACGGACGACTACAGTATTAGTCGAAGAGGCCATGATGTACAAAGGTCCGCGTCTGTTATAGATACTGTAGGTTCAAGAAGAGAGTTAAAATATTCAATCTTCATTATTCGAAGTGCGGAAATCGAATATAGCTATGTCCCAATCATGCAGAGCCGTCTTTACATGAACAAACGTTCAAAGTTGATGTCAGGAGTAGCCAGCCTTGCAGTAGATTTTGGTGGCTTGTCCAATAATTCTTCCTCTTTCTTCTCTTCCTCGTCAAAAATCACCGTGCCGCTCGGGCCTTCATCCCTCTGCGGGAGAACCGGATCGACGACTTGCGACAGATCGCACGTGAAATTGATGGACTCCAACTCTTGCTTCATCTCGGCTACGCATTCTTCTCCACGCGCCTCCCATTCCTTACGATTCTGCAAGGCGTAATTAAGATACTCGTCCGATGACACGCCAAAAACCCCGCAGTCCTTGAGCTTTTTCGCCAAAGGAATGATGTAAAAGTCGAAAAACCCAATCTCGCCCTTGTACCAGAACTCGGAGGGATCATTCTCGGCGCGGCCTTCTTTGTAAGCCGTATACATCTCCTGGAAGAGGCGCTTATTCCACTTGCGAAAGATGTGCCAGTGCTGCATGGTGTGGGACACGTCAGAAGCTTGGATCAAATGTTCAATCACAATGGTCGCCTTGCGGTTGGTCGCAGCGATGGTATTCTCCTTGGTGCAGCCTTCGGCGAAAGCCTTGCTCCAGCGAAACTTGCGTGCGACGCTCAGCTCCTTGTCCATGATATCGGTCGCCATGACCGAATTGACTACGAGTCCACGGAAACGGTGAAAGTCGGACTCGGTCGTATAAATGGCGCGACGGAGATCCGTATACTGATCATCCATGAGAAGAGCCCAAGCCAGATCGACCGAGTTTTGTTCAGCAACGCTCTTGCATTTGTAGACGCTCGCAATGTGCACATTTTCCTTGATTAGCTGGGAGTTGGGTACTCCGGAATGGTCAACGTCGTGAATCAAAGCGGAATAAAGACACGCAAAGTGCGTCAACGGATCCGAAGTGATACCGTAGGTGTGATCGTGTAGATTCTTGGCCAAATTTTCCTCGTCGCTGGTGTCGACATCTGGGGCGACGATGCGAGATAAAAGCTTGTGAACGCTCATGCTCACATGCGAAGCATGCTCAAAGTTGTGGAATGGGTTGTTGCGGTACATAGCAGCAACTGCTTGATAAGGTGGGTGGTCGCAGTGGAAGAAAAATGTGTGAGAGCTGCGCATCAATAAGAAGTTTTTTGCACTGGACAGACCACTTACTTGATTGAAGATAATCGCGCAGTTGCGCTGATACCTTGTCACTAACAGTGACCGGCCTCGAGATCTTCTGTTTCGCAGCAGCCTCACTGTCGAACGTGGGTAGCATGATAATGTCTTGAACGTGGTCCAAGACAATTCCATGATCACCCTTGAGGCTCTCCGTCTCGACCATCTTCATGTGGTTCGGTGAGTCCGGAATGCTCCCACTGGCCTCTCGCCTTTCAATGACATCCTGCAACATACCCTTCATGTGTTCCGTGTTCCAATCAACGAGACGAAGTATCTTGTCTGTTAGCGATGAATTACGTTCAGCCAGCTCTGTTCTATCTTCGACGGACTGGACCATGTCAGGGTCCATCTCGCTTTCGCTACCGCTGGTCCCAGTAGATACTGTCGACTTTGCCGATTCGCCGTTGCGTTCGAGCCAGTATGTTTGCATTTCGCCCTTTCCCTTCGCAAAGACCATCGTGTCGCGCATGCGAGTCCAATGGCCCTTTCCAGACGCCTTGAGAAGAGTTGCCGTCTCCGATGAGAGGTGGATCATATTTTCCGCGCCAGTTGACTCAACACGTGCGGCAGTGTTCTGAAAGCCAAGCGATGGGTGAGCGAATCTATATATTCAACAAGAAGGATGAAAATGCATGCACTCAGCTAGGACTTACCATTGTGTCCCCGAACAACTGAAAGCGAGCCCTCTCGCCTCGAAGAACTCCTGCAGTTACTGGGCCACTGTGCAGGCCGATTCGAATACCCAGTTCGGCCGTGTCAGGACCTCTGTGTCATTGGAACAAACGGAAAAGTGAGTGAGGGTGGAAAGGTATTGTATTGCGCTCTTCGTTGCTTTCGCTTACAATTCCACTTCTAACTGTTTCGTCGTTCTCTGCATTTTGTACAAACAGTCTCGGGCAAAACGGGCCATGACCACAGCATGGTCTTTACGTACGTCGGGAAGGCCTGTTGATGTTTTTATAGAAGTAGTGTGAGTCGTCCATGCTGGTGTCACCATGCCACCATTTAAAGCAAAAGACCATAAATCATAGCGACACGTACCAACAGCGGCAACGTAGCAGTCACCCACGGTCTCGACTTTGAATACGCGACGCCTCCTGGTGTACCAAGGGATAAGAGAAAATGTTTGAGAATGATAGGAGTCTGTTTGTCAATAAATCAGTCTTTGTTTCACGTACTTAGCAACCTCATCAAATTCAGAAAAGATTGTCTCCAATAATATGAAGACTTGTGAAGGCTCGCGCATGGAGCTCCAAGCTGTGAATCCAACAATGTCTGCAAACTGGCAAATGAAGACGTTAAGTATCTGGAGAGTATCGGAATAGGAGAATATTGGTACATATTCAAAGCAAGGCACTTACCATGACAGTGACTTCGGGAAAGAGATCTGCAATGGGTTTGCTTCTGTGTTTCTTTGTGGTCGGACGTTTAACTCCGTCATCGGCGAGGAATTCCTTAAGCTGAGATTTGGGAGCGTATCCGAATCCTCGTCGCTTTTCTTGAGCTTCCTCTTCGGCTCTCTGCTCGGCATCTTCCATGATGCGTTGCTGCACCTCCTTGGGAAATAGAGAACTAACAATCGCCGTAGTTCTTTCAGCAGTTGCAAGCAATTTCGCGTTTCTCCTTGCGACCATGACATCGTAAAACGCGAAGACAGCGATGGTGAAGAGGAAAACCAGTACGATCATTGTGGTGAAAAGTATTGGATCATTGCTCTTGTATGAAGACTGGAGCTCAGCGGAGGCAGAGATAGTCATCGTGTATTTACAAGTGGCTCTTGCAAAAGGTGCAAAATCGGTTTTGCGCACCATATGGTCGAACTTGGGGTCGCGCTGATCGCCGAGGCCTACAAACTCTGGTTGTGCGCCGTTGATATGATACGTGAAGGATTGGCCACACTCGTCCGCAATGTTCACGTAGATTCCTTTGACGGATTCAGATAGAATGTCCTGAAAGTAAGTCTTCCAGGGCAATAATTGAATCAGGAAGCCAGCTATCTGCCTCGTCTTCGGGTCAAAGCTGTCGTAAACGGGCTCGACTGAAAAACTTCGCACCTGTTCGTCAAAGTCTTCTGTAGTAAACTCTAGAAGAAAGTCGACATCGACCGAGTCTGAAAGAAGCACATGCTGGACCTCGAGGACTTCGTCGAACATCTTTCTGAAAGCCGGATGGGTGTAGAGATCCATCAAGACAATAGATGCGTTCCTTGGAGCCTGTCCCATTTGCCATAAAGGAACGAAGAAGTCGCGATCTTCGAAATCTTCCGTTTCGGTGAAGGGGTATATCTTCTCAGGGATCTTTCCGGGCCGTACGGAGTCTCGGCCCTGGTACTTGAGGCCGTCGTCAATCCAAGTTTGGTTTCCAATGGCCCACCGCTCCCATTCTTCGCGTTCTTCCTTGAGGACAATGGGAGCCCAGATGACAAGCTCCGCTTGAGAAAGCTTTCGAGTCTCGGTTGTCCGAACCTCGAACTGCGACAGCTGAAGAAAGGGGAACGTAAAGCGGTGATCAACCCGATGACTAGTCGTGGCTTGGCTGAGACCACTACCAGCCGTAAACTTGAGCTTGACCTGATTCTGCGATACGGACTCGATCTCCTCGGCAAATCCAACAAACTGTCGCAATGAATCGGAAGGAATAACGTTAGATCTGGATGAGGGGTGAAAATGAAGGGGTCCAAACGAGATGCGAGTCTTACCGCAGTCTTAAAGTCGTCGTCTTCTCCTCCGCTGACGAAAAAGTAGGTGGCCATAGCCATCGCAGTGGCTGAAAGGAGGACCACCAGGTAGACAAGCCCTTTGGATCGATTGACCATTTTGTTTTCTTGCGTTTGACCCAGTGTCCGTGGCGTGCAGGCAGGGCTGGAAGTACAATCGCCAGTCGTAGTTGATGGGTCCGACGAGGAGCTTACCGACTGCTCCTCCGAGTTACTCTCCATAGGAGGATGGGGTTGCGGTGTTGCCGTCATTTTCAATTTTCCAATCGATGAACAATTCAAGATTGTGGAAAAATAAAGGGAGCACGAAACTGAACGTACATGCCAACTTGAAAGATTTCGTAGGACAGGCTAATCGTGTTTAGGAGCTAAATTGGTTTTTGTTTAAGCCAATTTTACCGGCTATCGGAAAACGGTTTGCATTGGGAATGACTGTGACCGGTATGAAATTATTACTGATGTGTCAAACTGTACAGCTACTTATTGAACCGAGAAGGTAGACTACTGTGAAGACTTCTTAACAATCAAATCTATACTTAACGCAGTTAACCAATTTCCCGTTAACTTAGTCGTACTTTAGTCGTACTCAACTCTTACAATGGGCCAAATGACTTTGACTGTGACTATGACTAGGATTTACAGTACGTTGCAATCGGTACCGTACGTGCAACTTGGTACGTGGATTGTAACACGCACAGAATGAAATACTGTAGGGAAGGTGGGAGGTCATGGCCGCCGCCCCAGTCCTTAAAGAGTCATCGTAAATAGTCTACTGTAGATCCATGTCGTAAATTAAAGGCTCGCTGGGAGGTGGGAGGTCATTATTTGTCATAGATCATAGCCCCCGCCCCAGTCCTTCAAGAGTCATCGTGAGTCGAGTCTACTGTAGATCCACGTGGTGACTTGGAGGCTCGCTGGGAGGTCATTAGGTCGTCATAGCCGCCCCAGTCCTTCAAGAGTCATCGTGAGATATTACAGTAAGACCACTTAAACAGTGCAAATTAGTCACTAGTCTCAATGACTTTTCATAATAATTACGCACTGTATGGATACCAGAACATAACTGAAGATACTACCGCACCGTACGTACTCTGTAACTTCAACCTACTCTCGACACAAACATTCAAGATGGCGCACCAACTTGTCAAAACCGCTCATTGAGCTCAAGATATCGGAAAAAACGACGTTGAAGAGAGGATGACCCCACCTACCGAGGAACTAGTCAATACCGTCAAAACGCTTTACCGGCCGGGAAAGTGGATCTTGGAGACGTGCTCTTTTGGCCGGGATCCGAGATTTCCAGACCTGGGACTAGCCGTGTGGTCTCCCCGGCGCGTCTCTGCAATATAACATTTCATTTTACACGTGCTGGAGCTAACCGAGCTGCTGCTGCGCTGTTTAGCATCACGTTTCAGTGGTCAAGTTGCCTTGAGAAGTCTACGCAAGTCGTCCTCGCGAAGCGGACAATTACCACAGTGGCCGCCGCCGTTGCAATTATGGTATTGAACTATAAAAGTAGATCAGTAAGATGTTTGCTATTACAGTAACCAAGATCTAAAAATATCGGTGAAAAGGGGGTGATTGGTGCTGATAGATATCATACTGTACTGTATCGTGCGTGGGCACGCAGATGATTTGTACTGTGGTGGGCGGTGCAGTCACGCCGCGTGGGCCGCCGTCGGTGAGAGCATGGTGTTAAAATGCAGTTCCGCCAACGCTTTCTTTAGAGTCAAAATGCAGCACCCCAGACCCGGTGTTGTTGTGAGTATGCTGGTAACTTGTGCCATGCACCTGCAGGATTCGGAGTATTCGCACAGCTCGTAGTGAATGTGGGCTTGGTTGTTAAGCACTAGCATGGCAAGGACGCTGCTGAGGTTTTGCTTGGACTTGGCGGCCATGCTCAGTTGGAGAGTCTGCAAACATTTTCAGTAGAGAAAGGACGCTTTCTTGAGGAATTTGTCGCTACCGAGTATTCCCTCACGGTGTTATCGCCATAGATGAATGATGGTCCAGACAAAGGCACACCCATCATTCGCAACTTGTATTCGCAACTTGTATAGAAGTCTTCTGAGGGTCTCCATACCGTTCTTTATTGCGACAAACTCAGCCCCGAAAACACTCGTCTCGATAGTGGGCTGGCGCTTTGAGAACCAAACAACTGGTGCCATGTTGAGGAAGATAAAGAATCCCGTGCGCAAGCGACGAGTCACTTCTTCCCCAGCGTGGTCAGAATCAACGTACAAACGCAGGTCAACTTCCTTCCCTCTGATTACAGGCGCATTTGACGGAATGGCCTCCTTTCACGTTTCCATGTAACGTCTTCCAATCGCATTCCTTAAATGAACCCATGTCAAATTCGGGGTACGTCGGGTCAAAACACATTCTCGTGTTATGCTTGTTACGCAAGTAGCTGTAAATTTGGTACACAGCCTCAAGATGACCCTCTCGAGGCAAAGCCAGATGCAACGCCAGCATCGAGACATTCACAAGAATATCAATGCGTCCAATTTCGCACAGCCAACGCAGAATTCCGATCTGCGACTGGTAATAGGTCGCTTGCTCAGCGTCCAACTCAGGACTCCGTCCATTTCTGGCTTGTATCCACCTTTGAATGGGTTTGCCGTACTCTTTGGCATCATATGCTCCAGTCCCCGGGACTTGAGCTGATCAACAACTTTCGCAACTGCCGCGAGCGCATACCCGTCCTCCGGCCTTGTTTCGGCCTTGTACCAAACATCCCTGTTGGCAATGCACGACCTCCAACCAAGATGTTGCATACAATCAGCCAAATGGTTCCGGAACGACGCACCGGCGGATTTCAAACCATACAACGATCGCACAATTATCGCCAGCTTTCCCGCGTCTGATCCGAACTCTGGTCCCAGCTTGGTCCAGATCTGCTCCGTAACTGGAGCCGTCAAGTACGCGTTCTCAATATCGGCCGTCCTGACCTCGAGGTCATTCAACGCGGCAAGCGTCAAAGCGATTTGGACCGACTCGCGGGACACGACGCTCGCATGGGTGCTCATCGTAGGTGTGTTGGTCATGTGACCACCCGCGACCAGTCTTGCCTTGCGCCGAAAGTCTTCCATCTTCTCATCAAAAATGAGGTGACAGTTGATCTCCTGGAAGCACAGTGGAACAACTTTGCCGTCGTCCAGGACTTTGAGTGCGATCCTCACATTCTTCATCTCCTTTCGCACGGCATCTTGCCAAAGCGTGTTGCCGTTCTCTTTATCGAACGCAACAGCCTCATCCCAGTCCCGAGGGACCTTGATCCCAAACTTATGTTTCCGCTTGTGGTACCGCCGGTTGACTGCCGCAATAATGCGGTTCCGCTTAGCCAAAACGGACAACACCCACCACGCGAAAGCAGGTTCCTTGTTCAGCCCTCGAGCGACAGCGTACTCGGCAACCTCAATTGGGTACGACTCCTTCAAGTCAGCTAGGCGCTCCCACGTAGTGGAGCCGTCCTTCCACTCAACACAAAGCTGCCACCCTTTGGTCGTGATTTGCCGGTGGCGATTCGATCCACGCTGCACGAAACCGTCCGCGATTTCGACCGCGTGTCCGTCCTTCTTGTGGTCCACAAGGGCGGACCTCAGCAGGAACTGGTTCCTTCCATGTCGCACTATGCAAACATGTTCTCGGCGATGACATTTGCTGAGTACTCTGACACGTTTCCAAGAGGAATTCGTACATCCTAGTTTTTCTACCTGCAGGAAAACTATTATGGCGCGAAGTATCTTATCAAGTATGTCCGGGT
>Ga0307981_1002136_pt1 | contig 16475 bp, 10 predicted proteins | sample OrgLakmetagen987_FD_201849 | JGI IMG/M metagenome (GOLD analysis project Ga0307981, IMG submission 201849) | Saline water microbial communities from Organic Lake, Antarctica - #987 | ecosystem: Environmental > Aquatic > Non-marine Saline and Alkaline > Saline | place: Antarctica: Organic Lake... | reverse complement strand
CTGGAAGTATATTCGGTAAGTGGTGGCTGCTCGCCTGCGATTCCTTGTTTTTGCTGTGCACATTCCGTCGTGCATGGATTCTCACACTTTGCTACTCCCTATACTGGAATTGGTGTACGCGATAGAGTGGACGGTTTGGGTTTTATTCCGGCACTTTGTATTCCGCATCACAACATTACGCCGAGCAACGGACGACCGAGAGCTGTCGACTCGGACGAAATGCTGCTACGATACCCGGACCAAGCCGCCATTGGCATTGACGAATTGGCAGCCGTGGTGGTTTCGGATAATCAAGCGTGGGTCGTTTCGGCCGACAGCGATGCCGCATGTTGTGTCAAGCGCGTGGTGGATGATGACGAGGAAAGCGTCCGTATCGTCACGCAAAAGTTTTTAGCTGCGGACGGTCCCATTACGCTCGGGAATCTCTTGCTACTGGGAAAGATGGAAGGTATGCGAAAGAGGCGCAAGTTGAAGCGATGAGTGTAATCCGTCAGTTGACCAATGACCGTGTTTGACAATGCAAGATAGATTTGGTGCTGCCGCAACTGTACAGTTTGTTGTCGGAACGATCGTTCGTACCGACGGCAACGAGGCAAGCCACCAGCATGCACCGCCAAGCATGAGCATAACATATAAAGAAGTGTATATACCGCGTTTGGATTTACTCACTCGTTCAAGTTGAAGCGAAATGTTAGCGGCAAAAAGTGATTACAGTTGGCGCCATAAATTTGTTCTTCTCCTAACTGTCGTGCTTCTGTGGCTCTCATCTCTTGCGCTTGATGCTGTCAAAAAGTCAAAAAGCGGCGACGAGGACAAAGCCTCATATATGCTCATACGACCTTACGCTATTCGTCTATTACCGTATTGCTTACGTATTCATTCATTCACCCTCTCGAACGATTAGCACGCACCGCTCCGATCCAGCGAAAGCAAAGCCGCTGTTGGAACTGAAAGAGAAGCTTTACGTAACGCAACTTGACGCAACTGCAGACTTTAAGAGTTCCAACGCTGCTGGCACTTATATTCCATAAAGTACAAGTTTCGTTTGGAACGGCTCATTATGACGACACCCAACGACAACGATGACGGCAAGAACAACAACAACGCCGGCAAACAGGCATCGGACATGAACGCCATGACGCAGGCCGTGGTGGAAATGATGAAAAAGTCCAATGTTTCCGGTGGTAGCCAGAATCTGGCCCTGCAGCAAGTGATTCAGATGGGCGGCGGCGGAGACAATGAAGAGTCGACCAAACATGCCTTTTGGGATACTCAGGTGAGGAATGGTAGAGTGTAACTTTGTGCTGCGGCGTTTCACGCTTCTTTAGTAATAGTCTTGCTAACTTTTTTTCTCTATTTCTATTTCTACTCTCGCAGCCCATGCCACACGCGGGTCGCACCGATCTTCCAGAAGGCCCCATTGTCCCCAACAAACCACCAGCAGAAATCCGCCAAGAACCGTTTACCATGCCGGGAGGATTTGAATGGAGCGATCTCAACGTTCAAGACCCCGAGCAGCGTTTGGAGCTTTACAATCTATTGTACAACAATTACGTAGAAGACGACGATGCCTTGTTTCGATTCGATTACAGTCAAGACTTTTTGCTTTGGGCCTTGACACCACCTGGCTATCGCGACGACTTTTTGGTGTCGGTACGAAGTGCCTCCAATAAGAAGCTCGTGGCTTTCATCTCGGCTGTGCCCGCACACATTAAGGCCTACAAAAAAGAGATTCCCGTGGTGGAAATCAATTTTCTGTGCGTGCACAAGAAACTCCGTTCCAAGCGACTGGCACCCGTCTTGATTAAGGAAATTACCCGCCGGGCCAACATGGCGGGTATCTTTCAAGCCGTGTACACGGCCGGAACCGTCTTGCCCGTCCCAGTGTCCTCGGCCCGCTACTACCACCGATCCTTGAATCCGAAGAAACTCGTCAAGGTGGGCTTTTCGCGTATCGGGCATCGCATGACCATGGCGCGTATGCAAAAATTGTACAAGTTACCGACCGAGACAATGACACCTGGACTGAGAGTCATGGAGAAAAAGGATGTAGACGGGGTGCATGGACTACTCTTGAAGTATCTGGACCGCTTTCAACTCAAAATTGTCTTTTCCAAGGAGGAAGTGGTGCACTGGTTGCTTCCGCGAGACAAGGTGATCAATTCGTACGTAGTCCAGTCTGGCGAGGGCAATATTACCGATTTTGTGTCGTTTTACCACTTGCCGAGCAGTATTCTCAACTTTAATGATACTCTGCACGCGGCCTATGCGTTCTACAATGTTGCTACGTCGGTTCCTATGGAGCAGCTCATGAAGGATGCTTTAATTCTGGCCAAGCAGGGAGGGAGCGACGTCTTTAATGCGCTTAGTCTCATGGAGAACCATGAGTTTCTGGAAGAGCTGAAATTTGGTACTGGCGACGGCACTCTGCAATACTACATTTACAACTGGTCATGCCCAGACATGCCGCCGAAAGATGTCGGTATCGTCTTGTTGTAACTGCATAAGACTCCGTTCTACCCCGATACGCTGTGGCTATAGCTAATTACATGGTTTAGTAGTGGACGGTCGAACGGGTGCCTGGTTCGCTTATGAATTCTAAATCTTAAAAGTTTTGCAGTGCAAGAGGCAACGGAATGCGAGTCTCATACTCGTCGTCCTCTAGAATTATCTCGGCATCGTTCGTCACCAACAGCATGCTGCCGGTGCGATCCATTCCCACGAGACTCGTTGGTATACGAAACGATGCCGCCGACTTTTTTAAGAGGGAATCAACGCCCTCTGGCGATTGCAGCAGATACGCAGTGGCATCTTGGGTGGTCGTTGTTTCTCCGGCTTGCTGCTCCTCATCCACAAGTCGCATTCTTCGCTGGCTAGCTAGCCAGCAAAGAGTAGCAGTCACCGACACGGTCGTCCACAAGAGGGCCAGTCCACTGATCAGCATGGGATTCCAAGCGTGCTGTTGATATCTACTAGTATCCCTGCCGCTTTTTTGGGCTACTGTCATGTCCTCTTGCCGTTTGGCAAAAATTGTGGCTTCACGACCAACGGGACTGCTGTAGACTGTTGCCGCTGTTGCGGTCACGTGTTTGCGCAGGAGTCGGTCAAAGTCGCGTTCCATGACGGACAAGTCCAGGGCCAATTGAATGGTTTGCTGCATAATTTGGACCGCCGGTTCCAACAGCTGCGCGTCTTGATTGTCGAGGAAAAACAAAGTGGCATTTTTTTGCATTGCCATTTGCACGTACAATTCTCCAACGGTCACGGCCGTGTACTGGACGGTCCAGACGGCGTAATACTCGGACCGTGGGCTTGAAAGGTCGAGTCGCTGTAACGGCCGGATCGAAGCCATTGGATTTCCTTGTATAACAGAAGACGAGCCTATTGTCGGTAGCAATTGTCGCTGTCGTCGGTCGTAATTGTGCAAGGCACAAACATTTTGTGTGGTGGACGCGTCCTTGACAGTCACGTCTATTTCGGTACAGAGCAGTTCCAAGAGGGCTTCCAGAACGCCCTGTTCAATGCGAGTCATGTCAATGGAGCTCCCATCGGTATTGTCCGTGGAAGGAATCCACAAGGAAATGTCCAACGATACTTGCAAGCTCAATGGTACTGGCGGGGGGATAGAGACCGGCGCCACCACGTTCTCTGCTTCTTGTGACTCCTGCGTCGTCAACAATAACGACAAGTCCCCGGTAACGGGAATAGTGTCGCCAAAAGCTCCTACCGAAGAGTCCCCCCAGGATATATCACCTAATCGTCCCGTGTACGCATTCGTGTTCGTATTGGCTGTTGTCGTGACTGCGGTGGTGATTTCTTGCAGTAGACGCCCGCCGACCGGATCCATTGCATCCGCAGGATGGATTCCGCAGAGGATCGTCGTGGCCGCCAATAGTAGGGTAGCAGCAGCAGCAGCAGCAGTAGCAGTGAGCCTAATTCCGAACAATCGTGTTGTTGCTGTTGTTCTTGGGCCAACGCCACTACTACTGCAGAAAATGTATCTTTGCCGTTGTATTATTACCATAGTAGCCTAGCACTACCAATTGTCTTGGTCGTTGCGTTGTTGATTCACGACCAACCTGATTTGACAGTGCCCCGTTCAATCTATCGACACTAGATGGGATTGCGTGTGGTCCACTCCACTCTACTCCACCCTCGCTTCGTTGCGTCGTCGATGCGGAAATCCGAACTGCTTTGTTGTCTCTTGTTGTGTGCCATTTTTCCTCGTGGGATCCGAAAAATGGGTCTTGGTCGGTCCGTTGAGAAATGAAGCTTTTTCGCGCGCCATTTTTGATTCAACGGTTGAGAATGCTTTCATACCGGTACGACTACGACTACCGTACTCGTATTTGCAACTGGCAATACTGGTACTGCGATCCGAACGCCATTCACATTCAAAGTCACAGCGAGCCATCGTCGCACTGAATATTTTTGCGAAGCGTGCATAAAATATAGTGCACAAGTGTACGATAAGTAGACTAGTGCAGTCGTACGCGATGCTTAGAATAATATCATGGCACGGCCATAAGGTGTCCAAGCAGAATCGATTCATCACCAGAGACAGCTCTCCGCATCGAACTGCAGTAACTAGTCTACAGTAGCGCAACTACCTACCTACGTGTACCTGCGTGTACCTGCGTGTACCGTACCCATGATCTCGTCCGTATCCATCTTGACGGCGGCCGCACCGCTGTATTTGCTGTATCGCTTGGCACTGGCGAACCAAATGCCCGTGACGGACTGCGACGAAGTCTACAATTACTGGGAGCCGCTGCACTTTGTCTTGTACCAAACAGAAGGCGGTGGGGCAGCGCAACAAACTTGGGAATACTCCGCCGACTATGCCTTGAGAACGTTTGCCTACTTGGTGCCCGTGACAATCCCCGCGCGTCTCTGGGAGTGGCTGCTGGAATTCCAGGTGTCGGACGCTGGAGTAACAACAGCTCCTGCTAGTAGTAGTGGGACCATGATGATGACTGCAGTACAACACTACCTTCTACCAGTCGCTACTACTACTAGAGATCAAGAAACAGAATCATCAACTCGACTGATGTTACCACTTTTGCTGCCAACAAGAACGCTCGTGTTTTTGTTGCTGCGATGCACCGTTGCAGCTACCACGGCCGCTAGCGAACTTTTGTGGCTCGTGGCCCTCTACCAAACGCGCAAATTGTCGCGAACCGCCACCATTTGGTTGGGCATTGTCTTGCTCACGTGCACGGGCATGACACACGCCGCTGCCGCCTACTTGCCCAGTGCCACTTGGATGAGCGCCTGGTGCGTGTGTGCGGCCGCGTACCTTTACCAACAGCACGCGTGCTTTTGTGTCGTGGCCGTGACTGCCACTTTGACCACGGGATGGCCCTTTGGAGCCGTGTGTTTAGTGCCCATGGCGTTGCACATTGTGCAACAGAGTATTGTGCTTCAACAACAGCAGCAGCAGAGTAGCAACAATAGCAACAGTCTGTGGAGATTGATTGCCGTGACTGTCGCATCCACTATCGTTATCCAGGCCGCCACCTTTTGGGTGGACTATCAGTTTTATGGTCGCTGGACGTCGCCAACGGCCAACATATTTCGCTACAATGCTGCCGCGGGAGGTGACGAACTGTACGGAACCGAACCCGTTAGTTATTACGTCAAGAATCTCCTCTTGAATCTCAATCTCTTGGCACCACTGGGACTCTTGGCGCTGCCAATTCGACTCTTGTCCGGTCGCCGCGACTACCAGGTCATTGTCATGATGTCGAGTATCGTGGCGTGGATGGCAATCACCGTGCCGCGTCCGCACAAGGAGGAACGCTTCATGTTTCCCATTTATCCCTGCCTCGTCTTGGGTGCCGTCTTGACGGTGGATTCCGCCTTGCACGGCATTGGACGCGTCGAGGCCTCGCTCTCGCGGCACAAGGAACTATTGTCCCGCCACTACAAGGTCTTGCACGCGCTCGTGTGGATTCCCGTGGTGCTGCTTTCCGTGAGTCGCACTCTGGCGCTTCAAAAATACTACACTGCGCCCTTGACAGTGTACGCGGCCCTGTCGGCCCAACCAGTCAGCTCGTTGCCGAGATTGGCCTGTACCTGTGGAGAGTGGTATCGCTTTCCGGGCAGCTTTTACCTGCCGCCAAATGTGCAATTGGGCTTTTTGCCGTCGTCGTTTACGGGGCAGCTGCCGCAAGCATTTTCCGAATTTGGGTCCTTGCCAGAGAGTCGAGCCGTCTTGCAACCATTCAACGACAAGAACCGGCAAGAGATGGAGCGTTATGTCGACATTGCTGATTGTACTTGGATGATTGATTTGGACGGTAGCGAATGCGCACCGGCAAACAGTCGGGTTGTTGCTCGTGCTCCCTTTTTGGTTGCGGACCAGACGTCTCTGCTTCACCGCATCTTGTATCTACCCTATCTGCACGAGCAGGCGCTGGCGTCTGGTAAAGTCAAGTACCAAGACTATGTCTTGTGGCAAGTAGGAGACGATGTGATTGAATAATAACTAGAAAAAGGTACGTTCCTTGTTCGTCGTCGGCATCTTTCTCGGTATGGTGACGATACAGCCAAAGGATTCGAAAAAAGGAAGCTCAATAACATTGATTTATGAATCAATTCATGATTAGCATTTCCATGTGCGCAATGATGGCTGGCCCTTGCATTGATTGCTCGTTTGTTTGCCTTTGCTATCGACATTTCCTCACGTATCCCTTGCAAACGCTTCGTATTCCTTCGTGCAGGTACGCACACTGCTGTTGGTTCGTTCGTTCATACTGTTTAGTCCAACGAGGAACTTGATGAAAAAATCTTTGTTTCAAAGCGATTTGAAGCTGTCTGAACAATTTTGTTGAAACATAAAGGGGTTTATCTGATTCTACGTTCGTTCGTGAGTGCTAGGTCGTGTATTGTGGCTTCGCATTCATGCTTGTTCGTTTTCACATGTCTTTTTCACAGAGCACCGTGACAATGTCATGCCACAAGGGAATAGCCAGGTATGTTGCGTTGCACCGCTTTGCCATATCTATCGTGCGCTTAGTGAGAGAATGACGAAACAACACGAATGTCCAATTGCTGTCCGAGTTAATTTATGAGGATACCATTCACGAACCTACCTACTCTTTTTTGTCGCCTGGATGCGAATACCTGTTCCGTCTTTGCTTACGACCGATAACTCACACCTTTCCTTGATCACTGCACTCTTATAGACGAGACCACTGCATATCGATAAACCTGTTGCTTGATGGCTTTTGGCCGGTAGTTCTGCAACAAGGTAGTAACCAGGTATGTTGCGTTGCACCGCTTTGCCATTTATATCTATCGTGCGCAAAAGCGAGAGAATGACGAAGCAACACGAATGTCCAATTGCTGTCCGAGTTCAATAATGAGGATACCATTCACGAACCTACCTACTCTTCCTTTTTATCGTCTGGATGCATGCCTATTCCCTCTTTACACACGACCGACAACTCACACCTTTCCGTGATCACTGCACTCTTATAGATGGGACCGCATCATCACACTGCTAGCAAGGCAGCAACTAGGTATGTTGCGTTGTACCGCTTTGCCATTTATATCTATCGTGCGCAAAAGCGAGAGAATGACGAAGCAACACGAATGTCCAATTGCTGTCCGAGTTCAACAATGAGGATACCATTCACGAACCTACCTACTCTTCCTTTTTATCGTCTGGATGCATGCCTGTTCCCTCTTTGCTTACGACCGTCAACTCACACGCGATGTGTGCCTATCCATGCTGCTTCTCTTACTTTAGTCCAGACGACTGAACATCGATGAAGCAATACATTGCTGCCGTATTGGATCCTACCGATAGCCCCATTCTCCGTTGGAGGACGCCTTGCGGTGTATAATTTACTGTAGAACAGTGGTGACCTCCGTGAGAGGTACCATAAGCACAAAGTTGACGGCCAACAAATGGTGCCAGTAGCCTCGGGTGTATATCTTCCCGATTGTTGTCTCTACTACAGTACGACGTAAGGGCGAAACATGGTATCACCGGTGCATCCTATTACTTCAGTTGACTAGCATTTTACGTCGTACTGTATTTAGGCCTGTTTAATCGTTTTCTTGGCCAAGGTCTGGGGAGAAACGGCCGGGCTCACGTAGAGAAATGTTTTCAACTCGTCATTGTCTGAGGTACTGCCGTCCTTTTCGCAGTACACTCCTAGAATGCGCACGCTTTCCGTCATGGCCGGCAGCAGGCAAATATCTAAATCGTAATGCGTCGTGGAAACGGCAGCAGACCCTCTTTTCTTTTTGGCGTGCGCCGCCGCTTCACGGGCGGCATCGTATTCCGCAAATCCTAGTACCATATCGTCTTGATCCAATGCGTAGACGGCATGTAGTGAGAGACTACCTCCTTGCAATTCCACAGGCACTCGCGTCGACACTGGCACAACCGTGGGATCACCCGTTTGTAGAATTTCGAAACGTTCCCACAGAGGCACCTTTTTATCGAATGATCGCCAGACAGTCAAGTCAGTCAATGCCTTTTCCAATGATCCTTGTTGTTGCACAAAGGCCAACCACGCGGTCCAATCCATGTCTGGCGTCCACGACCGCTTGTCCGAGGCGTGCAGTTCAAAGTACAGGACATTTGCTTGGTGCACGTCCAGGGCAGCGAGTTTGTACAAGCCCGGGTGCTGCTGCCAGCACGCTTCCAGTGGTGCCACGTAGGCATCACAGTCGTCCGCATCGTTATCCGCACTGGTGCCCTTGTGATCCTTGACGCAGTGTTCAAACTTGCGCCACTGCGCCCGGCAAGGTCCTTGACGGTACGTGCGACACAAGATACAGTCCGTTTCCTCATCGTGATCGGGCAAGTCGTCGTAAGGGTCGGGCTTTGTGGGATCCACCGAGCGCTTTTTTTGCTTTTTCTTCTTGTTGGTTGGTGGTGGCTCGTGTGCGAGCATGCGTTCCATGGTGGCTTCTTGTTGGGCCGAAGCATCTCCTCCCTGTTGGGATTCGCAGTGCGTAGTAGTGTTGTTGTTGTTGTTGTTGGCGCTGTTGATGGCCGCGACGCTGGCGACTGCTCCCACAAGGCTCCACCAGCGCCATCCCGTCGACTCTATCGACTCGTGTGCGTTCGAGATGGACAAAAGGGGTCGATGGGCCGCCGTGGCGTACCGAGAGACTAGTACTCGTACCGTGGTGGGGGCATCAGTACTAGTTGCTAGTGCCGTTGGTCGGAGCGAGCGAGCGGCAAAGCGAAACATGATGACACAGAACGTCTATGCTGTGTATATGATTGTGCGTACGTGAGTGATGGTAGATGGTAGTGTCTACTTTACTCTACCAACGCGTCGTGATGTGGTGGTCGAGGAAATGGAAGGATGAGAGATCAGAAGCAACGCCATGCTGAAAGATCGAAAGAATTCCGCGGAACTTGCAAGTCTCGAACTTTGAAGTAGTCCAAGCGGTAACCCGGACCCTACGTATTCAATCTTCGATCCATCAAATCTTCTAGTCGAGTCCATCGAGTCAACCCCCTCGAAGCTACCTCTCGGTCTCTCCCCAGCGGGACTTATCGCCAACACGAATAATTGTCCAATAATATCACTCCTTATATAGAATCACGCTGAGGAGTGCATTTCAAGTACGTGTTCAATCCATCGGCACGGGTCGCGCGTGTGGATGTGCTGGCATCGACACGGCACGTTGGTGATGGCTCTTGGCGAAGATGGCTCTTGGCGGCGATCCTAAAGAGAGAAAAAAAAAAAGAGTCCGGTCCATCAACCATCAACATAACAATCTATTTACACTCTCTTTTGAAAGCGTTCCAACAAAGCAGTAAGCTTAATACCAACAACACCATGAACCTCTCTCTTGCTCTCTCCCTCGCCATGACGGCTTCCGTTTCGGCCTTTGCCCCCGTGCCCAACACCTTTGGCGCTGGTAAGTACTTTACAGTGTTAAAGATTTTCTCGGGTTCTCGATCGTACCCACTCCAGTACCGGTACGGTAGATAGCTACACAAAGAGCCACCGCGGTCGAGGTCCGACTACTAGTCGCAACGCTGTCGAATAGAACCACAGTAGTGCACTTGAAAAACGAATGCTCTCCTTTCGTCACGGTCTCTCACTATTCTCCTGATCATTATTTCCTCTCTTTTCTATCCCTTCTCATTTTGACTCTCTCTATTGTACAGCATCCACCTCGGCACTCTTGGCGCATGAACAGTCCCGTCAAGAGTTCTTGACTCAGGCTGCCGCCAGTCTCACGGCGGGTCTATTGTTGTTCGCCCCGGAGCCCGCAATGGCGGCCAAGTACGGTGGCTTTGGTGCCGGCAGTCCAGAAGTTTTGGACCCCGCCCAAGCCGAAGTCGACAAGGACATTTTGTCGTCTGGACCCGTCCAAAAGGCTCTCGCAAATGCCAAGGGCTACCAAAATGCGGTCCGATCCATTCAGACCTCTCTCTCTGTGGACTCGCAAATCAATGTCCGACCCGTCATTCTCAAGGATCTCGACCCTGGACCCATTCGCGCCGATCTCAACACCTTGAATTCGGCCTTTGAGGAAGACACGCAACGGGGGACCGACCGATTGATTCGCGTCATTATTCAGGATATTACCGAATTGGAGCTTGCCAATGCCCAAAAGGAGGGCATTCCGCGCAGCGAACGTCGCGTCGATACCATGAATGCCAAGCTCGCCAAGTTGGACAAGGCCTTTGAGGACTTGCTGGCGTTTGCCAAGTAAACAATATAAGAAACGACGAAGCGGTAACGGTGAGAACTCTATATACGATAAAGGCTGTGCGTTCATGACACGGAAGTAGTATTAAGCTATAACTACTACTCTAAACTAAACTAGGAGACGCTAGGCTGTATCACGGAGTAAGAACACAACTTTTAGCAACGGAGAGATTTTAGGCATAAGTGTTGGGGTGGTTACAGCAGTTTCCCAAAATGAAACGGCAAGTGGACAAGAGATGGTGTGTGCATGGATAAGGGTACAATCGTGGTCGACAGGGGGTGGGGTGGGGGCTCCAGCAGGCAGCATTGTCTTTTTCAGCAGGCAGCATTGTCTTTAGAAGGCGATGCATGTTGACAGTACAAAAGCATGCCGGTGTAGGCGAGGTTGGTTAGGCCTGTCGACTCTTTGCTCGTCTGGGCATCTTCCAGTCGGTGCTCGACGCGGTTGCCCACAGCGCCACGAGGTGAGAGCGGAGGGGGTGACTGCGCATCCATCATGACGGGAGGGGTGATGAGATCACGCCCTCTATTTTCAAAGTTCCTCGACGAGGATCCTTCGTCTTCGAAAGCAAGTCCAAAGGAAAGCATGCTGTCATCGCGCTTTAAGCTTCCAAAACTGCCATAGCTTTCGGAGGGTCGCATAGTACCGGCCCCCGTGCTGTCTGGCAGCTTCATCTCCATGTTCGAACGGTCAATGTTTGAATTCGAAAAAACAAAGTTCATTCCCATGAGGCTGGCGGAGCTCGTAGCAGTCGCTGGCATGGTGGGAGGCCGGCTACTACTAGGCAGTTCTGATCGTTCGCCACAGATGTGGGACCTTCGTCGTCGGTTCCGACGAGAACTTGCTTGTAGCTTTTCTTCAATAATAGTCCCTGGAGCAGCCAATAGAAATGGTTCGTCGTCGTCGCTGCCGCTGAGAGAGCCAGTCTCTACATCTGCAGCCGCATGGCGCTCATCTTCGTCAAGCATGGACTGTAACGCCCCACGTGATGACAAGGATTGTGTCCTGGTTTCCGCAAAGGGCTTGCGGTCTGAATTATGAGCGTTGGCCTTGACGTTGGCAATACGAGCAGTCTCACTCCAATCGGGCATGGGCAAGAAGGACTTGGTAGAAGGGGAAGCTACCGCAAAACTGGACGGCCTAGAAGGGAGACCGGCGAGTCCACCAGAATCAGTCGAGAAGGCCAAAGAACTAGGATTCAGCGGCTTCTCGTAGGTGGTCTTTTCAGCTTCGTTGTGAGCACATTCATCATCAGTAGCAGTAGAGGTACGAAGGGTGAACAGTGATCGTGGTGTTCTTGCATAGGCCACTTCTTCCGGAGGTGATGGAAATCTGGGGAAATTGCTGCCTTGACTGATGCTACTACGTGGCGTGAGAGAGATCTTGGGGAGAGGCGTCCTTGGCGAGAGACTCGCAAAGCTTCGTATTCCTGGTGAATCAAAGTTAACCGTTCGTGCCTGCTTGCTGGACTGTGCCACATTGGCTGCATCGTGCATCGTACTCATGGTACTCGCTGACGAAGTCGAGTTGGGGCACAAGACTTGTGGTGAAAGTCCCTTGGGAGTGTCGAGAGGTCCTTCGTCGTCACTCTCCTTCGATGTTGCATCCAAAGAAAACAGCGTGTTGGCCGCACCCAAGTGCAAGGGTGGCCGATGAGACGACGCTGTCCTTTGAGAAGCCGGTATCATTACACCCTCTCGATAACTTACGATGGTGAGAGGAGCAAACTTGGGTGAAGACTTGGAAGAGGCGCTGGATTGTACCATAATACGACGAGGTGGGGATTCATAAATCATTGGGCTTCCAGCGGGACGATCATGAAGGGACGTTGGTGGTGACGCGCTGAACTTGCTAAATGAAGAGACAATCGTTGAGTGATGGCTTCCCGAGCGGAAAGGGCTAGAGCCGTTCGAGTCTTTTCTTGTGTGGGGAGATTGGAGTGACAGCCCTTTGAGAGTAGCAAGAGCAGTGTTCATTTGTCCTTGAGACTCGTTACCTTCAAAGTGACCGAATAAACTTATCGAGGGCGCTACTTCTTCCAGTGCTCTCTCAAGCAGCCTTGTCTCGGTTTGACTCTCATCCTCGTCAAACGAGTCGTGAGCCGGAGCGGACGATGCAGTGGACTCACTCATCGAGGCAGCTCGTCGTTTGCGTGTCCTTGCTGGCGAATGCGAAGTCAAACTCTTGACAGGGTGTCTTGGTTTTAGCCGGAATGCTGCAGGGGTGGGTCCTTGGTTTGTCGGCGTCACGCTGGTGGGCAGTGCCCCAAGGGTGGAAGGGCGAAAAAAGGTCCCCACGGACGAAATCTTCGAGCCAGCGGGAGGATCCCGAATGACAATCACGCTCATAGGAGGGCGCATATTTGGGGAGTAACCATATCGCGACGGTGAGTAGCGGAAATTTGACTTGGGTGAGACCTCGAGGGCTCCTCCAGAATGATCGTTCTGAGGCATGGTGGTGTAGTCCTGCAAATGGCGAAAATGTTGGCATGACCAAACGAGAAAAAGTGAGATTGCACATCGTATGGATTATGAGAGCAGATAGTTCAACGAAAGAGGTGCGAGCATAAAAAATGCCGCGAGAATACATTTCTCAATGGGATGCACTGTGGAAAATTGTATGCTCTGGGACCTGGTAACGGTAAAAATGAGCGTTGTTACTCACCGAAGAGCTCTCAACCGACGGAAAAGACTTGTTTCAATGTCGAACAATGAACAATGAACCTTCTAGAGCACTACCAAGGATCAACGTCTATGGCAGAGTGGTGCGAATGGAACAGACAGGTTAGCCATTGGTGCCTTTTCGCGAGTATCGATATTTCTCACGGGGAGAGATACCGGCACACGGGAGGATTCCAAAGGAGAACTTGTGCTGTAGTTGAAAGACTGTGTGACTTACCTATGAAGCAACCGAGTTGATCGTATTGTTTAAGACTTTACCGATGCAGCGACAATGGAGGGTGGGTATTGCGTGGGTGAAGCTCTACTGGTTGACTTGACAACAGACGAGACACATTCACAACCTTCAAAAATCTATGGAAGAAACGAAGAAGGTGCACTCGCATCGAGAACTCGAGCGAAACGTAGAATTCCACAGGCCCCGCCACCCGCCAGCCAGCCTCGGAGCAATTATTACTCGCATTTCGAATAATGTTCGAGTCAGTTCTCCATTCAGCGAAATAATTAGGTCATTTTTGGTTTTACTTAATAAACTTCAGTACGATTTATCCGATGTATGCATTCTGCGGGCCCCTCATCTAGTATACCACTCAGCGGCAGCCCGCTTTATCTTCTTGTGCCTTCCAAAAATGAAATTGCTTATAAGCAAGTTTCTATAGTGAGTCGCATCTTCTCGTCAGGAATCAAGCCGGATGCTCGCTGACAGCAATGTGCAACTCTGCAACCTAAACGATCGGTGACAGCCGACAGATGGCCAAGGGCAAACACCGCCTGGCAATATAGATTTTTAGTATACATGGGTTTTGCCGGATGTCCCTGGCCAGCTATCGCGTCTGCCTCTTTGGCGTACGTCGTACCTGTTTCCTATTTATCCGGTGACGTATGCCATTTTGTCTCCAGCTACAGGTAGTATAGTAGTAAGTGTCAACAGCCAACAGTCGACACTACTTAGTAAAAGACGTAACGTTGAAGAATGTGAAAGAACTCAATTCACGGATTCATTCAAAGGTATCGAAATAATGATACAGTACTGTACTACGTTCGGCATTAGGAAGACATCCGGCAGACATCCGGCAATGATAGATGATGATGGCCAAATCTCAAACAATATCGGACTGTTTTTTTGTCAGCATCTACCATACCACATACCACGTCGACGCAGCCAAACGCAACGAACGAACCTGAACGAACACAACAAAACAGGATTCGATTGATTCATTCTCCAGAGTAAAAAATGCAATCGAGAATGAGGAATCGCGACAGTCGAAGATCCATCCGGATCCTGTCTGTCCCTCTCCCCGCGAACGCGCGCTAGCCGCCCATTTTTACTTTCGTTTCGAAATCTTCCAGAGAAATCCGACTGCTTCCAACAAACGCTTCCGTCAATCGCGCTCTGCATCAGCAACCATAAACCAAGCGTATTGTTCTCCTGTAGAAGCGCGTTTGCCACCGCAGTCGTCGTTGTTGTGTTCACTGAGATCAAACGATCATAAGACTTGAGTATGTTTGGAGGAGGTCGCAACAACAAGAATGACTCGTCGCTTTCGCAGGCGATGCAGCCCGAGAATGCTCCAACTGGTGGAGGACGTAGTAATGTGACAGGCTTTGACCCAGAGGGCCTCGAACGTGCCGCCAAGGCCGCTCGCGATCTCGACAACAGTAAGAACGCTTCTTCGGCGATCGAATTGATCAAGACACAAGAAACCACCAAGCAGCATGAACATGCGGCCAAGCGAGCCGAGATGGATGCCTACACTCAACAAATGAGGGCGCAGAACATTGAAAAGGAAGCAGACGAAGCCAGAAAGACCCTCGATGCGCAGACGCAGCATGAGCAGCGACGTGCCGAGTATCAAGATCAACTGGAACGTAAGCGTCAGGTCGATATGTTGAATGCGCAAAAGTACATGCAAGAGTAAGTAATTGTAGACTCCTTCTCTTTCCATCACGGTCGAAAGTCGGCACTAACCTTTTTGTCACCACCTTCTTTCGTTCACAGAGAGCAGCTTAAAAAGCAAGAAGAAATGGCACTTCGTCAGGAAGAGATGCGCCGAAAGACTGCCGAGTATGAGTCCGAGCTGAGGACGAAAACCGAAATTGCCAAGGCCAAGGCGGAAACCCAGGGCCGTATCCAACAAGAGCGTCTTAACCACGATCTCATTTTGGAAAAGGTCCGCCTAGAAGCTACGGAAAAGAGGGATACTGTGCTGAAAGCGATCGCCGATGGTGGAAAGCTGGTTGGTGAAGGTTTGTCGACCTACCTGAATGACACGGAAAAGTTGCGAAACACTGCCTTGACCGTTACCGGAATTGCTGTCGGTGTTTACACGGCTAGGACCAGCATCGGTATTACTGGTCGCTTTGTCGAAGCTCGCTTGGGAAAGCCTACTTTGGTTCGTGAAACATCTCGAATGTCTGTACCACAATTTGTGCGTAACCCTATTGTATCGAGCAAGCGTGTCTTTGGTGTCGGTGTGCACGAGCAAGACGCCATGAAGGGCATTGTCCTTGAACAGGGACTCGACACACAATTGCGGAAGATTGCCGTGTCGACGGCGCACACAAAGAAAAACCGTGCTCCATACCGTCATCTCCTGCTGCATGGACCTCCTGGTACAGGAAAGACAATGTTTGCCCGAAACTTGGCGCACCACTCTGGTTTAGACTATGCCATTTTGACTGGTGGAGATATTGCTCCGTTGGGACGCGACGCCGTGACGGAACTGCACAAGCTTTTTGATTGGGCCAAGACGAGTCGTCGTGGTCTGCTCTTGTTTGTGGACGAAGCCGATGCCTTTTTGCAGTCTCGTGAAACATCGCGCATTTCGGAAGATCAACGCAATGCCTTGAACGCATTTTTGTTCCGCACGGGTACAGAGAGTGACCAATTCATGATGGTGTACGCGAGTAACCAACCTGCGCAGTTTGATGAAGCTGTCATGGATCGAATTGATGAAATGGTATCGTTTGATTTACCGGGTCCGGAAGAAAGGAAAAGGATGATCAACATGTACGTTGAAAACTACCTGCTGAACCCTCCAAGCACGTGGACACGCAAGGTGGAAGCTGTAGACATCGGTGAAGAGGATATCGATCAGG
>Ga0307981_1002135_pt1 | contig 16477 bp, 9 predicted proteins | sample OrgLakmetagen987_FD_201849 | JGI IMG/M metagenome (GOLD analysis project Ga0307981, IMG submission 201849) | Saline water microbial communities from Organic Lake, Antarctica - #987 | ecosystem: Environmental > Aquatic > Non-marine Saline and Alkaline > Saline | place: Antarctica: Organic Lake... | reverse complement strand
ATTCCTTGCACGTTTCACAATCCCCACTTCGCTGACAAGGTGCCATGGCATAATCATGCTCACAGACACCTAACTCAGTCACAATTGCAGAACCTTCCAAGTCCTTACCAATATCCTCAAACGTAACGGGTATTCGATGTCTAATCTTTTCAAGTATGCCAGCGTCTTGAGGGATCATTAAATCAGCTACTTGGGATGATTTTTCATCTTCTGTTCGATGATCATATTTATTGTTATCGCCAACCTTTGCCCTTCCAGCCCAATTAGCTAAAGTGAGTTCATCCATACCACCACTTTCTGCCATCGTGCTTAGCCAATGGCGTGCTTTATGCGTAGAAAGCTCTATAGGTTTACTACTTTTTAACGTAAACCCATGTTTAGTCCAAAGTGTGCGATTTCCCTTTGATTCCTTTTGGATAAAGCGGTCATTAATATGATTGACCGTGGGAATGCAGAACGAAAAATCGCGAGGCTTAAATGTTTTGTGAAATTCATTTTCTCGATGCAATAGCAGTGCATCAGACACCTTTACATGCTTGTCCTTGTCAATAAAAGGCCATTTCGGGAACTGCTTTGTGTAAGTGGTGTAAAAGAATTCCCCAAGCGTGTCATAAGATATTTCCCCATTATTACCTTCGAGTAATGCAATAATCCATTTCGTCATTGGCGGTGCATAGGTAAATTTAGAAAATTTTGTGTCAAGTGCTGCATTAAATTGCTCAATGGTCAAAGTTTTGTTAGTCGCGAACCTCTGAGGTGTAGTAATACAAGATTCGTTAAGCATAAACTGTCTCGGGTGTTCTTCTGCAAATTTAGCGGCCTTACGCGCTGGGGCACTTATGCGTTCGAGCCGCTTTACCGCTTCAACTACAGTATCTTGCATGACGGTAGGCACCCATTTGATTCCTGCCTTTCCTTTTTTGGCTGGCACCCATCGAATACCGAGCTTTTGGTCACCAGCGCGATCTTCCTCCCATACAAGACAGTCTACTGGTAATACTGTCGGTTCTGAGCCTCTAGAGGGAGCAGTCATTAATAATGCATATATTGCAGAAAAATATTCTGCTTCAATACCCAACGCCGGTGCCTTGCTAAAAAGCTCTGCTACAAGCATCATTTCTTCACTAGAGGGCAATTTTTCAGACCGATATTCTGCACCCTTTGCATCTAGAGTAATGGTTAAATCTTTAACTTTGCTATACGGGTTAGCCCACTGTGGCAAATTGGGTGTGATTAATTTCTCTCGACAAAAATCTAATATCAACTCCATCTGATAACCGGCTTTATTTCTTGCGGTAGCATCAGGAAACCGACGACCAAAAATTTCAGCCAACTCTTCCAATACTGTGCCGTCCAATAATAAAACATCGGCTTCTCCAGTTGCCAATATAAGTGCCTCCTCAAGCACCCTTATAGCCTCCATATGACGCTGTAAGTTTGATACAGGGCGATCTGTGTAAGTATCCTTAATATATGCTTTGGCAAAGTCGAGAAACGGACTAGCAAGAGGTTTGTAATGATACGAGTTTGAAGGCTCTAAATTTGTAGAAAATCGCGCCACAACTTTGCGCTTTCCTTTTAAAGTATCCCACTGGTTGTCATTCCAAGTATCTGAACCAAACGCTGTTAAGTGTTTAAGGCAACTGAGTATAAACTCGCTTAAATTTTGCTGACCAGTAAGCTCTGCCTTGGGTTTGAATCTCACTATATTGCTTGTCATGGTTATAATACCTCACGATTTTTTTTTACTTTCTTACATGCCTGCACCACCCATTCAACTGCAAGGATCAGTGTATCTTTGGTTGACGCATACTGTTCACTTTTCGTGGCTTTTAACCTCGCTTCTTTCTGTGCATATAGGCTATCTAAGAACTTTTCATGAGGAGCGTCTAGAAGCGGACGAAATTTCTCGCATACATAACAGGCTTCATATCCTTGAACGCAGAAATCATTTGTTCCACAAGCACCAACAACCTCATTATCTTTGTTTGGAATACGTGCTGTGGGGTCATCACCTCGCTCACCATCTGTGATTATTTCAATAATCTCACCTTTGAAAGCTTTAGCAAATGGTGCTAATTGCTTTCCTATGGCCTTATCAATATAGGTGACTGTATCGGCGGTGTTTTCTGTATAAACCATAACGTTTTGAGTACTTGAATGGTCTAACGCTTCCGCAATTATTAAAGCGCTAATTCCTTTTTGGCCAAGATTGGTGCCACGAGTGCGACGGAACCGCCGGGCTGACAGTTGTATAAAATCACCAGTACGCTCACTGACCGCTTGGTTGTGTAGGTTAACTTGCCGCATAAAACCATCTCTAAACTGGTTTGTTGATAAATGCAGCACGTCAGATTCTAATAACCCATCTAATAATTCAGCATTGACACTCTCACGCAAAATTTGCTCGACGTACAGCCAATCTAGGTATATTGGTATCAATTTCTTTTGCTTTTCCGTTAGCTCAATACCCCAAGCTTCGCCTAACTTAAGTTGTTCTTGTTGGATTAGATTAAGAGTGGTCAAGTATAGTTCTTCGGTTATTGAAAGCTTTTTAAAAAGCCCTCTAAAACCGACGCCTGGTTGCTTTGCACGCGGAATATCAAGATAAAAGTTTGTCGCACCGGTTTTAGCGCAATGTTCTTTGATAAGATCTTTGGCCTTTAATTGGCGTAGTTGCACGGCACGTCTTGCGGTGCCTTGCAAAGTAACTAGGTAGCTATAACAAGACAGAGAAATGTTGTCACAAGTAAACAAGCGAATCAGCTCATTACTAACCGCTATTTGTTCGTTTTGTGTTAATGCGCCGGTTCGCGGACATCGGTTGGCAATAGCGACGCCTTTTTGATTGCCACGTATTCTCATACGCTCCAAAACAGTTACAACTTGACTACTAATTCCGTTATAACCATAGTCATGCCAACTTATTAAAAAACCACGCAACGCTCCCAAATACCATTCATGTTCTTCGTCCAGCATCGAACGCCAGTTACGGATCACCATTTCGTCTATCTCTTCACACCCGGTGTCGCGCACCATACGTTGGAACCTGTGATACATATTTAGAGTGTGCTTGGCGGAAGATTCTTCGGCATATCTTGCCAGTGATTTCCGAAAACCCTCATGGGTTGTAGTCTTTAACGTGAGTATTTCGCGTTGAAAACTGATCGTTGTGTCTTTGTTTAAAATCCATTTATCAGTTTTTATATCAAAGCTATAACCATCACGAGACGTCTTTAGTGAGGATTGAAGTCTCGATACCGCATTTTGTTCTAATACCAATGATGTAAAATTATTCACCACCATCTCCTTTACCTTCATGGTTCTCAATAGCTTCACGAGCTTTTGTTTGCAACTCTTCTTGATCCATTAGCGAGACTTCATTCGCTTTCTTTGTTACGTAACGCTGGTTGTATACATTTCCTGATGATTCACTGGAGTGCCCCATTTGATGCTTTCGCATTTTGGCCTCAGTGCCACTATCAATATGCGTGTAGCCCTCAACCCCTTGGGCGGCCAATTCGTTATTTCTATCAACTTTTTCAGAATAACCATCGTTCCAGTTATGCCGAAAATAGTGCGGGTGAATAACTGAAAACCTTTCGTCAACAGACTTCATTGCAGGAACAATTGTATTATCAAATGTTGATATAGACACTGGTTCCCCTTGGGTAGCGCATTTTCGATGGGTTACAAATAAGTAGGGATGCTTTTTGGCGTTTGGTGTTTTAGCGCGATACTCTTTTATGTAGCGGTCTATAAGCGTTGCAGTTTCGCTACTGATTCTTAACATTCTTTCTTTTGTTTTAGCGACTGGCTGTTTAATTCGGCTGTCATGCTTATCATCATGAGTACGTCTAACCCAAATGGATTTTTTTTCACCATGCAGGGTCATGTCAGTTAACTGAAGAGAAAGCATCTCACCTCGCCTAATCCCGTGTTTTTCCATCAAATGGAACATTAAATGGTTACGGAGTCGAATGTTCGGTTGCTTAAAGGGATTGTTTGGATTGTCATATTGAGCAACAGCCATAAATTCGCCTACTAAGCCTTCTGGTAGAATCTTGCTGTTAGTATTATCAAGCACGTTCTTGCCTTTGCCTTTTGGCCGTGCAGCTTTAAAGTGTTTCTCCATTTTATCTATCTTGCTATTTAATTGGCGGTTAGCGCTTCTGCTAACAGCTAATTTAGCAAGGAAAGTTAAATATTCAATGACTGAGGTCATTCTATTGTAATGATGATTACGGCCAACAGAAGGGGTCACGTCTATTAATTTAGGTGTTCCGGCAAGACTAACTACTTTGCCTCTGCTTTTGCTAGTTCTCTTAGTTTCGCTCTTTAGATGTTGTATATCTATTGAGAGAAAAGACTTTATGTTTTCAATATCGGTAATGCTGAGAAATTGTCCCTGTCGGAACTCAGTGTATAAATCTCGCTGTTCTGTGTCTTGCCACTTCAAAAACCACTTAACATGATTGAGCTTATTGGAGATAGTTTGTTCCGCTTTACCTACCGCCCTCAATTTAGATGTGACCCAGAGCGTTATAAAGCAATGAGGCATTTCGTCGTCACCCATTAAAACGGGATAGCGCTCGCCATTATTAAAAACTAGAGTCTCTACATGGAAAATTGACATACAACACCACTCTTATTTTTACACTTAAAATATACATAACATCTATTTATACACGAAATAAATAGAATGTAAAGTGTAAAAATAAAGAAGCCCAGCAAAAATGCTAGGCCTAGGGGTTTTTAGTAATAAATACGCTTTATATTTACATTTTTAAGTTATACGTAAGCTAGAATGGAATATCATCATCAAAATCAAAGTCTGGCTCTGCCATCGGCGGCGTTTTCTGCGGTGATTGTTGAGGAGACTGCTTTGGCGCCTGTTGTGAAGGCTGTTGATAGCCACCACCGCCCTGGTTTGACTGCCCACCGCCTTGGTTCGACTGTCCGCCGCCTTGGTTTGATTGCCCTCCACTTTGTTGGTAGCCACCTTGGTTATTCTGACCGCCTTGAGGACTTTGCTGATAACCGCCTTGGCCGCCGCCACTTTGTCCACCGCCGCCACTTTCATTACGACCACCTAGCATTTGTAACTGATCTGCAATGACTTCTGTTGTGTAACGGTCATTACCTTGCTTATCTTGCCACTTACGTGTTTGCAATTTACCTTCTAAGTAAATTTGTGACCCTTTTTTAAGGTACTCACCTGCAATTTCTGCTAAACGACGGTACATCGTTACTTTATGCCATTCTGTTTTTTCTTGAAGTTGACCTTGCTGATCTTTCCAACTTTCACTAGTGGCGATACTCAAATTGGCAACGGCATTACCATTAGGCATGTAACGAACTTCTGGATCGTTACCTAAATTGCCAACTAAGATTACTTTATTCACACCTCTAGAGGCCATGCTAACTCCTGTTATTTACACTTTTTTAATTATTTTGATGCCGCTTAATTCGGATCTCATGCTATCCACTAATAGTAGTTTGTGCATAAATTAATCACGATGTTGACGACTAAATTCTGACGTCTAATATACTATTGTATTTAGTATTTTGCACACCCAATTAAGTTCATTGTGCGATAAACAGTTCACTGGTGCAGGAATGCTGATGACTTAGTTTCAATCTTTCTCAGCTAATCAAGGTTTTAGCTTTTTCTATATCGAACCCATTACTATCGACTTTCAAGTACACAGCGCGTTTTTCAACATCGACTAACACCTCTTGTACACCTTTAAGTTTTACAAAATCATTTTCTAACTGTGTTTTACTTGACGTTTGTTGAAATCTATCTCGATTTTCAATTGTAAGCGTGACTCTTTTGACCTTCGTCGTTTTTTGTAATCCCCAAACAACAATCATCGCGATAACAATGAAAATCAGACAAGCCACTAAGGCTAGCTTAGGACCGAGCCATCCAGTTAATACTCCGGATATTACGCCACCCAAAAATGCACCGAAAAATTGGAAACTAGCGTAGATACCCATCGCACTGCCTTTTTTCCCAGCCGGAGCGATGCTCGAAACCATCACTGGCATATGCGCTTCCATGTAGTTGAAGCCAGCAAAGAACAACGTCCCCGCGATGACAATAAGCACCCAATTTAACTCGGGCAGTAAAAACAATCCAAAACCCGTGGCCATTAAGGTCAAGGATATTATAAAAGAAGTTGACGTTTGTAAGTGCTTACATATTTTCATTAACACGACTAACATTAATACCGACACCAACAGAATTGGCGTATAAATTTTCCAATGTTCATCCAGACCAAAATTCACTTGAGTAAGCAGCACTGGTACTTGCACAAAAAAGCAGGTAATGAGTAAATGGACAGCCAAAACACTTACGTTCAAACGCCAAAGGCGGGGTTCTTTAGCGAGGTTTTTTAACTGACTAAGTTGCGGTAATGCGTCGCCCGATGGACTATTTTCTTTTGGCGTCGGCACGCCAAATTTGACCAACGGCAAACAACAGATAGTCAGTACTGCCGTAATCCAAAAGATGCCTTGAATACCATAGAGCCCAGCAATAATAGGACCGGTTAAAAGCGCAACGTAGAATGAAAAACCAATCGAAACACCAATAATTGCCATCACTTTTGCACGTTCTGACTCACGTGTAACGTCTGCGGCTAGTGCCATAATTGCACCTGCTATTGCGCCAGCTCCTTGTAAAATTCGACCCAGTGTTAACATAGCCATCGAATCCGCATTGGCAGCTACTAGACTGCCCAATGCAAAGAAGCAAAGTCCCATATAAATAACCGGTTTACGACCCCACTTGTCAGATAATACGCCCATCGGTATTTGCAATATGGCTTGTGTCAAACCGTAGCCACCTATCGCCAGCCCCACAAAAAGAGGCGAATAATCTGGATAGTCAACAGCGGCGATAGCTAGGACAGGAATTACCATAAACAACCCGAGCATACGCAATACATAAACTAGGGCTAAACTGATGGCGGCACGGGTTTCTTGTGGATTCAACTTGTTATCATTTCCATTGGTTGATTAGAGACAATCTGTGTCACGAAAGCGTGCAATTCTAACACAAGAGTTTGATGGACCCATAACTGCATGATCCCTTCTGTACCAGATCCGTAACTATCCCATATTTTCTCGTAAATTTGTGTCATACTTGTCGATTGTTCTGGCACCATCTCATCTAAGGCAATATGGATAAAATAGAAGTTCGCGGGGCTCGCACCCATAACCTGAAAAACATCAATATTGAACTCCCAAGAAACAAGCTCGTGGTAATTACAGGCTTGTCTGGTTCAGGGAAATCCTCCCTCGCATTCGACACACTGTATGCTGAGGGTCAGCGTCGCTACGTAGAGTCGCTATCGGCTTATGCAAGACAGTTTTTGTCCATGATGGAAAAGCCGGATGTTGATCATATCGCGGGCTTGTCGCCAGCTATTTCAATAGAACAAAAATCGACATCGCATAACCCGCGATCAACCGTGGGGACTATTACAGAAATTTACGATTACTTACGTCTACTATTTGCCCGTGTAGGCGAACCCAAATGCCCAGAGCACGATGTTGATCTCAATGCACAGACAGTAAGTCAAATGGTCGACCGCGTTTTAGAAATGCCTGAAGGCACCAAACTCATGTTGCTGGCGCCGGTTGTTCAGGACCGCAAAGGCGAGCATGTAAAAACGCTCGAGGGTTTATGCGCACAGGGTTTTATCCGTGCACGAATTGATGGTGAAGTCTGTGATCTAACCGATCCGCCAACATTAGACCTACACAAAAAACACACTATTGAAGTTGTCGTGGATCGCTTTAAAGTACGTGATGATTTGCAACTTCGCTTAGCTGAATCATTTGAAACTGCGCTCACTCTTTCTGCTGGTTCAGCTAAAGTAGCGTATATGGATGATGAAGAAAAACATAAAGAAGAAATTGTGTTGTCGGCTAACTTCGCATGCCCACATTGTGGTTACAGTATTACCGAACTAGAACCTAGAATATTCTCATTCAATAACCCAGCTGGCGCTTGTCAAAACTGCGATGGCCTGGGCACAAAACAATTCTTCGACCCGCACAGGATCGTCGGCAACACTGAAATTAGTTTAAGTGGTGGTGCTATTCGCGGTTGGGATAAACGTAGCTATTATTATTTCCAGATGCTGCAGTCAGTTGCAGACCACTATGAATTTAACCTAAATACACCTTTTGAAAAGCTGGATGATAAAGCCAAAGACATCGTTTTATATGGCAGTAAAGGCACATCAATTAAGTTTAAATACATCAATGAACGCGGCGACATTATGGAGCGAAAGCATCCATTTGAAGGCATCATTCCAAATATGGAACGCCGTCATCGCGAAACTGAATCCAATACAGTGCGTGAAGAACTCGGCAAGTATATGAGCTACCAAAACTGCACGAGCTGCTCGGGTGCAAGGTTACGACTGGAGGCTCGCAATGTATTTATTCAGGGCACGAACTTACCTGAAGTTGCACAAATGTCGATTGCCGAGTGTTTGAGCTTCTTTTCAAACCTAGAACTTACAGGCCAGCGCGGAGAGATTGCGGATAAGATCCTCAAAGAAATAAGAGATCGCTTAGCGTTTCTGGTGAATGTCGGTTTGAACTACCTGTCATTGTCTCGCAGCGCTGACACACTATCTGGCGGCGAAGCGCAACGTATTCGACTTGCGAGTCAAATTGGCGCAGGTCTGGTGGGCGTAATGTATGTGCTAGACGAACCCTCTATTGGTTTGCACCAGCGAGACAACTCAAGACTACTAGAAACACTGCGTCATTTGCGTGATTTAGGCAACACTGTCATTGTTGTTGAACATGACGAAGATGCCATTAAAGAAGCCGATTATATTGTGGATATCGGTCCTGGTGCCGGTGTGCATGGTGGCGAAATTATTGCACAGGGTAGTCTAGAAGACATCATGAATAGTGAACGTTCACTCACTGGTAAGTATTTATCGGGAGAAGAGTTCATTGTAATACCAGAAAAGCGAAATAGCACAAAAAACCGTAAATGGGTGAAACTAACCGGCGCTAATGGTAACAATTTACAATCAGTGACGTTGAAGATCCCACAAGGCTTGATGACTTGCGTTACGGGTGTATCTGGTTCAGGTAAATCAACTTTGATCAACGATACTTTTTATCGCATCGCACAACGTGAATTAAATCGCGCTACCACCAACGAACCTGCGCCGTATAAAACCATAACAGGTTTGGAACACATGGATAAAGTGGTTGATATTGACCAAAGTCCCATTGGCAGAACACCGCGCTCTAACCCAGCAACCTATGCCGGTATTTTTACTCCTATGCGTGAAATATTTGCAGGTACGCAGGAATCGCGTTCGCGCGGTTATAAAGCCGGGCGCTTTAGTTTTAACGTCAAAGGCGGACGTTGCGAAGCTTGTCAAGGCGATGGTTTAATTAAAGTGGAAATGCACTTTTTACCCGATGTTTATGTGTCTTGTGATGTATGTCTGGGTAAACGATACAATCGTGAAACACTCGAAATTCGCTACAAAAACAAAAACATCCATGAAATACTAGCGATGACCGTAGAAGATGCACGTGATTTCTTTGATGCTATTCCATCAATTAGTCGCAAGCTGCAAACCTTAATGGATGTAGGCCTTTCCTATATTGGTTTAGGCCAGTCAGCCACAACCTTGTCTGGTGGTGAAGCGCAACGCGTTAAACTTGCCAAAGAACTATCTAAGCGTGATACGGGTCAAACCCTCTACATCTTAGATGAACCAACAACAGGCCTGCACTTTCATGACATTAAGCAATTGCTAGAGGTCTTGCATCGTCTGCGCGATCACGGTAACACTGTTGTCGTCATAGAGCATAACCTCGACGTTGTGAAAACAGCCGATTGGGTTATTGATCTTGGCCCTGAAGGAGGTTCAGGTGGTGGGCTTATAGTTGCAGAAGGAACGCCTGAAGATATTTGTAAAGTTGAAGCATCGCACACAGGTAAATACCTAGCGAAAATGTTGGCTGGCAAGCCGGCAAGGTAAAAGTTAACCACGAGCTGATAAAGAAAAGGAGAAACAGGTGTTAAGTATTGAATTTGATGTTCGGTTTTACGAAACAGATGCATTGCAGCACGTTAGTAATACAGTATTGGTTGGCTGGTTTGAAACTGCTCGACTGCCGATATTTAAATATTTCACACCTGACCTTGACCTCAATAATTGGCCTCTTATTTTAGCCAATTACAATGTCGATTTTTTACAACAAATCTATTTAGTAGGTCCGATTGAAGTAAAAACGTGGATTAGTCGCATTGGCAATAGTTCATTTGTGGTTTACCAAGAGATATGGCAGTCCAATGTGAAAAAAGCAACAGGAACGACCACACTGGTTCGTTACGATTATGCTAGCAAAAAGGCACTGCGCATTCCTGATGATATTCGCGCTAAACTTGAACAACATAAAATAGAACTTAAGTAAGACTCACATCCTACTTTGAACCCTAGATGTCACTGTTAAATAATGTACCTAACGGGTCAAATTTATGATGTATGTACGTTGAGTCTAACTCCGCGGTAAACTCTATTAGCTAGGATCCCCAAAATATCCGTATATGTATTCTGCACTCAAATTCATTATTGATAATAAGTGAGCATTTAGGCTAACGTTCAAAAGGACAACAGCACACTGCTGACCTAAGCTGCGCTGAAATTATGAAGGAATTTTCAGTGCCACTGAGCCATTGTAGGAAAGTTGAATTAACGGCTTCTTAGATGAAGGTTATCGGTTGACTGCAAGCCACATAAGTTCATATATCTAGTGCTGTTGATTGGCAGTTGGCGGATAATGTTCACTAGTGAGAAATAAGTAATACGAACTGTTTTCTATTATTTATCACTAACTCTTTTTAATATTAGTGAGAATTTCGGAAAGGAAACATCACCTCCTTACGAAGATTTGAACCCATTCAGCCTTAATCACTCTTTAGCTGTCAAATCATCCTTATTAAAATATTTCACTTTTAATAATTCATTTAATTTAGTTACCTTTTTTAAAATCAGTAATCATTGTTTCACTGCATACCGGCGTAACAAATACCTCGAGCGTTTCAATACGCTTAAGATCGCCTCATCCATGGCCTATTTAATGTGTCAAACCTGCAGGAAGCACTGGTAAAATTTTTCCTTCGGCTCGGCTGTGAGACGGGAATAGTAAAAACCAAACAACAACAGCAATAATCTACATTTTTTGATATAAAATCATCCTCATCCTTTTAGGTTTGATGCCACTAAAAATAATTTAATCCCGTAATAGCACATTTCATCGATCCTTATTACTCAATAATCCTATCGGCATCATGTTAATACGCCCAACTTCATATTGTTCTGTTCAAGCAAAACCGGAGAGCGGCTTGGGCACTACTTAGTGGAGAGAGTTATAAAAGTACAGCTTTAGTTGCATAACAAAATAGAGTAGATAAACGGATATAACCGACGATCTACCCATATAACCCAGTGCAATTAATGAAGGTTGAACCTATCTGCTAAAAACCTGTGGTGACCGCAAGGCATTATAAGCTATTGCGCCGAAGAGGAGAGCAAAAGCCAAGGCATCGAAGGTTAGATACCTGCAATCTTAATAAAAAAGCCGCATATATACGCTCGCATTTTAACTAATAGTAATTAAATAGTGGTTGTAAAGCAGGTGGAGTCCATATACGAAGACCGGGTGCGCTCGAAGATTTCTGTTGGGGGCGAACACGCCGAAAAATCTTGTGAGATTGAGTCTGGGCAGCGGGATAATTGCGGCCGACTTGCGTAAACGGAGTTGCTAACAATAGTATTAGCACTGCCTTACTTAAGATAAGCTTGCTGCCTACCAAATGGAGTACTAAGCGAAAACTAGTTGGGTTTATTCAGCATGCTGGCGCAATTGATGGTCAATGGGGACCTCTGTGGATTGGGATCCTGAACAAAATGCGCTACGTTGGGCTAACGACAAACCCTCACTCGCCAAACCAGAGGAAGAAGCAGGCGCTGTATCGCTTGGTCATAAGCAAAATAGAGACTGGATGCTTGTGCGCAAATGAATCGTTCGCGTTTCTTGTTAGAATATTTGACGCACTACCTTTTTTTAAGTAGTGAACAGCTTTAATTGGCTCTTATCAAATCGGTCTATATTGGGGAATATCTGCGAGATTTCATTTTCGCTCATGCCAAACCAAGTAGCAAGGGATGCGCCTAATTGCTCAATAGAAGTCGTCGGAATAATGCGCCCGTCGCCCAAGTCATCATCTGTGCCCAACTGCTGAGAGGGCAAGTGACCTATCACTCTTGCGCCCGTAACTGCGCCACCCATGATCAACTGATGCCCTGCCCAGCCATGGTCAGTGCCATCGCGGTTCGATGTTAGGGTGCGGCCAAATTCTGAGAGTGTAAGCGTTGTAACATCAGATGACTTATTCATCGCTTGAATATCAGTGTTAAAGGCAGCTAATGCTTCTGATAAGGTCGCTAACAGTGCGGGGTGCTGTTCAGGTTGATTATCATGTGTATCCCAACCGCCAAGCCCTACAAAAAATACCTGTCTAGATTGGCTAAGGCTAGACTGTACTGAAATCATATTTGCTACCATATGCAGTTGCGCACCTAAACTATTGCCCTCAGGATAGACTGCATTGCGCGAGGGCATAGTTGCTAAGGCGGCTTTAATAATTTCGGTATTGTCGCGAGCGCTAACAATGCGACTTGCATACTCTCTTGATAAGGGCGTGTTTGCTAGGCCTAACAAAGTGCTGTGAGCCTGCAGCCGGCCTTGATCAGATGACGTAGTTGGATTAAGTAGTGAAAAGTCTTCCGGACCGGTTGCATTAAGCACTAGCGGTAAATTAGTGGCTCCTGCACTTAAAATATCGCTGCTGCCAATACTGATGTTCATTGGTAAGCTTGTGTTGGTGTCCTGCAAAAGGTCCGCTATGCTACCTAACCAACCTTGCGACAACTGCGTGTCGACACCTGCTGTTTGCCAAAGTGCTTGTTGAGAGTTGTGAGAAAAGAGCAGCGGCGGTAGTTTATTCGGGTTAGCCTTGAGCTGTTCCTTGGTGGCAGGTTCAACTAGAGGACCAACATTACTCACGATAGAAAGCTGTCCGGTGTTAAATAAATCAACCAGTGGCGACATCACCGAGGGCATCGCATGAGAGGATAAGTCGTTATTTGTTAGGTTAAGCGCCGTCAGGGCATCTAAAGGATAAGCAATTTGCTGTCGCGTTTGTTGGTATGCCGCATACTCATTTGTGGCTGTTGGAATAAGCATATTAAAGCTGTCGTTTCCACCATATAAAAAGACGCATACTAGGGCTTTATGATTATCAAATCGTGATTGTGAAGCAAAGGCCTTCATTGCGCTAAGCTGCAACCCTAAGGCACCGTAGCAACCCATTGCTGCGGTAGAAGCAAATGCACGTTTTAAGAATTTTCTACGTGAGTTCATAGTCATATCCCTATTGCTGAACGGCAAACTGTGGTGAGGTAAAAACAAGCATAAGGGTTTCGCGTATGCGTTCATTCTCCGTTACTACACCAGCGATTTGATTGTCATAGTCACGCAGCACTTGCGCATAATCATCGCTCATGTTGCCTTGCAAAAGCATGAAGTTGATATGTGCTATCAATGCCTCGATATTGTCATCTAGCTTTAGCTCATATGCGGTGAAATCAATGTTTAATCTCTCTCTAAAGTGCTTCCCTTGGGTACTGTACAAAAAATAGGCAACAAAATTGCTGTTGCGAACCACATTGTTCGTCGTAATTATTTGAAACTCGGGCGTAACCATTCCAAGGCTCAACAGTTCGCCATTAACTTGATGGTCTGGTAAGAAGAAATTAAATACCGAGGGGGCGCCTAGGGGTGACTGTGCGGTAAAATCCTGAATCGAGACTAATTCACGAAATAACAGTTCATCTTCAGTTACAACGACCTGCTCAGGTATCAATGCTCGTAGTATTTGTGTGGTGCGTATTAAAGGTTGTTTTACCTTTCCATAATGGGCTTGTGAATAATATTCCGGTTCGCGCGCCTCTGAATCGATCATTACCGCCGTTACCACCGCTAGCATATTACCGCGCACACCTTCACCATTATCTTCAAACGCGCTCGCAACACGAGCAACATATTCTGAGCTTGGGTTGGATGTTACTAGATGTTGAATCATATGTTTGGCCACAAAAGGAGGCATGTTTGGATGCATAAATAGACTGTCTAAGGCGATATCGAGCGCTGTTTCTCCTTGAGTCCCGCTGGGTACCATATAGCCATTTAACAAAATTTTAGAGTCTTGATCATGAAAGCTGTCTACAAGCTCCATAGGCGTCAAAAAGTCGTAATTTGCAAAAAACAAATTCCAATTTAATTCTGTTTTTCCTGCAAAATGCCAACCCGTGAAAACATGTGCGTAAGCTTCAATAGTTTCTTGGTTGTAGGTAGGGATTGCTTGACCTTGTAAATCAAGTTTGAGGCTACCATCGATATTCATTTCGTTCAGACCGATGGTAAATAGCTGCATTAATTCACGCGCAAAATTTTCATCAGGGCGAATATTGAGGTCTGGCTGGGGTTTTTCATTTCCCATCATAGATAAGTAGAGACCCATCACCGGTGACTTAGTCACATCTTCCATTAGCTCCCGATAATTGCCAAAGGCATGGCCTAACAGCAGGTCATAATAATTCGCAATCTCTATTTGAAAATTACCAAGTTGACTATTTTCTGAGATTACAAAGAGTTGACTAAGCGCAAACGCAATGCGTTGACGCAGTTGATCCTCACCAAGTAAGGAAGCCCGCCACCATGCATCCATGCGCATAGGGCGGTCAGAAGCCCCTGATAAAACTTCATTGTCGGAACTAAGTTGTTCAGCCACTGGGTAATGTAAAGTAATCGGTTTATTGACCTGTGCATCAATCCAAGCCGTCACGTTGTTATTGGCTAAAAATTCAGCAACTTGCTCAATCTCATTTGCCCTTGGCCCAAAGCTAGCCTGGGTCAATAGCCGTGCGGCCTCTTTACGCTGTGGATCGGTAATTTGTGTGTTTGGCGTTGATACAGAAGCAGAACTTTGTGTGTCGCTGGCGCCGCCACATCCTCCTAGCATAAGGATACAAGTGACGTATACTACGCGTGAAAGTAAGCTAATTTGTATCATATAAACTCCTCGAGTATGACTCTACGCTTATAGCAGGCGCTTAAGCTTCATTGAGTAAATATCATACCCTTTATAAAATCAAGATACGTCAAGGCAGTGTAAAGAAGTGTAAAGATGTTTGCGAATGCCACGCAGTCGGGAAGATGACTACTTGGGTTTAGGTCTGGGGTATCCAAGAAAGGTATATTAAAAATTCACCGCTAAAACCTTTCATATCTGGGTCGGTAGCTTGTTAATAGCAAGCTACCCAGTAAACGTTTTTGTGTAAGTAAGAGTGCCATCAATACTGTAGATATTAACTGTATATCGGGGCAAGAATGCAAGTAGAATAAACGACCTGTCTGATCTATTCAACAGGGTCTGATTTTGATGGGTTTAGGGTTATTGAATTGACTGTTAACTCAGGCAAAGAATGGGTACATTTTCTATAACGAGTTTGCCAGCATTAAGTTTTGAGTGGTCAAGTATATCGTTCAAAATATTATTTAAGGTATTACCAGTACGTTTAATTCTTTCTAATTTTGGACGCTAAACCTCTGTGATGTTAAACGACAAAACGATGTCCACTAATGCCATTCATAGGTGTACGAATTTCATGTGACATCGTAGCTAGAGACACAGATTGAGCTTCGTGTGCTTTGCGCTCCCCAGCTCAAGCTTGATTAAATGCGTCTGATTTATCCAAAGTGTTAACTAACGCCCTCTCTAGAAACGAAGTCAGCATTACGGGAGAAATCGTTACGAGTGAGATAAATGTTGCTGGCATCAAACCGTTAATCTCGACCGGCTGTGGTGAATATTAATATCCGTTATATAGTGGCTTTAGTCGCCGCAAAGTTATATGTATTTTTACGTTTATCGAAAAGCGCCGCAAAAACCCAATCCTTTTTGGTCGTGGGGGTAGTGCACAAAAATGTGTCTGCCTAGCCTTCGAACTCAGTCACAACCTGACCCTTTAACGTGTAACCAACAGTCGCTATATCTCCTTTCCAGCCATCGGTAGAGAGTATACCCGTCACCCAAACAGCGTCGTATAGATTGGTTATCGGCACACCTTCAGAAAATTTTACGTAAACTATCTGATTTGAAGGTGGAGGGGGCACGTGAATGCAAGCACCAAAGTAGGGAACCAATAAAAACTCGGTAATATTATTAGCATCACCCTCGAGTGGAACCACAAACCCAGGTATTTTCACAAGTTGCCCGTTGAGCTTTTCGAGCAACGGTGCATCAGGTTCTGTTTGCGTCATTTGTCCGTTATGATCGATTGCACTTGGTGAC
>Ga0307981_1002134_pt1 | contig 16481 bp, 15 predicted proteins | sample OrgLakmetagen987_FD_201849 | JGI IMG/M metagenome (GOLD analysis project Ga0307981, IMG submission 201849) | Saline water microbial communities from Organic Lake, Antarctica - #987 | ecosystem: Environmental > Aquatic > Non-marine Saline and Alkaline > Saline | place: Antarctica: Organic Lake... | reverse complement strand
CGATCGTGACGCAGCGTCGGTTGCGGCCGGCGCACGCCTCAGCTTCGACCACCTGTCGATGACCTTTCCCGATGGGACACATGCCATCGACGACGTGTCCTTCACGGTGGCTCCCGGTGAATTCACCACGGTCGTCGGACCGTCGGGCTGCGGCAAGTCCACGCTGCTGCGGATCGCCTCGGGTCTCGAGCGGGGATACGACGGTGGATGTGACGTGGATCGCGACTCGATCGGCTACGTGTTCCAGGACGCCACATTGCTGCCGTGGAGGACCGTGCGGCGCAACGTCGAGCTGAATGCAGAACTGCACGGGGTTCCCAAGGCCGAACGCCGCCGTCGGTCCGATGAGGCAATCGAACTCGTCAACCTCGCCGGCCACGAGGACAAGTACCCCAAGCAGCTCTCGGGCGGCATGAAGATGCGGTGCTCGCTGGCTCGTTCGCTCGTCTTGAACCCGAGCGTGTTCTTGTTCGACGAACCGTTCGGTGCCCTCGACGAGATCACCCGAGAGTTCCTGAACGACGAACTCTTGCGTCTGTTCTCGATCGAGAAGTTCGCCGCGCTGTTCATCACCCACTCGATCGCCGAGGCCGTCTTCTTGAGTACCCGGGTCCTGGTGATGTCGGGACGCCCAGGGCGGATCATCAGTGACTACCGGATTCCGTTCGGTGCCGATCGCCCGCACGACCTCCGATTCGAGCCAGAGTTCGCTGAGCTCTGCGGTCAGATCAACGACGACATGAAGGGAGCACACGGATGACGACGCTCGACGACGGCATCGATGCGGCCACTGCGCTCCCGCAAGCGACGGTCGACACGACGTCGGCGCCCGCCACCCGCCTTGCTCCGGCAAAGGTTCGCAGCTCGGGCGATGGACTCGTCGGCCGGCTGCTTCCACCGGCGATCATGTTCACCATCTTCGTGGGCATCTGGTACCTGTACTCCACGGTCACGTTCGAGCAGGCATTCCAACGCCGCAACGCGCTCCCGTACCCACACGAAGTGATCCAGGACGGGTTCCTCCCGTTGTGGGACGTTCGACAGGGCACGCGGGAGATCCTCGGCTACATGTGGCCGACGGTGAAGGTGACGCTGCTCGGGCTCGGCATCTCCATCGTGGTCGGCGTGTTCGTCGCCGTCGTGATGAACATGTCGAAGTACTTCGAGCGTGCGATCTTCCCCTATGCCGTCGTTGCACAGACGGTTCCCGTGCTCGCCATCACGCCGCTGCTCACCCAGGTGTTCGGTGACCGGCTCGGAGTCCGCCTCGCAGTCGTCTTCCTGATCGCCGTGTTCCCGATCATCACCAACACCCTCTTCGGGCTCCAATCGACCGAGCGCCTGCACCACGACCTGTTCACGCTGAACAAGACCAGCCGCTGGACCCGTCTGTGGAAGCTCGAGCTTCCCACCGCTGTTCCCGCCCTGATGACCGGCATCCGCATTGCCTCGGGGCTGTCGGTGATCGGCGCGATCGTTGCCGACTTCTTCTTCAACCAGGGCGACAAGGGAATCGGTTTCTTCATTCGAGTCCGCCAACAAAGAGCGGCGGACCGTCCCGACATGCTCGCCGGGACGATCACTGCATCGTTGTTCGGCGTCGTCATGTTCCTGATCGTCGGGGCGATCACAGCTCGTGCCATTCGTGACTGGCACGATTCAGCCAAGAGCTGATCGAACACACCACCCACCCACACCGAACAGATTTCAGGGGAGAAAAATGAAGAGCACCAAGGTATTCGCCGTGGCCAGCGCAGCTGCGCTCGTCCTGGCCGCATGCGGATCAGACGATGTCGACGAGGCGACCGAGGTCGTCGAAGATGTTGCCGACGACGCAGCAGAGGTCGCAGAGGACGCCGTCGACGAGGTCGAAGAGGTCGTCGACGAGGCGACCGGCGAAGCCGTCTGCCCGACCGACCTCGTGATCCAGACCGACTGGTTCCCGGAACTCGAACACGGCGGCACGTACCAGTTGATCGGGCCCGACGGCACCGCCGACAAGGACACCGTCTCGTACTCGGGTCCGGTCCAGGAGCAGTACGCCGTCGGCGGACTCGAGACGCTCACGATCCGTACGGTGAACTTCGACAAGTCGAATGCCTCGGTCCTCGCCGACGGCGACGCCGACATGGCGTACCTCACCACCAGCGACATCATCAAGGACTCGGGCGCCATTCCGCTCGTCGCGATTGCGAAAACCCTCGATCAGGACCCCCAGATGATCCAGTGGGACCCAGAGTTGTACGACATCACGGAGCCGGCCGACATCGCCGACACCGGTGCCCAGGTCCTGCACTTCCCGGGCACGTCCTACATCGACTTCATGATCGGCGAGGGCTTCATGACCGCCGACCAGAGCAACCCGAGCTACGACGGCTCCGACGGTGCGTGGGTCGCGGGCGGCGGTGATGTCATCCAGCAGGGATTCGCCACCAACGAGATCTACAAGTACGAGAACGACATCGCGTGGAAGGACGGCGCTCCCGCCGACGTGAGCTTCTTCACCGTCGGTGACCTGGGCTTCGAGAACTACCCGGCAGCGATCACGATGCTGCAGAGCCGGGCAGAAGAACTCGACTCCTGCCTCACAGAGCTCGTCCCCGTCATGCAGCAGGCATGGGTCGACTTCCTCGACGACCCGAAGCCGGTCACGGACGCGTTGATCGCCATCAACGAGACGCACGACGGATTCTGGAGTCTCAGTGAAGGCCTGAACGAGTCCGGCATGGCGCTCATCGAGTCCGAGGGCTACGGCGTGAACAGCCCCGACGGCACGTACTGCAGCTTCGATCCGGAGCGGATGCAGGCGCTGTACGACATCCTGTCCCCGATCTACGCCGAGCAGGGCACCGAGATCGCCGACAGCGTCGAGTCCGTCTTCAGCAACGAATACTGCGAAGGTGCGCCCGGACGCTGATCCAGGTCGCTGACACCTGATTCCGGACACCTGATTCCTGCGAGGCCCGCTCCGATCGACTCGGAGCGGGCCTCGTCGCGTTTCAGCGGCGTGAACGTTTCGGGCTCGTCCATGACACGGACACGTCCGATGCGCGAACATGGCGTCCATGGTTGCAGCAGCAGATCTCAAGCTCGGTGCGTTCTTCTTCGGCGGTGTCGAGATGGACGATGCAGGTGCGGGTCTTCCGAACCCGATGGACCGGCGGTACACGAACGACGAGTGCTGGCAGGCCACGCTCGACTACGTGAACTCGGCCAAGGAGGCCGAACGGCTGGGGTTCGACTCGTTCTGGACCACCGAACACCACTTCCAGTACGAGGGCTACGAGGTGATCCCGAACGGGTTGCAGATCTCGACGTGGATCGCTGCCCAGACCACGACGCTCCGCTTCGGTGCGATGTTCAATGTGGTGCCCCAGTGGAACCCGATGCGCCTTGCGGAGGACTTCTCGACGCTGCACAACCTGTCGGGTGGACGAGCGATGCTCGGTGTCGGTCGGGGCACCGTGCCGCGCGAGGTCCTCCACCTCAACGACAAGGGCGTGTCGATCGGTTCGCAGGACAACCCTGATGGCAAGGCCGATGACGTCCACAATCGCGAAATCTTCGAGGAATCGATGGAGATCGTGCGACGAGCCCTCGACAACGAGCGCTTCTCGTTCCAGGGAGAGCACTTCCAGATCCCGATCCCCGGTATCCCGGACCGGGGTGAGACGGTGCAGGACCTCACGTTGATTCCGCGGCCGATCTATCCGTACGAGATCTGGCAGGCGGTCACATCTCCTCCCACGCTCGACTACGTCGCCCAGGTCGGTCACGGCGCAGTGTTCTGGAACCAGCACCACAGCTTCATCAAGCGGAACTGGGACGCATACGGGGAGAAGTATGCAGCAGCGCACGACGGGCAGGAGCTGGAGCAGCACGAGAAGCGAATGCTGGTGGTGTCATACCGCATCGAGGACTCGATGGAGGAGGCGCGAGCATCTGCGCTTCCCGGCCACGACGAGTTCTGGAAGTTCCTGGGTCCGTACGGCTGGAGCCGGGGCTACATGGGTCCCGACGGCAAGCCCTCTCCTCCCGGCTTGATCCCTACACTCGACGAGTCGATCGAGAACAAGACCATGCTGATCGGCACCGCCGAAGATGTCGCTGCCGAGGTGCAGTTCCTGAAGGACCTGCTGGGCTTCGAGTACCTCACGCTGTTCCCGCATCACCTGGGCGACAGCTACAAGAAAGCCGATGAGCAGATGGCGCGGTTCAGCGAGGAAGTCCTGCCGCTGCTCACCTGATGTCGGGAGGGGGCTCCGAATCGCCCGACGACCAGCCGCCACCGGATCGCTTGGCCTCGTACATCACTTCGTCCGCCTGTGCGATCGCCGTCCCGAGGTCGGCAGGCGTGGCGAGCATGGCTGTACCGATGCTCGCCGACACCTCGACCGAGATCGCTTCGACGACGATCGGTCGGCCAAACGCTTGACCTACTCGATACGCGTAGGTGGCCACTCGATCCGGGTCGACGGTGTCGAGGACGACGGCGAACTCGTCGCCACCGAAACGAGCGACGAGACCATCGCCTCGGGTCACGGATCGGAGACGCGTACCGACTCCTCGAAGTACGAGGTCGCCGATCGCGTGGCCGTATCGGTCGTTCACGGCCTTGAACCCGTCGAGGTCGACGAAGAGCAGGGTCGCCCCGCGAGCCGTCTCACTCCCGTGTGTTCGGAAGAGGTCCGTGACATGTCGCTGCAGACCCAACCGGTTCGGGAGTCCGGTCAGATGATCGTGATGTGCAGCTTCGTCGAGGCGGCGTTCCGAGCGGGAACGGACCGAGATCACTGCGGCCAGTTCTGCACCTCGAACGATTCGTTCGATCACCCCGCGAGCGGGATCGTGGTGCACCTTGGTGAAGGCGACGATTCGGTAGCGATCCGCCGGCGCCCCGCCATCGAGATCGGGCACATCGATGTGCCAAGCGTCGTGGTAGCCCCTTGCGCTGAGGCCTGACCCCAATGACCCGACGAGGTCTGCCACCGACTGGAACTGCGGCGTGATCGCAGGCGAGCGAAATGCGTCGAGACCGTTCTCCGAGGCCGCATCCGACAGCAACCGTGCAAGCTCCGGATCGACAGCGGTGATCACGTTGCATCGCTCGTCGGCGCCGAAGCGGACGATCGCAGCGTCGATGGCGAGAGCGCTCGCAGACACCGACTGGAGGATCAGGTCGAATTGCGATTCGAGGGGACCGCCCGCTGCGAAGCCGTGGAGCACCCGCTGGAAGATCTCGCGCTCCCGCGCCGGCCTGATCTCGTAGACGATTCCGTCGATCAAAGGATCCTCGAGCATGCCCCGACCGGTCACCTCGACCTGGTTGATTGCTCCCGACCGATCGAGCAGCCGGAAGTTGATCGGCTCCCACGGGCGATCGAGATCGCTTGCACCTGCTTGGTCGTTCGATGCCAATTTCAGGAAGGATTGGGCGATCCATTCGACATCGTCAGGATGGATCGAATCGAACACGCTCTTGCCGTGCAACTCTGCGGTGGACCATCCGGTGAGGCGACGCATCTGCTCGTTCCCGTACTTGATCACGCCTGCGGCGCTCACCACGATGTGTGCGGTCGGGACGTGTTCCAGGACGCGTTCGAAGAAGCCGTGGGGCTGGTCGGGTTGGTCGATGTGAGCGTCCATTGGATCGCCCCGAATTTCGGGGTCATCTTGAAACTAGTAGGCCCGAGGTCGCCCATTTCGTCAGTTCTTCGTCTGGAATCAGCCGCCGGCGCAGCTCCCGACGACCGCCCGCGGATCGCCCGAACCAGCCCACATCCCATGTCGATCGGCGACGATCGCGCATGCATGGCCGAAGCCGCTGTTCCACTCGGGTGCCGAGTTCGTCCGGTGCCCTCGGGCGGCGAGGCCGTCGACCCAACCTGCTGGTGCGTTGCCTTCGATCTTGACGCCTGGTCCTGTCGACGATGTCCACGTGTCGAAGCCGTTCGTCGGTCCTTCGAGCGCCCAGCGTCCCGCAGCGATCGCGCGGCCCGGTGTCTGGCGGTGGTGGAACAGTCGGGCAGCGAGTTGCAACATGATCTGGGGCTGGGCGTCGCCGCCCATCGTTCCCAGCACCGCAGCAAGGGCTCCGTCGCGTGTCGCAGCCATCGGCAGCAGCGTGTGCGGTGGTCGCCGGCCTGGGCGAAATTCCGCCGGGTGGCCGTCCTGGATGCTGAATCCCAACCCACGGTTGTGGAGGTTGATCCCCGTGTTCGGCTCGACCAGGTGGCTCCCGAATCCGGAGGCATTCGACTGGATGAGCGAGACCGCCATCTCGCGGCCGTCCGAAGAACGTCCGGCAGTGCAGAGGTAGGTGGTGTCTCCGTCGTTCGCCGGCGCCCATCGGCGACTCGCTCGTTGCGGGTCGATCTCGTCGAGGCGTCCGTCGATCACGTCGAGCAGTTCGGCGCCGTCGGCGCCGTCGTGCAGCTGCTGCGGACGGTCGCGCCCTGCGGCGATGGATGCCTCGACGAGCAGGTGGGCCCACCGCTCGTCATCGGGATCGTCGGGGAGGTCGAGTCGGCTGGCCAGGCGGGAGCTGCCGAGTGCGAGGTACCCCTGGGAGTTGGGTCCCATCGTGTGCAGGGTCACGCCGAATGCGTCGGTGGACAGCACGGGTTCCCAATCGGCCTGGTTCGTGGCGAGATCCTCGCGGGTGAACAATCCGTCGCCGATCGTGATCAGACCATCTCCGAAGGCGCCCTCGTAGAAGTTCGATCTTCCACCAGCGGCGATACCGGCGAGCGCAGCGGCTGCCCCTGGTCGCCGGATACGGGCTCCCGGGTGGGTGGCCTGCTCGGCGATCTCGTGCAGGTTGGAGCGGCCTTCCTCCGACATCATGCCCAGTGCTCCGATCAGTAGTGGGCTCGCAGCGAATCCATCGTTGGCGAGCCTGATCGCAGGGGCGAGCACGGTTGCGAGGGGAAGGGATCCGAATCGGTCGTGCAGCTCCATCCACCCGTCGATGCAGCCGGGCACGGTGACGGACCGGACATCGAGCCTGAAGGGCATCTCCGTCGAGCCCTCGCGACGAAGCGACGCAGCATCGGCGCCTGAGCCGGCGCGCCCCGACGCGTTCAGGCCGTGGACTTCCCCGTCGACGTAGACGATGGCGAACAGGTCGCCACCCATGCCACACAGGTGGGGGCCGGTGATCGCAATCGCCGCATTGGTGGCGATCGCCGCATCGACGGCGTTGCCCCCTCGCCCGAACATCTCGACACCAGCCGATGTCGCCACATGATCGGCGGAGGCAACAAGATGGTTCGGAGCGCGAACGGTTCGGAATGGGGGAGCGACGACGGCCATCTCCCGACCGTACGCGGGCGGGGGCCCTCGCTTCGCACCGCCGGAACGAGGTGCGTCAGACCCTTGGGGTCACGTCGACGTCGGCCAGTGTCCGCGCTCGACGAGAACGTCGCGAAGCAGCGCTGTCTCGTCGGTCATCAGGCCGTCGACGCCGAGGTCGAGGAGCCGCTCGACCTCTGATCGATCGTTGATCGTCCACACGTGGACGGCGATGCCTCGACGCCGGGCTGTGCTGATGAACCGGGAGTTCACGATGTTCAACGGGCCAGCCGACGCGGGTACCTGGGCATTGCGATATGCACGACCCCTGACCCGTCCAACGGTCAGCAGGGAGCCGATCTCGACCGGTGACATGTTGGTGATCAGACCTGCGCCGAGGAGCGAACGCATCCGGTTCAGCCGCTGCAGCTCGAACGATGCGAGACACACCCGATCGAGCCTGTCGAACGAGCGCACCAGTTCGCACAGGGGTTCGACCGACTCGTTCGACTTCGCATCGATGTTGAAGTGCGCGTCGGGAAACGCCTCGAAGAGGTCGGACATGAGTGGGATCGGATGCTCACCGTCGACTCGTGCATCGGCGACCTCAGCAGCGGTCATCTCACCGATGCGGGCATCGATCCCACACGTGCGGTTCAGATCGGGGTCGTGGAACGACACGAGGACACCGTCGACCGTGAGGTGTGCGTCGGTCTCCAGATATCGGTAGCCGAGCGACACGGCGTGCTCGAAGGACCCCATCGTGTTCTCGGGTGCCACGTCGTGGCCGCCCCGATGTGCGAACGCGATCGGCCACGTCGGATCGAGGTCCGGGTGCTCGAGGTACGGGTGGCGCATCGATGCAAGTGTGCCAGCGGCCGGCCCAGGGCAGCTCGGCACGCTCCTGATCCCCTCAGATCGAGCGGCCGGCAGCCTTCCAGTACTCGTCCTTGAGCAGGCGCTTGTAGAGCTTGCCCGTCGGGTGACGAGGCAGTTCCTCGCGGAAATCGATCGACCGCGGGCACTTCACGTCGGCGAGTTGTGTCTTGCAGAACTGGATCAACTCGCCTGCGAGGGCCTGCGCTTCGGCGTCGTCCGCTGGCATCACGCGCGGCTGCACCACGGCCTTCACCTCTTCGCCGAAGTCGTCGTTCGGGACTCCGAAGACCGCCACGTCGATGACCTTGTCGTGGGTGACCAGCACGTTCTCGGCCTCCTGCGGGTAGATGTTCACGCCGCCGGAGATGATCATGTACGCCTTGCGGTCGGTCAGATAGAGGAAGCCGTCGGCGTCGAGGTAGCCGACGTCGCCGAGCGTGCTCCAGCCCTTTGCATGCCGTGAGCCCTTCGTCTTCTCCGGATCATTGTGGTATTCGAAGACGGCCCCGCTCTCGAAGAACACGGTGCCAGATTCCCCCTGGGGGACCTCTTCGCCGTCGTCGCCGCAGATGTGGAGCACGCAGTTGATCGGCGTGCCGACGGTGCCCTCGTGCTCCAGCCATGCCTCGGGCGATGCGTAGATGAACCCGTTGCCCTCGGATCCGGCGTAGTACTCGTGGATCACCGGACCAAACCAGTCGAGCATCGACTTCTTGGTGGGAATCGGGCATGGAGCCGCAGCGTGGATGACGTACTCGAGCGACGACACGTCGTACTTCGTACGGGCTTCCTCGTCGAGCTTCAGCATCCGCACGAACATGGTGGGAACGACCTGGCTGTGGGTGACGGAGTGCTCCTCCACGAGTTGCAGGTACCGCTCGGCGTCGAACCGCTCCATCGCGACGATCGACACGCCGAGGCCGTGCATGGACATGCAGAAGCGGAGCGGAGCGGCATGGTAGAAGGGCGCCGGGGACAGGTAGGTCTTGGTCGCATCGACGCCGAACAGGAGCTGGCACAGCGTGGTGACGCCGTTGTTGAACTCCTCGAGTTTCTCGCCGGGGAATGCTCGCGTGATCCCTTTCGGCATGCCGGTCGTGCCCGATGAGTAGAGCATGTCGAGGCCGGCGATGCGTTCTTCGTCGAGCGGCTCGGGGGACTGGGCGCCCACGGCGGACTCGTAGCTCTCGTGACCCTCGACCGTTCCGTCGAGCATCAAGCGCAGCTCCACGGCCGGCGTCGACGCGAGCACGTCGAGAGCTTGGTCGGCCTTGTACTTCGACGTGATGTACGCCCGAGCACCGCAGTCGTTGATGATGTACTCGAGTTCGTTGCTCTGGAGTCGTGACGAGCACGCGGTGTAGACGAGGCCCGCATAGTGGCATCCCCAGATCACCTCGAGATACCGGTCGTGATTCTCCATGCAGACGGCGATGTGATCACCTGGATTGAGGCCTGCCGACCGAAGGACTCGGCTGAGTCGGTTGGCCGCCGCATCGAGTTCGGCAAACGTCTGCGTGAACCCGGAATCGGCCATCCGGACGGCGATCTTGTCTGCGTTGTTGTCGAGGTGTGCGCCTGGATACATGCTCGCGCAACGTAGCCGATGTGACGAATGAGACGGCCACCGGCCGGGTAGTCCACTCGAATGGCCTTCATCATCGACAATTCCCCCACCGCCGTGGCGGATGTGGAAAACGACCCAAGCTCCGCACCAACGCTCGACCAGTCGACCGCCACCAGGTTGCGCCGCGGGAATCTGATCGCGGCAGTTGTCCACCTCGCGTCGTCGCTCGTGTTCCTGGCGATCGCCACCGACTTCGAACTCCCGATCACCGCCTCGTATCCGGTCGAGGATCCGGCCCTGCTCGAAGGGACCCCGCCGACGGAGATCCTGACCACGGTCACGATCGGCTACGGCGTGGCAGCGTTCTCATTGCTGTCGGCGTTCTTCCACTTCATGGTTGCCACCGTGGCGCGGAAGACCTACGAGCGAGGTGTCTCACGAGAACAGAATCCGTTCCGCTGGATCGAGTACTCGTTCAGCTCCACTCTGATGATCGTGCTGATCACGATGCTGCTCGGCGACTACGACATCGGTGCGCTCGTAGGCGTGGCCGGCGCAAACGTGTCGATGATCCTGTTCGGTTGGCTGATGGAGCGCCAGAACGGGCCCGACGGACCGACCGACTGGTATCCGTTCGTCTTCGGTTGTCTCGCCGGGCTCGTTCCGTGGATCGTGATCGTGACCTATTTTCAGGGCGCGCTGGGCAACGCCGACGAAGCCGTTCCCGCATGGGTGTGGGCGATCATCGTGAGCGTGTTTGTCCTCTTCAACTGCTTCGCCGTGAACCAGTTCTTGCAGTACCGCCGAATCGGGGCGTGGCGGCGCTACGTGTTCGGGGAAGGCACCTACATCGTGTTGTCGCTCGTGGCGAAGACGGCACTGATGTGGCAGGTGTACTTCGGGACGGTGCGCTGAGCGACCGACATGCCGACGTGATGCGACGTCGGTAGCGTTCGACTCGTGAGCGTCGCACGATTCGCGCAGGTGGTGAGCGCCAGCGAGGTCCGCCTGGACGAGGCGAGCCTGTCGATCTCGAGCGCACTCCAACGTCCGCTCGACGAGATCGAGTGGCTCGCACGACTCGACCTGCTCGCTGCGGAGTGCCCGACCCCGACGGTCGACGGTGTGGCCCGGTACCTGTTCGAGGATCTCGGATTCACCGGCAACGCCCGGGCCTACTACGACTGGCGCAACTCGTGTCTGGACCGGGTCATCGAGACCCGGGTCGGCATTCCGATCAGCCTGTCGGTGCTGATGATCGAAGTCGCCCGCCGAGTCGGGGTGCGTCTCGTCGGGGTCGGGATGCCGGCGCACTTCCTCGTGCGAACCGTCGACGGCCCCGAGCGCTTCTTCGATCCTTTCGCCGGCGGCACCGAACTCGATCACAAAGGAGCACGTGCCCTGTTCGAACTCGTCACGCGTGACCAGGTGCCGTGGCGCGACAGCTTCCTGCAACCCACGTTCACGCTGCCGATCGTGATCCGCATGCTGAACAATCTGCGATCGATCTTCCAGGGCCGATCCGACGAGCTCCGTCTGGCGCTGGTGATGCAGATGCGTGACCAGATCGAGCAGCTCGCCGAATCCGAGTCCGACGAGATCACCTTCGCCACCGCCGTGTTCAACTGATCCCGGTCGGACAGACTCGACCCATGATCGACCGTGACATCAAACAGTGCCTCGGCCAGATGATGAAGGGCGTGGAGGTCGTCGGAGCCGCACACGACGGTGTGCAGCGGCTCTACACGAGCCACTGGGTCACCCAGGTGAGTTTCGAGGAACCGATCGTGATGGCGAGCGTGTCACCCAAGCACGACACGCATCCGCTGATGGTCGCCTCCGGCGAGTTCTCGGTGAGCATGCTGGCGGCCGACCAGATCTCGCAGGGTCAGTACTTCAGCTACCCGGCCCACAAGATGAAATACGTCGCGAGCGAGTATGTGACCGAGTGGCCGGGTGATCCCGACGGACCTCCCGTGGTGCCCGACGCCATTGCCTGGTTGCGGTGCGAGACCTTCCAGGTGACCCCGATGCACGACCACGAGCTGTTCTTTGCTCGAGTCGTCGCCGTCGAAGCGAATCGTTTGAAGGATCCGCCGTTGCTCTACTCGAGCCGCCTTGGCTGGCGGATGACCGGCGACAAGGCTCGCGAACCCGGTGTGAGCATTCGCGACCAACTGCTCGAGCGTGTCGAGAACGAGACCTGAGGCACGACTGACGAGCCGTTGCCGACGGGTCGTCAGGTGGAGAGGCTGGCGAGCACGTCGCTCGCCGGAAGGTTGCGATCGTCCATCGATGGCCGGTTCAACAGGCTGCCGCCGAGGAGTACCGTCGACGCCGTCTCGATCGATGACTGCATGTCGCGGATGTTGCGCGGAGGTGGGAAGTACTCGTCCTCTTCGGTGACGTTCACGAGTTCGCATCCCCGGGTCGGGTCGAGGAACTCGATCACCGCAGTCACCAGTTCTTCGGGTGCTGACGCGCCGGCCGTGACACCGACGATCCCCGACAGGTCACTCGGGAGTTCGTCGACGGTGTTGACCCGGTAGACCCGCTCACAACCCTCGTACCTGGCGAGGCGCTCGAGGGCCACCGTGTTGGACGAGTTGGCGGAGCCGATCACCACGATGGCGTCGGAGCGGTGAGCCAGTTCCTCGATCGCCGCCTGACGGTTGGTCGTGGCGAAGCACAGGTCACTGCGGCCGGGTGTCCAGACATCCGGGAATCGTTGCTTCACGGCGACGGCGACACCCTCCCAGTCACGATGTGAGAGCGTGGTCTGGGCGAGCAGTGCGACCGGCTCGTCGGTGTCGGGGAGCGCTTCGACGTCGGCGACACTCTCGACACGGTCGATCGAGCCGGGCGCGACGGCCATCGTGCCCACCGCCTCTTCGTGGCCCTCGTGGCCGACGTAGACGATGCGGAAACCCTTGCCGGCACGGACCTTGACCTCGTGATGGACCTTCGTGACGAGCGGGCACACCGAGTCGACCACGTAGGAACCCCGCTCACGTGCCGCTTCGACGACTTCTGGAGCCGACCCGTGGGCCGACAGCATGATCGGGCGTCCGGGTGGGACCTCACTGATCTCGTCGACGAACACGACGCCCTGGGCCTCGAAGCGACCGACGACGAGCTTGTTGTGCACGATCTCGTGGTAGCAGTACACCGTTCCCTCGAACGTGCGAACCATCCACGCAAGGGCTTTGATCGCCATCTCGACACCAGCGCAGAAGCCACGCGGCTGTGCGAGCAGGACGAGGTCGACAGACGTCGTGGATGTGGGAGACGGAGGTTCGTCGCTCATGTCTGTCCAAATCTACCGCTCGGACGACGGCGGTAGCGTGGGGCAGCCATGTCGAAGACCCTGAACGCCTCCCTCGCACCGATGGTGGTGTCGGTCGCGCCCGGGTCCCCGGCGGCTGATGCCGGTGTCCTGCCCGGCGACGAGATCGTCCAGGTGAACGGTGACGTGCCGCGCGACATCATCGAGTGGCAGATGGCCACCGATGAGGCCCAGGTCGAACTCGACGTCCGACGCGGCGGGATCGACTACGCAATGTCGATCGAGAAGCTCGAGGGAGCCTCACTGGGCATCGAGGTCTCGAGCGCGGTGTTCGATCGCGTCCGAACCTGTGACAACCACTGCGAGTTCTGCTTCATCTACCAACTTCCCAAGGGCATGCGCCGCAGCCTGTACCTGAAGGACGACGATTACCGCCTGTCGTTCCTCTACGGGAACTTCACCACCCTCACCCGCTTCACCGAAGCCGACCTGGAACGCGTGATCACCGAACGGCTGTCGCCGTTGCACGTGAGCATCCACGCCACCGACCCTGACGTGCGCAGCCAGATGCTGAAGAATCCGCGTGGTGCGATGAGCCTGCGTTGGCTCCGTGCCCTGCTCGATCACGACATCGTGGTGAAGGGTCAGGTCGTGGTGTGCCCGGGTGTCAACGACGGTGCCGTGCTCGACGACACGATGGCCGGGATCCTCGACCAGTACCCCGAACTCGAGTCGGTCGCCGTGGTGCCGCTCGGCATCTCGAAGTTCAATGGCGAGGCCGCGATGCGATTCCACACGCTCGACGAAGCACGTTCGGTGGTCGACACGGTCGCCGACTGGCAGGACGTCTTCCAGGCCAGTCTGGGCAAACGGATGGTCCATGCTGCTGACGAGTACTACCTGATGGCGCAGCGACCGTTCCCCGACGCCGAACGCTACGGCGACTTCGCAATGCACGAGGACGGCATCGGGATGGCGCGGACCTTCGAAGCGGAGTTCCACGGCCGGACCGACGCCGTCACCGGGGTTCGCAGCGGGTTCTTCGCCGCGGTCGACGCACCGCCGAATCCGGCGGCGTACACCGGGCTGCGCTCGTCGTGCAGCCCCGACGGTGCGTCTCCGCTCGAGACCAACGTTGCGCCACAGTCGATCTCGCTGCGTCCGCGCCGTAGCGCACCCGTCGGTGTGCTGACCGGTCCCCTCGGTGCGCCCGTCCTCGCCCCGTTGATCGAATCGTTGGGACGCGACGACGTACGAGTCATCACGGTCGAGAACAACTTCTTCGGCGGGAACACCGGGGTCACCGGCCTGATGACCGGCGAAGACGTCAGCAGCGTGCTGGCCGCTCAACCCGAAGGGCATCGCTACCTCCTGCCCGACGTGTGCCTGTCCGACGAAGGACGCTTCCTCGACGGCGTCACCGTCGACGATCTCCCACGCCCCGTCGAAGTCGTCGCCACCGACGGCCACGCTCTGCGCAATGCATTGAAAGAAGTCTCATGAGCGAAACCGACACATCAACCGAGCCCGCAGTCGGCCTGCCCTCGGTGGTCATCATCGGCCGGCCCAACGTCGGTAAGAGCACCTTGTTCAACCGGATCATCGGCAGCCAACAGGCGATCGTCGAGGACCGACCCGGCATCACTCGTGACCGGAAGGCGCTCGAGGCCTCGTGGCTCGAGGTGCCCTTCCTCGTGATCGACACCGGGGGCTGGATGCCCCCCGGCGACGGTTCGGCGCTCGACGACAAGGTGTCCAAGCAGGTCGAGGAGGCCGTCGACGGAGCGGACGTCGTGATGTTCGTCGTCGACGCATCGGTCGGCCTGACCGACGACGATTCGATGATCGCCAACTGGTTGCGACGTCTCGAGCGTGACGTGATGGTCATCGCGAACAAGGCCGACACCGATCGCCGCGAGACCGATCGGTGGGAGTTCCTGTCCCTCGGGCTCGGCGATCCGATCCCGGTCAGCGCGCTGCACGGGCGTCGAGCAGGCGACCTGCTCGACGAGGTGATCGCTCGCTTCCCCGAGGAAGCTCGGGCCGCTCGGGACGAGGACTTCTACGAGCGCGGCGCCGACTTCGACGACGACGAGATCAAGCCGCCTCGTGTCGCGATCGTGGGCCGGCCCAACGTCGGTAAGAGCACCTTGTTCAACCAGTTGGTCGGCGAGGACCGGGCGGTGGTGCACGACATGGCGGGCACCACTCGTGATGCGATCGACACACTCGTCGAGACCGAGGACGGGCCGATCGTGTACATCGACACGGCGGGAATGCGTCGCAAGGGAAAGATCGATGATTCGGCGGAGTACTACTCGATGGTGCGTGCGTTGCGTGCGATCGATGATGCCGACGTGGCGCTGCTGGTGATCGACGGGACCGAAGGTGTCACCAGCCAGGACCAGCGACTGGCCGAGCGAGTCGACGCGTCGGGCTGTCCGATCCTCATCGTGTTGAACAAGTGGGAACTGGTGTCGACCGAGGATCGGCTCGACGTGATGACCGAGCTGCACCGCAAGCTCGCGTTCGTGGGCGACGCACCGATCCTGAAGATCTCGGCTCTCACCGGCAAGAACGTCGCCCGACTTCGCCCTCACCTCCAGGAATCGATTGCGCAGTACCACACCCGGGTGCCGACCCGGGATGTCAACAAGGTCATCGCTGTGGCACAACAACGTGCTCCTGCTGCAAAGGGCGCGAAGATCCTCTACGCCGTTCAGGGGGCGACCGATCCGCCCACGTTCACGTTGTTCGTGAACCGCGAGATCCCGGCGACGTACATGCGCTACATCGAACGGACCATCCGCGAGGAATTCGGACTCGGCTCAACCGCGATCAAGATGCGGGTGAGAAAGCGGTCCTGACATGCCCTGGTGTGAGGAATGCGCGAAGTACCGGACGCCGAACTCGGTCAATGACGACGGCACGTGTCCGACGTGCGGCGCAAGCTTGCAGCTCCCCGATGGCGTCGACAGCGTCGATGATGCTGCAGCACGAGCGGCTGACGAGAAGTCACCGTGGCATTTCAAGCTGCTCGTCGTGATGGTCGTGGGATACCTCGGCTGGCGGCTGGTGCAACTCTTCGTATGACCGTTGCGGGCACGACGGTGGATGTTGCGATCATCGGTGGCGGCCACGCCGGCCTCTGCGTGGTGGAGGCGTTGCAACGGCGTGGTGTGGCAGCGACAGTGTTCGACGATGCCGGCCGCTTGGGCGACGTGTGGCGAGGTCGATACCACGGGCTGCACCTGAACACCGAGCGGGACGCATCCCTGGTGCCTGGCACCGAGATCCCTGATTCGGTCGGGAGTTGGCCGACGGGGGAGCAGTGGGCGGACCACATCGAGTCTGCTGCGGAACAGCTCGGGGTGGACCGCCGCACCGACAAGGTGGAGCGTGTCGAGAGGCTCCAGGACGAGTGGACCCTGCACACGTCCGAGGGTGTCGTCTCGG
>Ga0307981_1002133_pt1 | contig 16483 bp, 15 predicted proteins | sample OrgLakmetagen987_FD_201849 | JGI IMG/M metagenome (GOLD analysis project Ga0307981, IMG submission 201849) | Saline water microbial communities from Organic Lake, Antarctica - #987 | ecosystem: Environmental > Aquatic > Non-marine Saline and Alkaline > Saline | place: Antarctica: Organic Lake... | reverse complement strand
CGTAAACGACATTGCCCTCGGCCCCTTGACCAACAAACTGCGCCAGTTGCAAGTCTCCTTGAAACTGGAGGCACTCGAGCGTCACGGCCACGTCTTGGCCCTTGCCACCCACGCCCGTTGACACGGACTTTGCCCGGTGCACATTGCCCGGGATTAATTTGTTATTGTTACTGTTACTGTTATCGCTATTGTCCTCGCCTCGTGTAGAGGCCAAGACAAAGCGCTTTTGCAAGGCTCCATTCAAACCAACAATCACGGTGGATCCCGACATGAGCAAGGGCGCGACTCTCATGAAAGACGAAAGGGAAAGCGAATCAATCAGCAGTTCGTTAGTGACCAACAACAATACTACCGGTACGGCTGCGCAGACTACCGGTACGTACCGGTACTGACACCGGTACGGTACGTACCGCGAACCATTCGATTGCGTGCAGTGATTCATTCGCGCGGCGAGCGTGATCGATGCTCGTTTCTGGTGGAGAGTGGAGAGGTACGGTAATCGTTGGATGTTTTGCGCTACCATTTTTGCGCGCGAAACGTTTCGCGCGAGCCTTTCCCGGACTTTTTCGCTGACTCAGTGCGTGCGTTTGTTGGCGTTTTCGACCGAAAAACATCGTCGGCGAGAGCATACGCATACGCATCGACCCCGCCAACGAGCGAGACGTACAGTAACATTTCCGTTGTTTGTTCCTCTTGGCTCTTGGAGGGAAAAAGAGACTGCGTCGATCGGTGAAAATCATCATCAGAGTGTCATTCCGTCACATTACTCTTTACAAGTCTTAGTCTTACTCAATCTTGAGCACATCCTAAAGTAACGCCATGTCGAACGATACACGACAGTCTTGGAGACGGCGCAATGCTCTCGTCATGCGCCTCCAGATGATGGGCGTATTGGCGCAGTGGCTACTGATATCACTATTATTGGCACATTACACGACGGTCGCCTTTTCGTCCACCAAACATCGTCATCGTCATCAACATCATCACCACCGCAGTGCTCCAGAAAGTTCCGCCTTGGCTTGGTTACCGCCGTTGTCCGCATCGAGACTCTTCTTTTCTTCTTCCTCTTCGTCGTCACTGCTGCGCCGCTACTCGTCGTCGTCGTCATCGGCAGCAGCGCCTTCCATGATGCTCGGCTCCTTATTAAAAGCGGGTGAGGATTATTCGTTCCTGGAAGATGAACACGGTCAGTTACTCAACAATATCAAGGACGATCAATCACGACTGTTGGCCTATCTACCGGACCACCCACGACGACACCAACAACAACAACAACAACAAGGAGCGACAGCAACACCATCGGATCAAACGACCGCCCTACTCCAACGAGTCACTGTCAATTACATGTACGGTACGACTGCACAAAATCCACCGGTACCAATCGAACAAGTTCTGCGAGTCATTCAACAAGAATACCGGTCCCGACCAAAGAAAAGTGTATCCGTCGAGGTTGCCGGTCGAGTGTTTGACGACGACACTGTTGTGCAAGTACTTTCGTTTGCGGCGCTCCACCGGCTACCCCAAGAAGTGACGATCGAGCTGCTCGGTACCAATCACGAGCCAGGATCGGCACTTGAAACGGGCAAAATTGCGTTTCAAACAAGCGGCTGGACGGGAGTATCGTTTCCCGACGGACTCGCCATCCGAACGAGGCTCAAGTACGCGTCTCCAGCCGAGCGGCGGACCCTGGCGTGGCTGCCGGGTGGTGGTGGAAAGAGACGCGCTGTGCTGGCGCAACAGGCGGTCGATGCTGCCAAGCGCGTGCGGGCGCCGAGGCAGCAGTTGCAGACGCGAAGGGAGTTCTTGGCGTCCATGGAGGCACAACTCAGTGCGACGGCGTCTCCGTTGTCAACGTGTGCGCTCGAACGAAACAAGGATGATCTCTTGTTCTTTCCCAATAGCCAACCGTTGCAAGGAATATCCTTCAAGAGAATAAAACGCGCCGTGGACAAGAACTACGCGACACTCAAGGCCCAGGGCCGAGGGGGTGTTGTTTCGTACGCCTTTTTCAATTTCTTGTTTTATACCATTGGTATTCTATGGCAGTGGAACAAGGTTGCTTCGGCATTGCCCACTGGCTCTTCGTCGGCCTGGCTGCTTGCGATGCGAAAGTTTGGACGCATATATGGCACGCTCTACGTTGGCTCGCAGGTCTTCAAGATCCCCAAGTTGTTTGCCAGCGTTGGTCTCGCACCCATTGCGGAACGCTTGCTGAAATTCGTCATGCGTAAGCTCAAAATTTCCGAAAATATAGCTTGCATCTTGCTGTTGGCTTGCCTCTATATCGGCTGGGTCGGGATAATGGCCGTTCCATTTTTGGCCGAGTTCACAAAGCTGAAGCGACTCATAAACTTGGAGCGACTCTTGAATGTCTATGAAGCTCAACCCGCACTGCTAATGCTCAAATACGGAACCGTGGTTCCTCTTGTAACGGTATAAAAAGGAAGCAAGTCTTCCCCTCCTCCAAGGTAGCTACCTAGCTAGCTACAGCTTTGTTGCCTACTCTAGCTATTGTGTGGTACACCAAGTCAGCCAGAGCTGTCTCCGATCCACGTTTCAGGAAGTTTCTGTCGACCGTTCACCCGTTTTGCCACATGGTCGTCGACCATTCTTCTCGCCGTTTATCATATTGCCACATGGTCACCGAATGCTGCTATTCACATGGAGTTTGGCCGTTTGAACGCTCGAAGGGCTTATCAACTTGGTTGGTTGCTTGCTTGCTGGATAGGTATCGTCGAAAACTTCAACGGCCTGGCCTCTTTCTTTAGCTTCACCGAATTCTTGTTCCCTCACAAAAACAGATTGAGTCGAGTCCTTGACCATATCAAGAATTGCTTTGAATCCGAGTGCAGGAGAGAATGAAAGGAACGCTGCTGTTGAGCTTGTGTATTGGGAGCGTGTTCGCCCAGAAAGGCACTTCAAAGTGCAATGGTGGTCTGGGAGGCTTTGATAGGGACCCGTGTGACAAAACGAACAACATCTTCTCCGATTATCCGTACGATAGTTTGCGGTGTGAGTTACCTTTGTCACTTATCCTTTCTCTTGCAATGCTCATTTCTTATACTCACTATTGTTCGTTTACTCGCACCTCTTTTGTCTCTTTTAGTGCCTACCGAATTTCTGAGCATGGCTACCAAACCGAGTCCTCGCCCGTCGAAATCCCCAACGAAGACGAAATCAAAATCCCCAACGAACTACCCAACAAAGTTTCAGTCGTATCCTCCGAGCGTGGTTCCAACGGATGCGCCGTCAAAGTACCATTTTCATACTCCGAGTAAGTTTCCAACAGAGACGCCGTCAAGGTACCATTCTCATACTCCGAGTAAGATTCCATGGGAGCCGCCATCGAAGTATCATTCTGAAACTTCCAGTACGGTTCCATCGAAATATCCGAGTGTCCAGCCAAGTGTGGTGCCTTCTGGATATCCGTCTGTAATTCCGAGTATGGAGCCTTCGATTGTACCGAGCATCTATCCAAGTATTTTGCCTAGTCGAGCACCATCCACGGCTCCTACGAAAGGCCCTACAACTGATTCGACTCAGGCTACAACCAGCGGCCCGTCGGAACGGCCTTCGGAGTCAGAGAGTCCGTCTACGTATCCGTCTACGAACCCAAGCTTCTCACCAAGCAGCTCTCCCGTGTATTCCACCATTCGTCCTTTTACCGACACAGGCACGGCTCCGCCGACACACTTGACATCAGTCGCGCCTACGCATTCCAGCGTGAGTTCTTTAGCGCATGCGTCGACCCTTGCAAGCGTGGGTCCATCTTTTGTCCCGAGTAGTATCAACTCATTCGCCCCTTTGGAAGTGTTGTACCCGTCGACGTCCCCTTCCTTCGCGTGCGAGACGCAAGACGGCTTTTACGGAAAACAGTCCAGCAACACGATTGTTATGCAGTTTGTGTACGAGCTCGAGATTGATCCGTCATCGGGCGAACAGACCATGAATTTGTACGACCAAGTGTTTCGGCCTCTCGAAGCCGAGTTCAATTCCTTTCTTTTGCCAACATTGTTCCCTTTGGCCTGCGATACGAACAGCAATAATAACGGAGTCACTGCTGCTCCGGGTCTGCAGATGGTTGTGGGAATCACGACTCTACCCAACGATCTCATTCTCAATGAGTTCGAATGCCGACAGGTTCCAGTAACTGCCGGTAATCTCTGCAATGTGGTGCGTGGCGAATTCACCATATTTACGAATGCTGTCAAAAGACGCGGCTTGCAGATTGGAGTTGGCAAGATTACGAATGCCTTGCACCAAGGAATGGACAATGGTGCATTTGACGATGCGCATCCCAGTATTGAGCGAGTGTCGTTTGTTGAGTGGGCCGACATGCTGGATCGAGCGGCATCGGGCGGTGACAATGCTAGGGTTGACGACGAGCCAACCCCGATTGTTGGGCAAGAAGGTTCAGAAGACGAAGGCTTTCTGGTGGGCGTCGTTGTGGTGTCTGCCGGAGCCGCTTTGATTTTGGTCGCTGCCATTGCCCACCGCCGCCGCAAGGACAAGAGTGATGTTGAGAATGATCACGAAAAGATTTTGACGCCGATTGTGGTTCCTGATAGAATCGACAGCGCTGACGGCAGCACGTCGAATGATTCCAATGTTGTTTTGGATGCAGCAGTCTTTAGCCCGGCAAATTCTTCCATCTTTACCAAACATACGGATACTGATCATAACGATGCAATGATGCCCATGACACCACCAGAGGCGATTCTTGCCGAGAGCCGTGTTGGCTCGGACGAATCGTCGACGTTCACTTTCCCTACCGCGTAACCGTAACGGTAACGGATTGGAGGGATCGTCATATGTCTGCATACGCAAGGAAGTAGACTGTCAGCGTTTTCACTTTACATTCTCTAAACTAGAGTTGATACTGAGTAACAGATGCATGGGACTTTCAAGCTATTGTAGTGTTGTTTGTGTAGTTTCAATGACATGCTTACGTTTAGTGAGTTTAATTACGAAGTAGGGTACGAGACGAGAATAAAGGGGATGCGCTACTCTTCGGGAGGGGTGCATCCAGAGCCAAGTAGTCAATCAGTCCAACCAACAGTGGGGTAAATGTCGCTGCCGACTTTTTTTGGCACTGCACCAAAATGAACATTCCACCATGCAGGAACGCTTGAATACATATATATATATATATACAAACCTTATACAACGCTGACGGACGTGCTGTCGAGGAGCTGCGTAGGAACCGAGGCCGTATCCGCGTCGGCGGCAGCGTCGCCATTGCTTTCTTTGCGCCGTCGCACCGCCAGCACACCCAACAGGAGTCCCAAGACACCGGCACCAATCACGGAACCGGCCACGGGTCCAATACCTCTCGTGGGATTACCACTAACGTTCGCTTCATCGCCATCGCTTCCAGAAGGCAGCACAATGCCTGGAATGGGAACGGGTGTAGCTGTAAATGTGTACAAGAAAGAAGAACGTGAGCAAGTGTCGTTTTTCTAGATCAAGGCAAGGCACGCATTCGTTGAATATCATTGCAGGGGGGGGGGGGGACGCACCTGTCGGTGTAGTAGGTGTCGAGCCGTCGAGTGCGATTGCAGTGGATTCTGTCGCGGACAGAGTAGTAGGGGAAAGCGTAGACGAGGACGTTGGCACAGGAGCAGGGGTCGGCGACAAGAGAGGTTCCGCAAAAGACGGTTGCGGAGTGGGAGAAGAAACTGGTTGACAAAGTGAGCATAAAGAGCGTTGCGGCAGTGCAGTATATCGAATAGAACATGCAACATACAAGAACTTACCAATTCCATTGGACGTCATGTCCTTGGCTTGGGGAGGCGAAAAGTGGCGTACTAACGACCGCGTCGTTTGCGTGTCATAAGGGCGTCCTCCCGTGCCAGTGAAGAGAGCGGCCATGACTACGACGGTCTGGAGGAGCATTGTCTGTGAAACTGGCATGGTCGTAAAGAGGTAAAGAGTAGAGGTCGAATGGAGGATGGAGGCACAGGTAGTTATATGCAAAAAAGCGGTCCTTGGTCGTTCTTGCTGGCGATTGATGATGGTCGACTCCCTTGTTTGTTATTTTGTGAGCGCGCCATTCTCCTTGGGTTTTCTCGTCAAACGAATGAGGCGCGCGCGGTAGTGTGTGGTGTGGTCGGCGTTGAAATTCAAACGACTTTTTCAAGTGACCCGAACCTGCTACAAACTTCGTTCACTCGCACGGTTTGTCGATACACACCAAGTAGTTCGCGCTTCAAACGAGGGACTGGAAAAGCCTCTCACAATATTATCGTCCACCGAACCAGGAGAACCCAACCAAATTCGGCAACCATCATGGCCGAAACAAGAGTCAATGGCAATCTTGCAAAAAAGAGGCAACAGATTATCGTCAAACCTTCATTCACTTGACAACTCTTTGATGCTGTAGTATACCGCATTCTTGTTACTTCTTGCCTTTAACTGGCTTTACAACCTACAACTAGTAAAGAGTGAATAGGAGTAGTACTACTGCTAGTAAAGAATAGTGCTGATTCTTCGACTCTCGGCCAAGACAATGAACTCCGCAATCATGCAAACGATAATGTTCTGTGGCATTGTGCTCGTGGCAGTGCAAGCCTCCACTACCAGCTCCGCTGGTAGAATCAGTGCCAGTACCAACAGCCGCATGCTCACGCAAGACTTGATGCGAGAGCGACACACGATTCCTCCCCCCGACTTCAGTGCGGCCGATGCCTTTCCTCTTTTGGCTATTGCAAGGCAGCAGCAAACGCTGCCGCAGCAGCAATCAGTAGCGTTGCAGGCACCGGCATTCTCGTGCGTGCCCGAAGCTGACGGCTACTTTGGAGGCACGGCGGGACAGCCGGTAGGACTCCAGTATGGCTTTGTCATGGAAACGGCCATTCACGGAAACCGTACCGCAGCTCTCAGCGCCGTTGACAGCGCCGTCGCGGACGCGATCCTGTCGCGAGCGTTTCCCGAAGTCTGTGGAGACATGCGGCGGCTCACGGCCCAGGACGAACAAGGCCGTCCGACGGGCTTTCGGTTCCGTCAAGAGCGAATTGACATGAGTCGTAAGTACAGTGTTGTAGTAGTAGTCCAAAAAAAAACAGTAGCATGCTCCCAGAGGTCCCTATGATTGCGTCGTCGCTTACCCACATTCTTCTTGTTTCCTTTTTCTGGCATTGTGTGTGTGTGTGTGTGTACACAGGAAGCTGCGTGGCAACGGGCAACAGTTTGAACTATTGCGCCGTCTATTCGAGCGTGGTCTTAATGTACGGTCGCGATTTGGAACCAGCCGGGGCTGGAGAAGTGGTTCTGGGATATATTCGCGACACTATTGAAAGCAGCCTTTCCGACTTGATGTTGAAATACCAAGTGGTGCGCCTCCAAATGGACGAGCCACTGACGCGAGCCATTTATAGCGTCGCTGAAGCAGTGTCGCCAACAACGGCGGGGTTCAATGGCGGCGGCAGCGGCACGAACGACGCGGAGTATGACTCCTTTTCGGGGGGTGCCTTGGCTGGCCTCGTGATCTTTTCACTGGCCTTGGTGGCCAGCATTGCCGGCTTTGTGCTCTACAATCGAATGGACAAGAAGAAGGCTGGGCTCGCCACCAAGCGCAACAAGCACACTGCAAAGAGTGCCCGCACCTTTTTGGAGCGGTTCCGTGCTGCCCAGTCAAACAGCGAGGGGCCGCACGGTACCGACAGTGATGCTTCTTCCAACTACGGCGAATCCGTAAACAATGACGAGCAGCACCATCTTGCTGATACTAATATTACTGCCACCAACTCCTCTACCGCCACAAGATCGTCACCGATGGAACTCGAGGGCGGAACGCCGCCCGTCCTTGCTGCTGTTGCCGAAGACGATGAGGAGGAATCCGTGTATCTAACAATGCATCTATTGGCTGTGGACTCCATGGTCGATTCGATCGCACATGATTCCAGCAGCATTGAAGGAGACAGCGTGACCATTCCTGGTGACGATGTGTACCTGGAAGCCATTGTAGACTAATTGAAGTGGCACACGAATGGTCTATTCCTACTTTGTGGGCTGTCAGAGCCAGAACGGGGTTTCAAAAAGAAGAGATTATAATATCCATTGCATGCTGTTTATTCAGCGTTGGCTGGTGCAATAGCTACGTCGTAGTGTGGTAGTGTTGCATGTACGTGGTGAATGACCTGTATGCATCGTGAGAAATTCTAGACTAGGTAGAGTAGTACCTACGGTATGGTATGTACACACTCTTCTAGTACGGTAGTGGCCTGCTGTACCGGTAGACTACTACCGCCAACATTATTTCAGTCTTGTCTCTCTCTATTTGAGAACCCGGAAGAAGTACTGCTCCGGACCGCGGTACGATTCACCGATCATCAATCACTTTCACCATGGTCCTTGCTGCTCTCCATCTCTACGAATTACCGGCACCATTTTCTCCTCGATCACAGTCGCTTCCTTGACCTTGTGCACCCTACCGTGTGCACCCTACCTTTCCACTGACCTCTACACACCTACACCTCCTGAATTACACTTACTACTGAAATATCGTATATCGTATCCGACGGTATACTATTACAACTATTCCAACCGTACGGTACTGGCGACTTTGTTGACTGCCTGGGGGACAAGTGCAAGAGCAAATGACTGTTCTGGAGAACCAACGTCGCCGCAATCAGCGCTCACAGTTCAAGAAAGGACCTGCCGTATTGAGACGTCCTTGGAGGGCTCGGTATAGACGCCGGACGCCGCAAGAGCGCGCGTATTACAGCAACAACCGAAGCAGCAACAACAACAGCAACAACAACAGCAGCAGCAGCAAGAACAATAACATCAACAACATGCCAGATTTTCCCAAACTGGACTCTCTGACCGTCATGGCCGTCAAGGCCGAAGTTGACTCCTTGTTGCTGCAGGGAAACGGATCGTGCACCGTCTTGGAACTGGCCAACGCTATTGTGGCGAGTCCTCACGTCCTCAGGTCGTTTGCGGAACAGCAAGACGACAATGAGGATGGCTCGAATAGGAACGGTAGTGGGGCGACCGTCATGAACCTGCTGGGACGCTTTCTGACATCGCTCAAACTGGGGGATGCGTCGTCGTCATCATCAACATTATCCTCTCGCCGAGACAAGGCCATGGTCCAACGTCGCTATACTTTGATCAAGGCCATGCACCAACTCGAGACGCGTACAAGTAGTGTCGCAGTAGCAGGAACGCGGCGCATTACGTCTTGGAAGCAAGCCGTGGAGGAACTGTTGACAGTGCTCACGTTTCCTCCGCAAGTACTGGAACCGCCTACTGCGACTACCAAAAGCGCATCATCGTCGTCGTCGTCCTCCTTGTCGTTGCAAGACTATCAAAAGCGTGTCTTGGCAGTCCGACGCGAGACCTTGCTGGACGAATTGCAAAAATCACACCGCATGCTCCAGCAAGTGGCCACGGCAGACACGCTTCCCTCCATTCAAGTCGACGCGCTCCAAGGGCTCGATGCGGCGGATCAAGCGCTCGCTATCGAACTATCCAATGAGTTACAAGCACGAGACGAGCGCTTGAAGAGCACGGCCGTGGCGAAAATGGAAGCCCGGCTCCAACAGGAGCAACGCGATCAAGAAGCCGAGAAGCTAGCTTCGTCACTCATGCAGCAGCTCAGCGATGAGGACCAAGAGCGTGTCTTTGAAGCCTTGAATGACCACGGTGCACCCACCGAGGTCATTGTACAGGTTGGACCCGACTCGATTCAGCGCGAATCCATTCAACGACTATTACCGGGCCAGTGGTTGAATGACGAAGTCATTCACTACTTTTATGTCGTGCTTTCAAAGCGCGACGAGGAGCTATGTCGCGCTCAACCCACTCGCCAACGGAGTCACTTTTTCAAGTCCTTCTTCATGACCAAATTGCTCAACGAAGGAAACGCCAATCCGGCGCTCGAGGGCAAGTACGAGTATCGAAACGTGAAGCGATGGTCCAAAAAAGTTCCTGGTAAGTCCAACAGGTGTCATTTGGTAGGATCGAGTGTCGAGCACTGTCTCTGTCTATCTTTGTACATGCACGGCTAACACATGCATACCTACACATATACATTCGCTCATCCACGTTATCTTTTACAGGCAAGGACATTTTCAACTTGGACAAGATTATCTTTCCCATTAATCAAGGTAGCATGCATTGGGTCTGCGCGGTCATTTACATGCAGCAAAAGCGCATTCAATTTTACGACTCCATGGGCGACAGTGGGCGTCTGTATCTAGGCGCTCTCTTTCAATACATCAAAGATGAGCATCAAGACAAAAAGGGTGTGCCGTTGGGCCACCAAGATCAATGGGAGCTGATCACGTGTACGCGCGACACTCCGCGTCAATTGAATGGTACGATGCGTTCGTTTCGTTGCTTTGCGGTTCCTTGCTTTCTTGTTCGTCTGCGTTATGTGAGTGTGGTGTGTAGTCTCTTGCGTCATGTACTCACCTCGAACCCTACCACGCTTTGCTTCCTATTCACTCCCGGCGCAGGCTTTGATTGCGGCGTCTTTACTTGCATGTTTGCCGACTTTTTGTCCAAGGATTGTCCACTCGTGTTTGGTCAGAGCCACGTTACGCAGTGCCGGGAACGCATTGCACTTTCGATCCTTAATGGCCAGGCTGTCATGTAGATGGGCTATACTGTATGATGAAATGAATGACGATTGTGTAGTGCCATGATACCGGAACTGTAGTGGATGGACTGTGCAGTATTATTAGCTAGACTACTCTAGATTCGTATGAAGACCTTCGATAGCTAGCTATTACGTCCGGGGGTTTTGAATTGAAACCGACGACCGAACACGTGGAAGCAAAACAACACGTTTCTCATTGGCACATTCACACATCACTTTTATCTTAGGAACACCTCATTGCGACTTACGACCCTTCATCATGACCATGGGAAAGGCCTCGTCGACAGAGCGCACCTTGCGAATAAGCTCCTACACTCGCATCGTAATAGCTGTATTGGTACTCTGCACAGTCCCACAAGCGCAATCGAGAAGCCGAGCAACGCCAACTACAAGAGCAGTAGTAGCGACAGTATCGGAATTGGAACCGTCTTCGGCACTCTCCGTAAATCATGGCGGATCCGTCGCAGTCGCTCCAGCGACTACTATCAGCCCCAGTAGCGCTAGCGCTATCAATATTAGCAGTAGTAACAGCGCTAGTAAAACGAATCCCGTCAACCAAGTAGTGGGTTACGTCAAGAAATCCGTCGTCGGAACAATCGACGGCTGTGGCGAACTGTGGAGCAATCACGGACGGTGCAACGAGATTCGCAAAAAGATTAAACTCCATCGCGACGTGCTCCAACAAGACCTAATATCGGCTGGCGTACTCGATAAGCAAGAAATCAAAGACAAAGTCAAGGCGGTGCAAGGTGGAATCACGTACGACGACTATATCTTTTTGCAAAAGGGCAAGGAAGATCGAGGCAAAGTACTCAACATGGGATTTTTAATGTGGGGTGCGCCCCGATTCTTGCCGTACGCCATGATGTTTAATCCCAACATGTTGCCGTCGCCCTTTGCCAGACACGAAAAGGGATCGACCGAGTCTGCTAGTCAGCAGTTGAGCAGAGAACGATCGGCTGCCGTTTTGCAAACTCTGTTGGCCATGGAAAAATCGGCCGTGACGAGCGGCATGCTTGCCAAGGTGAATATCTTTGGTGGCAAGAAACGCAAGCAGGAACAAGACCAGTTACTGGACCTAAAGACACGCGCGGGTCGTCTCATGCAACAGCCTCAAGTCTCGAGCGCCCACGTCATGGACTGCTTGGAGCCGCACTTGTACGCGGCCAACTTTACGCGTTCGGAACAGCGACTGTGCCAAGTGCCAGCTGCCGTCGTCAAGGGCATTGGGGCTTGCGTGGGAGGTGGGGGAGGTATATTTGCCTCTGTTCTACCCACCTTTTTGGCGCGGGGAAAGATTCTGGGACACATTCGCAAAGTGGCCGACGCCGACGACTTTTTACTGCAGACCAATGTGGATTTGGCATCCATCAATTATCGATTGTTAAAGGAAGCGTGCAGTGAACGATTGATTGGAGGTCCTGGCCGATCGGAAGAGGAGCTGCGACAACACTTGGACGAGTGGTTGAATGTTGTCGTTCGGCAACCGGCTGAAAAGGTGGCGGCGGTGCAAAAGACGGGTGCCCCGTGCGAATTCAACGACAATTTGGCACGCATGGCCCTCATGGGCTATCACAGCTGCCTGGCCGTTCGGGACCCTCGGTGCGCGTCTCTCATGCCTCGACTACTGTTGGGTAGCGCTGGTACTACTACTGTTGCAAACTAAGACACTTATTCTACTAGTACGTACTAGACTACTAGCCACCATAGACTAGTACAGTTATTTATAAAGTTACTTTGTAATATTTGCGATAGTCTACCTACCGTAGATGATTCTATTTCTGATTCTGACGGGTTCCTCTCGTATTCGGAGCGAGCGACGACGGACGCGATAGATTCGATTCGCCGACGCGGGCGTCTATTTATGTGACAAATACAGCCTACTGTAATACACCTTCCAGGCTCTCATTCTCACTCCTTGGCACGTTCCTTTCGTTCATTCCCACTCCATTAGACACTAAGATGCCTACAGTCTTTGATAGCGAAGGTTTCGACGCGGACGCGGCCTCACAAGACAATCAAGTCTTGGAAATTGGTGGTGCAAGTTCGCTCGAGCAAACGGTAGCAGCAGCAGCAGCAGCAGCAGCAGCAGACAACGACAAGCAAGAGGAAAGCGACCCTCTGCAAGAATCAGAAGCCCTGAAACAGCAAGGAAACACCGCCTTTTCCAACAAGGAATGGTTGGAAGCCATTGATCTTTACACGGCCGCCATTGCCGCTTGTCCGGGAGACTTTGGAGGCTTCGATCTCCTCAAAGACCAAAACGCGTGGCAAGACGCCGAGAACGAACGACTCCGAGAAGAAGCCTTGCAAGGAGCGCGTCGAGAAACATCCCAGTCGCGAACCACCAAAGCTGATACCGCAGAGACTGTCGCCACAAAAGACGATGCAGATACTACAACCATTCGTAACGCAGACACTGCCACTGGAGACGCTGCTGCCGCGTTTGTGCCGCGCCAACACCCACACGGTGCCAAGCTTGCCGTTTACCACTGCAATCGCGCTGCGGCGCATCATCACCAACAAGACTTTACCGCGGCCATTCAAGACTGCGACGTGAGTCTCTTGCTGCATGCTACCTACATTAAGGCTTTTGTGCGTCGATCGGCATCGTACGAAGCACTGGAACAGAACGATAAGGCCTTGGCGGATGCCAAGTCGGCGTTGGAATTGAGTCCGACCACGCCCACCAATATTCGCAAGACTGTAAAGCGCTTGCAAAAGTTGGAAGACGAACGATTGGAACAACTCAAGGCTGAAACCATGGACAAGCTGAAGGATTTGGGCAATTCGATCCTGGGTAATTTTGGTCTTTCCTTGGACAGCTTTCAGGCAAAGCAAGATCCTGCCACGGGATCGTACAGCATTTCGTTCAATCAAGGTTAGCGAGAGTGCGTACGACTACATACACATATTTATACTCGTCTAGACTACTACCCAATTGAGAAGAACAAAAGATATTCGTTTGCGTTTCATCAATCGTGTGTCCCTTTGTAGTGAGTCTGTTACTTGGACCCATCTCGTAAGATTGTAGTAGACTAGTCTGGCTGGACCCATTTGGCAACACTATATTCGCCAAACAATAAAAAGAGTAGAAACAGAGAATGGCCATTACTATATAACCAAGCTGTCTATTCCGTACCGTTGCAGAAGAGAAAAAAGGACAAGGGGACGTTCTAATCCATTCCTTCATCCGTGTCATAAACTGCTTAGCTTGCTCCTCCCGTACAGCCGTACTTAAAGCTAATGTAGCCTATGAACTTGCCGCAGCTTCGGGTTTGGTTTCCGTTGCTGGTGCAGCAGCTGTAGTAGTCGTGGGTGCTATGGGTTTGGACTGCGCGTGCGTCCTGGCGTCTCCATTCTCCGTCGCTGGGGCTCCGGCTGCCTGTGGTGTTAGTGCTTCCGGGGGAGGGGGTGGTTGTTGTTGTTGCTGGTGCGGACCTCCACCATTTCCACCGCCAGGCGGTTGATAGTTATTGTTGTAATTGTTGTTGTATCCGCCTCGTCCACCACGTCCTCCATTGGTGTTGTTGCTGCCGCCGCCGCCGCGATTATTGTATCTTCCACTACCGCCACCACGTGCACTTCTTCCACGCCCACCGCGTCCTCCGCGGCCACCCCGATAACCACCTCCGCTTCCACCATCGTCTTCGTAACCGCCGCCGCCGCCATACGGAGGATAGCCCATTTGACCACCGGCAGGTCCAGAGTAGTACGGCATTCCATTCGGTCCTCGCATCATGTTTGGCATATTACCTGGCGGCATACCGGGGTACATTTGTCTTGGATACATGCCCGGTCCGGGCATTTGCTGGTGCATAAACTGGCCTGGATGACCATAGCCAGGATGCGGTCCGGCTGGACCTCTCTGTTGCCCAGGATGCATGGACATTTGGCCGCCGTAATAGTTCCCTTGCTGCTGCGGTGGAGGCATCCCGTACGGCATTTGCATCTGTTGTTGTTGCTGCTGCTGCATTGCATATTGTTGCTGTTGATGCGTGGGTGGAGCTCCCGTCGATTGTTGCGACGCCGACTCAGCGTCTCCAGCAGGCTGCTGCTGCGGTACCGATGTGTCGTCCTCCAATCCTGTCGCTGGAGAAGCAGCGCCACTTGTAGCTGCGGATACCGATTGCGGGGGAGGTGGCGGTGCCTGTGGTTGCTGCTGCGGCGTCATTTGCGGGAGCATTTGCTGTTCCATTCCAGGCCCGTACGAATAGCGAACTCCAGGGTACTGCTGATTCATCACGGGTGCCATTCCTAGAAAGAGAGAGCAAGTAAATAGTTAGTGACGAACACGCAACGTGAGTTTCCAAAGCGCGACGCGACAATTTATCGAGGCAAGGGGCGTGTCTAATCTTGCAACATACCAGGTTGTCCCATTCCGGGCTGTGGCATGTACTGTGGAGGTATGGGAACGACTGGCATTCCCGTGGCGGGGTCCACCATTACTGGCGGCTCGACTGGAGCTGCTGGAGCACCAAACGTTGGAGTCCATTCCTTGGCCTTGATGCTCAAGCTGAATGACTTGGCCGTGGCACTGAGTTTCGACTTTGGAGCATCCTTCTGTTCCCCTTCCGTGTTCGTCTCGGCGGCGGGTGTCTCGGGAACAGCCTTGGTAGGTTCCTTGGCATTTTCTTCTTTTTCCGTCGAAGCTTCCTCCACCTTTGTCGTTTCCGCCACCACTTCCGTCTTGACAGGTCGCTTGGTTCCCCCCTTGAATCCAGGGGGAGCCGCCGCAATGTCGGCCTTGGCGGCCGCCGCTGCCGCGTAATTCATGACCTTTTTCGGCCCATCCGCCTTTTTCTTCAAGACACCCGAATACCGATCCTCCTCATCGTAATCACCCTCAACAGCCTGTCCACGTTCTTCGGCAATGTGCATATTCGTGGACACGGACGTTTCAATTTCGCGGGCAATTCGTTCCGCCTCCTTGATTTTCTTGGAATTCATTTGCGTCTTGTCCAGCGCCGTCGTGTACAAGTTTTCATCGTAGCCGCCCCTGACATTAAACAACTTTTCATTTGCCTTGAACTGATCCCATCCTTCAATTGATCCCTTCAAGGGCGCCGTCTGCTGCTTGCCAGTACCAGCATTGCGAGCACCGCTGCCACTTTCCAACATTACGTCCGCGCGACTCGCCGGGGCCGTCCACGCTGCCGAGGCTTGCACCAACTGCTTGGAGGCATTCTTGTCGGCCGCTGCGGCTGAAATTTCCACATCCGTCCGTAAATCAGCACTCACCGCTGCTGCTGCAGTCTCCAAGCGAATAGATCCAACGTGCAACTTGGTCACGTCGGCCATGTCCAAAACAACGGTCGATCCCGTGGCGTACAGAGTCTCGTCCGAGCTCTGGACCGCCTTCAAGACGTACTTGTTGCGAACTGCCGCGGTCTGATTGGAAAAGGGTGTAGCCGTGTGAAACATGCCCGTGACTGTCACCTCGCCATTGCCCTGTTTCTTGCGCAGGTCAACAGTCACCTTGTGCCCCACCAGAGTCAAGAGCAAGTGCAAGAATCGTTCTCGAAGTGCTGTTGTGACTTCCTTGGAGACTGCCGTCGTCGGTGCTGTCGTGGCATTCGCGGAACTGGTGGGCGCTGCCGAGAGACCGGGAGGCGTTCGCTTACTGTTGTAGGCTTTGTTGTTGCTGCTGCTCTTGGTGGAAGCTCCCGTCGCTGGTGCTGCACCACCAGTATCAGTACCAGTACCCGGCTTGGCGGCTTGTTGCAAGGGCTTGCTCCAGGCATTCTGCTTGGCCGTCGCGGCCGCGGCTGCCACTGTCGTTACTGCAGCTGTCACTGTTTTTGTAGGGACTGGAGTCTTCTTATCCGGTAATGCTGCAGCCGTGGTGCTACGAACAAACCAAAAAAAGGGGGT
>Ga0307981_1002132_pt1 | contig 16484 bp, 12 predicted proteins | sample OrgLakmetagen987_FD_201849 | JGI IMG/M metagenome (GOLD analysis project Ga0307981, IMG submission 201849) | Saline water microbial communities from Organic Lake, Antarctica - #987 | ecosystem: Environmental > Aquatic > Non-marine Saline and Alkaline > Saline | place: Antarctica: Organic Lake... | reverse complement strand
TGGCAGTCCGGGTCTGGGCATGGAAATTCAATCCTCCTGTGATCCCGAGCCTTGAATCACGCCCACAAAAAAACCAAAATCACAATCGAGTCAGAAGTCATGGCCGTTGGTATGAGACATTGAGCCAAGAGCACTCTTCTGAGATTTGGACCTGATCCGCTGATCACCATACCGGCCGCGGCTTCCCGAAACGCCGCAAAGAACTGGCCTGAAAGAAGCATGCAATCGATCACACGCATTGAAACGGTCAAAAAACTCTTGCACCATGGGTGGCAACCAAAGAAGTCTGGTGGCGTTGGCCCGGGCTTGGGCACGACGCGCGGCGGGCCAATGCCTGACCGGCTCAGAGACCAGGTGAAACCGGCGCCGGGCTAGAGCGTCAAAGCCGGATCCGACCCCGGACGCACCAGCCGCGTCAGATCGCTCAGCCGTTCTTTCTGTCGCCCCGATGCGTCGAAATTACGCGGATCCAGCCAAGCGCGGAACGCCTCGTCCAGCGCGGGCCATTCGCTGTCTATCGCCGCAAACCAGGCGGTGTCGCGATTGCGTCCCTTGATCACAGCCGCCTGCCGGAACACACCCTCATAGCTGAGCCCCAACCGCTGCGCCGCGCGCCGTGACGCCATGTTCAGCGCGTGGCACTTCCATTCATAGCGCCGATACCCGGCCTCGAACGCCCAGCGTATCATCAGATACATCGCCTCGGTCGCGGCGGGGTTGCGCTGCAATTGCGGGGAAAAGCAGATATTGCCGACCTCGATCGAGCCGGCCTCGGGCGCGATGCGCAGATAGCTGGCCACTCCGACGGGGGCTTTGCCGGCATTGTCGAGGATGGCGAGGAAATAATGCTCTGGTCGGGCGACGGTATCGCGCACCCACCGGTGATATTGCGCCGAGGATGAAAACGGCCCGTAAGGCATGTAATCCCACAGCGGGTCATGCCCTGCATTGGCCCGGTGCAAAAGTGCTGCGTGACGCTCGGCCTCGAGCGGTTCCAGACTGCACCACCAACCCCGAAGAACGACCGATGCAGGGGCTTTGGGCGGTGTCCAGCCGGGCACCTGCGCGCCAAGGGTTCTGTCATCTGCCATGCGGCGCCTTTCGTGCAATCGCCGCAGGTTACGCCGGATCATCGGGCTTGCGAAAGGGGAGATTGCCAGGTCTCACGTCACCGTGGGTTCAAAGCAGCAACCCCGGATCGGCCCCCATGTCGAGATCCGGAAAGACCTTACGTTCCAGCGTCGCCCGGTCCAGCCCAAAGAGACCGCGCATGACCCAGGCCGCATGCGCGCGCATGTCGCGTGTGGGGCGCAGATCGCGGTTCTGATACAGATCCGCTTGGGCCAGCCCCGGCCAATCGGCGATCACCCGCCCGCCGCGCAGCGCGCCGCCCGCCATCACCATAGCACCTGCGGTGCCATGATCCGTGCCGCCGGTGCCGTTGATCCGCGCGGTGCGGCCGAATTCGGTCATCGCGATCACGGTGGTCTTTTTCCACACCGGCCCGCCCAGCCCATCCTGCAGGGTCAGCAAGGTCTGGGACAAAGTGCCAAGCGCGCGCGCCAGCCCCCGGGCCTGCATGTTGTGCGTATCCCAGCCGTTGAGCGAGAACGCCGCGATCCGCGCATCGCCGCGCAAACGCTCGGCGGCGAAACGGGCCATGCCTTCGGTGCCGCTCGCCTGCGTCCTGATCATGTTCTCAGACATTCCGCCCATCATTTCAGGTGCGGTTTCCACAGCATCGCCGTCACTGCCCGCCAGATCATAGGCCTGCGCTAGGGCGGCGGCAAAGGCCGGATCCTCGCTCATCACAAGCTCCGCCAGCCGCATCGCCTGCGGGCTGAGCGCCAGATCGCTGTCCGGTGCCCAGCTTGAAACCGGCGCGGGCCCCGACAGCACCGCCATCGTGTCGCGCCCGATGGCATAGGCGGTTTCGGCCTCGGCCCCCGGCACGGTTTGCAGCAGCCGGTTGAGCCAGCCATCGCGCCCATCGCCGAGCGATCCGGTCCCGGCTTCAAGCAGATCCTGCCCGTCGAAATGGCTGCGCTTGTCGCGGTAGGGCGTAGAGACGGCGTGCACAAAGCCCAGATGGCCCGCCTGCCACATCGGCATCAGGGGCCGCAGGCTTGGGTGCAGCGCGAAATAGCCGTCCAGATCGGCGGGGCCTTCGGTGGCGCCGGGGGCATAATCGCCGCGCAGGCCTGCGAAATCCGGGTCGCCGTAGGGGCGCACCACCGCCAGCCCGTCCATCCCGCCGCGCAGGATGATCACGACCAATCGGTTGTCCCAGGGGGCGGATGCAAAGGCCATCGGCGTGATCAGCGGGCTGGCCGCAGCCGAGCATCCCAGCAGCGCAGAGCGGGTCAGAAATCGGCGTCGCGTCAGTGTCATGGCGTATGTCCCTGCGGCTCAAGCGCGTTGAAAGGCGGGCGAGGCGAGCACGATACCCACCCCGTCAGGCCGGGTTTCGGCGGCAGCGGCGGCAAATTGAACGGCACGCGGTGCACGCATTCCCAGTGCCGAGATCACGAAATCGCGCGGGTCGGGCAGTTGCGGCATCAGGAGTTGCGGCGCAGACACCGCCCATTGCAGCCGCGCCGCGACACCCTGCGGCGTGATCCAGTCGCTGTCGGCCTCCGCCCAGCCATCGGGGCCTTCGGGCCGCTCCCATATCTGGCCCATCAGCGCCATCGGATCGAACAGCCGCTGTTGCAGCGCCTTTTCATCCGGCGGGGTCAGCGCATCGGGCGGGATCGCCAGCGCGCGACAGGCCGAGCCGATGAAATCCACCGGCTGTTTGACGTTGGGCCGCGACATGTCCCACGCGCCGGGATGGTCGAGCATCGCGGCGTAGACCGTGCCCAGATCGCCGTCCGTCTCACGCCAGCGCCGGATCATCGCGGCCACCAGATCGGGGTCCGGCACGTCGGAGACAAAATGCACCGCCAGCTTGCGCGCGACATGCGCGGCGGTCGCGGGATGCACCGAAAGGTCGCGCAGAACCGCCTGCACGTCGCGGATATGCGGGTTGTCTGTGCCGCCATATTGCTTGCCCAGAACCATCTCGGCCCCCGGTTCGGCCATGTGTTTGTCGAACTTGAAACCGACCTGAACCTGCATCGTCATGCCGGTGAAGAGCTCGGCCAGCTGGCGCACATCGTCCTGGGAATAGGGGCCGTCTACGCCCAGCGTGTGCAGCTCCAGAACTTCACGGGCGAGGTTTTCGTTCAGACCGCGCGGGCGTCTGGACCGCAGCGCGGCGGGGCTTGCAGGCCCGTATGAATTCCATTGATCCAGATAATGCAGCATCAGCGGATGCGTGACGGCGGCGATCAGCAGATCGGCGAATGACCCGGTCATATTGGGCCGGATCGCGGATTCGACATAAGGCGACGTGCCGCGCCAGATGATGCCCTGTTTGCCGCGCGCGGTAAAGTGATCGCCCCAGAAAAACGCCAGCCGTTCGCGGAACGGGTTTTGCGTATGGGTGCGGCGCAGCATGTGATGCGCAAGCCACGCCATCGCATCCTTGCGCGCGACCTGGTTGAGGCGGCGGGCGGCTTTGCGCGCGGCCTCGGCCTGCGGGGTGCCCCGATTGTTGCGGCGGATCTTGGTCTGGCGGGCACGTTCGACCATGCGCTGGCGGAACTGCGGGAACGTCTCGACAGGGAAGGCTGCGGCGATCGCGTCTGGCGCGCGCAATTGCGCCAACAGCGCCGCGGCGCTGTCCGGCGGCGCGATTGCGGGGGACAATCCGCAGCCAAAGCGGATGTCGGCGAGGATCGGATCGAAGGACACGTTGGGGTGCCTCTTGGGTTTGTTGCCTGTGGGCTTGCGTATATCACATATTCGTGGAATTTCAGATGGGAATTGCGCAAGCCGGGTGCAAGATGGGCAAAAGCCTGCTGACGGACGTGTGTTTGAAATGCCGTGGATCAACGCTTGATTCAAAAGGCATGTTCACATATTGTTCACGTGTCGCAGTGCAAGGCTATAGACGCATGAAACGGTTGAAAATCAGCGCGAACGATGCGAAACGCGCGTTTTATTTTCGTGTAATGCGGTCCAGAAACCGTTTCACACTTTTTGGATTGCACTCTATATGTTGGATATGAATACCTCTGCGTCACAAGACCTGTCCGGCTTTCTGGGCAAAGACCGGTTCGCCACCGTGATGGCCGATCCGCCGTGGCGGTTCACCAACCGCACGGGCAAGGTGGCGCCCGAACACAAGCGCCTCGCGCGGTATCCGACCATGACGCTGGAAGACATCTGCGATCTGCCGGTGGCCGACCATCTCGAGGACCGGGCGCATTGCTATCTCTGGGTGCCAAACGCGCTGTTGCCTGATGGCCTGCGGGTGCTGTCGTCCTGGGGATTCGAGTATAAATCCAACATCGTCTGGCACAAAATCCGCAAGGACGGCGGGTCCGACGGGCGCGGCGTGGGGTTCTATTTCCGCAACGTAACCGAGATTTTGCTCTTCGGCACACGCGGCAAGAACGCGCGCACGCTCGACATGGGCCGGCGTCAGGTCAACATGATGCAGACCCGCAAACGCGAACATTCCCGCAAACCCGATGAGCAATATGACCTGATCGAGGGGTGCTCCTGGGGGCCGTATCTGGAAATGTTCGGGCGCGGTGTGCGCGATGGCTGGACCGTCTGGGGCAATCAGGCGGATGCCGATTACAAGCCCGACTGGAAGACCTACAGCTATAATTCAGGCGTCGCCGCCGAATAGGTCGCTCGTCGGGGCAGTCTCGGGCGCGGTGTCTGTCAGGATCCGATCCGGCAATCCGATCAGCAGCAGCGGACAGGGGTTGCCGACGCCGCGCGCCACACGGTCCTCCAGCTTGGCCCAATGGGTCGAGGCCAGACCGAATTTGCTGGTGACGAACGTCTTGGCGAAGGCCTCGGCAAAGGGAACGCCCCGCGCGACCTGAATTGCGACGGATTTTTGCTGCGCAGGGGTCCGCGCGGCAATATCCAGCCGGTCCAGATCCGCCTCGGACGTGAGACCCTGTGCCATCATCCAGCCGCGGATCCGCTCCAGAAACCTGTCCTGCATGGACCGGCCACGGGTCACGATCACGCCCAGAGATATCGCCGAAAGCGCATGTAATCGCTGAAAATTCTCAAGATCGCGGTCAAAGAACGGGTCCTTGTTGTTCCATTCGATCTCGAGCGCCAGCGCGCCGCGCGCGCCAAAGCGCACGTGGTCGACCTCGTGGCTGATCCCTTCGCGCGGGATGCCGTCGACGATGGTCTGCACGGCGAATTTGTGCTTTTGCCAGCCTGCGTCGTTCAGCACGTGGCGCAGGCGCTGCGTCTGTCCGCTTTCACCGCCACCGCCGCCGATCAGCTCGGCCAGCCCGATGCGAAAACCGGCCAGCGCGTCGACCAGAACCGCCAGATCGTCCTTGAAATCATGCGCGAGGATCGCATCGGCATGGTTGCGGGTCAGGACGTCGAAACCCTCTGCCCGCAACCGTTCCAGCATGGGCCTATTCCTGTTTGACGACGCGCAGGGACAGGTCCATCAGCTGATCGCTCGTCGGCTCTGACGGGGCGTTCATCATCAGGTCTTCGGCGCGCTGGTTCATCGGGAACATGATGACCTCGCGGATGTTGGCCTCGTCCGCGAGCAGCATGACGATACGGTCGATGCCGGCCGCACAGCCACCATGCGGCGGCGCGCCGTATTGGAAGGCGTTGACCATGCCGCCAAAGCGTTTTTCGACCTCGTCCTTGCCATAGCCTGCGATCTCGAACGCCTTGAACATGATCTCGGGTTTGTGGTTTCTGATGGCGCCGCTGACCAGCTCGTATCCGTTGCAGGCCAGATCGTATTGATAGCCAAGAACCTCGAGCGGGTCGCCGCCCAACGCCTCCATCCCGCCCTGGGGCATGGAAAACGGGTTATGTTCAAAGTCGATCTTACCGGATTCGGCGTCCTGCTCGTAGATCGGGAAATCGACGATCCATGCGAATGCGAAGCGGTTCTCATCCGTCAGCTTCAGCTCATTGCCGATGGCGACGCGCGCCTTGCCCGCGACCGCCTCGAACGTCTTGGGTTTGCCACCAAGGAAGAACGCGGCGTCGCCGACGTTCAGCCCCAGTTGCTGACGGATCGCCTCGGTGCGCTCGGGGCCGATGTTTTTGGCGAGGGGGCCTGCGGCCTCCATCCCCTGACCCTGATCGCGCCAAAAGATATACCCCATCCCCGGCAGGCCTTCCTTCTGGGCAAACGCATTCATCCGGTCGCAGAATTTGCGCGAGCCGCCGCCCGGCGCGGGGATGGCCCGAATTTCGGTGCCGTCCTGCTCCAGCAGCTTGGCAAAGATGGCAAAGCCGGAGCCTGCGAAATGCTCGCTCACGACCTGCATCTTGATCGGGTTGCGCAGATCCGGCTTGTCGGTGCCATACCAAAGCGCCGCGTCGCGATACGATATCTGCGGCCAGTCCGCATCCACAGGCCGCCCGCCAAACTCCTCGAACACCGACGTCAGCACCGGCTGGATCGTGTCGAATACGTCCTGCTGTTCGACAAACGACATCTCAAGATCCAGCTGGTAGAAATCGGTGGGCGACCGGTCGGCGCGCGGGTCTTCGTCACGAAAGCAGGGTGCTATCTGGAAGTATTTGTCGAATCCCGACACCATGATCAGTTGTTTGAACTGCTGGGGCGCTTGCGGCAGGGCGTAGAACTTGCCCGGATGCAGCCGCGACGGCACCAGAAAATCGCGCGCGCCTTCGGGCGACGACGCGGTGATGATCGGCGTCTGGTATTCGCGAAACCCCCTGTCCCACATGCGCTGGCGGATCGACCTCACCACGTCGGACCGAAGGGTCATGTTGCGCTGCATCACCTCGCGCCGCAGGTCGAGATAGCGATAGCGCAGGCGCGTTTCCTCGGGGTATTCCTGATCTCCGAACACGATCAACGGCAGTTCGGCCGACGCACCCAGCACCTCTATGTCGCGGATGAATACCTCGACCTCGCCGGTGGACAGCTTGGAGTTCACCAATGCGGCGTCGCGCGCCTTGACCTCACCGTCGATGCGGATGCACCATTCGCTGCGCACCTTTTCGACCTCAGCGAAGACCGGCGAATCCGGGTCGCACAGCACCTGCGTCATGCCGTAATGGTCGCGCAGGTCGATGAACAACACGCCGCCATGGTCGCGGATGCGGTGCACCCATCCCGACAGGCGCACGCTCTGGCCCACATTGTCGCGGGTCAGGGCGGCGCAGGTATGGCTGCGGTAGGCGTGCATGGCGGATGTCCTCGTGTTCGAAACGCTTGGACGCGATACACCCGCCTGTGCCGGGGAAGTCAAGCCCGATGCCCTGCGGTGCGGTGCGGGTTCAAGGCCGCCTCACAGGGTCGCGCGCCATGGCAGCAGACCCGACGGCAATGCCTCGACCACCTCCACGCCAGCGGGAAAGGCACGGCCCCGCGCGGCGTCGCCCGGAAAGCCAAGCGTGGGGATGCCCGCCGCCACAGCCGCCTGCGCGCTTTCGGGCGTATCTTCGATGGCGAGCGCCTGATCGGCGGTCACGCCCAATTCGGACAGGGCATGCAGATAGATGTCCGGCGCCGGTTTGCCCCGGCTCACATGGCCCGCCTCGCCGATATAGGCAAAGTCCGAGGCGTCGACGCCCTGCAAGGCATCGAGGATCAGCGCCACGGTGTCGGCCCCGGTGGCGGTGACAAAGCCCACGGGCCTTCCGGCCTCTCGCGCTTCCTGAATCGTTGCGACCACGCCGGGGCGCGGCTGCAAGCGTGTCTCATGCGCCATCGTGCGAAAATGCTGCACCTTGGCCGCATGCAATGCGGCGGCGTCGACATCGTCCCCGCGCGTCGCGGCATAATCCGCGATCCGGTCCTGTCCGCCGGGGGCTGCCAGCATCGCGACATAGCTGTCCCAGTCCCAATGCCAGCTCAGACCGGCTTCCGCAAAGGCCGCGTTAAAGGCACGGCGCTGCATATCGCTGGTTTCGGTCAGCGCGCCGATGGCGCCAAATAAAATCGCAGATCCGGGCATGTCGTCTCTCCTGATGTCACTATTGTCGAGAGCCGAACTAGGGCGCGCGCCACAATGTTCCCGGATCATGCCTCTTTTGTGCATTCGCGGCTGCGCGATGTGGCAGGGGGTGCAATGCGGCTCAGCACCCGATGAGGGCTTGAACGTGGCATCCCTGCCACTATAACCCGCAAGAATTTGTGCCATGGGGGCTGCAAAATCCCCCGCAAACCCGAGGTTCACCATGCCCAAACGCACCGATATCAAGTCCATCATGATTATCGGGGCCGGACCCATCGTGATCGGGCAGGCCTGCGAATTCGACTATTCCGGCGCACAGGCCTGCAAGGCGCTGCGCGAAGAGGGATACCGGGTCATCCTCGTCAATTCGAACCCGGCCACGATCATGACGGACCCCGGTCTGGCGGACGCCACCTATATAGAGCCGATCACGCCCGAAATCGTCGCCAAGATCATCGAAAAGGAACGCCCCGACGCGCTGCTGCCGACGATGGGCGGGCAGACGGGTCTGAACACCTCTCTGGCGCTCGAAGAAATGGGCGTGCTCACCAAATACAACGTCGAGATGATCGGCGCGAAACGCGAAGCCATCGAAATGGCCGAAGACCGCAAATTGTTCCGCGAGGCGATGGACCGGCTGGGCATCGAAAACCCCAAGGCCACGATTGTAACCGCCCCCAAGCGGGCCAACGGCAAGCGCGATCTGGGTGAGGGCGTTCGCATCGCGCTGGAGGCTCTCGAAGACATCGGCCTGCCCGCGATCATCCGCCCGGCGTTCACTTTGGGCGGCACCGGCGGCGGCGTCGCCTACAATCGCGAGGATTACGAATTCTATTGCCGCTCTGGCATGGATGCCTCCCCCGTGGGCCAGATTCTGATCGACGAATCGCTGCTGGGCTGGAAGGAATTCGAGATGGAGGTGGTGCGCGACAGCGCCGACAACGCCATCATCGTCTGCGCCATCGAGAACGTTGATCCGATGGGCGTTCACACCGGGGATTCGATCACCGTGGCGCCTGCCCTGACGCTGACCGACAAAGAATACCAGATCATGCGCAACCAAAGCATCGCCGTGCTGCGCGAAATCGGCGTCGAAACCGGCGGATCGAACGTGCAATGGGCGATCAATCCCGAAGATGGCCGCATGGTCGTGATCGAGATGAACCCGCGTGTGTCGCGGTCGTCGGCGCTGGCCTCCAAGGCGACCGGATTTCCCATCGCCAAGATCGCCGCCAAGCTGGCGGTGGGTTATACGCTGGACGAGCTGGACAACGACATCACCCGCGTCACGCCCGCATCCTTCGAACCGACGATCGACTATGTCGTCACCAAAATCCCCAAGTTCGCCTTTGAAAAATTCCCGGGCGCCGAGCCGCACCTGACCACGGCGATGAAATCCGTAGGCGAGGCGATGGCCATTGGCCGCACTATCCACGAATCGTTGCAAAAGGCGCTGGCCAGCATGGAATCGGGGCTGACCGGCTTTGACGAGGTCGCCATTCCAGGTGTGTCTGCCAACCAGCGGTTGGACCCCGGTGCGTCCGATCATGCCGCAATCATCAAGGCGCTCAGCGCGCAGACCCCCGACCGTATGCGCACCATCGCGCAGGCCATGCGCCATGGTCTGTCCGACATCGACATCCACGCCACGACAATGTACGATCCTTGGTTCCTCGCCCGCATCCGCGAAATCGTCGAGGCCGAGGAGGAGGTCAGAGCCGCAGGCCTGCCGAACGACGAGGCCGGGCTGCGCCACCTGAAAATGATGGGTTTCACCGACGCCCGTCTGGCCAACCTCACTGGCCAGACCGAAGCGCAAGTGCGCAAACTGCGCCGCGCCGCAGGTGTGACTGCCGTCTTCAAACGCATCGACACATGTGCCGCCGAATTCGAGGCGCAGACGCCCTACATGTATTCCACCTACGAGACCCCCGTGATGGGCGACGCCGAATGCGAGGCCCGGCCAAGCGATCGCAAAAAAGTCGTCATCCTCGGTGGCGGCCCCAACCGCATCGGTCAGGGGATCGAATTCGACTATTGCTGCTGCCACGCCTGCTACGCCCTGACCGACGCGGGCTACGAGACGATCATGGTCAATTGCAACCCCGAGACGGTCAGCACCGATTACGACACCTCCGACCGGCTTTATTTCGAGCCGCTGACATTCGAGCATGTCATGGAAATTCTCCGCGTCGAGCAGGAAAACGGCATTCTGCACGGCGTGATCGTGCAATTCGGCGGGCAGACGCCGCTCAAGATCGCGCAGGCCCTGCACGACGAAGGCATCCCCATCCTCGGCACCAGCCCCGACGCCATCGACCTTGCCGAAGACCGCGAACGGTTTCAGGCGCTGGTCAACAAGCTGGGCCTCAAACAACCCCGCAACGGCATCGCCTCGACCGACGCGCAGGCGCTTGAGATTGCCGAAGACATCGGCTTTCCCTTGGTGATCCGCCCCTCTTATGTCCTGGGCGGTCGCGCGATGGAAATCGTCCGCGATATGGACCATTTGCGCCGCTATATCTCACAGGCCGTCGTGGTGTCCGGCAACAGCCCCGTGCTGCTCGACAGCTACCTTTCGGGCGCCGTGGAATGCGACGTCGACGCGATCAGCGACGGCAAAGACGTGCACGTCGCAGGCATCATGCAGCATATCGAAGAGGCCGGCGTGCATTCCGGCGACAGCGCCTGTTCGCTGCCGCCCTATTCGCTCTCGCCCCAGATCATCGCCACGCTCAAGGAACAGACCGTGGCACTTGCCCTGGCGCTGGGCGTGGTCGGCCTGATGAACGTGCAATTCGCCATCAAGGCCAATGCCGACGGCCAGCAAGAGGTCTACCTGATCGAGGTCAACCCCCGCGCCTCCCGCACCGTGCCATTCGTGGCCAAAGCCACCGATTCAGCCATCGCGAGCATCGCCGCCCGCGTCATGGCAGGCGAGCCGCTCTCGAACTTCCCCCTGCGCCCGCCCTATCCCGCCGACGCCGCCTACGACGACGTCCTGCCCCTTGGTGACCCGATGACGCTGGCCGACCCCGCAATGCCGTGGTTCTCGGTCAAAGAGGCCGTGCTCCCCTTCGCCCGCTTCCCCGGAGTGGACACAATTCTGGGCCCCGAAATGCGCTCCACCGGCGAAGTCATGGGCTGGGACCGCAGCTTTGCCCGCGCGTTCCTCAAGGCCCAAATGGGCGCAGGCGTGGTCCTGCCGGAAGGCGGCTCGGTCTTTTTCTCGATCAAGGACGCCGACAAGACGGATGCGTTGATCGAAACGGCCCGGGTTCTGGTCGCCCTCGGTTTCGACATCGTGGCAACCTCCGGCACGGCGGCGTTTTTGCAGGCGCAGGGCATCACCTGCGAGGTCGTCAAAAAGGTCTACGAAGGCCGCCCCAACGTGGTCGACATGCTGAAAGACGGCCGAATATCCTTGGTTATGAACACAACCGAAACCTCTGCCGCCGTCGAGGACAGCCGCGAGATCCGCTCGGTGGCTTTGTTTGACCGCATCCCGTATTTCACGACAGCAGCGGGCGCACATGCGGCGGCTCTGGCGATGAAAGCACGGGGTGAGGGTGAGATCGGGGTGAAGGCGTTGCAGGGGTAGGCGCATTTTGCAAAGGTCGGACCGGGGCACCGCCCCGGACCCCGGAGGGTTATTTGGCAAGATGAAACAGGGGCGCGGAGGTCAGAACGGATTTATTTTGTTGAAAAGCGAGTGCAGTACATGACCAAACCCGTCATCCTCACCATCCTCGACGGATGGGGCCTCAGCCCCGACACCGTAGCCAACGCGCCGCATCTCGCCTGCACCCCGACGATGGACCGCCTCACCGAAACCTGCCCGCATGCCACGCTCATCACCCACGGCCCCGACGCGGGCCTGCCCAAGGGGCAGATGGGGAATTCCGAGGTGGGGCATACCAATATCGGCGCGGGCCGGGTCGTGGCGATGGATCTGGGGCAGATCGATCTGGCCATCGAGGATGGCAGCTTTTTCGACAATCAGGCCATCAAGGACTTCATCGACAGGTTGAAAACCACCAAGGGCGTGGCGCATCTGATGGGTGTCGTGTCGGACGGTGGCGTGCATGGGCATCTGAGCCATATCGTGGCTGCGGCCCGGATGATCGCCGATGCGGGTATCGCGGTCAAAATCCATGCGATTACCGACGGGCGCGACGTGGCTCCGAAATCGGCTGAGGGGTTTGTGGATACGCTGGTCGGGCAACTCCCTGAACACGCCGGGATCGTGACCGTCACAGGGCGCTATTTCGCCATGGACCGCGATAACAGGTGGGACAGGGTCGAACAGGCGTGGCGGGCGATTGTCATGGCGCAAGGCACTCACGCGCAGCGCAGTGACGAGGCGGTGGCAAAGGGCTATGCAGCTGGCAAGACAGACGAATTCCTGCCCGCGACGATCATCGACAATTATGCCGGCCTGACCGAAAAGGACGGTTTCTTCTGCCTCAACTTCCGCGCAGACCGGGCGCGCGAGATCCTGTCGGCCATCGGCAATCCCACATTCGACGGGTTCGACCGGGGGGACGCGCCCAAACCGTCCATCATGCTCGGGATGGTGGATTATTCGACCGATCATGACGCTTATATGACCGCAGCATTTCCCAAAAAGCCCGTGAAAAACGCGCTGGGTGCCTGGGTCGCCCAAGCCGGGCTGAAACAACTCCGGCTGGCGGAGACCGAGAAATATCCCCATGTCACGTTCTTCCTGAACGGGGGCAAGGAACCGCCCGAAGAGGGCGAGGACCGCATCATGCCCAAATCGCCCAACGTCGCCACATACGATCTGCAACCCGAGATGTCGGCGCATGAGGTCACGGACCGCTTTGTCGAAGCCATCCATGCGGGCTACGATCTGATCGTGGTGAACTACGCCAACCCCGATATGGTCGGGCATACGGGCGATTTGCAGGCAGCGATGCAGGCGTGCTCGGCGGTGGACGAGGGGCTGGGCCGCGTCGTCCGCGCGGTTCAAGAGGTCGGCGGCGCGATGATCGTCACCGCGGATCACGGCAATTGCGAGGTGATGGTCGACCCGGTCACAGGCGGGCCGCATACCGCGCATACGCTGAACCCGGTGCCGGTGATCCTTGTGAACGGACCCGAGGGCGCGCAGATGCGCGACGGACGGCTGGCTGATCTGGCGCCGACGCTGTTGCAGCTCATGGGTCTGGATCCGCCGCCCGAGATGACGGGCAAGAGCCTGATCGCATGATACGCCTCCTCGCGGTTCTTCTGGCGCTGGGCACACAAGCTCAGGCGCAGGATGCCGGACAGGCTGCCCGCGATGCGGCACAGATGCTGTCTGACGCGGCGACCCGGCTTGACCGGGCAGAGGGCGCGCGCAACCGGGTCAAGGCGCTGACGCAGACCGTGCAGGCCTATGAGGCAGGTTTGGCTGCAATGCGCGACGGGTTGCGCCGGGCGTCGCTGCGGGAATTGCAGGTGCAGACCGATCTGAACGCGCGCGACGATGAGATTGCACAGCTTCTGGGCGTGCTTTTGGGCATCGCCCGCACCGGCGCGCCGGAATCTGTGCTGCACCCCGACGGGCCTTTGGGCACGGCGCGGGCGGGGATGATGCTGGCGGATGTGACGCCGGGTCTGGCGGCGCGGGCGGCGGTGCTGCGCCGCGATCTCGAAGAGGTCAGCAATCTGCGCGCCTTGCAGCAGGATGCGGTAGACAGGCTGCGCGACGGGCTGACCGGCCTGCAACTGGCCCGCACCGAGCTGAGCATGGCGATGGCCAACCGCACCAACCTGCCGCGCCGTTTCACCGCAGACCCCGAGCGCACGTCGGATCTGATCGCGGCGACCGAAACGCTTGACGCCTTTGCCAGCGGGCTGAGCGGCATCGCCGAAAACGAGGCCCCCGGCAGCCTGCCGTCGATGACCGACCGCAAGGGCAGTCTGCCGATGCCGGTTCAGGGCAATATCCTGCGCCGCGCGGGCGAGGCGGATGCGGCGGGTGTGGCGCGCCCCGGTATCGTGGTCGCCACACGGCCCCGCGCGCTGGTCAGCACGCCCAGCAGCGCTACGATCCGCTACACCGGGCCTTTGCTGGACTACGGCCTCGTCACGATCCTCGAGCCGCAGGCCGATCTGCTGATCGTTCTGGCCGGTCTCGACGTGGCTTACGGCGAGGCGGGGCAGGTGCTTCCATCGGGCTCTCCGGTGGGTCTGATGGGGGGCGATGACACGCCGGTTTCACCAAACGGTGAGGGGGCTGGCGTTGATCGTCCGGAAACGCTCTATATAGAGGTCAGGCAGGGGGGCACCCCGGTCGACCCGCTCGACTGGTTTCAAACCGACAAGGGATAACGAGATAACATGAAAAAGTTCGTCATGGCCGCATTGGGCGGCACGCTGGCCGGTGTGGTCGCAACCACGCAATTCGTCGGCCCCCTGTTGGCGCAGGACAACACCCGCAGCGTGAATGTCTACGAGCAACTGGACCTCTTCGGCGACATATTCGAGCGGATCCGCGCGCAATACGTTGAAGATGTGGACGAAGGTGAGCTGATCGAGGCTGCGATCAATGGTATGCTGACCTCGCTCGACCCGCATTCCAGCTATCTGTCGCCCGAAGATGCGATGGACATGCGCGAACAGACGCGCGGCGAATTCGGCGGTCTGGGCATCGAGGTCACGCAGGAAGAAGGCTTCGTCAAGGTCGTCTCGCCGATCGACGGCACGCCCGCGGCGGCGGCAGGCATCGAATCGGGTGACTTCATCACCCATGTTGATGGCGAATCGGTGCTTGGCCTGACGCTGAACGATGCGGTCGACCTGATGCGCGGGCCTGTCGGCTCTGAAATCCTGATCACTGTGGTGCGCGAAGGCGAAACAGAGCCATTCGACGTCTCGCTGATCCGCGACATCATCGAATTGCAGGCCGTGCGCACCCGGACCGAGGGCGACACCGTGGTGCTGCGCGTCACCACCTTCAACGACAAGACCTATCCAAACCTCAGCGAAAAGCTGGCCGAAGAGGTCGAGAACCTGGGCGGTATGGACAAGGTCAACGGCTTTGTCCTTGATCTGCGCAACAACCCCGGCGGGCTGCTGACGCAGGCGATCCGGGTGTCGGACGCCTTCCTCGAAAAGGGCGAGATCGTCAGCACACGGGGCCGCGACCCCGCCGTGGGCGAGCGCTACAACGCCACGCCGGGCGATCTGGCCGATGGCAAACCCATCGTGGTGCTGATCAACGGCGGCTCTGCCTCGGCCTCGGAAATCGTGGCGGGTGCCTTGCAGGATCACCGCCGCGCCATCATCGTCGGCACCAAGAGCTTTGGCAAAGGGTCGGTCCAGACGGTCATGCCGCTGCGGGGCGAGGGCGCCATGCGCCTGACCACCGCGCGCTATTACACGCCGTCGGGCCGCTCGATCCAGTCGCTTGGCGTGTCGCCTGACATTGTCGTGGCCCAGCCGCGCCGCGATCCCGGCACCGAGGAAGCGGAGGAGGATACACCACGCCGCACCCGCTCCGAGGCGGATCTGCGCGGCAGCCTCGACAACGACAGCCTGACCGAGGAAGAAATCCGCCTGATCGAAGAGGACCGCGCCAAGGCAGACGCCGCCGCAGCCCTGCGCGAAGATGATTACCAGCTGGCCTATGCCATCGACATCCTCAAGGGCCTGTCGGCGCTTGGCCAGAACGACTGACCGGCCGGAAGGGTGGATCCGCCTTTGTGCAGGTCCACCCACCCTCAAAGGCGCTGATATGACCCCTGACGACATTGCCAAACTGCCCTACCGGCCTTGCGTCGGCGTCCTGCTCGCGCGGGCGGACGGGTCGGTCTTTGTCGGTCAGCGCATCGACAGCGCGACACCCGCGTGGCAAATGCCCCAGGGCGGCATCGACGCAGGCGAATCCCCCCGCGACGCCGCCTTGCGGGAATTGCGCGAGGAAACCGGCGTCCCCCCCGATCTGGTCACAATCGAGGCGGAAACCGACGATTGGGTGCGCTACGACCTGCCGCAGGATCTGGTGCCGACACTCTGGAAAGGCCGTTTTCGCGGGCAGGAACAGAAATGGTTCCTGATGCGCTTTGCAGGCTCTGACGACCAGATCGACATCACTGTGCCGCCCGCCGAGTTTTCCACATGGCGCTGGCTGCCACACGACGATCTGGTCGCCAGCATCGTGCCCTTCAAGCGCGCGGTCTATGCCGCCGTGCTGACCACGTTCAAAGACAGGCTTTGATCGCGCCTGGCACTTTCGAAAAAAACTGACTCACTTAACGCTGCCTGAAATCATGGATTTCAACGCGTTAAGTGATGGTTAATGCCTGAGGTATTTCGAGAAGTGCGTTAGCCCGAATTATTCATGAGAGGGTGGTGAGGGTAGCGTAACCTTTTGAAAAGCTGTATTTTTGGGGTGTTGAAACCTAAAACTCAGTTTTCAGGAAG
>Ga0307981_1002127_pt1 | contig 16494 bp, 11 predicted proteins | sample OrgLakmetagen987_FD_201849 | JGI IMG/M metagenome (GOLD analysis project Ga0307981, IMG submission 201849) | Saline water microbial communities from Organic Lake, Antarctica - #987 | ecosystem: Environmental > Aquatic > Non-marine Saline and Alkaline > Saline | place: Antarctica: Organic Lake... | reverse complement strand
CGAGAGCAACAAGAGTTCCAGCAAGAACAAGCCTCAACCTCACAATTTGCGCAAGAACAGTTGCAGCGTGCCATGCAGCGGGGGCCTGGATAGTCACAATGCTACAGTATTGTTGTTGCTCTACCACTCTAGTTAGCTTAGCTAAAATATGCACGATTCTACTACTACTACTACCGGTAGTAGACTAGTGGTAGACTTGTTTACATACTACAAGCTATTTCAACGCGGCTACGTATGATAAGCACGATCTAATCGATTCCCCATTATGGTCGAGAGTTGAAACCCACAAACAAACCGCGCTGGACGAGGCATAAGTCCGCGCCACGTACAAAACCGAATTGTATCAATGTATGTACCGGGTATCAATTATCAATTGCCCTTCACAAGCAAATATAAGTCCCGCTTTGAGGGTCATTCGCGGAAAAAGACTTGTGAATTGTGATGTGCGTGATGATCGATGAACGGTATGTTGATGTATTGTTTTCTCGTTGTTCGTTTGTGCGATGGCATCGACAATCTTATTGTGTTCTCAAGTAGACTAGCAGCAGAAAGACCTCGTTTACAACAAATATTTGTGGTTAGCCAGCAAGGAGAGGATCCAATTCGACTGTAGTACGATGGATTTTGCTTCCACTGACAGCACAAGCAGTACGAGCTCAAGCCGCAGCAGTGGCGCTGGTAATCTCCAAGGCGACCGTCACTATCCGTTAAAGCCCAACGTGACTCTGCACAGCGAACCCGCGAACGACGACGGCGACGCTGGAGGCACATTCGCCACAAATGTTGTTTGTTGCGAACAAAACATGGCCGTGGTGGGCATTCTGGTGGGTCTTATTATCTTGCTAAGCTTTCTGTTCTTGGCCATGATTGCTCCCACGATATCCCGATTTGTGCGCCGCAAAGTGCCCGTCAGCGACGAACGCATCGAGCGGCGCTACGAAACGGTCGAAGGATGGTTGATTAGTAAGGTACGTCCAATCACTTGGTCCAAATCGATAGTATACACAGTGTGTGTTAGAAGCGAATTGGTTCTGCAAGAATTAACGGACTCTCACCCTCATATTCTGACTCTCGCCGTACGTTACTCACAGAAAGTACACGCCCACGATGAGTGTTGCGAACGGGTACAAAAGGCAATGCATGCTGCCAGCCCTAGCACTATTCCTCCCATTAAACTCGCCTTGTCGTGCGATACAACCGAGACAGAGGCTGTTGAGTTGTGGGAAGACGAAGAAGAAGAGCCAGAATGTCCCATTTGCATAGAACCCTTTGCGGTGGACGAAATTGTATCATATTCCCCAAACAAGGCCTGCAGCCACGCGTTTCATCACGAGTGCATTAAAGAGTGGCTACTGCGCAACGGTAATTGTCCGTTTTGTCGAGAAGTCTATCTACCGATTGACGAGCATAAACAACTCTTGGAAAAGGAAGAGTTGCGAAAGTTGGCCAAGGCACGTTCCGAACGGTTAGCGACCAGCTACTTTTGTGTCCGCGAGGGTTTGGTATCGGTCCGTCGATCCGCTGTGGGTAGTGACAACGCGGACATTTTGGATAGCATTGATCACCTGACGCACGCGTGCTTGAAAAAAGACGAGCTGGTGAAATTGCGAGGGAGTCGATTTGAGGGAAGCAACGATAAGACTGTGGACGACGACGGCCTAACCTCGGCGACCCAAGTCTTGGAATCCAGCACCACATCCATGGAAGGGCTCAGTGCTTCCACTTTTGAAGCGGTCCTGACTTCTGCGACCGCACCCTCATTGGTTATTAGCAACGACCATAGCAGCTCTAGTTCCAGCTCCAGCAACGGGCTGGATTCGGATGAAGAAATGGGAATCGCACTGCGAGCTATATCCATCTTTCGAGAGACCCCCCTCTGATCGACATGTTGATTCTTATACCCTCTGATGTTCAATAGTAGATAATTTCAACATGTACGCAACGAATGTACACTACCGTACTGCTATCAATATCAATGAACATTTTCTGTATCGTTTGGATATGGCCACAGTAAGTCGCTGGAAAGCGGACTCATACCTGTTATACCTGTAGAGTTGTGAATAGGGACAGTAGTACAATAATCGCAACGGTGTCAATATTTCACTCAGCATTGCCCCCCCATCGTTGGAAACCCTCCTCGTCGACTTTATCCGCCTCGTCATGAACTATTCGTCGACTTTCCACTCCAGCGGGAATAACTCTACAGTAAGAAGAGGATCCCAAGAGTCTAAGTAGGCGACGGAATTCGCTTCCTCCGAAACCGTTAAAAAACGCGAGCTGGCAAAATTGCGAGGGGATCGACTCGGGGGGAGTAGCGCTACGTCGTAGACTGCGAATGACGCTGACGACGGCTCATGCTTGGACCTGGCAACCCACGTCTTGGATCAGCCGCCCAATGCGACCATGGAAAGATCCATCACTCCCAATGCTGAAGTGAGCCTACCTGCTGCGACAGCTTTTAGAAACGACCAGAGCAGCTCCGGCTCCAGCAAGGGGCTGGACTCGGATGAAGAAATGGGAATCGCACTGCTGCTGCGAGCTAGATCCTGGTCGACATGGCTGGTGATAGCCTTCCATGTTTTCAGTAAGGCGATGCTGTGCGTCTGTTCGAAAAGGTTCGAACTATCCATTGCCAGATCTGCTAGTCTTGCCAGGATATATATGATAGTCTTAGCATTACCATATAGCCTGTATTATGTTTTTGGTCGAGCTTTGAATTTACCGACGCTAATAGATATAGATAGACTACAACTACTGACTAGACCTATTGTGTGTTCGAAATCCCATCGTCGTTCTTCTTATTCGTTCTCAATCATTATTTTTAGCGTTCTGTTTGCGGATCTTAGACTAGTCCGGTTCCCTTCCAAATTGCGGAAGTTTGGCGCCGCTTAAGTCAAGCGTATCAATAAAGCGACGTCAGCCTCGTTAATTCTCGGCATACTATAGGTAAGACAGTAGGAATCGTCAGTCGAGCCTCGCACGTCACAATTTCAACCGCGTTTCAACCCCCCGCATGACTTGAGATTCTCACTTCTCACACATCGGCATTTCCTCTCTGTTTTACCGCGTCCGTACCGAACAGTACACCAAAAGCCGACGAGAGAGACGTAAGAAAAGATAATAAGCGAGTGACCATGGCGTCCATCCCTTCAGATCCGCCGCTTATGAAGCCTTACGACATCGATGAACCAACGAACATTGGAACGGACCTAAGTGGACCACCATGGGTTGCCGCGGAGAACAAGATGCCGTCCCCCGGTGTTCCGTCAGAGATCTTTGGAAGCAGCGACAGCGAGTCGGATGGAATCTCCATGGTCTTCCTTGTGGTAGTGTGTATTATCTTGGTAGTTTCCATTGTCTTGCTCTACTTACCTTCATTTCGCACGATCCTCTGTCGATCTCGCAACCAAGCAGACGAGGACGAACAAGCAGCAGATGCAGATACATCTGTGCAAATGACCAAGAAACAGCGAAAGGATCGTCGATACGCCGATATAGAATCCTGGCTCGTAAGCAGAAGAATCCAAGTCCACGATGATATATGCGATAAAACTATTCTATATGTGGACTCTTGTTGCGAAACCACAAAGGGAATCAAGAAGCGATCCGACACCGCTTCCACAACCACCGACGAAGAGTGGGGCCCGAGCTCTTGCGACGAAGAAAGAGAATGCGCCATCTGTATGGAGGATCTAAAGGTGGGAGATATCGTCTCTTGGTCCCCGAATACCAACTGCGAGCACATCTTTCACCACCGCTGCGTCAAGGAATGGCTGGTCAAGAAGACGTGCTGTCCATGCTGCAGAGAGACATTTCTCACTGTCGACCAGCTGGACGGCTTAACAAAGTCCAAGCAGATCCAAGAGCTCCTTCTCGGACAGCAGCAACGCGCAATAAAATGTTACTTTTGCCTTCGGCACGGCCCCGTGACTCTTCCCAGCAAGCCCGAGCTTTGCTTTCGAAAGAAATGTGAGCTCGACGATGTCATCAACAAGGTTTGTCGAGGAGTACCTAGCCGCACCGAACTTGCCGAGATGCGGGGACACGACCTGGAGATCGCTGACAATTACTGCGAGCTCGGGGAATGCGAGAATGTGGATACAGAGTCGGCGTCTGGGGGATCCGAGGAGGAGCCTCCCGATAGTACGGTGGCCAGTGAAACTACCGACGAAGCTGCTGAGCAAGTCGAACTCCACTAGAGGGTTGCAAACATGTACAAATCATTTACACATTAGAGCAGCCTGCATACGCTATTAACCTAAAGCCGATTGAACAAACTACTATCCTATTCTATCAATGGTGCGGGATGCGATCCTGGTGGTAAAATGTAGTGGTAAGCACTCAAGTCGTATGTATGACGTATCTATCGCGGTGTCATCTGGTTCCCGAGAAAGTGCGTTTGCTTTTCGAGCCCGAATTCTTTCAAGAGTAATATGTACCAGGTAAAGACATAAGTGTAGCAAGTTAGCATCAAGGAAGTACTTAACATGCAAAACCGATACTGTCCATGAAATGACTTTGATAAGTACAATTTCTCGTAGTATAGCAAAATTGCTTTGGATGTCATTCATAACGTCTTTTTTAGGAGGGAAACGGTAAACAAACTGTTGAAATAGGACCAAATACTTGTAAGCGTTAAAAAAAAGTTAACAGCGAAAAGGTCGTGTGCTTGCGGCCAAGACAGCCTCATTATCCAGAGTTTTCTGTTCTTGACCATGATGTTGCCAACAGTAGCCCGATTTGTACGCCGTAAAGTACCCGTCAGCGACGGACACGACGATCGCATCGAAAAACGCTACGAGACAGTTGAAGGATGGCTGATAACTAAGGTACGTAAGATATGCGATGTGTGGATTGTTAAGGAGAAGTCTCTGCAAAAAATCACGGACTCACTCGCTCATAATTTAACAACACAGAAAGTACACGCCCATGACGAGTGTTGCGAACGAGTGCAAAAGGCAATGAATGCCTTCAAGATTGCTAGTAATGAAAGTCAAATCCCTCCTATTAAACTCGCCTTGTCGTGTGATACAGCCGAGACAAGGGCGGTCGAGTTGTCTGAAGACGGCGAGGAGGACGAAGAGCCAGAGTGTTCCATTTGCATGGAACCCTTTGCGGTGGACGAAATCGTCTCATGGTCGCCAAATAAAGTCTGCACCCACGCGTTTCATCACGAGTGCATCAAAGAGTGGCTACTGCGCAACGGTAATTGTCCGTTTTGTCGAGAAGTGTATCTACCGATTGACGAGTATAAGCAACTCTTGGAGAAGGAAGAGTTGCGAACGTTGGCCAAGGCACGTTCCCAGAGATCAGCGACCAGCTACTTTTGCGTCCGCGAGGGTTTGGTATCCGCCCGTCGATCCGTCGTTGGCAGCGACAACAGGGAGGTTATCAATATGATTAATCAACTGACGCACGCGTGCGTGAAAAAACAGGAGCTGGTGAAATTGCGAGGGAGTCGACTCGAGGGGGGTAAAGCTAAGACTCCGGGAGACGGCTCAGGCTTGGACCCGGCGACCCAAGTTCTGGATCAGCCGTCCTATGCGACCATGGAAGGACTAATTGCTTCCAATTTTGAAGTTGTCCTGACCTCTACTACTGCGTCGCCCTTAAGTGTTACGAGTACTAGTAGAAGCTGCTGCACAAGAAACTAAACATGTGCAAACTATTGCAATGAAAACGATTGAAGTGGCCTACATGCACGCATAATGTTCCTACACTTAGCTACCAAGAGCATACAGATATCCATGGCTATTTCAAAGTAGCTAGTAGTGGTCTATGAATGACCGATGGATGTTAACATAGGCTTGGAGACTCACTCGCCCTGTTTTCTGTTTTGCGAGAAAGCGCGTTAGAAAGCCGTTGCGGCCAGTGAAAGGAAGGTTACCCGGTCTTCGGTCTTTGGTCTACGTACTCTTCTTTCTGAGAAATTGTTAATAATTTTTAAACAGGTAGAAATATTGCAAAACAGCAATGCAAGTGCAAAAGCGGCAAGACGGCAAGACCGACCGACCGCGACAGCGGAACCCGGGCGGGAAGGAACTGGCGCAAAATTCGAATCTTCTGGCACCACGAGTCAAATCCACGTCCAGCTCCAGCACTTTTCCCGAAACGAAACAGACACGCCGTCACAATAACCGCAATCACCAACCATTTTGACTTGCAACCATAACCATCATGTCGGCACTTGATATCTCGTCCACCAGAACTGTAGTCCCACCAGAGCCCCACCAAGGACATCGAGATAAGTCAGATGACTCGTTTCTGTACCCTTTAATGCTCTTGTGTTTCGTGCTCATTGTAGTGGCCTTTTTGGTTCCCTTTCTTTGTAAGCGCCGCTTTCAAGTCGACAACGACGACGAGGACGGAGAAGACGACGCTACTTCTACTACAACTAAACTTAGCAGGAAAGATCGCAAAGAGCGCCGGTACAAGATGCTTGAGTCTCGTCTTGTAAGCAGGAGAGTTACAGCCCATGGTGATATTTGTGATAAAGTCATGCTTTGCCTTGATACGTGTAATGCTGTTGGTGGTGCCGACGACGGCACCAAGCCACCAAAGGAACGATCGGATACCTCCACGACCGCCACCGACGACGAAGAGCTGGGATCGACGTCCTATGACGAGGAAAGAGAGTGTCCTATCTGCATGGAACATCTGAAGGTGGGAGATTTCGTCTCTTGGTCTCCGAATAACCAGTGTAACCACGTTTTTCACCACCAGTGTGTTAAGGAATGGCTTGTCAAAAAGACATGCTGTCCGTTTTGCAGGGAGACCTTTCTGCCGATAAAAGAGGATACAAACTTATCCGAGTCCAAGCCTACAGAGAGTCAAGAAGAATCTTCGTCAAAACCGCAAGAAACCAAGAGCTACTTTTGTGTTCGACATGGTATGCTATTGTTACCAACCGACGCCAAATGCTGCTCCTTACAGACGAGCGACGAGCTCAATTGCTTGTGCTCCACTCCTAGCCTTACTGAACTTGCTCGTATGCGAGGCCGCCAAGCAGTCATTGCCGCCAATAAGGTCGAGGATGCATGTAACATGTCGGCCAGCAGTCAGTTGACCGGTGGAACGGATGAGATCGCTCATGACGAGGAAGTCGGAATTTCATTGGAGAGTGACGGAGACTCAAATGAAGGGTAACATCATCTGAATAGCCTCGTAACTTTATAGATATCCAAACATATTTAGATCTAACCAGCAGTCTAGTCTACTAGCTAGTAGTTAGCGCTTTCACACACTCACTGCCCTATTCGGTTATAGTTTATGATCATCTCTGCTCACTCTTGAGAGTATTCTTCTCATTAAATTGGTAGTACACACCTGTCATCCAGCATGAACTACATCCCTTCTGCTCTACCGTACTCTCGGTCCTCGACCCCTCATTGTCGTCTAAAAAAACGTCGTCAAGAGTGAGTCGTCGAGTGAGTGAGTCGTCTAGAAGTCATTTCGTCGGCCGCTAGAAAGTGAGGAGTGTAGAGTCTGAAATCTAGCTGAAACAATAAGTCATAAACTGCTGGCTTCCGGCGGTTGGTCACTACTTCTTCGCCTTGCTTGAGACTTGAGAGTGATTTTGAGAGTTGACCCGGTAGACTGTTGAGGAGGCGCGGCGCAAAACGAACTCAAGCGCGCCTGTGGCGTTTTGTGAGGTTCTCTTTCAACGCGTTCTTTTTCGTTTTCTGTTTTCTTCCCGTAATTTGTAGATTTGCGACGCCGATCGAATCTTTTGACCACGGTTCTCAAAAAGCCTTATACAGTTCAACATCTCGGTCATCATCTATTCACCTCTGTAACCTTCGCCATGGTTAGGGCCGGAAACGACAGCCTAATCTACGGTATGCGATTGCTACAAGGCATGGATGATAGCGAAGCCTCGGTCATTTCCCCGGGAATTCTGTCCTTTGTGTGCTGCATGATTGTGGTGGCGACCTTGTTCTGCTTTCCCTTTATAGACAGATGCCGCAGACGCCGCATCCGGCCGGACGAGGGCGAAGTCCACGATGACCCCGAGCAACAGGAGCGTCGATACAAGGCTATCGAGTCCTGGCTTGTGAGCAAGCGAGTTGAGTCTCACAACGATCCTTGTGAAGAACAGGCCGTTCTAATTGGCCTTGTCTCTCGTGCTGCCACAAGAATGATCGATGCAGGGCTGGGTTCGGACACCAGCGAGGACGAAGAACACGAATGCCCCATCTGCATTAGAGCCTACCAAGTTGGAGACATTGTCTCTTGGTCTCCCAATAAACACTGCGATCACGTCTTTCACCACTCGTGCATCAAGGAGTGGCTCATCAATAAGACGTGCTGTCCGTGCTGCAGAGAGACTTTTCTCCCCATCGACGAGGTCAAGGACGTACCCGAGGGCAAAGCTACAGACAGCCGAGTAGTCATAATTGGACAGCCACCATGCACTGCATTTTTCTTTTGCATTCAACACGGACTCATTCCTTTGCCGACCAACGACGAGGAATGCTGCTCCTTGCCGAAGAATGGACCCAATGCCAAAGGTGTCTGTTCCACGCCTGATCCAGCCGAACTTGCCAGCATGCGAGGCGGCCAAGAAATAGCTGCTGACAGAAACATGGATGCACACCACAGCATATTGATCTGCACTCTGTCGACTGCTGGTGAGTAGCCAAGAAAGACGCACCTCTGTTCTTGCTTGCGACGACGACGAGGCAGGAAAGCGCTACAATGGACCTCGTGCCTTGCAATGCGATCATACGCGAACGAATCAACCCAGAATCCAATCCAATCCAATCCAATACAATTAAATTAGACTACTTAAAGCTAGACCTGAACTCGTTAAAGGTTAAAGTCTAGTTTTTCTTTGATCCCCCAGCCCAGCGTCGCCGCGGTTGGGGGTTCTTCGGTCTCTTCGTGAAACTGTAAATTGTAATGCAGCCTTTTGGCGCGAGATCGAGGCCAGAGCTACATATTGTTCCGGATTCTTGGATTCTTGTAAGCAGATTATTTTTATTTAGGGTGCGTGTTCACGAATGGGGTCATTCTTACAATTGCCCCGGGTCACAACATCATTTCAGCACTGCGCGGTGTTGGTGCAAAATTCGAAGGCAATAATAAGTCGCCTCCTTTGTCCAGACCACGACGCGACGATAGCACAAACACGACGATACCACACCGACATAAATCCACATCCACATCTATACGAAGAACGACCATGACATTCACCGAGTTACCCGAAAGCGGAAGCGGGAGCCACATGGGTGCAGCACCTCTGCTTCCTTCAACCCTCTTTGCTTCAGAGTCCAAGAACGAAGAAACGGAAACGGCATCCGGATTTTCCTTGGTAGGCGTCATCGTCTTGGTAGTGCTCTTGCTGCTCCTTTCGGCGATCCTCGTGATTCTATTCTATAGAATACTGCAGCGGCATGGCAGGATCCGTGATGAGCGCCAACATACTGCTCCCGCGCCATCATCGTCATCCGCAGTCATTGATCCCAAACGCATCAAACGACGCTACGAAACCATTGAAGGGTGGCTGATTACCAAAAAAGTCCAACCACACACCGTAGTATGCGGCAAGATAAAGTCCCTCTTGAGCAAAGAGAAAGACGAAGAGAATCCTTTCAAGGAAGTTACCTCGCAGGATACAGCCGAAACTGATACTGATGATGAGTACTGGTCGTCCGAAGAGGACGGTTTTTTTGGCGCCGGTCAAGAAGAAGAAGGAAAGGAGTGCCCCGTGTGCATGGACCCTCTCAAAGTCGGGGACGTGGTCTCATGGTCCCCCAGCCAGAACTGCGAGCACGCGTTTCATCACGAATGCATTAAAGAGTGGCTGCTTCAACATACCGACTGGTACGTATTTGCATCAGAAAGCGCCTACCTCTCGCAGTATAGATCCTGACTCGCTTACCCATTTACTTTTGCCCTTGTTACATTTTGCAGTCCATTTTGTCGTGAAACGTTTCTCCTGGTCGATGCAGAAGACGTTGGAAAGACTCGTGCTGAATTGAAAAAAATGAGCGGCATTCATGCCAAGCGGACCGCAACCACCTACTTTTGTATACGCGATGGTCTAGTAGTTGTTCCCGACAGAGTGGCGTGTACCGAAGCGGAAATGAAAACCATCAAGCAGAGAGCATGTCCCTGCGTAAACCGACTGGAGCTTTGCAAGATTCGTGGGGGTCGAGAAGAGGGCACTCTTAGAACCAGCAACAAGGTCGTGTTGCCCACAACATACGCTGTCGAGGAAGAAAACAGATCTACCACTTCTGGTCAAGTATAGCGTTATGGGATGGATGGCAGTTCAGGACGACGGCCGGAGGGTTTTGGATACAAACTGATTCGAAAAGCAGACGTTGAATCGGAGACAAATCGCCTATGTTAATCAACAAGCGATGATGAAGAAATATCAGTATCTTTCCATTATCGAAGCCCACGAGGGGCTACCGCAGGCGGCGTAGGATGTTTGATATTGGGCTGAATAGCTGCGCGCATGTTATAACTCTCAACTGGGTCGATTCGTAAAGAGTCCCAGATCACTGAAGAGGGCATCTAAAAGGTCGATGTGTACTGGTAGAGTTTGACTCATTCGTATAGAACATGTTACTACACCTCTTCAATGATACCTTCCACTTCCGCTGTGCTCACCTGACTCTGATATCGATATATATCTCGCCACGATACGGAAGGCCGCACAACTCGTATCTCCAGCTCGTCATCTTCCGATCGCTCTGCACTTTGCGTGCGAGAAAAGCGTGAATGAATGCTAGACGACGTTCGCCAGAAAAGAGGAAAACGAGATGGTCGGTGAACAATCTCATCAGGATCATTGCAGGTATAATTAAGTGACTCTTCATCTCGTGGACGAAAGGTAGCCCCACCAGCTCCTACCGAGACTACTATTCGTAGATTCAGAGGCTTCTCCAGATTGTCCACCAGTGGAAGAGGGGATAATCGACCATCGTCTCCATTGCCGATGCTGGCGGATCTCATTTGTTGTAGGGAAATTCGTAGTCGCTTGGGAACCGAAGGCCGACGTTCGCCCATGGAAAATACGCGCCGTAACCGAGACGGCTGTGATAGATGACCTGCTTCGACATTATCATCGTCGATTTCGTCACTTTCGATTCCGCCGACAATTATATGTTGTCCAATAATGGAGTAACTCGCACGTCGAGCACGAGATACCAGTCCGTGTATAATGACAAATGCCATGCTGTTGGCTCCCGCGTCTTCCAGGGCGTCGTCAACTTCAAGGCAATTCTCGTTGTCATTCTCGGTCCGACTGACCGTTGCATCTTGTAGAATAATACTTCGACAACAAGGGCAGTCGTCATGTTTGGAGTCTTCAAGCCACGGGAGGATGCAGTTGCGGTGAAATACATGGAGACACGGTGCATCTGCCGCACTCTGTTTGGACCAAGCCACTGTGTCTCCCACACGAAAGGGCTCCAAGCAAATAACGCAAGTCGACGTTTCTTCGTTTTCCTCCATTGAATGATAGCTGGTAGAAGTGTCATCTCGATAAGGAGTCGCATCTGTCATTATAGGTTCGCCTAAAGTGAGGTTGCCTTGTTCGTTGGCTGCGATAACCCGCTTCACGGACAGAGATTGTTCGATACGTTCCTTTCTTTTGTCAGGACTATTCAAATCTCCACGGGAACCCCTTTGCCCTCGTCCGTGAAGGCGATAACGCTCATCGGAGGCATTTGGTCTTACACAGAGAACCAACAGCAGGCACATGATCCAAACGATCGCTAAAGCCTTGCCGGAATCACTCGACCCATCGCCTCCAAATTGATTCGAACTGTTCCTGCTGGTGGAATTGTTATGACCAAACACTGTCAGATTCGCCAAAGGTCGATCTGCCTGCTGTGATTGTGATATCAGTGGTGTATCTGGAAAATATAGCGACATGTCCTGGAAGGACATCTTCTTGAGGCAACTTCGTTGTTGTTTTGTGGTAAAAACGGATAAACGATATACTAATTCTGACCTTCTTGATTAGCTATAGTGGTATGGTCCCGCTCTCGCTTGCTGTTGTTTGGGACGTTATGTTCTGTGATTTCGCAAGAAGCACGATTGAGCGACTCGTGATGTTTGAATTATAGCTGCTCACTTTCTCTGATAAGACCTTGACTTGAGGAACGCTTCGCTTCGCTTGCGTTTCTCGAGTGTTCGCATACGTCGTACTGTATATAAAAGATAATTTCTCCCCGGCCGCGCGGCAAGCAGTCTATCCATGATAGACTTATTAGCAATCTAACTACTGTAAAGAGAGCTAATACAGGATCAGATTAAGTAATGCGCCGTTTCCACTAGCTACGGTAGCTAGACGTAGAAAGCTTTTAGACCATCTAGTAGACACCGGTGAAGCCACCGAGAAGAAGCTATCTCTTAATAAAGGTCTACGTTTGAACCTTGAGCCGAAAACGCAGAGGTCCCACTATTTGTCTTCCATACGTGCAGTACACCCGTGCCGGTATGTTAACTTCAGTGCAATCATCAAACTCAACACCTGTGCTGTTGGTATCAGGCCAAATATGTGAACAGTGTCGCTCCCCACCACCGTTGCGGGCATACCAATTGCAGCACCAGCCTGGCTTCGTGACTGTACTGGTGCCATCATGCTTCGCGGCACGTCCGCGCTAAGAATGAGCGTGCAGATGACCATAGTCCAGCCAAACCAGTGTTCTGCGATAAGAACGCTTTACACTAAGTAGAATCGCTGTTATTTACGGTTTTCATTTTAGAGAGCACTACTGCTGACTAAGATAGAAGAGTGTCTCTCTTCACAGCAATCCATATTCGACTACATTGTGTTTCAGTCAAATGAATCGTATCCTTTACGTATAGTAGTCTGGCTACACTGCAGTAGCATGTTCTTTACGATCATTATTTGTACTAGATCCTTATTCGGCTAGACCGTCGTCGTCGTCAATTTTCCTTTTGGTGATCAAAGTCAACTTCGCCATCTTCGTGGAGACCATTTTCTTCTTCCTCTTCGTCAATCCCTTCGCCATCTACAGAACCATTGTTTAAGTGCTCAGCGGTATCCGCTGGTGCCTCGTTAGGGACCTCTTCGGCCCCTAATGCTGTAGTTTCGATTTTATCAACGCATTGCTCTTGTGCTTCAATCGCGGTGGATGCACTCTCGCTTTCACCAGTATCATGCAGTTGCGTTTCCACTTCGACTGCTGCCGATGCAATCTCGCTCTCGCCTATCCTTTGCTCTTCTACTTCAGCCGTGGCGGTCTCACCAATGTCATGCTCTCGGGCTTCCACCTCGGCTGCTGCCGATGCAGACTCGCTCTCGCCAACCCCTTGCTCTTCTAATTCAGCCGTGGCGGATGCACTCTCCCTTTCACCAATATCAAGCTGCTGGGCTTCCACTTCGGCTGCTGCCGATGCAATCTCGCTCTCGCCAACCCTTTGCCCTTCTACTTCCGCCGTGGCGGATGCACTCTCGCTTTCAGCAATATCATGCTGCTGGGCTTCCACTTCGGCTGCTGCCGATGCAATCTCGCTCTCGCTCTCGCCAACCTTTTGCAGTTCTACTTCCGCCGTGGCGGATGCACTCTCGCTTTCACCAATATCATGCTGTTGGGCTTCCACTTCGGCTGCTGCCGATGCAATCTCGCTCTCGTCAATCACTTGGGCGTCGTTGGTTAGGAGTTGGTCGATCCCCTCCTGGTGTAGAACTGCAGTAGCAGGAGCCTCTCCCGCTTCCCTTTTGTTCATTTCGTTCTGAGCCTCGACTGCAGCACCCGGAGCGTCGTCAGTTTGGGTTTCGTCAATCTCTTCTTGAGCTTCAACTGTAACATCCGGAACCTCGTCCGTTTCGCCTTCCTTGATCTCGTTCTTAGCCCCAATTACATCACGCGGAGCGCTGTCAATTTGATCTTCTTTACGTTCTTCTTGAGCTTCAACTGCAGCATCCGGATCGTCGTCGGGTTCACTGTCACCAATCCCGTCTTGAGGGTCTACAGGAGTGACCGGAGCGTCGTCGGGTTCACTTTCGCCGATCCTGTCTTGAGGCTCTGCCGAAGTGACCGGGGCGTCGACCGTTTCGCTTTCTGTAATCTCTTCTGGAGCTTTAAGTACAACGACCGCAGCATCGTGCGTATTGCTTTCATCAATCTCCTCTTGAGGCTCTGTAAACGTGACCGGAGCGACGTTGGGTCCGATTGTGTCGTCAATCTCAACGACTAGTGAATCGTCCACTTCTTCGTCAAGGGTGACACCGAGAGCTTTCTCCTCCACCGGCTCGGTAGCAGCAGGAGCTTTCGTCTTCTCCTCAGCTTTTTGAGGCTCTTCAACTGGAGGAGGTTCCGAAACGACCTCTTTGGAGCTTGTCTTTTCGGCAGTGTCGTTGACCACTTTCTCCGGAATAATTGGCTCCTCTGATGGCGGCACGAGACCCGGTGGCGTGGAATATTCGTCTACAACGTCAAGCTCGGACGATTCGGAGGCTGTCCAGGGAGCATCGTTTCCATATTTGTTGTTTTCCGAGTCGGTATCCGTACAGTTCTTGCTCTTTTCTTCGTCGCGGTCATCGGGGTCACTTAGGTTGGAGTTGACAGAGCAGTCATCTGCTGTATCAACAAACAGTTCCTTGCGCTGAGGAGGTTGGGGAAGTGCTAGCGGAGCAGCAGCAGCAGCAGCCCGAGCCATTGGCTTGGTCATCTTGTCTTCAATAGGAAAGTTGGCGACAAGCGGCTGCGGAGGTGAGTGATGCAGCATGGTCTGTGGATTTTCCGGCGCAGCTTCTTCCTTTTTGAGTTCCTTCTTCTTGATACGAATTGAATCCATCATGGGAAGGCCCCGCAATGCTCTCAGCGGCTTGCTGGTAAGGTGTGCGTGGCCCGATTCATCGGTAGGAATTTTCACCTCGGTGGCTGCCGCTTTGATATTTATGTCTTTGAATTCTTCAGAGGCGATGAGCTTGGCAATCAATGCATCCTGCTTGAAAAGAGTTTCTTCGTACAATAGCTTCATCGAGTTAGTTGTGGCTTCCAAGGTCAGATTGTGCATCTCGCAAAATGCCTTCTTGTCACTGAGCCAGCCCTTGCATCGTTGTAGATACTTTTTGATTTCTTTTGTTGACTTTTTGACCTTGCCAGACTGCTTCTCGATGGTAAGCATCTGATGCATGTTTCGGCACAGCTGTGCCTCGAGCATAAGTTCCTCGTCGGTTCCTTGTTTCTTCCAGCGCTTGGAGGCACGCATCATCGCCTTGGCATACTCATGAACGTTTAAACTGCTGCCCGTCATGGCAATACGGGTTTTGTCCAGCTTCTCCACCGTTTGGATAAGATTTTTCTCTTGACGCTGCCTCTTGAAGACGTGACGTGTCTCGACGCGATTACCCTGCAGCCGGTGTGCCTTGAGAGTCATTTGGAGGACCTTTATCTTCTTTTTCATATCGTGAATTTTTCGGTCTTGACGAATCTCTTCCCTATAGATACGGCGTTCGGCGCGGTTCTTGAGCTCTTCTGCTTTCTGCGAAGCCGCGATCTTGATCTCACTTGCCCGCCTTTCAGCACTGACTTTGATCTCTTCCGTCTTTCCTTTCCACCAGCTGAAAGCATGCTCCTTCTTCTCCTGCCATCGCTGCTGAGCTTCTTCCTTTTCCTGGGTCTTTTTGAGTTCTTTCTCTTGTTGGACTTTATCAACGATACCATACTGTTTATTCTTTCCTCCAACGAGTTTGTGAAGTTCCAGTGGAGAGAGGTGAGGATTCTGAGCGGCTGCCATGGCCATTTCCATTGCGAGTTTTATCTCGTCATCCTCTTCGTTCTCTGGTTCGGGTGGGGCGATTGTAGCCGGGGCATGCTCTTCTTCAACAGAAGCAGCAACATCTTCCACAGGGGCTACGATGCTTTTTGCTGCCAACGATGGCGGGGTGATCATTTGACTATTCTTCCCACTAACAAGTTTGCGACGTTCCTTTGGAGAAAGGTGGGAGTTTTGAGTGGCCGCCAACGCCATTTCCATCGCTAGCTTAATCTCGTCATCCTCTTCATTCTCTGGTTCGAGTGGAGTGATTGTAGCAGGAACATGCTCCTCCTCTACAGCCGCAGCTTCTACCACAGGGACTTTCATGGCTGATGTCGCCAACGAGGCCGGGGCGTTCATTCGATGGACGTTCATTGCAGGATGAGTATCGTCCACAAATGGTCATAAAGTACCGGTATATTAGCACTAAAGATGTGAGTAGGTGGCATCGACAAGCCTTTTGGGCCCGATGACCGAATGTGACCAAGGCCCAAGCTTGCTGCACCCATTAATCCGGCCCAAAGACTTAAAAAAGGCGCAAAAATCATCGGGACTGCTCCAGCAGTCGTTCCCGAGCTTCAAAAATAATATTCAAGATCCTTTCCTTGCGCTCTACTAGACTACACTGTATGATACACTCTATCATCACTCTCTGTCGCTGTGTCATCATCCATATACCTTTGTTACTTGTTCCTTGTTGGTTCATTGTCGTCGGGTCCGAATACCGTAGACTGTCTACTCGTG
>Ga0307981_1002126_pt1 | contig 16506 bp, 12 predicted proteins | sample OrgLakmetagen987_FD_201849 | JGI IMG/M metagenome (GOLD analysis project Ga0307981, IMG submission 201849) | Saline water microbial communities from Organic Lake, Antarctica - #987 | ecosystem: Environmental > Aquatic > Non-marine Saline and Alkaline > Saline | place: Antarctica: Organic Lake... | reverse complement strand
AACCCTACCGAGGGGGCGTTTCGGCGGCCGTTGAGGTTGGACAAACTTCCTATTTGCAAAAAAAACTTTAGCCCGGTTGATATGTGTGGCAAAATTTGCTTTCGCCCAAAGCGGTAAGTACCAAAAAATGATGACGGCCATGTACAGATCTGTAGACAAATATAACAATTTTCGCTCACGTTTTGTCGTTTTGTGGCCGGTTTAGTCGAGGTGCAGAAGAATAAGTAAGAGTAAGATCGTACCACAATACCCAAGAACATAACGCATGCACAGCACCTCCGCCATGTCCTTTCGCGACGTGTCGCTCCCTCGCGACAAGGCCGCCCACGCCCCCAGACCTGCCGTCCTTTCCGTCCCAATGAGCGCTGCTTCTCAAGAGATGCCAGCTGCACCTGCTCCAGCGGTCGTTACGCCCGCGAAAAAGACGCGGCCCATGGTACTTCACGGCCGCGTTGTCAATGTGATTGACGCGGACGCCATGGAACATTTGGGAACCCAAAAGACGTACGCGAGACTGCGCATGGAACGGAGCGTCTACCGTCACGAAGGAACGATCCGACAGTCCTTTGAACGTAAATCTACCTTTGCCCAGCTCACGCACGAGACGCAGCAGTTTCAAAAATTGGTGGCTGATCTAGAAGGAGGTATCCTCGATCCGGCCGCTTCCGAATCTCCCGAGGGCGCCTGGAGAGCTCGCATTCTAATTCGATCGGCTGGAGAAGCCAGTAAGGACCTGGGGAACAAGTTATACCAGTACGAAAGGACGTTGCTCTCCCCCACCAACGGCACTGTGGCCGTCAGTAAAGACAAGGAAAACAGTCAGAAAGAGCTGCGAGTTCAGCAGTCGGCTTGCATGAAGTTGCATCGCGACTACAACCGGAGCCACAAGGGACTTACCATGGCCTTGACGCATTATCAAAAGCGTCAAAACGCCGAAGTGAGTCGATTGAGCGCTGTTGGATGGAGTCAAGTTCCCGAGAAACAAAACGACGACTTTTTCGATAGAGCCATGCGGGAACGGGAGGCAGAGCTGGATACCATGAACAAGAGTATGCACAAGGTCAGCGAAATATACAACGAGTTAGCCTGCATAGTGGATGGTCAACAAGACGACATTGATGCGTTGGACGATAGTGTCCGTGATTCCAAGGCAAGTGTCGATGCCGGTTACGAGCAGATTTCTTGCCTCATGGATCGGCAGCACTTGTGCGGGGCCATGAGTTTTGGAATGGACGACTTGTACGACGGCGAAGAAAAGCTGGAGCATTCACTTTCGCCTCCGGTCTTGGAAAAAGGCCAGAGTTTTGACTGGTACATGCCTTTTGAGACTCTAGGGGAAGATATGAGTGCGGTGCATCGCGACATTGTCGGACTCGGTAAGGATATCATTATGCGCAGCCACGACTACCAAAACAGCCGTCGCCGCCAGTCACTACCGTGAGTGCCCTATATTTATATTGGGCCGCACAATGTAATCGTTTTTGCGACATTGCTGGCGACCTCCGCGGGGTTATGGATCGCTATCAAAAGGAAGGAGGCTTGGCTTTACTATTCACATTATTTCACCAGAGTTCTTATTTTATATAACCGTATCTAAAGAGGGGCTGTGCTTGCTATTTGTTTCCCGCGTTACGAGCCGGTGGGATAGGACTGTGACTGTGATACTATACGAATAAACTGCAAGCTAGTGGGTTTAAAGCTTTGAGTTACTAGTGTAACTAACGGTACTAGCGTAGTAGGAAAGGACAGCAGACGTCGATTCATCAGCGCGAAGTTAAGCTAGAGTAGGCGGTAGCCACCTCATCAATAAGCATGCTATAGTTCTAGCTGCAGCTATCCAGGGACCAACTCGGATTGCAATGGACTACTAGACTAGTAATCGCATCGCGTCGAAGCGTTGTGCTTGACTACATACTGTACGTCGTACGGACGGTGCATTATTGATACTTCCTTCGCCTCCACCTCATTTTTTGGGATCACAGACTCAGACGACTCAGACCTCTCGACCTGCGACAATGGCGTGACGTTACCTCTTCTCTCACAGTCTCACAGGGACGAGGTCTTATTGGACTGCAACCACCCACTATGCGAATGGTTGCATCGGCATTTGCATCGGCATGATACAAAGCGAAGAGCTTACCACGCCTTTCGACGCTTAACCTGACCGATACACACACCACTACCAGGAGAACGATGAGATCGCTTTCCTTTCTCGGCTGCACGCTGAGTATTCTATCGCTGCGACTGCTTCCATCGCAGGCTGAACCAGCTGCTGAGAACGACCAATTGATCACACAACTTATCGACCGACTAAAGCAAGCTGGAATTGACGGACTATGCCATCCGTTGGAGGATCACTCTCCCTTCTTTCCAAGATGCTCGCCATTGATGGATGCAGCTGAAAGCATATCGGCGAATCCGACCCGACTACTAAGAGGAACTGTCACACGACCGTATCGTCTCTTGCAAGAGCAACAGGAAGAGGAGTCAATAGAACCCGCGGTGCACAAGACTGACTGGACCAGTATAATACTGGCAGCGATATGCGTACTTTCAGCCGCCGTTTGTGCCGGTCTCATTATGGGTATCTTGTCGTTGGATGAATTCATGTTGCACATCAAGATCCGGGCTGGAACGGACCCAGTCGAGCAAAAACAGGCAGAAATGTTGCTACCGCTTGTCAAGCAACGTCATTTGGTGCTCGTCTCGTTGTTGTTATTCAACTTTTTGGCGGACGAGTGTCTACCGCTCTTTCTCGACAATCTCATGCCCTCATGGCTTGCAGTTTTGACGTCGGTCTTTCTCGTGGTTTTTGTCAGTGAGATTGTCCCGTCAGCCGTCTTTATTGGACCCGACCAGTTGCGTCTGGCCAGCAAGATTTCGCCCTTTGCCTATGTTGTCATTTTTGTCTTTTATCCAATCGCCTACCCCATTTCTAAACTGCTAGACTGGCTTTTGCAAGGTGAAGACGAACTGGGCAATATCTACAATCGAGGCGAGTTGTCTGCTTTGGTGAGACTCCAATACGAAGGGCGACTCGCTGCAAAGCGACGCGAGCTGGCGGAGCGACGCAAAGAGCAACATGACATCAACATGCTTCGTGATGACGCCTCTCAAGTGTCGGATCTACCGTCGGTAATCATGTCGACGACCGACGAGACTTGGCATCTTACCGAAATCAACATGATTGACGGGGCGCTCAACTTGAAAACGACCACGGCTCGTGACGTATGTACCAAACTCCGAAAGGCTTATACCATTCCGCACGATATGATCTTGGATCAGGCCAACATGGCTCGTATCTACGGTACGTTGAATCGATGACGATGGTCCAATGATCCATGCATGGAAGCAGCCTCACTAACGCCCCCAACTCACACACTGTTTCTCGTCGCCTATGTACATAGGCGTCGGATACAGCAGAGTGCCCGTCTACCATCGCAATCCCCTCCGACCGCGGGATACATTCCGTGTCATTGGTGTTCTCATGACACGCCAGCTCATCATGGTGCCACAGACGCATCGTCGTAAAGTGGGATCCTTGCCTCTCTACCAGCCCACCTGCGTACCACCGGACGTGAACATGATTGAACTCTTGCACATTTTCCAAGCTGGATCGACTGGCAACAAAGGAGGACACATGGCTCTGGTTTGTGAAAAGCCTGCAATCGCTACAGCTGCCTTGGAGGGTCACCATGCAGTTCCACACGAAGCTGGAGTCATTGGAATTATCACGCTAGAAGATGTCTTTGAAGAAATGATCCAAGCGCCAGTCTACGACGAAGGTGATCGTGCTGAACGAGAAGGAATGGAGCGCGCCGAATGGGCATTTAACCGATGGAAAGTGTTTGTCAGGCTACGTAGGCGACAACGACAAATGGTAGCGCAACAAGAGCGTGGCCACGATACTGAAGATACTCCTCTGTTAGCGCAATCGCTAGCTTCACTTTACGATTCGCCGGAAGGCCTGCGAAGATAAAGAGAGACAGTGAGGAAATCAGCTACCACTGTATGAAATAGCTACGACGTGATGTAAAACGCTTGCTTCTACTACTACTAGGTATCACTGATGTTCTACTAGCTAGACGATACCTTTCGCATCTAGAGGAGACGCGCTGATGCGAAGAGAAGACCCGATGAAAGAGGGAAACGATTTGATGGATAGGAATAGAGAGATACCGTAATAGATTGTACGTAGATTGAATGTACATTCGTAGCGAAGGTTCAATTTTGGCTTTCTGTGCTGGTGCTGGTGCTGCAGTCGTACCCGTTTTGACGATGATGTGATGAGAGAATTGATGATGAGAGACGGACAGCCGACGCAGCCGATCATATATAAGATAAAAGGCCAAAGACAACGACTCTATCACCAGAGTGCTTACTTGGACTGGGACTGCTACTATAGTAGTAAGCTACAGGAACACCGCTTGACCGTGACGATAGCGCATGACTTGCAACAACAGACGCTGTGAAAGGATATCTTTGCTCTCATTCTTACGTGCCATTATTGTCATTACAACGACGACGTTCTTTGTTCTCGCCGCCACGAGCTTGTCGCGTTCCGGGACAGTTGTAGCTGCTTTTAGCGTCCCTCTCGGTCGATCTCAGGCATCTACCAGAGCCCTCCTGCCCTTGTCTCGCCTATTGTCTAGTGGGAGTGACGTCTCAGCTGCCGCTACCGCTACCGCTGCGAGTAACAGCTTGAACAACAACACGAGCATGTCGCTCATTACCAATACCGAACCGAAACACGCACCGGCAAGTCTCCTTCCCAACTGGATGCTGGAGGAACGAACCTTTTGCGTGACTCCTTCCGCACTGGAACCAAAAGATGCTCACGATAGCAATGGACCGATCGTCTATTGGATGCAGCGCGACGTTCGGACTGTCGACAACTGGGCGCTCCTTTGGGCGACCCATTTGGCCACGAGTCGCAAGGTTCCCCTGCACGTGGTGTATGCCTTGCCACCACCACCTTTACCAGCCCTGACCGACAATGAAGTCGACAATGATGATCTTGCTCCAGTACTCACCGACATGCCCATGACGCAGCGTCATGGATCCTTTCTTTTGGGAGGACTGGAATGCGTTTCCAAGGAGCTCCAGCAAAAGAATATTCCACTGCACGTACTCCAACCTGCCGCTGGCACTGCAACAGTCGGTCAAGTCGTTTGCGAGACTGCCTTGAGAAAGCTTGGAGCTGCCATGGTAGTTACCGATTTTTCACCACTCCGCCAGTTTCGCGAGTGGAAGGAGCTACAGGCTGCGCCCATTCTGTCGAATGCTGGAGTGCCTCTGTATCTAGTCGATGCGCACAATATTGTTCCCGTGTGGAGTGCCGTCGACAAGCGTCAAGTAGGAGCCAGGACTCTGCGACCGAGAATTCATAAAGTCATTGGCAAGTACCTCCAGAGTTATCCCGTCTTGAGCGACATGAAAGCGAGCGTTGCCTCTCCAGAGTTCAAACTTGGCGAGTACAAGGCATTCTTGCAAATGGACGATTCCGTCCCGGCAGTCGACTGGGCCAAGCCCGGAACTGTGGCCGCCATGGAGCAGTTCGACTCGTTTGTCGCAAAGGGCCTCAAGAACTTTGACAGTCTTCGCAACGATCCCGTTCAGAAGGATATTTGCTCGAATCTTTCGCCTTGGATCAATCATGGACACGTTTCGTTCGCGTCCATAACCAAACAGGTCAAGAAACTCAACAAGTACGCTAATGGGACAGCGTCGTTTGTTGAAGAAGGTGTGGTTCGTCGCGAACTGTCAGACAACTTTTGCTACTACTCACCCAACGACTATGATTCCTTGACAACAGCCGCTGTTTGGGCGCAGGAAAGTTTGGCGTTGCACGCGGCAGATCCTCGTGAATACTTGTATTCCTTGGAGGAACTCGAAACGGGCGAGACACACGATGATCTATGGAACGCGGCACAGCTTCAAGTAGTCCGTGAAGGCCAAATGCATGGATTCATGCGAATGTACTGGGCCAAAAAGATTCTCGAGTGGACCGTGTCGCCCAACTTTGCGTTGCGAGCAGCGCAGTATCTGAACGACAAGTATGCACTCGATGGAAAAGATTCTAATAGCTTTGTGGGCGTGGGATGGAGCATTATGGGAATTCACGACATGGGCTGGAAGGAGCGTCCCATCTTTGGCAAGATTCGGTTCATGAATTACAGTAAGTTGCTTGTTTCGCGTATGCATGTGCTTTGTTTATGATGTATGTGTTTGCGAGCAACCTTGGAACAGAGTCGATTTTATACAATCTAACCTTGCCTGTCTCTTGAACAAATATGATACGCTACAGACGGATGCAAGCGCAAGTTTAAGGTTGCCACCTTTGTCAACCAGTACAAGGGAGCGTCCGAAAACGCCGTCAAGGCTACCAAGAAACACAGCAAGCCGGGAGAAAAGAGGCAAACAACGCTCAGCGAATCGGCCGGTAGCAAGAAGAAATTAAAATCTAAATAGTTTTCTAGCTTTAAGCTTCGGCATACCAATACCATGCTGCTAAACTGCTGTAACTCAATAACGCTCTTAACACCATACGATCGGTTTTCTCACTCTTCGAGGCCGAAAATTACACCCCGAAACACACTGCGATACCGACAGGGCTGACGACCTCTTTTGTTATCCTTTGTGAAAGTCTTTGTCTAAGTTAGCTACGGTATGTCATTGAACGAGCGTCGCCTAGGTCCTATATCTATCCATTTGATTCGATTCTGCCTACACCCAGCCTCATAGCCTGGAAAAGTGCTTGTTTATTAATCGTGTGAAGCCGTATCTTACATAAGCTAGACTCGACTAGTAGCTCGACACTTCACTGCCCCCTTGAAACCGTTGGACGAAGTCTATGCTCGTCTACAGTTTCTCGGTGTGGATTCCGTACAATCTCGAGTGGATACATCATGATCTTGTCAGGTCTGCGATTTACGCCGTCCATGCAAACGTCGTCCCTCGTAATACGGTTCTCAACCTAAGGTACGTATGATACTGTACGCACGTATAGTTCCTAGCAGACAGCACGTCGACCGTCATGACGTGGAAATTCAGATTTTCGCTCTCACATTGTTTCATAATTTTCGCAAATCTTTCATTTCAAACGTCTTGCATTCTTCAACTTGACCATGGCACAAAGACGACCCAGAATGAGAAGCTGCAGTCAATTATGGCAAGTACTGACCCTCCTATTCGCTTATTCAGCAAAAGTTTCCAGTTTTATCGTTCAAAGCCTCCAGAGTCCTATCATGAGCTCGAGTTTATCACTTCTGCCCACCGACTCTGATTATGACGAGTTGGCTGCCACCATTGGGCGCACGGCAAGCGGTATTGATAGTCGTCGTCTCCACGATTGTGTTTGTTTGGTCACTGGTGCAAGTAGAGGGATCGGTAAAGGTATCGCACTGGAACTTGGCAAGCAAGGAGCTACCGTCTACGTCACGGGAACGACATCATCGTCGTCGTCGCCTTCAAAGGATTCATCCACCGACACGTCCGTGAGCAGTCCAGGGACCATTGAAGAGACTGCTACCACGATTAGCCAGCTCGGTGGAACTGGAATTCCTGTATTATGCAATCACGCTGACGACGACCAAGTGCAGCGACTCCTTGACCGCATTGAGAAGGAGCAAGGTCGGCTCGACATTCTGGTTAACAACGCATTCCGTCTCCCCCCGGGCGGCGTTGAAAAGCTCAATAGTAAATTTTGGGAGCAAGGATCGGAAGTATGGGATTCCATTCATTCTGTTGGTCTACGAAGTCACTTTGTCGCCACTGCCAAGGCGATGCCTCTCATGCTCAAGTCTCGCGAAAACAAGCCAGCGAATCTGCCAAGGCCGATTGTCGCCATGGTTAGCTCGTTTGGTGGTCTCACCTACACTTTCAATGTTGCCTATGGTGTCGGAAAGGCGGGAGTTGATAGATTGGCCAAGGACATGGCCATGGAGCTCACACCCGAGGGAATCTGCGTCGTATCATTTTGGCCTGGCGTCGTCAACACCGAACGTACACAAGCCTCCGTCGCTAACGGAGACTGGGACAAGTATGTAGGAATTCCATTGGAGAATGCCGAAAGTCCCGAGTTTACCGGTAAAGCAATCGTTTCGGTAGCGGCTGATCCCGACAATATGTCCAAGACGGGAACCTACCAAGTAGTTGCAGAACTGGCGCAAGAATACGGGTTTAGCGATACCAACGGACGGCGGCCACCGAGCATTCGATCGTTGCGCTTTTTGCTACCCTCTTATGCCTTTGACAAGGAAACGAGAGCCAAAGTACCCAACTGGTTAATACCCGATTGGAAGCTTCCTTTCTGGGTCATGGCCCAGGGAGCGCCACCCAAAAAGGAAGACTAGAAAGTTGAACTAGCACACTTTGGTTGGCATTCGTACATTTGTATGATGCATGGAGTACACCGAAAGACCGCCTACCTTCTCGTAACCACCGTGAGCCATTTTTTAGCATAACACACATAAAAGGGACTCTATAATAAAAGTTATGTACGGATATGCGGACTCTATACCGATACAATTCAAGCTCTTTGCTTTTGTAGTCTTGCCCATGGAATCAATTGGCTATTATGCCGAAATAGCCATTCGAATCGAGCGGACTGCCGCGCCCGGATCGTCAGCTTCCACGACGGCTCGAATGACAGCGACACCTTGAGCGCCAAACACAACGACGGGTTCGCGACAATTGGACTGGTCAATGCCACCAATGGCGAGCACTTTGGGTCGTCTATAGCCCGTCAACTCTTTCAAAGCCTGGCAAATTTGCCCTGGCAACTGCGGGCCTTCCATTGCTGTTTTTTCTGGATGCGACTGCGTTGGATAGCAAGTACCGACAAAGATATAGTCGGGATGGTGCCTCTCGACAGCCGACACGGCCGACTCGACACTATGTGCCGACGTTCCAATGAGCGGAGATGTTGCTCCAAACAGTGCCCGGATTTCCGGGATACGGTGTCGATGCATTTCCTTGACGTGCACTCCATGGGCAGCAGCTTTAAGTGCTGCATTGACCCAATCGCTGGATACAACAACTCGAAACGAGTGCTCGTTACTCCACTGGACAAGAGTGCGTGTGAATTCAACGACGCGTCGCTCCTGATCCCTTGCGGCCGACAAGACGTTGACTCGAACTGAAACCAAATCGACTTGATCAGTGGATACAGCCGAATGCAAGACTTCCAATGCTGCTTTCATAAGTTCATCGCTGTCACACGAGCTGAGATCCGTAACAACAGACAGATACGGAGGATTCGAGTGCGGAAAGATCCGTTTCTGTTGGATACGACCTCGAGTTGAAACGTCATCTTGTGATGCTGTTTGCAGCGCTGTGGTGAATCTCCTGGCACCATTGATTCCATAACTGGTCCAGCAATGAGAGCGTTGTGTTATAAAGAGCGTAACGATGACTGATAGCAAGCTTGGGAGCTTCCAAAGGCCCACCATGGTCAATGTTTGCGCCGTTTCTTCCTCTTCCCTACCGCATCAATCATTTTGCGTCTCTGCGCGGTGGTAAACACGGTTAGCACACGACCCAAAAATTGAAAGCAGTGAAAAAAATAACTGCTGTAGCGTAAGGGTAAACTAGACGCTATGAGACTATGGAGTCGAGTCTACCGCTTTGGTCGCGGGGTCGTCTAAAAGGATCTTGACCCTTCGTTGCAGACGCCGTTTACGACTTTGCATAGAGTGCAACAACAGAAGCTAGCTAGTAGATGTAATCCATCAATGCAGCTGGTAAGCGGCTGCTCCGAGACCGAGAAAGGTCAATGTGACAATAACGATCGCAATACCGATACTGGGATGGCTCACGTCTTCGTGATGGCCGCAAAAGAAGAGTCCGCACGGCATGGAGCGACTGGCTCCAATCTCGTCCAACACGCGCCGGTAAAGGCCTTCATCGACCGCCATGGCGTAGACGTTGGGCGGCAATAAATCTTTCTTACCGGTACATCGATTGCAATTGTTGCACGGACAGTTGCAAGCCGAGGGATTGTCCATGTTCCAATTGGCGTCCAAGTCCATTTCTTCAGCAGCACGGTGGTACTCTTCGTAGGCTCGAACGTCTGTATTGGCCATGTACAAGTGCCAATTCTTCATGCCTTTGGGTTTTAATTTGTCCACCACGGCTAGATAGACATTTTCAAAGGGATAGTGCATTTGCGCTTCACCCTTTTCGTTAATTCCTCCGTAAAAGGCAGACTTTCGAATGTCGGAAACAATGGAAAACTGCGACGCGTCAGAGCCTACGGAACTCAAACTGGTGGAGCGCTTGTGTGACGGTCGCTTGACGCCCAGAGGAGCCAGGGCACTGCCCGAAAAGGTACGTTCGCGATTGGCTGCGTCTGTTTGACTGGCCGAAAAAGATCGCTGTCGATTGAGGGCTGCGGCGGCGGAAGTGCTTTGCGTAGAGGCGGACGCCTTGGGCATGACTCGTCGACTGATCACGCCCTTGCTCTTGGGTGGAATTTTATTTTCTCGATCTCGCTGCATGTGACGAAGAGGTGTATCGGAACTCGCTCGTCGATGACTCTTGACTTCTTTGGGCCGCCGTTGTCGCTTAAGTGCAAGTGCAGGTCCAGCACCGCCGCCAGCAGCAGCAGCAACAGCTTTGGGTTTCGTTCGATTCAAGACGGCTGCCGTGCTTTGTTCCCAATTTCCAAAGCCCGCGTTTGCCCATCCAGCACCCACGCTACCACTGCTACCAGCGCTGGCACCGGCACTGACCACACCGCCGCCAGCACCTCTTCGGGACGAAGTCGGAATGGTACCGTACCCAGTGCTATCATGCAACAAGGATTCGTACTCTTGGCCAGCAGCTTGGTTGGACCATACCGGTCCGGCAAAGTTACTATTTTGCTTGAGGGGATGACCGGGATCGCCACTCTTTCGAGAGTGCGTGGGAATGTGCGAGTTGGTGGACTGTGACCGACGATGTTGCTGTTGTTGTTGCTGTTGTTGTTGTTGCTGAGGGAATTCGTATCCAGGTTGTCCCCCATAGTCGTACACTTGCGGCGGGTAAGGCTGTGCGTAACCTCCATACGGAGGTGCGTTGTAGTACTGTTGCTGACCGTGTGGCTGTTGCTGACCTTGATTCTGACCTTGCTGTTGTTGTTGGGCAAAGTACGCCTGCGCTTGGGCTAGCGCTTGTCCGTAATAAGCCGCAGCCGCTGCCGCAGCGTACTGCTCGGATGTCATGCTCACATTCGCATACGCCTGTTGTTCCGGAGGATATGCGTAGTAATGATTGGGGGTTGACGTGCCGCCAGCGCCTCCTTCGTCCCCTGAAAAGGAGCTGGCCGCTCGACTTGACTGGCGTTGATGGCCGCCGTTCTGATGCAGATCTCGATCTCTCTCTACAAAGTCCACATTTTCAATGGAAACGATCGGCTCGGGCGGCGCTTGCGGATGCTGCGAATTCGTCTGACTCATGGTGATCTCTGCTGCAACAACAACGACAACAACGGCAACGGCAACGGCAACGGCAACGGCAACGGCAATACAGTAACAACAACAACGGCACCTCGGGGAAAGGATCGGATCGCATTCGCATCTCTCATATATTGTGGCGCTTGCGTCCTCTTTCTTCGGATGAGGCCTCTGGAATCTTGAAACGGAAACGGGCCGATTTTTCGTTTTATCCATTTCCGTTGGAGAAAGTCATCGCCAAGTTCAGAGGCGGGTCATTTTGGTTACTAAGCAAGCTGTCACGGTTCGGAAGGCATAACAAGACGGTCCGGCGTATGTCCTTAAGTAATCGGACGATCGAATCTTGGGCTGTGATCCCGGCGAACGCGGCCTCAACAGGTCCAGCAACAGGTCCAGCAACAGGTCAACCTACCGTACCGTCCTGTAGCTCCATCCAACAAGCGCAGCGCAGTTTTAGACATTGTCGACCATGAACCGTCAAAGCAGCTCCCGGCAGGGAGGATATCCTCCATCACGCGACTACAACAGTGACGACGAACGAATAGCCAGAAATGTCGGGTTGTTAGTGGAACCCGTCATGCAACAAACAAGGACCGTTCCTCTTGTTGAACCAAAAAGTGAGACCAAGCACGAGCGACGAGGCGCCGCCAAGCAAAGAAGGGACTCCGCAAATAAGCAAATCGTGACAACCATGGCCAACTTTTATCGCAATCCCACCTTCTTGAGCCGACTCGTTCTCAACCAAAAGCACAAGAGTGCCATCAAGCGCTTGCGAAAGACACCCAGCAAAGCAACCGTATGGATGTGCAGCAGACGAAAGTCAAAGGTACACTCGCAATCACAATAACTAGAAAAGACCCACAAACAACAACCGTACTCCATCAAGCAGCTCCCTCTCCATTTCGCTCGCACCAATCTGGGTTGAGAGAGTGACAGTGTAGGCCGGACGACATTGAACAAACTCATTTGCAACTTGATTGTTGCCTTTCCAGCCGCTTGTGCTAACACAGCCCACAAGGAACGACTGCCATTGCACCAGGCAATTGTCAACGACGCGTTGCCCGAAACTGTTTCCGTGCTTCTAATGGCGTATCCCACATCGGTAATCATTTGCGACAGGTCGGGGCAAACGCCGCTGGAAATTAATCAATATAGGTCGGGCGAGCACAAGAAAATGGTCATGGAGCTCTTGCAGTTGGACGTGGAGTTTTGGGAAGAAGCGCACAAAGAGGCTATACTGCGGTTAAAGCAGCACGCGTCTCCCGATTGGCCCATCAAGGAGCAGCAGAATGTCTTGGTGTCCCCTAGTAGTAAACCCGACGTTGACTCGTTCGTGCCCGTGCAGGAGAATGAATCGGACGAGATTCAATCCATTGCTTGGGAGCAGCTCGAGAAGCGAGCCATGATGCTGGAGCAGATTTTGAACGAAATGAATGAAAAGAACTACGAGCTCACCCACAGAATCCACGCCTTATCAAATACCAAGTCTGCGCTCGTCACCAAGCTGGGCCAACTCAAAGGATCCAACTTGTCCAAAGAAGTTGCTCGTTTGCAAAAAGACAACATGGAGTTAAATCAAAAGCTCTACAAGATGGAGCTTATTGTTTGGGATGTTGTCGTTCCGTCAGAGACGGAATCGGAAACGGAGGCACAAGGCCGTACCAGCAAGCGACGCCAAGCTGCGCGATCTGTGGTACCTGTGGATACCATACAATGGTCCTTTTCGAAGGAAAAGCAAGAGGTAGGTATTGGTACAGGTGGAGAGAGAGAACAGTCACAGTCCCTGCTACGCAGCAAGAGTCGGGTAGAGGTGGACTGGGTTCCAGGACAGCGCAAAATAAAGACTCCGTGGATTCCGCCAGAACCCGGCTTTATCGAAGGACCCGACAATCTGAGTGCTCCCTTTTGCGTTGCTACTATGAGACAACAAGGCAGCATTGCCGAAACTCAATCGCGGGGCCCGCTAGAGGCCACTTCGCCGACTCGTCGAGGGCGGTCCAAGACGGACTTTTTGATGCCTCCATCGCGGAGCCCGCCAAAGGTCACTTCACCAACTCTTTGTTGGCAGTCCAAGACGGCCTTGCCGATGCCTCGCGTTGCGTCTCTTGAAGAGCACGCAACGCACCTGCACGATATGGAGATACCAGCATTGATTCATGGTGACGATGGCATTCACCCACATAAAGTTGAGATACCCGCCTTATTTCCACCAGAGGAAGGCTCTTCAGCAAGGATTGCAAGAGCTCTGCGACAAAGCAAGATTGCAAGAGGCAAGATTGCAAGAGCTTTTCGAAAAGCCAAAGGACAACAAGAGTACCATTGACGTTGAGGTTGTTCGCCCACGCAAAGTTGAGATTCCCGCCTTGTTTCCACCAGAGGAAGGCTCTACCTTTTCTAAACTTTAGCCTTATACCGCTAGCTATGCGCATTGGTAAGATGCCAGGTTCTAGTCTAAAGTACAGAGCAGTTGCTACTGCGTATCAACATCAACCTGCCTCGCTCTTGCGGATGGTTAGGCGCGTTTTATTTCGTTAACGATTGGATGAGGAGAACGTGCTCTGTGTTCTCCATTGTAAGTGTGATTGTTTTTCAACGGAACCAAGTTTGCTAAGTAAATCACCCCTTTAAAAATCTCTCAAACAGAAGCTCTGCGGACGGTTTCGAGGAGGACACGCTGACAACCCGCAGCCAGAAGATAGCAGACGGCGTGTTTGCGTGTTGCTGCGCCTCGTATCGAACCGCCCATTCCGCAATTCGTATACTTTGACAGGGAATACCTGTTGTAGTAGTGTGTTGATACAGCCTCCCTCAAAAGAGCACAGAAGCAAGGCGATCATGTCGAAGAGAAAGGCTGCCGAAGGTAGTGAATCGTCGTCGGTACGTTCCATCGAAAGCAGCCCGTTCAGACTCGAGACACGCTGGATTGTTCGGTAGGGGCCACGATGCCTAAGACCAAGTATCACTTCCTTGCCCTGTTATCTAACCAACACCACAATAATTTGTCATAACAGGATGCTCCAGCACTGAACTGGGCTATGGGGTTAGCGCGTTGGACGACATACCAAGCCGAGCACGGTCATGGAAACGTCCCCGAAGATTACAAGGATCAGCAGCTGGTAAGCTGGGCCAAGACTCAACGAGCACAGTATTGGAAGTGGAAGAGCGGCAAGGAAACCTTTCTAGGCGAAGATGGCTTTCAGATGCTTACTCGGTTTGGGTTTCCGTGGGGTAAAGAGGAAGTGGACGAAACGGAAAAAGACGTAGAGCCTAGCTCGGAGACCGTCGCAAAGCCCGCTACAAAGAAGCTTCGATCATTCGAGAGCCTGGACGAACTGGACCAAGACAAAAAGCCTGCTGCTGCCTCGGATCTAAAGGGTTCTTTGTCAAAAAATACTGTACAGAATGCCAAGAGCACCAAGGCAATGGATCTAAGCGACGGGGAAGCGACAGAAACGGACGCCGAAAGTATTCCTGAAGAATCTACGTCTACTACTGGTAGAACTCTTCGACGACCACGCAGAGAACCGACAGCGGAACCCATTTTGGAAGCCAAGTCTGGACCACGCCCTTCTCGGTCAAGATCTGCTGCTGCTGCCGCCGCCGCCATAGCCAAGGTAAAGACTTCAGCAAAGACTTCGGAAGCTCGTAAGCGCAACACCGCTGAAGATGGAGACTCGTCTGGTGGAACCACCAAGCGAAGGAAGCTCCCTAGTAGATCGTCGACACGTAAGCAGGCTCCGGCTACCTCCACGGCCATCACGGCAAAAGAAACAACACGAAAAGACCCAATATCGTCCCAGAAGAAAGGGGATTTTGCTGTCAAAAAAGCTAGCGCATCCAGCCAAATGTCTAAGACGTATGATGTGAGGACGCTCAAGCGTCTGGTACCACACGAAGAAGAGGACAAAGTGAAACTAAACGTCATGGAGGAGTTTGAGAGTATACTCAAATGCGATGAACCTTTGGAAGTCGACAAGGAAGCTGGCGTTAGCCGGCAGTTGGCCAACTACAATAAGGCATGGGAGGATCGCTTCGTCGAACTCTTGGTTTTCAAGAAGACTCACGGTCATACTCTTGTACCTAAAGTCTACCCAGAAAACAAACCACTTGGTCGATTCGTTGCGAGATCACGGGCTTGGTACAAGGCCAAGGAAAAGAACCTCACACCATCCCGCCTCAAGAGACTAGAAGCTATCGATTTTAGTTGGGACGCCAAGGCCGACCCTGACTTTTGGCGCATCCAAAATGATACGCAAGAATCGAATATCGTGTGGGATGAACGATTCCAGGAGCTTTTGGATTACAAGAAGGAATACGGGGACTGCTTGGTGCCTAAAAACTTTCCTGAGAACCAGGTACGTTGGCGACTATCTCGTTAGTAGCATTGGCCGCTCCGTTTCGTCTTCGTCTTCTAACCGTAACTCGCTCGTTCGTTCCTTTTATGACAGGTATTGTCGAGATGGGTTGGTAAGCAACGTCGACACCATCGCGCGAAACAGGAAGGAGATTATCATACGCTTGACGATGAAAAAGAAGCAAGGTTGGTGGAACAAGGCTTCGTTTTTAACACAAAGACGAGTACCATGATCCGAGAGACCGTCCTCAAGCGATTCGAGGGGGTCTGGGATCAATACATTGACCTACTAGTGGAGTTTAAAAAGGTTAATGGCCACTGCGCAGTCCCAAGGCGTTGGAAGTCCAACCAGCCTCTTGCATCTTGGGTAATGCGCCAGCGCTTTCAGTGGAAAAAGAGGAAGGATGGATACCACTCGTATTTGACAGAGGAGCGTATCAAGCGACTCAAAGACATTGGTTTCATCTTTCAATTCGACCGAAAGAAGCATTATCCTGTTGTGGATAATCTAACGTCCAAGCATGGTAAGGGTACTACAGTGGACATTGACGACAAAGAGGGAATCGACGAAGAGGAGCAAGACGACGGTGAGGACTCCAGCGACGACGAAGAACCCCCCCTGACATCCAAGTCGGACAGAAGTAGAAAGGCCAATGTCGAGGCAGACGGCGAACACAACGTCCCAAACAAAGTCGAAGAGGCTCCATCGGCCTCGAA
>Ga0307981_1002125_pt1 | contig 16507 bp, 18 predicted proteins | sample OrgLakmetagen987_FD_201849 | JGI IMG/M metagenome (GOLD analysis project Ga0307981, IMG submission 201849) | Saline water microbial communities from Organic Lake, Antarctica - #987 | ecosystem: Environmental > Aquatic > Non-marine Saline and Alkaline > Saline | place: Antarctica: Organic Lake... | reverse complement strand
GTAGACATATCCATGGTGAGGCGGGGCTCCTGAAAATCTGCTTTTTTGGCTTCGACACCATAAAATTACAGCTTTTCAGAACGTTACGCCACCCTCACCAACACCTCATGCATAATTCGGGCTAAGTGAAAGATAACAACGCAATGCTGCATTTTATTAATGCCAAACTGATCGACCCCGAAGCCCGGACCGTGACCCATGGCACATTACGGGTCGAGGGCGACAGGATCACTGCGATCCTGCAAGCCGATGCGCCAATCCCTGCTGAAAGTGCGATCGTCGATTGCCGTGGCAAGTATCTGGCCCCCGGCATCGTGGATCTGGGCGTTAAGGTTTGCGAACCGGGCGAGCGTCACAAAGAAAGCTTTCGCTCGGCTGGAATGGCGGCGGCGGCGGGCGGGGTTACCACCATGATCACCCGCCCCGACACGACCCCGGCCATCGACAGCCCTGAAGTGCTGGAATTTGTCACGCGCCGCGCGAACGAGATCTCACCCGTTCATGTTGTCGCCATGGCCGCCCTGACCAAAGGCCGTGCTGGCCGCGAGATGACCGAGATCGGGTTCTTGATGGATGCCGGTGCGATTGCCTTCACCGATTGTGATAGCGTGATCAGCGACACCAAGGTGTTTTCGCGTGCTTTGACCTATGCGCGCAGCCTTGGGGCGTTGGTCATTGCCCATCCCCAAGAGCCGATCCTCAGCAAAGGTGCCGCGGCCACATCGGGAAAATTCGCATCCCTTCGGGGCTTGCCTGCCGTCTCGCCGATGGCAGAACGCATGGGCCTCGACCGAGATATTGCGCTGATCGAGATGACTGGCGCGCGCTACCATGCCGACCAGATCACCACGGCCCGTGCCTTGCCAGCACTGGCGCGCGCCAAGAAAAACGGACTTGATATTACCGCTGGTGTGGGCATTCACCATCTGACGCTGAATGCGCTGGACGTGGCCGATTATAGGACGTTCTTCAAGCTGAAGCCTCCTTTGCGCGACGAGGACGACCGCATTGCCGTGGTCGAGGCTGTGGCCTCGGGGCTGATCGACATCATTTGTTCCATGCACACGCCCCAAGACGAGGAATCCAAACGCCTGCCCTTTGAGGAAGCCGCATCAGGTGCTGTCGGCCTTGAGACACTGTTGCCCGCTGCCCTGCGTCTTGTGCATTCAGAAATGATGGATATCGCGACCCTTTGGCGGGCACTGTCATTCAATCCGGCCCAGCGGCTTGGCCTGCCCAGCGGGCGCCTCGGCCCAGGAACGCCCGCCGATTTAGTGTTGTTTGATGATGGCGCACCGTTTGTCATGGACCGCGAAACCCTGAAATCAAAATCGCGAAACACGCCCTTTGACGGAATGCGCATGCAAGGTAAGGTCTTGGAAACTTATGTTTCCGGAAAATGCGTTTATAAGGCCCCTGCTCATGCCCATCATTGACTCCTCTTTTGTCATCCTCGCCCTTTGGGCCGTGCTTGGCTATCTTATCGGTTCCATCGCATTTGGCTTGATTCTGGCGCGCGTAATGAAACTCGGCGATCTGCGTTCGATCGGGTCCGGCAACATAGGCGCGACCAATGTTTTGCGCACCGGCAACAAGAAGGCTGCCGCTTTGACGCTGATCTTTGACGGCGGCAAAGGGGCAGTGGCGGTTTTGCTGGCGCGCTATTTTGCTGGCGAAGATGCGGCACAAATAGCCGCTGTCGCGGCAATGGTTGGCCATTGCTATCCTGTGTGGCTGAAGTTCAAGGGTGGCAAAGGCGTTGCGACGTTCCTGGGCATATTTTTGGCGCTGGCATGGCCTGTCGGACTGGCGTGTTGCGCGGCTTGGCTGGTTGGCGCGTTTGCCTCACGCATGTCGTCAATGGGCGCGATTGTTGCGGCATCAGCATCAACGTTCTTATTGGTCTTTATGGGGTACGGGACGGCGTTTGTGCTTGGCATCATCCTGACATTGCTGATCTTTTGGCGTCACCGCGAAAACATAAAGCGGATCAAAGCGGGTGAAGAACCCAAGATCGGCGCAAAAAAGGCCTGAACCTTTTGAAAGCTTTTCTGGCGTCTTTTCATGCATTGCCCTTGGGCACCCACAAGGGTGTGTCGCACGGCAAACGCTATGTGGTTTCCAAAAGCGCTTTTAATGATGGGAAAAGTTGGAAACTGGTCGCCGAGGAACTGGGCGGAAAAGACTACATTAGCCTTAATCTTTATGATCTCACAAGCGGCGCGCGGCTTTACCCTTGCGAGATGTCCACAGACAAAGTGATCGATTTTGTCTGTGGACTGATGTTAGAGACCTGAATTTAGTAAGAATAGTCGTTATAGATCCGGCTTAGGTCGCCACCCCATTTGCCATGATAATCGTCCAACAACTCGTCAGCAGGTGTTTTGCCTGTTTCGATGCTTTCCTTCAGCGCGTTCAGAAAATGCGTCTCGTCGGGAACCATGCCACCGGCACCACTGCGTGCCCGTGCCTTCAGGCCATGCTCGGACAAGGCCACTGCCTCCCGCGCGAGATCATGCATTTTCACGCCGTTGAATTCTGCCTGCAAGCCATCGACCGAAGCCGCGACGCGCAGACCTTCGCGGGTTTCAGCATCCCAGCCTTTGACCAAATCCCATGCGCCATCCAGCGCATTTTGATCATACATCAGACCCACCCAGAAAGCAGGCAAGGCGCACAATCTGCGCCATGGGCCACCATCGGCGCCACGCATTTCTATGTATTTCTTGATCCGCGCCTCGGGAAAGGCGGTGGTCAGGTGATCGGCCCAATCGCTTAACGTTGGCTTTTCGCCGGGCAGTGCGGGCAGCTTACCTTTCAGGAAGTCACGGAAGGACTGACCCAAAGCATCAATATACTCACCATCGCGGTAGACAAAATACATCGGGACATCGAGCGCGTATTCGACCCAACGTTCAAAGCCCATGCCGTCTTCGAACGCCCAAGGCAGCATGCCCGTGCGCGCGGAATCCAGATCGCGCCAAACACGGCTGCGCCATGATTTATGGCCATTCAGCTTGCCCTCAAAGAACGGGGAGTTGGCGAAAAGCGCGGTTGCTACAGGCTGCAGGGCCAATGCCACGCGCAGTTTTTGCACCATGTCCGCTTCTGATCCGAAATCAAGGTTCACCTGCACGGTACAGGTCCGGCGCATCATGACCCGGCCCATCGTACCGACCTTGGTCATGTATTCGTTCATCAACTTGTAACGGCCCTTGGGCATCAGATCCATTTGCTCGTGGGACCATTCTGGTGCCGCACCCAAACCGATGAAGCCCGCACCGATGCGGTCGGCCACATCGCGCACTTCACGCAGATGCACGTTTACCTCGTCGCAAGTCTCGTGGATCGTCTCGACCGGAGCGCCCGACAATTCAAGCTGGCCGCCGGGCTCAAGCGATACATTCGCCCCGTCTTTGACCAGTCCGATCAGCTTGCCGCCTTCTTCGACCGGATCCCAGCCATGGCCGTCGCGCAGGCCTTCGAGCATCGCGTAGATAGAACACGCGCCCTCATAAGGCAGCGGCAAGAGCATTTCTTTGTTGTAGCCGAACTTTTCATGCTCGGTCCCAATGCGCCAATCCTCTTTGGGTTTGCAGCCATCAGCCAGATATTGCGCCAATTGGTCGTGATGTTCGATCGGGCCGCCGCCGGATTGAGGGATGGACATGGAAGGTGGCTCCGGAATGATTTCACTTAGATTTAGGGATGTAGCGATTTGCTGGGGGTGTCAATGCAGCAGGACACTTGTCGGCCGCATCGGCCGTCGTTCCCAGATCACGACCGAGAGTGTTTTATCATCGGCCAGTTCAGCCAGCATCCGCTCGGTTCTCAGGCCCGGCAGAGCGGCAAAGGCATCAAAAAGCGCCTCTGATCCAGCGGCATCCACAGGGATCAGCACGGCATCTTGTCCGGGTTGCTCAAGCTTCCAATGCGCAGGATATGCGCCACGATCAAGGCTCAACCGCTCCATCTCGCGCAGGGCAATGACGCCGCCCGTTAAGGGCCCGAAATAGGCGATCTGGCCTTCATCAACCCGAACGGCACCCGCCCCCATCCCGCTTTTCCTAAATCGGCCGCGCTGCACGCCCAGCCACACGAAAGCAACGCCCCCCACCAACAAAGCATAGCCCGGGACCGCCAACAAAAGCCCCGGCCCCACGACCAGCCAAAGCCCGAAAACTGCCACGCCCAGCCCGGCGAATACCTCGCGCCAGCGCCAAAGGGCGGCCTTCGCCTCGGGTCGCAAAAAACTCATGTCCAATCCCCAAGCGCTTGCTGCCAGACGGTCATTGCCGCCACAGCAGCCGTATCGGCCCGAAGTATGCGCGGCCCCAGCGTCACAGGTCGCGTAAAGTCCAACCCTCTGAGCCGCGTGCGTTCGCGGTCGGAAAAACCACCCTCTGGCCCGATCAATATCCCCCAAGGCCCCGCTTCAGCCTGTCCCAGACCGGCCGTTTCGCCCACCAAAGCCTCGTCGCAAAACATCAAAGACCGCTCGGCGTCCCACTGATCCAAAAGCCGGTCGAGCTTTATCATTTCGCTAACTTCGGGCACAAATGTGCCGCCGCATTGCTCTGCCGCCTCGATGGCATGGGCTTGCAGGCGGTCCCGTTGAACACGGCCTGCATTGGTAAATTCGGTCTGAACAGGAAGGATGCGTCGCGCGCCCATCTCCGTCGCTTTTTCAACGATGAAATCCGTGCGCGCCTTTTTGATCGGCGCAAAGACCAACCAAAGATCAGGTGGCATCTGTAGGGCGCGTGTGGCCTCGACACAGACCAGAACGCCCCCACGCTTACCCGCTTCGGCCACTTGCGCACGCCATTCGCCATCAATGCCGTTAAACAGCAAGATCTGTGCGCCAACGGCTTGCCGCATCACCCCGAAAAGGTAATGCGCCTGCGCCTTGTCCAAAGGAACAGATTGCCCCTGCCCCAATGGATGCTCTACATAAAGTCTGATTTTAGCGTTCATAGGCATTGATATATGCAAGACATCCCCCCTGCACCAGATGGCAGTGAAAATGATCGTGTCGCAGATGCGACGCCTGACAATTGGGTAGATCTATATGCACCTTCGTTTAGCCGCCCCTATTTGCGGCTAAGCCGTGCAGACCGGGCAATAGGGACATGGCTGTTATTGCTACCGTGCTGGTGGGGTTTGGCGCTGGCCATGCTGTTTGACCAGCAGGCGCGCTGGTTTGATCTGTGGATATTTGTCGGTTGCGGGCTTGGTGCGTGGCTCATGCGCGGGGCCGGATGCACATGGAATGACATCACCGATCGCGACTTTGACGGTCAGGTTGCGCGCACACGGTCAAGGCCAATCCCGTCTGGGCAGGTGAGTGTCAAAGGTGCCGTGCTTTGGATGGCCATCCAAGCGCTGATCGCATTTTGTATCTTGCTGACGTTCAACTGGGCTGCGATTTTGCTTGGCATTCTGGCTTTGCTACCTGTCGCGGTCTATCCTTTTGCCAAGCGGATCACCTGGTGGCCGCAGGTATTTCTGGGCATCGCGTTCAACTGGGGGGCGTTGTTGGCATGGACTGCCCATACTGGGACATTGGGCGCACCTGCCGTGCTTCTCTATGTGGCTGGTATTGCCTGGACGCTGTTTTACGATACGATTTATGCGCATCAAGATACCGAAGACGACGCTTTGATCGGCATTAAATCCACCGCGCGGCTGTTTGGTGAAAACACCTCCCGATGGCTGCGGCGCTTTTTGATCGCAACGGTTGGGCTGATGGGGCTTGCGGTTATTTTTTCTCTCCTTGGCAATGCATCTTTTCTTGCGATGGTTCTTGCGATTGCAGGACCTTGGGCGATGGGGTGGCACATGGCATGGCAATTGCGTAGCCTCGACATCGACAATAACGAGAAGCTGTTGAAACTGTTTCGCCTCAACCGCGATACCGGCATAATTCCGCTCTTATTTTTTGCAGCAGCGCTGATGGCATGATTGCGCTGCCCTGCCCTCGCGCGTATCACTTAGACCAATATTAACGGTTCCAGAAACGAGCTTATGCGCCTGTCTGCCATCCTGATCATTGTGCTGACATTTACAGCAGCCGCCATGTTGTCGCTTGTTGCAGCAAACTTCTCGGTCACCTTAATCGAAGAAAATTCAGAAATAGGTGTACGTGACGCGTTAGATGAAAAAGGGATGACTTGGGCCGAAGTAGAGGCAGACGGCCTTCAGGTCTCGCTTTCGGGGACGGCCCCGAACGAGGTTATCCGCTTTAACGCGTTAAGCACCGCAGGCACAATTGTTGATGCGGCGCGGGTGATTGACCTGATGGCGGTCGAATCCCAAGCAGCAATTGCAGCACCACGGTTTTCAGCAGAAATTCTGCGCAACGATTCGGGTCTCTCGATCAGTGGCTTGATCCCAACCACAACGGACCGCGATGTAGCGATCGATCGGTTCTATGCGATAGCTGGCAAAGATAACGTGGCCGATTTTCTGGAATCAGCGAATTACGCATCGCCCGAGGGCTGGGAAGACGCGTTCAGCTTTGCAATTTTGGCGATGGAGCAATTACCACGCGCCAAAGTTTCAGTGGCCGCCGGACGCGTCGCGATCACTGCAATCTCTGACAGTTCGGAAGAAAAAGCGCGGCTGGAAACGCAGTTGCGTCGCGCAACGCCTCCCGGCATTGTCCTCACTCTCGATATCTCGGCACCCCGTCCTGTGATCACCCCTTTCACCCTGCGCTTCAAAATCGGAGAGGCCTCGACCGGCTTTGACGCTTGCAGCGCAGATACAGACGCAGCAAGCGCCCAGATTCTAAAGGCGGCGACCGACGCAGGCGCACCAGAAGGCCAACGCTGTACGGTAGGTCTTGGTGTTCCGACTCCGCGTTGGGCCGATGCCGTCGAAACCGCGATCAAGGCACTCGCCAAGATCGGTGGCGGGTCGGTCAGTTTTGCCGATGCCGACATCCACCTGGTGGCCATCGCTGGCACGGATCAAGCCTTGTTTGATCGGATTATCGGCGAACTTGAAACGTCACTGCCAGATGTTTTTGCGCTGAATGCCGACTTGCCCGTTGCGGCCGACCCGAACGCAGGTCCGCCAGAATTCGTAGCCACCCTGTCACCCAAAGGCGACGTGCAGTTGCGCGGACGCCTCAGCGATCAGGCACTGCGCGAACTTGCCGACAGTTATGCCAAGGCCAGTTTCGGCTCTGACAAAGTATACACGGCCGCCCGTATCGTAGACGACCTGCCAAGCGATTGGCCCACACGTGTGCTCTCCGGGCTTGATGCGCTCTCGAAGCTGTCTGATGGAACGGTGGTTGTCACACCGGATACAGTCAGTGTCACGGGCAATACCGGAAACCCTGATGCTGGTACACAGATTGCGACATTGCTGGCAGGCAAGCTGGGAGAAGGCCAAGAGTACGACGTGGCGGTGGTTTATCAAAAGCAACTTGACCCCGTATTGGGGCTGCCCACCCCAGAAGAATGCGAGGCCCAGATCGGGGCCGTTGTCGCAGACGGTAAAATCAACTTTGAGCCCGGCAGTGCAACAATCGATTCTTCTGCATTGAACACCATGGACAAGATTGCCACGATTCTGGAAAAATGTGGTGACATCGCACTCGAGGTCCAAGGCTATACCGATAGCCAAGGCCGCGAGACAATGAACCTTGCGCTCAGCCAATCGCGGGCCGAATCCGTGCTCAATGAACTGCGCGCACGCAGGGTGCTTACCTCATCCTTTGTCGCCAGAGGTTTTGGCGAAGAAAGCCCCGTCGCGTCAAACGAGACCGAGGACGGGCGCGAAGCCAATCGCCGGATCGAGTTTCGACTGATCCGCCCAGATGCAGGCGAAACAGCGCTGGAAACCACCGACGAGACGAGCGATACAGAAGCAGGGACATCCACGACCACGCAGGAAGGCAACTGACATGAGCAGAACCGAATTTGTTATCGCCACGGCGATTATCCTGTTCGTTGCCTTTTGCATGGGTTGGTTTGCCAACTGGCTGTTGCATCGTTTTACACGGGTTGCAGCGGGGGATGTTGCACAGCTTGACCGGATGAGTCAGGAATTGCACGAAGCCGAAGAAACCCGGGACCAGGCGATTACCTATCTTCAGCAGCGCGAGGCCGAGTTGACCAACCAACTGAGCCAGACAGAGGCAGAGTTGCGCGCGGCCATGGACGGACTGCGTGATGCACGCCACGAGGCGGAAGAAATGCGCGTCTACATTGAGCGCCAGCAAGCAGGTTGATTACCAGCGGGTTAAAGCGTCTTCGTCCTCGTCTTTGGATTCAACCCATTCCGAACCGGTCGCTGTAATCTCTCGCTTCCAGAACGGAGCGCGTGATTTCAGGTAGTCCATCAAGAACTCTGCCGCCTCGAATGCGTCTTTGCGGTGGGGTGCAGCCGTTGCAACCATCATGATCATTTCACCTGGAACCAGCCTCCCATAGCGGTGAATGACCAGCGCATCGCCGAGCGAGAACCGTTCGACTGCCTGTTCGGCCATGCCGCGCAAAGCAGCCTCTGTCATACCGGGATAATGTTCGATTTCCATGGCTTGCAATGGATCATCAGGCAGGTCGCGCACGATACCTGTGAACGTGACGATTGCGCCCATGTCTTTGTGACCGCTGGCAAATTCGGTCGACACGGCCCCGAGGTCAAATGCTTCTTCCTGAACGGAAATCCGCACTTCAGCCTCCAGTCATCGGGGGGAAGAACGCGACCTCTCGTACCCCCGCCAAAGGCGCATCAAAATCAGCAAGCTCTTGATCCACAGCAACCCGCAGACTGCTGAGGTCGGAGAACGCCAGATCATAACGATCTTCGCGTGCGCGCAATTCAGCAACCAGATCAGCCACGGTTGCGGCTTGGGTGATGACATGTTCGCGGGGCACACCAATGCGTTCACGGACCCAAGCGAAGTATAAAACTTCCATTACTGTCCCTCTCTAAGGTGCGGCAACGCCTTGCGCAGATAGTCAATTCCTGTGATGGCCGTCAGCCCCGCTGCGATCCAAAGCAAGGCCAGCCCGACACGCCCTGCCCATATCATTCCCTCAAGCTTCCAGTTGAGGCCCAAAAGGTCCTCCTCCTGTCCGGTCAGGATCGCCTCGATCATGGCATTGTCCATGCCGATGATCGAAATACCAAAATAGTGTTCGAACACACCTTGGCTGAACAATACCGCAATCGCGACCATCTGGGCTGTGGTTTTCCACTTGGCAAGCGTCGTCACCTTCAGCGTACCAGACACATCTCCCAGATATTCGCGCAATCCTGATACGAATACTTCCCGAAACAAGATAACCGTGGCAGGCAACACCAACCAGGGCGACCAGCTTGAGAACGCGACAATGACCATCAACGCAATCACAACCATCGCCTTGTCTGCAATCGGATCCAGCATCGCACCCAGCTTGGTTTCCTGCTTCCATGCGCGGGCAAGATAGCCGTCAAACCAGTCGGTGATCGCAGCGGCGATAAACAAAAGCATCGCAAATCCGTCGGCATAAGGCCGCGTGAAATACAAAAACATAACAGCGATACCGGGCACCGCAATCAGGCGCAACACCGTCAGGATATTCGGGATATTCCAATTCATTCCATCACCCTACAGGGAGACAGAGATGGGGGAAAGCGCCAAGATATCCACTTTCTGAAAGTTAAGAGCCCGACTTAAGGCACCTGTCCATCGCTTGTGTAAAACGCGCGCTACCTGCTTAGCCGCGCTCGTGGAAAAACGCATAAATCCGCTCTGCCAGGGCACCGGAAACCCCCTCAACCGCAAGCAGATCGCTTAGGTTCGCGCGCCCCACCGCCTTGGCCGATCCGAAATGCGCCAGCAATGCCCGCTTGCGTGCAGCACCAACACCCGGCACCTCGTCCAGCGGCGTCGCCCCAACGGCCTTGGCACGCTTGGCACGGTGTGTGCCAATGGCAAAGCGGTGTGCTTCGTCGCGCAACCGTTGGATGAAATACAAGACCGGATCATTATGCCGCAGCGCCATCGGGCGTTTTCCGACGCGGTAGAACTCTTCCTTGCCCACGTCGCGGTCGATCCCTTTGGCCACGCCAACCATTGGAATATCCTCGACCCCGTATTCGCGCATGATCGAGGCCACGGCACTGACCTGACCAGCCCCCCCGTCGATAAGCAGCAACTCTGGCCACATACCCAGTTTTCGATCAGGATCTTCCTTAAGAAGACGTTTAAAGCGCCGCGTCAGCACCTCTTTCATCATGCCAAAGTCGTCGCCGGGGGTCAGTTCTTCACCACGGATGTTGAATTTGCGATACTGATTTTTCATCATCCCGTCTGGCCCGGCAACAATCATACCACCGACCGCGTTGGTGCCTTGGATATGCGAGTTGTCATAGACTTCGATGCGCTGCGGGGGGCCGTCCAAGTCAAACGCGTCAGCAAGACCTTTCAGCAGGTTGGTCTGGGTTGCCGTCTCGGCCAGTTTGCGCGCCAGCGACTCGCGCGCATTGCGCAACGCGCCATCGACCAGCTCAGCCTTTTCACCGCGTTTAGGGACCAGCAGTTCGACCTTGCGACCCAGCTTGCCGGACAAGGCATCGGCCATAAGATCAGGGTTTTCAATTTCATTTGATAAGATCAGCTGCCGCGGCGGTTCGCGCGTATCATAGAACTGACCGATAAAGGCCTCCAGAACCTCGGCAGCATCCACATCAGGGCCTACGCGCGGGTAGTAATCACGGTTGCCCCAGTTTTGATTTGCGCGGATGAAAAACACCTGCACGCAAGCTTGCCCCTGATCAAGGTGCAACGCGATGATGTCGGCCTCGGACACGCCTTGCGGGTTGATGCCTTGCGCGGTCTGGACTTGCGTCAATGCTTTGATCCGGTCACGCAAAGCTGCTGCGCGCTCGAACTCCATATCTTCCGAGGCTTGCGCCATATCGGACGCAAGCCGGGCCTGAATGTCGGTGGATTTCCCGTTCAGGAACTTCTGCGCGTCCTGCACCGTCTTTTGATACTCTTCAGGACTAATCTTTCCGACACACGGGGCCGAGCAGCGCTTGATCTGGTGTTGCAGACAGGGCCGCGTGCGGCTTTCAAACATCGCGTTCGAACAATCCCGCAGAAGAAAGACCCGTTGCAGCTGGTTCAAGGTGCGGTTTACGGCACCTGCGCTGGCAAAAGGCCCGTAGTAATTGCCCTTTTCCTTTTTAGCGCCCCTATGCTTTTTAATTTGCGGATAGTCTTGATCGGCGGTCACCAGAATATTCGGAAAGCTTTTGTCATCACGCAGCAGCACGTTGAATTTTGGCTTGAGCTGCTTGATCAGGTTCTGTTCCAACAGCAACGCTTCAGTTTCTGTTTTGGTGGTCAGAAACATCATCGATGCCGTGTTGGAAATCATCCGCGCAATACGACCGGAATGCCCTGAAGGCCGCGCGTAATTGCTGACCCGCGCACGCAGATTGCGGGCCTTTCCCACATATAGAACGCGGCTTTCGCTATCCAGCATCCGGTACACCCCCGGAGACCCATCAATGGTCTTCAGATACCCTTGGATTACCTCGTAGCCCGTCTTTGGTGTTTCAGTCATCGATTCGCAATTCTTTACGCCAGCTGCTGCAATGCTTGGGCATCAGGAACAAGAGAAAACATACCCCCGACTTCTGTGGATAACCTTGCATATAACTTTCTGTGAAAGTGAATTTTTCCTTGTTTTCAGCATGCTTCCGTCAGACGCCTGTTTTTTAAGCATATTATCAAACCATTGATAATACTGAAAACTTTTACCGTTGCCCCTCAAACCACTGAAAACACAATCTAATTTGTAACGGATTTGTTATTGATTTCGCAAAGGTGCAAAACTTTTCGGTCGCCCCTACTCCAAGCCCTGTGCATCAGGCGTCTGCCATCCCAAATGCTGCCCCCCATCTGTACACAGAAGTTGCCCGGTAACAGACGGCGAATCGAGGAAATAGCCAAGGGCTGCGGTGATGTCTTGCGGGTTTGACCCACGCCTTAGAATGATCCGCGACCTCTGCTTGGCAAAGTGCTCCGCGCTTTGATTGGCCCCTTTCAAAGTGGGTCCGGGACCAATTGCATTCACGCGGATCGCCGGGGCCAAAGCCTGAGCCGTTGTTTGCGTCATTGCCCAAAGCCCCATTTTGGCGATGGTATATGTCATAAATTCGGGTGTCAGTTTGCGGACACGCTGATCCAGCATGTTCACAATCAATCCAACGGCCTTCGGCTCGCCCCGATCATCCGTATCAGGCACCAGGCCTTGCGCAGCCATGGCCTGGGTCAGCACGAAGGGCGCGCGCAGATTGCTGCCAATGTGCCGGTCCCAGCTTTCAGCTGTTGCGCTGGTGATGCTGTCGTACTCGAAGATCGACGCGTTGTTCACCAAACACGTGATCGGTCCGCCCAAAGCTTCTGCTGCGCGCGGAAATAGATTTTCCGTTTCCGCCCCGTCCAAAAGGTCAGCCTGCACGGCTACCCCCCGTTGACCTTTTGCATGCAAAGCCGAAACGACCTCGTCAGCGCCTTGAGACGACGTGTGATAGTGCACCGCGACATCATAGCCCCGGTCACCAAGATAAATTGCCATGGCACGGCCCAACCGTGCACCGGCCCCAGTTACCAATGCATATTTCATGGGCTTGCCTTTCTCAGATCAAAATAACTGTCAGATACAAGGCATATAGCCCGCAAAGCACTATTCCCCAGATGCGAGTGATGTCGCGACCCAAATAGACGAACGGAATGATCAGCAACGACGCGGCCAGCATGACCCAGAAATCAAACCGGATGAACTGAGGATCTACCTCAATTGGGCCGACCAGACTTGCCACACCGATAATACCCAGAAGGTTGAACATGTTGGAGCCAATGACATTACCCAGCGCCACATCCGCCTGACGGCGCAGCGCAGCCATCACTGTCGTAGCAAGCTCTGGCAGCGAGGTCCCAATGGCGACCAGTGTAAGCCCGATTACCGTGTCACTAATTCCGTATGCTCGCGCGATGACCGAAGCATTGTCGACCAACAGGCTCGCGCCAAGTGGCAGGCCGATCAGGCCCAAGATCAAAAACACGCCGATGCGCCAGCCTGGCATATCCGGGTCTGAACCTTCCAGTTCTTCCAGATCCGTTTCCACCCGCCCCTTAATGTCTGCCCGATGCTTTCGCGTGTCATTAAAAGCGTCGAACAACACGTAGGCAAGACTCGCGAGCAAGACAATTCCGGCCCAAAAATCGAACACGCCTCTGAAAGCCAACACCACAAACAAGACCGATGCGGCGATCATCATATTGTATGTCTTGCGCGTGTTGTGTTCAGAAGTGTGCATCGTCGCCAACAAGGCGGGCACACCGAGGACCAGCAGAATATTGGCCGTGTTTGAACCCACCACGTTGCCAAGCGCGATGCCCGGAACATCATCCAGCACCGCCTTTATGGATATCAGCAATTCAGGGGCAGATGTCCCAAAAGCGACAATCGTAAGACTGACAATCAGCGCAGGGACACCCAGACGCAAAGACAGGTTCACAGCACCCTTAACAAGTGCATCACCTGCCAAAAGCAGGATCACCAGCCCCAGTATACTCAAGAGCCATGGCATGATCATTGGCGTCCTCCCTTACAGCCACATGGGCCCTTTCCGATGCGGTATCGCCCGCAGGACTTACATTTTGTCTGTTTCAGGCTTTTACTGCCCAACCAGTGCATCTTGCCAAACCAGGCGAGCAAGCCCATGGCGACCAAAAATAGGAGAACAACCTTAAGAACCATGGGTTATAGACCGAACTGCGCGTAAGCGGCACGCTCTTCAATGCTGTCAAAAGCATCGCCAAGGATCTGGGCACCAATGCGCGACAGCAGCCCTTTTTTACTGCCATAGCGGGTGAACTTCACCTTGTCGCCAAAGCGTTCTTTGAGCATCGGGCGCATATGACCGATGCCGTCGATCAATCCCAGTTCGGTGGCGCGCTTGGCCAGCCAAATCTCGCCTGTGAAAAGATCCGTATCGGGGGGCAACTTATCTCCACGCCGTTCTTTGACGTGATCGATAAAGTTAGTGTGGATATCATTCAGTAACGTCTTCAAACGCTCAACATCTTCCTGCTTTTCTGGCCGGAACGGGTCAAGCATGGATTTCGACTGGCCTGCCGTATAGACGCGCCGCTCTATCCCATGGCGACTGATAAGCTCATTAACCCCAAAACTCGCCGAGATGACACCGATGGATCCCACGACCGAACTTGGGTCTGCATAAATCTCATCCGCCGCCGCAGCGAGCCAATAGCCGCCAGACGCGGCCACATCTTCCACAAACGCGAGGACGGGAATGTTCTTTTCCTGGGACAGACGGCGGATGCGCGCACCGATCAGTGATGACTGCACCGGGCTGCCTCCCGGAGAGCTTATCTCGAGGGCGACAGCAACTGGCTTGCCTCGACTAAACGCCTTCTCAATCGCAGGTCCGATGCTTTCGTCGTTCAGGCCGCTAGGCCCACGACCGCCGATCACACCTGCCAGCCGAACGACGGCAACGCTGGGGTGCGCAAACAAAAAGGGAATGTATTTTTTCATATCCCTCCATGTAGAGTGCGACCCGCCGCCAAACAAGGCGATCTGCGGATACTTATTGCCGAATCCGCCACCCCGTGCGGAAAATCCACCAGATCACCGCAAGACAAAGTGCTGTGAAACCTGCAATCGCAAAAAGACTTGTCACAATAGGCACGTCAGCTGCACCAAAAAATGACCACCTAAAGCCTGAGATCAAATAAACAACAGGGTTGAAATGCGAGATGATTTGCCAGACCGGCGGCAACATCGAGATCGAATAAAACGACCCACCCAAAAACACCAAAGGCGTGATGATCAGCAACGGAACAAGCTGCAATTGCTCAAAATTACCGGCCCAGATGCCAAGGATAAAGCCAAACAAAGCAAAGCTTACGCAGGTCAGCACCAAGAACAAGACCATCCAGAAGGGGTGGACGATGGTAATATCGACAAAGAAGAACGCTGTGATCAGAATGATCACCCCGATGAACAATGCCTTGGTTGCCGCAGCCCCTACATAGCCCAACACGATCTCGATAAAACTGATCGGGGCGGAAAGCAGTTCGAACACTGTGCCGATAAACTTGGGAAAGTAGATGCCAAAAGACGCGTTCGAGATCGACTGCGTGATCACGCTGAGCATGATCAGGCCGGGCACGATAAACGCTCCATAGCTGATACCTTCAACCTCTTGGATGCGGCTGCCGATGGCAGCCCCGAACACCACGAAATACAGCGAGGGCGACAACACGGGCGACACAAAACTTTGCGTCATCGTCCGGAAAAAGCGCGCCATCTCGAATTTATAGATGGATGTGACCGCGATCCAGTTCATGCCGCGTCCTCCTTTACCAAGCCCACGAAAATCTCTTCCAGACTGCTTTGCGATGTCTCAAGATCACTCAGCACCAAACCAGCCGTCGCGACATCGGACAGCAGTTTCGTAATGCCCGTACGTTCGGCGCGTGTGTCATATGTATAGATCAATTTGGTGCGATCTGCTGACAATGTCACAGCGTCTGACACCAGAATATCGGGCAAGGCATCAACTGGTTTGGTCAGTTGCACGACCAGTTGCTTTTTGCCCATGCGCGCCATCAACTTGTCCTTGTCTTCAACCAACAACAACTCGCCATGGGCAATGACACCGATCCGGTCCGCGATCGCTTCGGCTTCTTCGATGTAATGCGTGGTCAGGATGATCGTCACGCCATCCGCCTTGAGGCCTGCCACGATTTCCCACATATCCCGGCGCAATTCCACGTCGACACCCGCAGTCGGTTCATCAAGGAAAAGCACCCGCGGTTCGTGCGCAAGCGCCTTTGCAATCAGCACACGCCGCTTCATCCCGCCCGAAAGTGCACGGATCTGGCTGTCTTTTTTATCCCAAAGCGAAAGCTGTCTCAGGATTTTTTCCAACGCTGCGTCATCTTTGGGTTTCCCGAACAATCCGCGCGAAAACCGCACAGTGCTGATGACCTTCTCGAAGGGCTCAAGATTGATTTCCTGAGGCACCAGCCCGATCATCGCGCGCGCCGCACGGTAGTCGGTCAGCGTATCATGCCCACCCACTTTGACGGACCCGCTGGTGGAGGTCGTAATGCCACAGACTGTTGAAATTAGTGTGGTTTTACCTGCACCATTGGGGCCGAGCAGGGCAAGAATCTCGCCCTTCTTGATGTTTAATGAAACACCCTTGAGCGCCTCGAACCCGTCACTATAGGCTTTGCGCAAGTTGTGAATTTCTACAATATCTGGCATCAAAGCCTCCGGTCTGTTTGGCCGGAAACTAGACTGATTGGGACTAAGTTAACAGGGGCGCGATGCTAACCGCAATTATTCATGAAGCCCCTGTTTTGGCGCGTGGGGCGATGTTTGAAGGCCCTTTGCTTTTGGATGCCCATAGGTGATCGGCGCCCGAATTGCGCATCGGGCGTTTTCAACGATCT
>Ga0307981_1002122_pt1 | contig 16517 bp, 18 predicted proteins | sample OrgLakmetagen987_FD_201849 | JGI IMG/M metagenome (GOLD analysis project Ga0307981, IMG submission 201849) | Saline water microbial communities from Organic Lake, Antarctica - #987 | ecosystem: Environmental > Aquatic > Non-marine Saline and Alkaline > Saline | place: Antarctica: Organic Lake... | reverse complement strand
AGCGCCGAGATCGTCTCAGGCTGCAAAGACGGGCGTCCAGGATTTCGCCCGTGTTTTTTAGCCGCTGCCAACCCGTCCTTTGTGCGCTCGGAGATCAGCCTGCGTTCAAAGTGCGCGATTGCCCCAAAGACGTGAAACACGAGTTCGCCCGCGGCTGAAGTCGTATCAATACGTTCCTCAAGGCTGATTAGCCCAATGTTTTGTGCTTTCAGCGCATCTACGGTTTCGAGAAGTTCTTTGAGTGACCTGCCCAGCCGATCGAGGCGGATGACAGCGAGCGTATCTCCTGACCTGGCATAGTCGATCAGGGCGGTGAGCCCCGGGCGTTCGAACGTTTTTCCCGAGATGACATCTTCAAACACGCGCACGGCCCCTTCTTTTGTCAGCCGCTCGATCTGGCCGGAAAGGTCGGGACGTAGGGCTGAGAGGAACGGTATACCCTCATAAGAGCGCTAAATATGCCTCAAAACCCCTATGCGAAAAGCCTGCTTTGCAAATATCCTAAGTTCCGCACAGCCAATGCCTGAGGCTGAAAACAAAGGAAAAATCGCCTGCAATAATCATATGCGAAATGTAAGCCCTTTTGCATTATGTTTCGCATAGCTAGGAAGGGAACCCCGGCAAGTAAATCAATCACAAATAAACCGCCCATAAATCAACCATGAAAGAACTCTACTACCTTGTAGTATGCTATATATTTAATAAAATAACAGGCAAAAATCACTGTCATTCAAAATCCTTATGAGGGGCTACCGTTCCTCTCAGCCCTGCGTCCCAGCCTCTGCGCTTGCGATGGATTTTTCCCAATCCTTAGATAGGCGGCGACATCGGTTCAGCCAAGCAAAAGTGCGCTCGACGACCCACCGGCGCGGCAGCACTTCGAAGCCCTCTGTGGTATTGGAGCGTTTGACGATCTGGACGGTCCATTGGCCAAGGTCTTTCAGCGCGTCTCGCAGTTTGGGGTCTGCATATCCGCCGTCCGCAAATACATGCCGCAATGATGGATAACGCGAGACGATAGCTTTCAATACATCCGGCGCGCCATCCCGATCCTTAATTCCAGCGCTGTGGACCACCAGGCCCACCAGAAATCCGATCGTGTCGGTGATGATATGGCGCTTGCGTACTTATCGTCTTTTCGACCACGTTGGCGACGGGTGAGTTCGGTCTAGGCCATGGGAGTCTCCGTTCAGCTTCACAACCGAACAGAATCACAACCTACTGAACTCACTCAACTAGTTTTAAATCGGGCCCTAAGAATCGATCTTGCAATGAACAGAGCGGATCGCCGAGGGTCAATGTGATCATCTGGGATGGAACAGCTATACAAGCTATTGCCTTCAGTATTGTGGTACTTTGTGATTTAGCGCCTCAGATATAATAGCAGTGTCGCAGTAATGTTTGTAGGTGGTAAGCATCCCGTTGCGAGCAGTCCACAGATGAATAGTTTCCATCTTTAGGGGTTTGCCTGTTGCAGAGGCTTGAGAGCGGTACTTTCCCGTCACAATTATGTTCTGCGCATCTATTTCGATGAAATGATCAGTGTCCACGGCCCAGAATTCGAAATGTGCACCAAAATCCTCAAAGAATTTCTTGGTTGCGTCCAGCCCGGCATGATCGCCTCCATATGGGAAGCCTTTCATGATCGCCAGATGAAAATCTTTGGTGAAAATCTCGTCAAAATCACCATCGGCTCCGTTTACGATGTCATAGAAGCGGTTCACAAGTTCGCGAATATTACGTTTCATCGCTGTATTCCTTTCCAAATTAACCATCATCATTACACATTAAAGGCGCGATTAAGCGTTCTGCTAAGATATTCTCTGACTTGTATTGTCGTATGTTCCGCCATCCTGCTGTGCCATAGAAAATGGACATTACCGAAGCCCACCGAAAAGCCAATCAAGTGATCTAGCCGTCAATGTGGCCCAAAACTGCGGCTATAATACGCAGAACCTGGGCCGATCGCTCATCACTGCCCAGCAGTCCTTATCCGTCATTTGGTTTTCCGAAGGCAAGGCTAAGCCTGCCATCTGGAAAACTCTAACTCTTCTCAGAACAGCCCCGTGACGATTGCCACACCGGCCAAAGCGGCGGCGCCGCCCGTCGCCTTGACCACGTGCGCGCCTTTGGCAAACGCGAAACGCGACAGTGCCAGACCAAAGCCCAAGCCAACCGCATGGAGCGCTGCAGTCGCCAGCAAGAATCCTACGCCATAGCCAAGTCCGCTACCAACAGCCGGCATTTCAGCGCCGTGGGCAAAACCGTGGAACATGGCGAAGAAGCCCACCAGCGCCATGGCAAAAGCCATGGCAATTCTTAGCCCAAGCGCCACAACCGCTCCTAGCACAACCACCGATAAGCCAATCCCGAGTTCCACGAAAGGCAGGCCAATTCCAATCGCCCCAGCCACGCCTCCAAGCACCATTACGCCCAGGAAGGATGTAGGTACAAGCCACATGGCCCGGCCGCCGATCTGCGCTGCGAGAACGCCAACCAATACCATGGCCAGAATATGGTCAAGGCCGCCGATTGGATGCGCAAAACCATGGGCAAAACCACTGGTTGGGCCAACGCCGACATGGGCCTGTGCCGCCTGAGACGTCGCGGCCAGAATCGCGGTGGCGCTGAGAGCAATAAGCTGAGTTCTGTTCATTTTCAGGTTCCTTCCGTAAGTGTTTATCAAAATTGATATTGCTGGGTTTCAATGGCCCCGCCCTGCCGTCCATTCAGCATTTCAAGATCGCGCACGCCTCTTTCCCGGCGATAGAGGGGCGCAACGCCTGCCAGCATTTGAAAATCGCCTCGCGCGCCTGCCAGGTCTCATAAGCGAGGATCCGCATGGTGATCAGATTACCGATGCGGCTAACGCCGATCTGGGTCTGATCGACAGTGTCTGCCACCGCGTGGACATGATCTTCGATGTCCTTGGGCAGGTCCGGTGCATAGGCAAAGATCACAACGCTGTGACGCGCGCCCTTCCACAGGCGCTCAAGATCGGCCACCTCTTCAGTAGTTTGGACGATCACCTTGTCCTGCGCCAGGCGTTTACCCTCGATCATCACCTCGAAGCTGGATCGCAGCGCGTCGAACTTGAAAATCTCCTTGCCGTAATGAACCCGGCCCGCCGAAACCATGTCGGTTGCGAAAAGCCGCGATGATTTCTGCAAGTTTATCTTGATCGACCGGCGTGAGCGGCTGGAGGCGAAAGGGATCGCCTCGTCCGGAATAAATTCGAGCAGGGCGTTTTCGCCTACGTTGAATTCGACCACCTCGGTCGATTCAAGACCGTTCAGGCATTTGTAGAACTTGCCGGACGCCGTGGTTGTAAACAGGGCGCGCGTGTCCTTCTCAAGATGGCCAAAGAAGTATGAGCCATCTCCTTCGACATAGCCGCCGCCCGAATTGACCATCAGCATGTAAGGTTGATCATCCTGATTTTGATAATGATAGCCTTGCCATTGGAACGGAATACGCCATGACGATGGTTGGATAATCGACTTGCCGCCCACGATATGCACGCGCACATTCATCAGTGCCGTCTTGCCGACAATCCAGTCAGGATCGGGATATATATTGGTGTGAATCATTGCGTTCCCCTTTCAAGCGGTTTCGACCATAAGCACATCGCTTTCAATCCAGGCCGTCACATCCTCGACGCCCTCGCCCTTTTTCATATTGGCAAAGAAATACGGCTTGCCTTTGCGCTGTACCTTTGTGTCGCGATCCATCTGATCCAGATCGACTTCGACATAAGGGGCAAGGTCGGTCTTGTTGATGATCAGCATTGGCGACTTTTCGATGCCGGGGCCGCCCTTGCGCGGGATGTCCCCGCCTTGGGCGACCGAGATCACGTAGATATGGCTGTCGACCAGTTCGGGGCTGAATGTTGCGGCCAGATTATCACCGCCGCTTTCCACGAAAATGATATCCAGATCATCATAGCGCCCCTGAAGCTGGCGGATCGCATGGACATTCATCGACACATCTTCGCGAATGGCCGTGTGCGGGCAACCGCCGGTTTCGACGCCGATAACCCGGCCTTCGTCCAGCGCGCCGGATTTGACGACGAACTGCGCATCTTCCTTGGTGAAAATGTCATTCGTCACAACCGCGATCGAATACTTGGTTCCCAACGCCCGGCACAGCGCGACAAGTGTCGACGTCTTGCCCGATCCAACAGGACCACCGATGCCTATTCTGACTGGCTTTCGCATTGTTAACCTCTTGAAGATTTCAGGATATGCATAGTCTCGTTTTCAGTATCTCATGCTTCATGCTGGCCATGTCCAGCGACACGGTGGCGGCGTTCATGTCATCGACATCCGCATCTACCGCTTTCAGGCTGGCGTCCTGAATAAGTGGCCAGGCATGGGTAATGATGCGCTGCGTTTCGACCTGCCCCAGCGGGATCAGCCGCGAGGCAACGCCGGCCAGCCCAGACACGGCCGTTTGAAGAAAGGTCAGGACCGCATCGGTTCCGCTAATGTCGTTGGAGCCGCAGATCGCGCCGAAGATTACTGAATGATGCCCCTCAGCATCCCCGGCCTTAACAGCGGCGGCATAATCCTCCAGCCCCGGTTTGCGGAAAATGTCCTGATACGCATGGAGCAGGGCCTGTCCGGTCATCGATGACGCCTCACGCGACTCGCGGCTCAGTTTGAGCGCGGTGACGCGGTTGTCGAGATCGAGCAGCCTGGCGTCATCGCCTAATCGCGCCATCTCGCAAGCCCGCGCAACGGCAATTCCTTCGGACCTTGCCATGCAGTAGACCAGCCAATCTCGGCAGGCTGTCTCGAAGCTTGGACCATCCGATATCGTGCCGTCGCTGAACCATGTCTCAAACCCGTAGGAGTGATTGAACGCGCCCGTAGGGAAAGAAGAATTCGCGACCTGCAGCAGAAAGAGCGTTTTTTGCTGCGCATCCGTATCCAGATTGCTGAGCTGGTTAGTGGCTGTGATCATGTTCATGGCTGTGACCGCTCCCGTGTGTGTGGTCATGATCGTGGCCTGCATAGGCGCCGTAGCGTACTCCGACAAAAGGGGCATCACATGTCTCGAAGGTGATCCCCGACGCGCGCAGCACGTCGGCCACCTTGGCATCTGCCGGGGTCAGCATCGCGTCGTCGCGAAATCGGACGGGCCTGTGCAGGTTGCCCAGATGAAACGCAGTAACCCCCCACTCAAGCGCCGTGGTGGGCGCGATGAAGAACAGACGCTCACTTGCGGCCCGTGCAACGATCAACGTATCGCCCTCAACGCACAGAACATCGCCGTCGTTCAATTCGGTCCCGCGCGGCAGGGATATCTTCACCGCGCGGCCACCTTCGGTCACGGCGGACATATGCGCGCTGGAGCGCTCCTCGGAGGTAAGGAAAAGTGCATCCTCACCTCCGGTGATTGTCGCCATTTCAGATACTGGGCCAATTACTGCTGTGATAACCGGCATTTGCGTGCCCTCCAATTTAGCTAGCGGAAGTAGAACATCTGTGATAAGGGCAACGTCTTGGCAGGTTTCACTGTGATCCTCTTGCCGTCGACGTAGACATTGTAGCTTTCGGGATCAATTTCGATGTTGGGCATGTAAGCATTGTGCACCATGTCTCGCTTTGAGATGGTCCGCGTGCGCATCACCGGCATAAGCGTCTGGTGTGAGCGCAGCTTGCCCTCCAGCCCGTCGGCGATCGCGGCCTTGGTCACGAACGAATAGGACAGCCGTGATGGGTTTGCCCCATAAGAGCCATATTGCGGACGGTACTTGAGCGGTTGGCACGTCATCAGCGAACCGGCTGGATCCCCCATCACCGCATGCGATATGAAGCCACCTTTAAGGGTCACTTCGGGCTTGGCGATGAATTGTTCTGGGCGCCAGAAGACCAGATCGGCCAGCTTGCCCGCTGTGATCGAGCCCACATAGCTGTCGATTCCGAATGTAATGGCGGGATTGATCGTGACCTTGGCCAGATAGCGTTTGACCCGGAAGTTGTCGTTGCCGGGGGCATCCTCGGGGAGCGGGCCATATCGAACCTTGTTGACTGCTGCCAATTGAAACGTCCGCTGCGCGGATTCCGCCGCACGGCCCACGCCCTGACTGTCCGAGCCGATCATCGAAATAGCGCCCATGTCGTGCAGTACGTCCTCGGCCCGCATCGTCTCGGCCCGCGCGCGACCCTGAATAAAGGCGATGTCCGTGGGGACCGACTTGTTCAGGTTGTGGCAGGTGATCAGCATGTCGATTTCTTCGTCATACGTATTGATCGAGAACGGGTTGGTGGGGTTGGTAGAGGACGGCATCAGGTGAGGCTCGCCCACGATCTGCATCATGTCGGGGGCGTTGCCGCCGCCTGCGCCCTCGCAGTGGTAGATATGCATGACCCGGCCGTTGATTGCGGCAATGGTATCTTCGTAATACCCGGTCTCGTTCAGCGTATCGGCGTGGATCTGGACCTGAAAATCATACTCGTCCGCCAGATCCATTGTCGTCTCGATCGCCGCAGGCGACGAAGACCAGTCCTCGTGGATTTTCAGGCCCATGGCACCCGCGAGGATCTGTTCGACCAGCGCGCCCTTGGTGGCCGCGTTGCCCTTGCCAAAGTTGCCATAGTTCAGCGGGAAATCCGCCATCGCCTCCATCATGCGGTGCAGGTTGAAGACGCCAGGGCATTCGATGCCCACGGTTTTCGGCCCCGAGCCACCACCAATCACGGTGGTAACGCCCGCGTTCTGATATTCAGCAAGCTGCTGGACCGAGTCGAAATGCGTGTGGATGTCGATCAGGCCCGGCGTCACGATCATTCCCTCCACAGACATGATGTCGGTGTTGGGCGACACGATCAGGCCCGGCGTGATGTTCATGATGTCGGGGTTGCCAGACTTGCCGATACCCACGATCATGCCTTCGCGCACGCCGATATCTGCCTTGATGACGCCTAGGATTGGATCGATGATTATAGCGTTGGTGATCACCATGTCGAGCGCCCCGTCCGACTGCTTCCATTTCGAGGCTTGTCCCATACCGTCGCGGATTGTCTTTCCGCCGCCAAAGACCATTTCATCTCCGTAAGTGGTCAGATCCTTCTCGATCTCAACCACCAGTCCGGTATCGGCAAGGTGGATCTTATCCCCCGTGGTGGGCCCGTATTGAGCGGCGTAATCCGCCCGTTTTATCATGATACTCATCGTGTTTCCTTCTGATGCGTTTCAAGCGATGCCAGCCCTGTGAGCCGCTGCGGCACGCGGACCCCACGTGATGGCAGGCAGACTGTGTGCCCTCGGGGACTTGATTTGCTGTAAATGACAGCGCCGTGTCACGTCTTGCCTGATTTGTTTGCATACTTGCTGTCCGGCGATGGTTTGACCGGATAGGCCTCACCCTCGAAACAAAAACCCGCGTCGCGCAGACGCTTCATCGTCTGTACCTTTATGATGTCCGACCGCAGCGATCCGTTGGTCATGTTGTTCATGCCATAGGCGACTTCCCGTCCGACATAGGTCGTGATCTGGACCTTGCGGCTCTGGCCGGGCTCGAACCGGATGGCCGAACCGCTGGCAATATCCAACCGGAACCCGAAGGCGGCCTCGCGGTCAAAGGCCATTGCCTTGTTGCACTCGGCCAGGTGGTAATGCGCACCGATCTGGATGGGGCGGTCGCCGGTGTTGATCAGCACGATTTCCTTTGTCGGGCGGCCGACATTGATTTCGATGTCCCCCTCGGCGAATTCAATGTGACCACAGCGTGCACTATCTCCTACGTCGAACGCTTCGTCGGGGATGATCGACTTCAGCAGTGGAGGTCGGTTCCAATACTTGTTCTGAGCCATGGTGTTCTCCTGAAATGCCTTGATCAATCACGAACCGGATTCATGACGGTGACCAGTTTGGTTCCGTCAGGAAACAGAGCTTCGATCTGGATAATTTTCATCATGTCGGCGACACCGTCCATGACGTGCTCCTTCTTGAGTATGGTCGCGCCGTACTCCATCATGTCGGTCAACATAGGGATGCTGCCTTCTCGCGCTCGCTCAAGGAGTTCATCCGATATCACCGCGATCGCTTCGGGATAATTCAGCTTCATCCCCCGCTCCAGCCGACGCCGCGACATCTCTGCTGCTGTCCATAATTGCAGCCGTTCTTCTTCTCTCAGCGTCATGTGCATTGTGCAAGTTCTCCTTAGTTTCAGAGTCGGCTGAACGCCGCGCAGTACACGAAAAAACCGTTAAATGTCCGCAGTGATCCCACCCAACACATATAGGAAAAATGCTGCGGAGACAGCTTAGGTGATGAATGCGACGGATCGCACATCCCATATTGCCACCCTGTTCCGGTACCTTCACTCACTCAGTTCAGCAAAACTAGCGCTCAGCGTATACTGCCCGAAAGTGGCTACTTAAATGGGTAGGTCGAGCTGCACAGCACGACCGTATCCGTCCAAGTGGGGGGTGGCGATCTGTCAGCGCAGCCCTGAAAAAGGTGACAGGTTGATACATCATTCCGACCGCGGATCTCAATAACTATCCATAGAGTATACCGGGCGATTGGCCGATGTGGGGATCGATCCATCCGTGGGGACTGTAGAAATTCATACGATAATGCTCTCGCCGAAAGCATCATTGGCCTGTTCAAAACTGAAGTCACGAAGTTACGGGGCCCATGGAAATCAATGGACCAGTTTGAATGGGAAACGCTGAAATGGGTCGGCTGGTACAACAACAAGCGTCTTCACAGCGCAATTAGATATTTCACGCCGCATGAAGCAGAGGAGATATTCTATGAAACCTTGAATACCAATGAAAAAGCAGTCTAACATCTGAATCAAACGCTCTCCCGTAAGCCCGGGGCGGTTCAAATCGCGAATTTGACTGGCTGTATTGATCTCGGCAGGCGTCAGCAATGAGGCCGCATGCCTGCCAAAAAATGCCTGAGGTTACGGGCAGAAACGACCTGTGCTTGCGCCAGACCTCGGATATTCTCTTACGTCTTTCTGGCCATCCGCAACTTTGTTCATTTGGATTATCCACAAGAGACCTACCCAAAAGGGTGAGTATAAAAGGGGAGATGACTTTCCCCGAGCGACGAATAGGTTGATTATCGAACTCGCAGAGAGCTGCATTCGCCTGATTGACAAATTTACGCAACAGAGAAGTGGAATTGATATGACCAATTCAAGGAAGGCAGGCACATTTGTCGTTGCTATGACAGCTGCGGCCACGTGCGGGTTTTCAACCACGACTGCCAGCGCTGCCACCGACGACGAAATCGTGCTGTGCACGATTGACGACACGTCGGGGCCATTTGCTACGATGGCAACGCCAAAAACATGGGGATATCAACTCGCGGTGGAAGAGATCAACGCCGGAGGCGGAATTGAGGTCGACGGCAAGAAAAAGATGATCAAACATGTTCAGTATGACGGTCAGTCCGATGTCGGACGCTATAGCCAGCTGACCCAGCAGTGCATTTTCGAGGATGAGGCCGATGTGGTCATGGCAGGCTACACCGGCGCCCAGCGTGAGGCTGCCCGCTCCGAGGCTGTGCGCAACGAGGTTATCTTCTGGCACAACAATCAGGGCGAAGGGGGCATCGCCGACCATCATTCGTTTTTTTCGGGCCCAACGCCCGAGCAGCAGGTTTTGCCTGCTCTGGAGTGGATGATCAACAATATCGGCCCCAAGATGACATTCATCGGCGCCGACTATAATTTCTGCCGGGCCATCGGTGCCTGGACCCGGACCGCGGCCGGCCTTTACGGCGGCGATCTGGAGATGGAGGAATACTTCCCCTTCGACGTGAACCAGTGGCAGAAGACCATCGGCGACATTCAGGCCGTCGGTCCGGATTTCCAGGTGCATTGTCTGGTGGGCGGCGATCAGGTGCAATTCTACCCGCAAGCGCACGCGTCGGGATTGAATACACCTGTGTTCTCGAATGTCACCATTTCTGACGGATATGAGCACAAGATATTCCCAGCGCCGCAATTGTCGAACATGCATGTTCCGCCAGGCTATATCGAGGACGTTCCGGGCGAAAACAGTGAGGTCTTTGCCGCCAAGATCCGCGAACGCCACCCCGATGCCGCGTATGTGAACGAACACGCGGCCTTTGGCTATGTCGCGGTCAAGGCGATGGCCAAGGCGTGGGCGATTGCTGGAACCACCGAAACCAAAGCAGTGATTGACGCACTGGAGACCGGCGATATCTCGGTAAGTGAGGCGCCAGGTGGATCGTGGAAGTTAGACGGCGCATCGCACCATGCTGCGATGCCGACATACCTTTTTACCGTAAACGACGATCATTCACTGACGCTGATCGAAGATCTGGGCGTGATAGAGCCAAGTTTCCTCAAGGATATCGGCGTGGATGTGCGTGAGCTTGGCGCGGGCGAAGGTCGCTCGTATCTGCCGCCGGATAACCCGGCATGGGCACAGTTCTTCGAGTGAAGGCCGCGTCTTTGCGGGCTCGGCACGCAGCAGAAACCCGCGATAGACCACAAGATTAAATCAGGCACGAGAGATCGCTCTTGTGCCTGATTTACCCGGACACGGCCACCTTGCATTCCCCCTGCAAAATTGCTCGCAAGCGGACGGACCAGACCGGATAAACATCAAAGAATGAGCAGCAGGGATTTGAAATATGAACCTAGGCACCGAACTATTTGGCTTTGCCTTTCAATATATCGACAGCGTTGCCTTCCTGATTTTATCCGCGATAGGCTTGTCTATTATTTTTGGCATGATGGGCGTCATCAACATGGCGCATGGCGAACTGATGATGATCGGCGCCTATGTCACCGCCTATTCGATCCAGAGCGGCGTGCCTGTCCCTATCGCGATCTTGTTTGCCGGCATCGGCGCTGGGATTGCCGGGATCATAATGGAGCGTCTAATCATTCGGCATTTCTACAAGCAACTCTTGTCATCTCTGGTGGTCACCTGGGGCATCAGCATGGTCATATCGCAGCTGTTCCTGGTGCTGTTCGGCCCTACGATGGAAAGCCTGCGAACCCCCTTTTCCAGCGTCAAGATACTGATCGGCGGCGACATCGGCTTTGCCATCCTAGGAGCCCAAGGTTTTTCCGCGCTTGTCGACACTAGCGGACGGCTACCACCGGGCGTCGAAAGCTATGGCGTCTACCGGATCATCATGTTCGTGGTCGCCGTCCTGCTCATTGCCGCTATCTGGGCGTTGATGCGCTATACGGAATTCGGTGGACGCGCCCGCGCGACAATGGACAACCCGAAAATGGCGAACGCGCTGGGAATCAACACCTCGCGGATCTACGCCTACACCTTCGGTCTGGGGTCGGCATTGGCTGGCATCGCAGGTGGGATGTTTGCGCTGACTGCGTCGATCACGCCCTTTTTTGGCGCGGCCTATACCGTAAAGGCGTTCATTACGGTGGTTGTGGGCGGCAGCGCCAACTTTATCGCTGGCCTGATTGGCAGCGTTCTGACGCTGGGTGGAGTGCAGACCCTCTTTACCAACATGTTCAGCGTCTACATTGGCTTTGTCGGCATGATCGCCGCAGCGTTCCTGATCTTGTTGCTGATGCCGACCGGAATCTCGGGCTTTATCGAGCATATCAAGGCGCGCTCGAAATGACGCGGCGCAGTCCAATGGAACAAAAACAATGACTCATCAAAAAAGTAGACTGCTGGGATTTGTAAGCCTGCTGAACGGCCCCCAGACAATGGGACGTGGCTGGCTGTTCTGGGGCAGTTTCGCAGTTTTCGTCATGCTGGCCTACCTCGCGCCGACGCATCTGGGGATCAAGCCATACAAAGTCAACGAGTTTCTGGTGTCGGCTTTCCTTGCCGCCAGCCTATCGATCCTTTGGGGCTACGGCGGTATTCTCAGCCTCGGACAGGCCGCGTTCTTTGGGATCGGCGGCTATACGTTCGGCGTCGTCGGAATCAACATGTGGGATGCGACCGGCAACACACATCTGGCGTTCCTTGCCGGTATCCTTATTCCCACGATCTTTGCCGCCATCATCGGCGCTGTCATGTTTTTCGCACGCCTCAAGGGTGTCTACGTTGCCATCCTGATGCTGGTTCTGTCACTGCTTTTCGAGACGTTTATGCTGCAAACCGCCAATCCTGATGTCTATTCAATCGGCAAAGCGATGTTGGGCGGCTCCAACGGGCTGCGACCCGCTTCGGCCATTCCCAGCACCACTTTCGGCTGGGGCGAAAATGTCGCCGAGTTCAACGGACGTCGCATCGAGTTTTACTATTTCGTGCTGACCTTGCTGATTGCAGTCTATCTGGGCCTGCGCTGCATGCTTAATTCGTCGTTTGGCTATCTTTTGGTGGCCATCCGCGAGGACCCAGACCGCACTGCGACCTTCGGATATGACGTGCGCCTGATCCAACTGGCCGTGTTCTGCGTCGCGGCTGCCCTTGCGGGGCTAGCAGGATCGCTGGATACCGCGCGGATCAACCGGGTGGACCCTGAACTGGTGTTTGGCGTGTCGGCCAACATCATGGTGGTGATCTGGGTCGCCGTTGGCGGGCGCAAGGATCTGACCGCCGCCATTCTGGGCGCCATTACGCTAGAATGGATGTTCCTGTGGCTGACCACATCGGGCAATCCCGAATATGCCCAGATCGTGATGGGCGGCATCCTGATACTGGTAATGCTGATCGCACCCGAGGGTATTTTCATCTTTCTGGGCAACAGGCTGGGCAGGCTCTACGCGCACTCGGCCGCCTTTATCAGCCGGCAGGAGGATAGCTGACCATGACAAGCGCCGAGAAAACCCAAGCTCACCCGGCTTCGCCCACCCATGCCAGTGGAACGCCGATTATCGAGACACGAAATGTCATCAAGGATTTTGGTGGCGTGCGCGCGACCGACAATCTCAGCCTTTCGATCCAGCCGGGGGAATTGCACTGCATGATTGGCCCCAATGGCGCAGGCAAGAGCACCTTTTTCAAGTTGCTGATGGGCACGATCCGCCCGACCTCGGGCACGGTTCACTTTAAGGGCGAAGATATCACCCGTCTGCAACCGCATCAGCGTGCCCGCAAGGGGCTGGGTATCAAGTTCCAGAACATGCAGGTTTACCAAGAACTGACGGTGTTCCAGAATTTCTTTGTCCCACTGCGCAGGCATTACAAGCCGTATGAAATGCCCGAACTGGTGGATCGCCTGCTACAACGGATTCACATGACCGGGCTGGAGAATGAGCTAGTCAAGAGCCTCAGTCACGGGCAACAGCAGTGGTTGGCCATTGGTCAGGCCATAGCTCTGGAACCCGAAGTCTTGCTGCTGGACGAACCGGCGGCCGGCATGGGATCGGAGGAGACTGCCTCTACTGCCAAGATCCTCAATGACCTCAATGTCGGCGGAATGACGGTTATCGTTATCGAGCATGACATGGAATTCATCAGAAGCCTTCACTCGCGCACGTCAGTGCTCCATCTGGGCACGTTATTCGCGCAGGGTAGCTATGAAGAAATCGAGCAGAACGAGGACGTTCTCAGAATTTACCTTGGCAAGGCGTGATGAAATGACAGGCAAAACACTGCTCAACATAACAGATCTGCGGTCGGGTTATGGCCATGTTGAGATCGTGAACGGCGTGAGATTCGACGTCAAGGAAGGCGAGATTGTCGCCGTGATTGGGCGCAACGGCGTTGGCAAAACAACGCTAATGAGGTCAATCATCGGAGAGGTTTCCACCTTTGGCGGCAAGATCACGCTGAATGGCGTGGATATCCACAAGTTGCCGGAGGCAACGCGCGCGCAAATGGGCATCGGCTATGTTCCGCAGGGGCGTGGCCTGTTCAACTCGTTGACGGTGGCCGAGAATCTGCGTCTGGGAAAACTGGTGGGTGGCACCCCTAAACAGACCAACTATGAGCGCGTTTATGAGTTTTTTCCGATCCTCAAGGAGCGTCTGAGCCAGATCGCAGGTACGATGAGCGGTGGCCAGCAACAGCAACTTTCCATAGGCCGCATATTGGTTGGAAATCCAAAGATCATCCTTCTGGATGAGCCCTCGGAGGGTATCCAGCCCAACATCGTTCAGGCTATTGGCCAGATCATCCGCCGTATCCGCAACGAAGAAGGGCTGACCGTCATCATCGTGGAACAGAACCTGGATCTGATTCAAGCCAGCGCCGACCGCTGCATTGTCATCGACAAGGGCGTGATAGTGGACGAAATCTCGCCAGCGGCGCTGGCTGATCCAAAAGTAGCAAAGAAGTATCTGGCGATCTGATCGAAAGTCGCTGAACTTCGAGCAAAGAGGCAGCTACACTACAAAACGCCCAGCTGCACTGCTTTGGCCACGGCATGGGTGCGCGTGCTGGCATGGAGCTTAAGCATCGCGTTTTTGATATGCAGGCGCACGGTTTCCACCGACCTGTCGATAATTATGGCTATCTCAGGCGACGTCTTGCCCATTGCGGCCCAGTTGAGGCATTCGCATTCCCGTGGACTGAGGATGGCTTGTACGGCCACCTCCACCTGATCCGCATATCCCTCTGCAGTGATCGTTTCGTGAAAAACATGCGCCATATGAAACATGTTATCGCGATTATCACTATAGATCGCGGGCCAATCTGCATTTCTTTTGTCCACGATCCCACTGACAACGGCGAATTGTCCTTTGGGCAGGTGGAGCGGTATCGTCATGCCGCGCGACAGGCCTAGATCCGCTAGGTATTTCCACGCTGTGCGTTCCTTGTCGGTCAGTCTTTCATTATTCTGGACTTCGGCCCATTCGAAAGGCAGCGTACCCTCAAAGCAGGCGTGATAATATGGATCGTGGCATTCGTATTCGCGCCACATATTTCCCCAGCCCTTCGGAAAATTGCGTACATTGAGGCGCAAGGGTGCCCAGCGTTCACAGTCTATCTGAGGTTTCAATACCTGACGTGCATAAAGGACCTGTGTGAAGCCAAGATCTGTTGCTACCTCGTGCAATGCGTCCAAGCATTGTTGGAAATCGTGACAATCTGCAAGCTTGCGTCGTAAAACCTTGGTGATCTTGGTATTTTGAATACCCGGTTGGCCCATATACTCTCCCCCTCAGAGTTAGACGCTAGCAGGAAAAAATGTTTGCAATCCTAAAAAATGGGAAGTGGCGTCAAAATTGGCGCCCACCTACCCGGCCTAACTGGCCCGAAGCTGCATATTTGGGCGCTTAGAGGAAGGCATGCGGAACGATTGTTCACTTGACGTGTTGGGCGGTGCGTTTGAGCTGACGCTGTCAGCGGGGGATATTTCACAGCGGTGCGCACATTTATTGAGGCTTGGAGTCTTTCGTTTTCCGACTTTGGGTTCATTCAGAATTATAGCCATGCAACGCATGTTTGGGGCGCACTTCAGCTTCGCCACTTTCGAGAACAGGGCTTCTTTCTGACAGCTTCTGACGATGTCCCGCAGGAAGCTCTCACCTACATCTGCCAAGCAGATCGGCGCCATATGGGGTCTGCTCCGGTAGGGGGCAGGATAGTACGCTAAGGAGTTTCTTTAGCTCTGAGGCGCTCTAAAGTTCGGTAAACGGTTGGCCTGGAAACCGGGAACACTTCGGCGAGGTCGCTGATCGAATATTCCCCTGTTCCATGCATGCGTTTGAGCTCTTTCTGTTGTTTTTCAGATAGTTTGGGCTGTTTGCCGCGTAATTTCCCTTTGGCACGGGCGATGGCCATGCCCTCTCGGGTACGCATTCGGATGAGATCTGATTCAAATTCTGCGAATGTGGCGAGGATGTTGAAGAACATCTTTCCCATCGGATCTGATGGATCATAGATCGAGGCCCCCAGAGCGAGCTTCACACCCTTCTTTTCAAGCTGATCGGCGATGGCGCGGGCGTCGGGTACGGATCGTGCCAGTCTATCCAATTTGGGCACGACCAATGTATCGCCGTCCCGCACGGCAGCGAGTGCCTGGTCTAGGGGTCCGCTCCGGTAGGGTGTTAAATGACACCCTAACACCGAATTTGTCTGCTCAAGCCATTGAAATACAGTGTTTTCGAAATTTTTAAGCCGCCCACTGTATCTCAAACGAGCGTTTGAGAAATTCGCTGAAAGTTGGCGGCAGAATGCCCCTATCTTGACGCTTAGCACGTTCCTCAATCAAAGTAAGGCAAACGGGTAGTCTGGATTGGCGGTAGTGTCCCAAGACGTGGTGTAACTTGTTCTCCGGCTGGGGGTTGGGCCGGTTTACAGGGCGGCGATCTTAGCCGGGTCCATGGTGATATCTTCGCAGATGGCGGCAACAGTTTCCAGCGTCATGTAGCGTCGTGAGACCGCCCATTCATCGTTCTGTTCCAGCATCAACGCGCCGACGAGACGTCTGATGGCTGGTGCATTGGGGAAAATACCGACGACATTGGTCCGGCGCTTGATTTCCTTGTTCAGCCTTTCCAAGGGATTGGTGGAGTGTATTTGCCGCCAGTGCGCCTTTGGGAACGTCTTGTAGGACAGCACGTCGTCTTCGGCGCGTAGCATTAGTTCGGTGAGCTTGGTGTGACGCGTGCAGCGCGACAAACAAGATGAGAATGCAGC
>Ga0307981_1002119_pt1 | contig 16552 bp, 16 predicted proteins | sample OrgLakmetagen987_FD_201849 | JGI IMG/M metagenome (GOLD analysis project Ga0307981, IMG submission 201849) | Saline water microbial communities from Organic Lake, Antarctica - #987 | ecosystem: Environmental > Aquatic > Non-marine Saline and Alkaline > Saline | place: Antarctica: Organic Lake... | reverse complement strand
CGCGGTTTCAGCTGCTTGGAGCCGCCGGTTCGGAAAACCGCAGCGCCATTGACCGCGAGACGCTCGACGCTTGGGTCGCGGAAGGCGTGGTGGAATATCTTGGCACCACGAGCGATGTGCGCCCTGCGATTGCGGCGGCCTCTTGTATGGTTCTGCCCTCTTACCGGGAGGGCGCGCCGCGGACCCTAATTGAGGCGGCCGCCATGGCCCGCCCGGTAATCACGACGGACGTGCCGGGCTGCCGGGCTGTGGTCGACCGTGATGTCTCGGGTTTTCTTTGCGAGGTGCGCAGTGCCGACAGCCTGGCTGCCGCGGTCGAGCAGTTTCTTGCACTTCCGCCTGAGGCGCAACAGACCATGGGTCAGGCAGGTCGTGCCAAGATGGAACGCGAATATGACCAAGCCATCGTGGTTGACGCTTACCGTGAGGCGATCGCACGCCTCGTGAAGACCCAGCAAGGTCAGTGACGATGGACACGGTTTTCTTCATCGCCTCAAAACTGATCGGTGCGCTTCTGCGCCCGGACACTTGGATCATCATCTCGCTGGCCATCGTGGTGCTGGCGCTCATCATGCAGCGCCGACGTCTGGCGCTTTGGATCGGTGGTCTGACGCTATTTGTGCTTGTGACGCTGGCGATCCTGCCACTGGGCAATCTGCTCCTACAGCCCATTGAACGGAGCTACCCTGCAAACCCGCCCCTTTCGCAGGTCGATGGCATCATCGTGCTCGGTGGTGGAGAAGACGCCTGGGCCAGCGCCTATTGGGGCCAGATGCAGTTCAACGAAGGCGGTGATCGCTTTGCCGCCGGTATTTCGCTTGCGCGGCAGTTTCCATATGCTCAGTTGCTCTTCACCGGCGGCAGCGGCGCGTTGCGCGACATCGCCGGGGTCGCTGTTTCCGAAGCCTCCATCGCCGAGCGGTTTTTCCTCGACCAGGGCATTGATCCGGACCGCCTCCTGCTGGAGGGCCGCTCGCGCAACACCGCTGAAAACGCCGGCCTAAGCCTCGCACTCGCTGATCCCGGTGCCGATGAGACCTGGGTTCTGGTCACCAGCGCTTTCCACATGCCCCGCGCCATGCGCAGTTTCGAGGCGGCCGGATGGTCGGGCATTGTTGCCTGGCCCGTCGATTATCGTACATCGCGGTTTGTAGATGGCATCAGCTGGGATCTCACACACAACCTGCAGGTCCTGAATACGGCGATCCGCGAGCAGGTCGGGCAATTGGCGTACAGGCTGACTGGACGATAAGACATCCCTCTATCCTGAACGCACTGCAGTTTATTTAAAGGATCCGATCATCTGGCGTTAGTCCACCAGGCTGCGCAATCAGCTTGATGTTAAGCGAGGCCAAGACTTTCAGGACGGTGCCAAACTCCGGGTTTCCGCTGGCACTGAGTGCGCGATAGAGGCTCTCCCGACTTACGCCTGCATCCTCTGCCACAAGTTTCATGCCTTTGGCGCGCGCAACGACCCCAATTGCATCAGAAATAAAGGCAGGGTCCTGCGTCTCAAGTGCATCCGACAGGTAGCCTGCAATCATTTCATCGTTTTCAAGATACTCAGCCGGATCGAAATCGGTGATTTCATGTTTCATTTCCAAGTTCCTTACAAATGCGATGCGCCTTCGCGATGTCTCTCTGCTGGCTCTTCTTGTTGCCTCCGCAAAGCAGAAGGATGATCTCATCCCCTTGCTGCCGAAAATAGACACGATAGCCCTTCCCCTCATGAATGCGCAGTTCACTCACGCCATGACCCACCGGTTCGACGTCGCCGAAATGCCCAAACTTAAGACGCTACAGCCGTCCGGTGATTTTTTGCCTCGCACGCTGGTCACGCAAGCCGCGCAGCCATGTAGCGAAGACGTCTGTTTGCCTGACTGCGTACATGCTTTCATGTAGCCTGCGGGCTACAAATCTTCAAGACCCGTGTTGCGTAATGGGGATAAAGGTCGCTTCAGACGCCAAATGGCTGCCACCAACGCTCAAACCGTCCGTAGCTGATCCGCAGTCACTGCAACCCGGGTCTGCCCACCCATGATCTCCATCAGCAGCCAGACGCGGCGGTCCGGGGCGATGGTCTCGATCGTGGCGACAAAATCTGCGAACGGACCGCTGGTCATGCGCACTTGGTCACCAGGCTTCAACAGCTTTGGTGGCAACAGCTTTCCATCGGTATCGCAGCGCAGCATCAGCTGGCTGACGATATCCAGCGGCACCATGGCTGGCTCCTTGCCGAAACTGACCAGCCGTGTGATGCCATAGGTGGACTGGATCTTGCGCCAGAGCCCGCCTGCGACATCAAACGACACGAACACATACCCCGGAAACATCGGCCGTAGGGTTGAGACGAACCGACCCTTGCGATTCTGGGTGCCCTCCTCCATCGGCAGGAAGGTCCGGAACCCCTGCTGCTTGAGGTTACGGTCGGCGATCTGTGCGCAGTTCGGTTTGAGCTGCGCCAAAAACCAGCTGTTGCCACGGTCGTGGTAGGTCATCGCATCCCCCGTGAATTACTCTAGGCCTTTTATCGCTCAAGTTCGAGCAGATGCAAGTTGCAGTTTCGGGAAATTCCGTGAAGTTTGAACAGAGGTCACATGCGCTGATCGCCCAGCCTGTTGATATAATGCGATAATCTCTACTTCTCGAGTTGATAGCCCGCGCCACCTACGCAAACGTCCAGCCAATGAAAATGTGAATTGGAGGCTGAGTTGGACGGGAGTGGCGAAATTACCGAGTTTCGGGCGGCGCAATATGTGCGCATGTCAACGGAGCACCAGCAGTATTCGACCAACAACCAGTCCGACAAAATCCGCGAATACGCCGACAAACGCGGCATCGAGATCGTCAAAACCTACGCCGATGACGGCAAGAGTGGGCTTTCAATCGGCGGTCGCGCCGCTCTGCAAAAGCTGCTCAGCGATGTGGAATCCGGCCGCGCCGATTTCAACCTGATCCTGGTTTATGACATCAGCCGTTGGGGGCGGTTTCAGGATGCGGACGAAAGTGCGTATTACGAATACATCTGCCGCCGCGCGGGCATTCCAGTCACCTATTGCGCCGAGCAATTCGAGAATGACGGCTCGCCGGTCTCGACCATCGTCAAGGGCGTCAAACGCGCCATGGCCGGGGAATACAGCCGCGAGTTATCAGTCAAGGTGTTCACAGGCCAATGCCGCCTGATTGAGCTCGGCTTTCGCCAAGGCGGCACGGCGGGCTTCGGGTTGCGCCGGGTGCTGGTGGACGAGCGCGGCAACATCAAGGCCGAACTGAAACGCGGCGAGCACAAATCGCTGCAGACAGACCGCGTGATCCTGATGCCCGGGCCCGACGAGGAAGTGGCTTGGGTGAACAAGATGTACCGCTGGCTGATCGAGGAGGATCTGACCTTCCGCGAGATTGCCGACCGGCTGAATGAGGAAGGCGTGGCCACCGATCTGGACCGGCCTTGGACGTCCGGCACGGTGCGCACTGTCCTGACCAATGAGAAATACATCGGCAACAACGTCTACAATCGCAGTTCCTTCAAGCTGAAGAAGCTGCATGTCGACAACCCACCCGACATGTGGATCCGCAAGGAAGGTGCGTTTGAGGGGATCGTTCCGCTGGAATTCTTCCTGACGGCCCAAGAAATCATCACGGCACGCTCTGCCCGCCTGTCGGACGAGGAATTGCTGGATCACCTGAAACGCCTCTATGCCGATGCGGGTCAACTGTCCGGGGTGCTAATCGATCAGACGTCGGACATGCCCTCGTCCTCCGTTTTTCGCAACCGGTTCGGGTCACTCGCCCGCGCCTATGAGATGATTGGCTATCGCTCGGACCGGGATCAAGAACGCATCGCGCTCAACAAGCGCCTGCGCGCGATGCACCCCGAAATCATTGCGCGGACCGAGGCCGCCATCGCCTCTGTGGGCGGCACGGTGGTGCGCGATCCCAAGACTGACCTGCTGACCATCAATGACGAGATGGTCGTCAGTCTCGTGCTGGCGCGCTGCCAGCCACAGGCTGACGGGCGGCTGCGATGGCGCATCCGGTTTGACCCGATGCGCTATCAGGCCGACGTCACGCTGGCCGTGCGGCTCGATCCCGAAAATCGCGAAGAGCTGGATTATTACCTGCTGCCTTGGATCGATCTGCCCCGGCAGGAAATCCGGCTGTGCAACCGCAGCAGCATTGCCTTTGAGGCCTTCCGCTTCGAGGACCTCGGCTTTTTCTACGGCATGGCAGAGCGCGTCGGCATTCGGCGCAAATGGGGCCAGACGGAATGATCACAACCACACCAGAAAGGACCGCACCATGAACCCACCCAAACCAAGGAGCCAGCCCCATGCAGAATGACACCCCCGAGAGCGTGACGCTCGTCCCCATCGATCGCATCGAGGTCCTGAACTCGCGCGACCGCAACATGAAGGTCTTTGAGGAAATCGTTGAAAACATCCGCAGCATCGGCCTCAAGAAGCCGATCACGGTGACCGAGCGCGAGGGGGCCGATGGCGAGACAGCCTTCCTGCTGGTCTGCGGCGAAGGGCGATTGAATGCCTTCCGCCTGCTGGGTGAAACCCACATTCCGGCGCTGGTGGTCAATGTCAGCGACGAAGACGCCTTCATCATGTCGCTGGCGGAAAACATCGCCCGGCGCGGCCACCGCCCGCTGGAAATCCTCGCCGACATCGAGCTCTTGCTGGCGCGCGAATACACAATCGACGACATCATCCATCGCACGGGCCTTTCGCAGAAATACGTTCGCGACATCGTCTTCCTTCTGGAAAAGGGTGAAGAGCGGCTGATCGAGGCGGTGCAGAACAACACCATCCCGCTGACAGCGGCGCTCGAGATCGCACGCGCCAAGAACGACGATGGCGATCTCGGTGACATGCTGGAAGAGGCTTACAAGTCAGGCCAGCTCAAAGGCCACCAGCTGACGGACGCCAAGCGCCTGATGGAAAAGCGCCGTGACAAAGGCCCCAAATCCAGCGCGCGGCCCAAACTGCCGAACTCCGCGCATTCGCTGGTCAAGATTTACCAAAAGGAGGTCGCCCGCCAGCACAAGATGGTGCTAAAGGCCGAACACGCACATCAGCAGCTCCTTCTGGTAGTTCAGGGCCTGAAATCCCTCTTTGCCGATGAGAACTTCGTCACGCTCCTGCGCGCCGAAGGCATCGACACACTGCCCAAATACCTCGCCGACCGCATTGAAACCATCTGATCCCGGAGACCAACATGACCGAAATGAACACCGTAAAGCCCATTTACCCCGGCGCCTTCCCCCCACCCAACGATGAGGATGATGCGGCACCGCGCTACCCCACGGCCCCGCTGAACCTGACGCTCGGGTTTGATCTCGAGACCTTTCAGATCCCGATTGAAGAGCTGATGCCCTCGAAAAAGGTGCCGGACGGCGTGATGACCACCCGCAAGTTCAAGCAGATCCTGTCCTCGATCCGCGAGATAGGGCTGATTGAGCCGCTTTCCGTGATCAAGACAGACCCGGACGCCCCCGGCTTCCTGCTGCTCGATGGCAATCTGCGGGTGCTGGCGCTGAAGGAGCTGGGTCAAGACGTAGCCCCTTGCCTGATCGCCAAGGATTTTGAGACATACACCTATAATCACCGGATCAACCGGCTCTCGACTGTGCAGGAGCATTATATGCTGCGGCGCGCCATCGACAAAGGCGTCAGCAAGGAGCGGCTGGCGCGCGCCTTCAACGTCAATCTCTCCACGATCAACAGCCGGATCAACCTGCTGCACGGCATCTGCCCCCGTGCCACCGATTTGCTCAACGACCACCAGTTCACACCGGATGTGACGCGGCACTTGCGCAAGATGAAGGCCGCCCGCCAGATCGAAGCGGTCGAGCTGATGATCGGGGCAAACAGTCTCACGGCCGCCCACGCGGATGCGCTTTTGAAGGCCACACCGCCTGAGCAGCGCACCGACTACACCCCGCCCAAGCCAGAAGAACCTAAAGGTGACCCGCTGGAACAGATTGTCCGGCTTGAGCGCGAGATGAACAACGTGCAGGAAAAGTACAAGGATGCCGAAAAATCCTATGGCTCAGAGCTGCTGAACCTTGTGGTCGCCAAGGGCTACATTACCAAACTTGTTGGAAACGAGGCCGTCCGGTCGTGGCTTACGCGCACAGCGCCCGAGATCCTCGAGCAGTTCGAACTGGTGATCAACACCACCAGCATGGAAGAAGCCCTTGACCAGCAGGCACAAGAAGAGGGTCAGTCTGGGCCCGCGGGGCAGTCAGAGGATGATGCGACGGGTCCAGAGCAGGATATCGCCGCCGAGTAGCGCAGATCGCGCGAGGCGCGTGACACGGCGGTCAATGATCGCTTCTCGCCGGACGGCGATGGCCTGAGGCATCGCTAAGGACAGATTGTCTTCGCAGGTGCAGCGATTTGAGATTGCGCGCGAGCGGAGCCTGCGTTACGTAAAACGCTGATGGTGTGCTCACGCTGCACGTCATACCACCCGCGCGCGAACCAAAGCTGGTCCACTGCGCGCGAAAATAACACAATATCCGAAATCCATGGTTGTAATTTAATCCCGAAGCGATTATCGCTCGGTATTGAGCAGTTATGTCTACTTTGCGTTACATTGCAAACAGGGATCACACGAGGCGCCCCGCAGGCAGTCCTTGTGCGGCAGCCTGCATGAAAGCTATTCAATCATGACCACACAACGTGACAAGCTGCGCGAAGATGTGCAGTTCCGGATCCTGCGCCTTCTGCAGGACAACCCCGAAATGAGCCAGCGCGACCTCGCCAAGGCCGTCGGCGTAAGCACCGGCGGCATCCATTACGTGCTCAACGCACTTCTGGAAAAGGGCCTGCTCAAGCTGGGTAACTTCACAGCGGCCGAAGACAAACGTCGCTATGCTTACGTACTCACGCGCAGAGGCGTCGCCGCAAAGGCCGATCTGACCAAGCGGTTTCTGGTACGCAAAATGGAAGAGTACGAGCTACTGAAGGCTGAAATTGACGAGGTTCGTGACGGTCTCTCCGACGCGGAAATGGCCGAGTTGAAGGCTGATTTTAAAAAGCTGTAACAAAAGAAGCTGTCCGTGATCAAATTTCAGGGTCGAATGTTCAACATTCCACTCTTTTATGATCAGGCTTAACTGAAGGATGCAATAATGAAGGAGATGCTAAGAAGAAATTCACAAGCACAACGAGTCATACACCGATTGAGACGGTTAAGAAAATATGGCGAGGTATTAGGGAATCGAAACGGGTTTAATTGTGCACTTTCTGCAAATTTTCAGGAGCCTGGTAATTATATTTGGCTTCACTGGTCCGACTCAAAAAATTTCGGGGACGATCTATCAAGAATTTTGTGTGAAGAAATTTCAGGACGGATTGCGGTAAACCCCTCAATCATACCAAATATATATGGGAGAACTGTGTACAGTTCAATTGGAAGCGTTTTGCAATGGCCAGAATCAAAACACCTGGAGATTTGGGGTTCTGGATTTATTTTTGGGCATGCCAAACTGCTATACCGTCCACAAAAAATTCATAGTGTCAGAGGGCCGCTGACAAGGGAAATTTTGGTGAGCCAAGGATTTGATTGCCCAAAAATTTATGGCGACCCCGCCGCAATTTTTTTTAAGAGATACATTCATGAAAATAGAGTGAAGAAATTCAAGATAGGGATTATTGCGCACTATGCGGACCAGCAGCATGACCAAGTAAAAAAACTTTGCTTAGATGATAGGGTGAGATTGATCAACGTTTTTGACCCTGCGGAGTCAATTGTGCGGCAATCTATGGAGTGTGAAATTATAGCGTCGAGTTCTTTGCATGGTTTAATTTTGGCTGACACCTTAGAGATCCCTAACTACTGGCTCAAATTGAATAAGAATGTTATCAAGGATGGCTTTAAATTTCATGATTACTTTGAGTCAGTCCTTCGAAGGGAAGACTGTTTCAGCCTAGATAGTGAGATTTGCGTGAATTCAATCGTAAGGCGTGCGCACTTAAAAAGGCGTTCTCTTAACGTTGATGTAATAATGGAATCTTGTCCTTTTCGGAAATAGCAAAAGGTGCGAATATGTACGGCCAGATGCGAAAATTGTTTGGCCAAACGTCTGGCTTGATAAGCGATTTAACATACGTCAACAAGAAAGAATGATAAAAGGAAGTTTTTTAAATGTGTGAAGTCGACCAAAAAAAGCGTGTCCTTATTACTGGGACCGCAGGCTTCATAGGCTTTCACCTTGCCAAGCTGCTGTTAGCCGAAGGGTTTGTCGTTCACGGCTATGATGGCATGACCGATTATTACGATGTAGCCCTCAAGCGGCGGCGGCATCAGATGTTGTTGCAGAACTCGAGCTTTGCAGGAACCGAGGGGATGCTCGAAGACCAGGCGCTGTTCGACCGTGTCGCCGATGAATTTGAGCCCAATGTGATCGTCCACCTCGCGGCGCAGGCCGGTGTGCGGTACAGCTTGGAAAATCCGCGCGCCTATCTCGATGCCAACGTCATCGGCACCTTCAATGTCATGGAGGCCGCGCGCCGCCTTGGTGTGCAGCACCTGCTGATGGCCTCGACCTCATCGGTCTATGGCGCCAATACCGAAATGCCTTTTATAGAGACGGAAAAGGCCGACACGCAGCTGACCATCTACGCCGCGACCAAGAAGGCGAACGAGAGCATGGGCCACGCCTATGCCCATCTTTACGATCTGCCGACAACGATGTTCCGGTTCTTCACTGTTTATGGTCCATGGGGCCGTCCGGATCTTGCGCTCTATAAGTTTGTGGATGCGATGCTCGATGGGCGGCCAATCGATATCTACAACAACGGCGACATGTATCGCGACTTTACCTATGTCGACGATCTTGTGCGCGCGATCCGGCTCTTGATTGATGTGGCACCCGTCCGCCCGGAAGACGGTGTTGTGCCCGAAGGCGACAGCCTTTCACCCGTTGCTCCCTACCGCGTCGTAAATATCGGTAATTCCGACAAGGTGCGGCTCTTAGATTTCGTCGATGCGATCGAGGACTGCCTCGGGCAGAAGGCCGAGCGGAATTACATGGGCATGCAGACCGGCGACGTGCCCGCGACCTGGGCCAATGCAGATTTGCTGAAAACGCTGACAGGGTATCGTCCGCAGACGGATTTTCGCGATGGCATTGCGAAATTCGTAGAATGGTACAGGGAATATTCTCGGAAATGACATCTGACATGAAAACGATTGCTGTTATCGGTCTTGGCTACGTCGGCCTTCCGCTCGCGGTGGAGTTCGGGAAATCTCGACCCGTGATTGGATTCGACATAAATGAAGCGCGGATCGAAGCGCTGCGCACGGGACGGGACGCGACGCAGGAGGTATCACCGGATGAGCTGGCTGGCGCCAAACAACTCACCTTCACCACCGATCCGGCCGATCTGGCTTCGGCGTCCATCTATATTGTCACGGTGCCCACCCCGATCGACGCGCACAAGCGCCCGGACCTGACCCCTCTGATAAAGGCCTCAGAGACGCTGGGGCGCGTCCTGAAGCGCGGCGACATCGTCATCTATGAGAGCACCGTTTATCCCGGCGCAACAGAGGACGATTGCGTTCCGGTGCTTGAACGCGTCTCGGGCCTAACCTTCAACACGGACTTCTTCGCGGGATACTCACCCGAGCGGATCAACCCTGGCGATAAACAGCACCGCCTGCCTGATATCCGTAAGGTTACGTCCGGCTCCACGCCCGAAGTGGCCGAAGAGGTCGATCAGCTTTACGCGAGCATAATCACAGCGGGCACCTACAAAGCCGAGAGCATTCGCGTCGCCGAAGCTGCCAAAGTGATCGAGAACACCCAGCGCGACCTGAACATTGCGCTGGTCAACGAACTTGCGATCATCTTCAACAAGATGGGGATCGATACCGATGCGGTGCTGAAAGCGGCCGGGACAAAGTGGAATTTCCTGCCCTTCCGGCCCGGTCTAGTCGGTGGGCACTGTATCGGTGTGGATCCCTATTATCTAACCCACAAGGCCGAGGCGATGGGCTATCACCCGCAAGTCATCCTGGCGGGGCGACGCATCAACGACGGAATGGGCGCGTATGTGGCCAGCCAACTGGTCAAGGCGATGCTAAAACGCCGCCTTCAGGTCGATGGTGCACGGGTGCTGATCCTGGGGCTGACATTCAAAGAAAACTGCCCAGACCTGCGCAACACCCGCGTGGTCGATGTGGTCGCGGAACTGCGCGATTATGGCGTGCAGGTGGATGTACATGATCCTTGGGTCGATGCGGGAGAGGCAAAGCACGAATACGGGTTGGACTTGGTTAAAACGCCAGAACCCGCAGCATATGACGGTGTGATTTTGGCTGTTGCGCATGACAGCTATCGCGACGCCGGGGCAACAGCCCTGCGCGGCTACGGGGGCCCGGATCATGTGTTCTGTGATCTGAAAAGCGTCTTTGCACGCGATGAAAGCGATCTGAGGCTATGATGGACATGTCATCCATAGCACGTGTCGAAGGACCCAATCTGACGCTTCGACTGATCGAGCCTGACGACGCGGCCTATGTGCATGGCCTTCGGACCAACCCTTCGTACAACAGCCATCTGTCCAAAGTGGCTGGCACTGTCGACGATCAGCGCCAATGGATCGAGGATTACAAGGCCCGTGAGGCGGCGCGGCAAGAACTCTACTATGTGATTGAGCGAAAGGATGGCACGCGGTGCGGCCTTGTGCGGCTCTACGAGATCAAGGCGGACAGCTTCACCTGGGGCAGCTGGATCCTGGACGAGAACAAGTCGCGTAAGGCCGCGCTCGAAAGTGCGGTTTTAATATACCAAATTGGTTTTGTGGGTCTTCATAGTGTTTGCGCCATTTTCGAAGTGCTGAATGAAAACAGCCATACGTTAGCATTTCACCGACGCTTTGGCGCCATTGAAACAGACCATAACGAACTGAACACCTATTTTGAGTATACACGCGCTCAATTTGAAAGTGATAAAATGACACACTTTTCTATATTAAAGCGGGAAAACCCTAATGCCTGATTCAACTACGGGAAGCCTCCAGCTAGTGAATGCTAACATTTCCAAAACAGCTACCATTGATCCGCGTGTAATACTGGCCGGTGACGGGATCGTAGTGCGCGATCATGTGCGATTAGATGCGGCCTGCATTATCGGTGAAGGCGTGACAATTGGCCAGGGCGCGTGGGTCCGTGCTGGTGCAGTCGTCCTGCGGTCCGTGCCCGCCAACGCCATCGTCGAAGGCAATCCTGCGCAGGTCGTGGGATATCTTAACGGGGCCAATTCAGACACGCGACCCGATCCGAAACTGATCGACATTCACAGCCACAAGCACTTGGATCGACCGGCGCGTGTCTCACTGGATGTTGGCGACAGTGCGCTGTATCTGATGCGGCGCATCGCCGATGCTCGCGGTGCACTGACCGTGGGTGAAGTGCCAACAGAGGTGCCATTCGCTCCTGAACGCTATTTTGTTGTGTTCGACGTGCCTACTGTGGAATTGCGCGGCGAACATGCCCACAAGCAATGCCAGCAATTCCTGATCTGCTTGCATGGGTCATGTCGGGTGCTGCTTGACGACGGAGCCCATCGTTGTGAAATCATATTGGATCGCCCGGACATGGGAGTGTTCATGCCAGCGATGATCTGGGGCACCCAGTATCGCTACAGCCCTGATGCAGTGCTGCTTGTTTTCGCTTCTCGCCCCTACGAGGCCGAAGACTACTTGCGCACATATGACGAATTCCTCGCTGAACTGGAAAGGCGCAAAACATGAAAATTCCCTTCCTCGATCTCGGTGCCGCATACCGCGAACTCAAGCCAGAAATCGACGCTGCTGTTTCGCGCGTACTCGAAAGCGGCTGGTACATCCTTGGCCCAGAGGTCGAGGCGTTCGAAACTGAATGGGCGGCCTATTGCGAAGCGGAACACGCGGTGGGGCTCGCCAACGGTCTCGATGCGCTTATCCTGGCCTTGCGCGCGCTGGATATCGGGCCGGGCGACGAGGTAATCGTGCCCTCTAACACTTATATCGCTACCTGGCTGGCGGTCTCCGGCGTGGGCGCAACTCCAGTTCCGGTCGAGCCTGACCCCGCCACCCACAACATCGACCCTGCGCGGATCAAGGCCGCAATCACATCGCGGACCCGGGCGATTTTACCAGTTCACCTCTATGGTCAACCCGCCGATCTGGACCCGATCCTAGACATCGCCCGCCGCCACGGGCTGCGCATGATCGAGGATGCCGCACAGGCGCATGGTGCGCGTTACAAAGGGCGGCGGGTCGGGGCACATGGTGATATCGTGTGCTGGAGCTTCTATCCCGGCAAGAACCTCGGTGCGCTCGGTGATGCCGGGGCCATCACCACAAACCGCGCCGATCTGGCGGACAAGGTTAAGGTGCTGCGCAACTACGGCAGTCGGGTGAAATACGTGAACGAGGTGCAGGGCGCAAACTCTCGCCTCGATCCGCTTCAGGCGGCAGTGCTTCGGGTGAAGCTGAAACATCTCGAGGAATGGACAAACCGTCGCAGGGCGATAGCAAACCTATATACCAAAGGTCTGGAAAACAGCGGGCTGATCCTGCCCCATGTTCCCGATTGGGCCGATCCTGTGTGGCACCTGTATGTAGTTCGCAGCATCGAACGGGATGCGCTGCAACAGCGTCTTGGAGCGGCTGGCATCGGCACATTGATCCACTATCCGATCCCTCCGCATATGCAGGACGCCTACTCGGGGTTAGGCATCGCCGTCGACGCCTTTCCATTTGCGCGCGATATGGCAGATGAGGTGCTGAGCTTACCTATTGGGCCGCAGATGCCCGCTCAGCAGACTGCAGATGTCTGCAGTATCGTTTGTGCTGCAGATTGACCCAGCCTATTTCCAATAATTCGCGCGGCCTGATCCGATCCATGGCGGTCATTGGCAGCGCGCAAGCTGTCAATATCCTGATCTCCATTTTGCGGATTAAGGTGTTGGCCGTCCTGTTAGGGCCGAATGGCGTCGGACTGCTAAGCATCTACAATAGCTTGCAGGGTGTGGTTGGAACGGCGGCTGGCCTTGGTATGGGATCCAGCGGCGTGCGGCAGATTGCAAGCGTCAAGGGTGAGGAGCAGGAGCTCAGCCGTGTCAGGCGTGTGCTGTTTGCCGCCCATCTTGTGCAGGGTTTTTGTGCTATGGTCGCGGTGTGGTTGCTCCGCGCCCAAATATCCGAATGGCTCTTCGGAGATCGTTCTTACGGAACCGAGGTTGGGCTGATCGGTCTTGCCATATTGCTGACCCTACTTGGGACGGCACAGAATGCGCTCCTGCAAGGCATGCGCCGGATCGGTGATCTGGGTCGCGTCACAGTACTCAGCGCGCTGGTTGGCACCATCGCCGGACTGGCAGCCGTGTGGTTCTATGGCGAGTCCGGTTTGATCTGGTTCGTGGTGGTTCAACCATTGGCTACAATCGTGATCGCCATGCGATACACCCGCCGCCTACCTACGCCAACAGCGGCCCGCCCCAGCACCACCGAGATTTGGGATGTCTGGAAGCCGATGGCAAAGCTGGGCGCCGCATTCATGCTGGGCGGTCTTGCTACTACGGCAACTCTGCTGCTGGTGCGAAGCCTCATTACACAGGAACTGGGGCTGGAGGCTGCGGGTCACTTTGCCGCCGCATGGGGCATCACAATGACTTATGTCGGGGTCCTGCTGAGGGCAATGGCGGCAGATTACTATCCCCGTCTAACCGAAGTCATCAATGATCGCCCTGCCGCGACCCAGCTGATGAACGACCAGGCCCAGCTTGGCCTGGCTATCGGCGGGCCGGTGCTTTTGTTGCTGATCGGCTTAGCGCCTTGGGCAGTGACGCTGCTTTACTCAGCGGAGTTCGCCCCTGCCGTGGAATTGCTGCAATGGCAGGCGGTGGGCAATGTTTTCAAGCTTGCTGGCTGGGCGCTGGCTTTTTCGATTGTCGCGGCGGCCCGTTCCAAGACGTTCTTTTTGATGGAACTAAGTTTCAACACCGTGTTCCTGGCGATGATCTGGGTGTTGCTGCCCGTTCTTGGGTTACGGGTCACAGCGATTGCCTTCCTTGCGGGATATGTCGTTTATTTCGCAACTGTGAACATTCTCGCTCACATCCTTCAGGGCTTTCGCTGGCAGTCCCTGTCGCTCCTCTTGCTGGCGTTGCACGTAACTCTGGCAATAGGTCTACTGGCGCTCGCTCGGACCGCCCCCGAAGTGTCGGCAATCGCCTCTCTCGGTTTAGCACTGGCAACCGGGCTTTTCGGCCTGAGGGTCGTGCTGATAAAAATGGGCCCAGAGGGGCGCGTCGCACGACGCTTCGCTCGCATCTATGTCGCCATCCGCTGGCCAATAAAATACACCGAATCGGAATTAGATCGTAAAGGCGTAGAATGAAAGTTCTTTTGTTACATGAAATGAGTGGAGTACACAGTGAACTTAAGAAGGGACTTATAGCGATTGGTGTTGAAGCAAAGATCGCCACCTTTGGAGACGGATGGAAACGCTATGAAACTGATATTTCTCTTGGAAATTTAAATGGCTTTGCTCGTGGCGCTATAAGTAAGATAAATTGTCAACTTCAACTTATGAGACATATTAATGATTTTGACGTAATTCAATGTATCTCGCCTACGCCATTTTTTCGGCCGCTAAACCGTCTGCTTATCAATCAAATGCAGCAATCAGACGCCAGCCTATTCTACGTTGCGGCAGGATCAGACGCAGTATATCGAAAACATGTCCGAAACTTACCATACTACCCACCGCATGATTGGTATGAAAATGAGCGCGAATATTCAGCTCTGAAAAATTTACTTAAGAAGGCGCGTGCTATAATACCAGTTTGCTATGAATATGAGTTCTGTATGAAAAGAGATGGCCGGGATCCACATAAAATAATACCATTTCCCATTAACGTTTCAAATCAAACGCCATCAAAACTAGTCAAAAACCGCAGAATAAGAGTTTTTCACCCACTTAACAGGCCAAACCCAAATAATGACTTCAAGGGATCCAAAAATATAAAGGACGTCTTTGATCGTCTTTCCTCAAGATTTCATGATACGGCTGAGTTTATCGTAGCAGGTGGGTTACCACATCAAGAATATGACGAGCTAACAAATAGCGTGGACATAATTGTCGATCAGACAAATAGTATGAGCTATGGGATGAGTGCTGCTTATGGTTTGGCGAAGGGTAAAGTCGTTCTTTCTGGGCTTGAAAATGTAGCAAAAACTCACAATCATTATAAAGATTGTCCAGTTATCAATATCACTCCAGATCCTAAAGACCTTGAAAGAAAACTGGAGGGCCTTCTTCTAAACCGAAGCTTAATACGCGAACTGGGAGAAAAGTCACGTTTATTTGCAGAACAGCATCATGACCACAAGAAAGTTGCTCACGAATATCTTAAAACCTACGTAATGCAGAGCGGGCGATAGTGCCGCGACAGCAGCTTTCATATAAGGATGAATGATGCGCCGAAGTAAAATCGATGCTGTGATGCACATAACTTCCTCATTAGGTTTTGGTGGAGTTGAATCACGTATGAAAATATTGGCACTTAACTCTCACATATCACGTTATGAACATCTGTTTTGTGCGATCTCAGGTGGTGGTGCTGTCGCAGACGAACTGATTGCAGCTCAATGTCCTGTGAAGTTATTGAACGTCCAGTCAAAGATCCCGTCACTTACTGCGGTTTGGGCATTGATATGGGAGATCCGTGCGCAACGCCCATCAATAGTGCATTGCCACGGTGCAGAAGCAAACTTTCACGGTCTTATTGCGGGTACTTTGTGCCAAGTCCCTGTCTGTATCGCAGAAGAAATTGGCTTTCCAAACCACTCGAAAAAGGCGCGCCTAATATTTCGATGGACTTATCGTCTGGCTGACTCAGTTGTTGCAATATCGCAGGCTGTCAAACGCAAGATCGTCGATATGGGTGAAATTCAGACATCTCGGTGTCACGTACTTTTAAACCCTACGCAGATGCTTGAAGAACGAAACCTACCTACTCTATCGGATGAATTTCGAGTTGGCTTTGTTGGACGCCTTGAAGAGGTAAAAAACCCAATTGGACTGGTCAGAGCAGTCTCCCTTCTCAGGGATAGAGGCGTAAGCATAGTGCTAAGGGTTGTTGGAGATGGAAGTCAGAGGACGATACTCGAACAAGAAGTCGCCACGCTCGGCTTGACTGAACATGTTATTTTGGGAGGCTTTGCTTCTGAACCTTTTGCACAGTTGCTCGACGCTGATCTTTATGTTCAGCCCTCAATTTCTGAAGGCTTTGGCCTCGCCCTCGTGGAGGCAATGTCGATGGGCATTCCAGTCCTAGCGACGGCAGTCGGAGGGGCGCCAGAGATTATTTGTGACGGCGAAAATGGCTGGCTTCTTTCTGGAACCAGCCCAGCAGAGATCGCAGACAAGATCGAGAAAATTGCAAAGGCTAAGAAGGCATTACTAGAGGCTATTGGAAAGAAAGGTAGGGAATCAGTTGTGAACCGTTTTTCACCAGCCGTATACATTAAGGAATGTGATGCCT
>Ga0307981_1002118_pt1 | contig 16558 bp, 13 predicted proteins | sample OrgLakmetagen987_FD_201849 | JGI IMG/M metagenome (GOLD analysis project Ga0307981, IMG submission 201849) | Saline water microbial communities from Organic Lake, Antarctica - #987 | ecosystem: Environmental > Aquatic > Non-marine Saline and Alkaline > Saline | place: Antarctica: Organic Lake... | reverse complement strand
ACTAAACTATGGAGCCTGCAGCCGGCCTCGAAAGCGAAAACTAGGGCATACCTGTAACCTGTTCGAGTACGAGAGGGTACAGTTACAGTACCAGATATCATACGTACGTACATCGCTACTGTATCATCCGAGCGTCGGATTTCAGTAGCTTCGCGCCCATTCTGTACGACCAGAAGTATTGCCACAAGGACCTCGCGATCGAAACGAATCTGATTGCCATCATTTCAAAATATTTTGACCTCGGACCTCGAGTCAAGAAAGACATCGCACCATGGTCCTCATTGCGGCCCTCATTGCCGCCAACTCCCTACAGTTTGGCATCCTCTATCACTACGCCGATGTGGGTGGAGATTTGCAGTCAACTGGCTTTCATGGCTTCCGTTTTGGTATTTTGTGCTCCAATTCGTGAGTAAATGTGCAGCAACCAGCAACACGCAACACACACGATTTCAAGAACCTGCTTTCTCGAGACCATCACGCTCACACACCATCTCCTGGTCTTTATCCTCTTTCACAGCCACTATTCGTAAAATCTCGGCCAAAAAGAGCGTTGGTAGCTTACCGCTACTGCCTTACTCGAGTATGGTGGCATCCGCATTCACCTGGGGGTCTTACGGCATACTCAAGGGAGAATCTAACATTTGGTCTTCCAACGGCATAGGGCTACTACTGGGAGCTTATTAATGTATTGAATTCATGCGTCATAGCCCAGCAGAATACAAAACGCTGCCAGGAACTAAACTCCAGCACATCCAAGCAGTCTCCGTGATCATATTCGCTACAACAGCCGTAGCCATGTCACCTGTATACATATTGCAAACACCAGCAACTTGGATTGCCCGGGCTGGAGTCGTCTTTCATCTCATCATGTATGGCAGCCCCCTGTCAGCCTTGGGGGCCGTGTTGCAGCAACGATCTGCCAAGACAATTCCTCTGCCCGTGGCGGTCAGTAGAGTTGTTTCTTGTGGAGTGTCACAGGTCTGTTTAAAATGAAGGATGGCATTGTTTTCGTTCCCAGTTTGCTTGGGTTGTCGTTTGGATTGGCGCAAGTGGCTTTGAAGTTGATTTTTGGGAATGGAAGCAACAATATCAAGAAGGACTCACAATCTGTAGTCCCTCTACCCATGGAAAGAGTATAAAATTGTCGCGTGCGAATGGCATAGTAGACGACTAATCCGCTACACACACGAGGTAGTTCGGACAGGATGTGCTCTCTCTCTAAAGTGTCAACACCAATTATAGATGAATTAGTCGTGACGATGTTATCCAGTCTCTCTATCTATATCATAGTACATCGCAATACTCTTATCCAGTGAATAAAACAAATATCAACAAGACAGACGCCGTCGTCGCGATTGTGCCGTCTACTAGTGTCGGGCAGTAGATCTCGTTCGCTCGGTGGCCTCCCCCCATATCCTTGAGTAATACTACAGGACGCTCGGTTTTCTGCTGTCGAATGAATGAACTATCAGGTTTTCCCTACCCATGCCTAGTAGTACTAGCATATTATGATTCCTCTTCCTCCTATTCCAGCCTAGTAGTATTCCCAGCCTATTCCAGCCTAATAGTATTCCTAGACTATTCCTATCCTTCTCCTACCTACCCTATTCCGATATCGATTCCTGTTCCTCTTTCTGGCCTCCTATTCCTAGTAGTCTAGCCTCCATTCCTATGATAGATATGATAATATACTGACTGCGACAACGAGTATCCTCGTTTTCGCGCCAAAAAAGAGAATCGAATTATCGGCGTTTCATGAAAAACGACGGACGAAAACACGAAAACCGTGGTCGACAATGATCAATAAATAATACCACAACCTGGCATCGCGCACTCCTTTTCTCTTGCACAAAGCACATTTTGTTGTGTCCCCGATCGATATCGATCACGTGGTGTAACTAGTTTCAGTCATGAAGGCCGTCAAGCAAACGGAAAGCAGAGTCGTAAAAACCGACCGTCCTCGGGCGCGTCGAAAGATCAATCCAACCTCACCGCCCACGACGGTCGAGCTTCGTGGCGTTCGTGTACACTTTCCCTTTCGTCCCTACAAGTGTCAGGAAACCTACATGGGAAAGGTATTGGACTCCTTGCTTCGATCTGAGAATGCCTTGCTGGAGTCGCCGACAGGTACTGGGTAAGTCAAACTCTCGACGAATGAATGAGAATGGGGTGTGTGCGTCTGCGTCTGGGTATAACCTATCAATCCTCCCAAGCTCACTAGTATCTTGCTCTATCCGCCTTCAACAGTAAAACACTATGCTTGCTATGTTCGTGTCTCGCCTGGCAACGAGAACAATCTCGCTTACTGCAACAAGCGTCCGAACTGACGCAGACGACCAGTCTCTTGACGAGTCAAGAAGGACCGAACCAAGCCGCTCGTGTCCCAACCATTATTTACGCCAGTCGAACACATTCACAGCTATCACAAGTGGTACGTGAGCTACGCAATACGCGGTACCGACCTACTCACGCCGTCTTGGGATCGCGAGAGCAAATGTGCGTCAACCCAAAGGTCAAAAAAGCCACCTCGAGTGCGACGGACATTAATCACGACTGTAGCAAGTTGGGCAAGGAACGGAGGTGCCGCTTTCGCAATAATCTCGAAGGGTTTACTGCGCCTCCGAATGAGGAAGGAGCTATAGCTGATACGCAGCCTGTCATGGACATGGAGGACTTGGTATCGATGGGGAAAAAGAGCCAAGTCTGTCCTTTTTACTACACGCGCTCCAAGGTGGAAACGGCCGAGCTTGTCCTGGTTCCCTACAACTATCTGTTTGATAAGGATGCACGAGAAACGACGCTGGCGGGGATCCCATGGGATAACGCCGTGGTTATTTTTGACGAGGCACACAATCTCGAGTCCTTTGCCAGTGAGAGTGCTTCTTTCGACCTGAGCAACCACGATGTCGCGGGCTGCGTCTCGGAAGTTCAGAAAGCCATGAACTATGCGCAGGCCATGCCGGAGCAGACTGCCAATCTCAAGTCGGAAAATCTAATCAAGCTCAAGGCGATATTTTTACAGCTGGAGGACTTTATCATGAATCTTGGGAGCAAAGGTGCCTTTAGCGGGGAGTACATGATGGAGATATTTCAACAGGGTGCTGGAATTACGCACGCGAATCACGAAATCTTTATCGAAGAGGTACGCAAGGTAAACGACCTCATCATGGACTTAAGAGGAACGGGTGCAATGCGGGGCTCTCCTAGACTTGAACATTTTGTGCAGTGCATCAAGCGAGTGTATGGGCATGGACTGGAGTCGCGATGTCTGGCAAAGGCAGCGTGCTACCGAGTACACGTGACACCGACTCAGTCGGGTACCAAGAATGCAAGTCGAACTGTTTCCTACTGGTGCTTTGCTCCTGCACTTGCCATGGAGGAACTTTCCAATCTCAATGTGCGTTCCATTATCGTTACATCTGGAACCCTGGCGCCTCTACCGAGCTATGGAATGGAGCTTGGCTTGAATTTCCCTCACACACTCGAGAACCCTCACATTATCGCGGACGAGCAACTCCACGTTCGTGTAGTTGGTAAAGGAGTCAGCGGCAAGAACTTGACCAGCTCATTCGAACGACGAAAGGATGGAGAGTACTTTGTCGAGCTCGGCAATACACTCGTCAGTATCGCTAAGGTAGTACCAGATGGAATGCTCGTATTCTTCCCGAGCTATGGAGTCATGGAAACGTGTTTGGAGAGATGGGGTGGCCCCGTGACATCTCGTCCGAAGAACGGTAACTCCAAGGGTGACTTCTTTGCCGCCAAACGAAAACAGAACGCTGCCAGTCAATACTCGTTTCCGTTGGCTCCTGCCTCGTACTACGACGCCAATAGTCACAGCACTCCATGGAAACGAATGCTATCTACAAAATCAGTTGTCACCGAGCCGAGGTCAACTCTTGATCTCCCCGATGCCATGGCTGAGTTCAAACGGTTTCTGGCCATGCCCAAGTCGCCAGGATGCATTCTCATGGGAGTCTGCCGCGGTAAGATCAGCGAAGGTATCGATTTCGCCAATGAGATGAGTCGGGCTGTCGTGATCACTGGTCTCCCATTCGCTCCGTCTATGGACCCAAAAGTAAAGCTAAAGAGAGAGTACCTGGATCGAGCCCGGACGACTGGTAGCGTTCGAGCGAGCGATGACGGTGGCTTTAATGGATCAAAATCCAAGCCTGGTGTGTCCAACAGACTTTCTGGACATGAATGGTACACGCAACAAGCGCATCGTGCCGTCAACCAGGCAATCGGTCGCGTCATTCGTAATCGATCCGATTATGGTGCCGTAATCTTGATGGATTCGAGGTTTAGCCAAGAGCGTAACCAAGAGGGTCTCAGCAAGTGGCTTCGGCCTCACATTCAGAAAGACGAAGGCTTTGGAGCCGCAATTAGATCTTTAGCTTCATTTTACAAGGGAGCCAGAGAAAAGATGAAAGAGATGGAAAAGGCCGAGGTGGAAGCTGCTGCCAAGGCAGTCGTCCTAGAATACGAGGACGACGATGCAGCCGGGGATAAGATCACCAAAGTTGCACTGATTCGGACCGCTGCGGGCCTCGGCAAGAGTGAGCATTCCTCTGCGACCGACGAAGACACCGCCGAAAACGCGTACGTCGCACCTGGCCAAGTGATAGCCCGGCTGGACGTTGGTGGCTTTCGACAACACAGTTCCTCCGCTGGTACAGATTCCGGTGGTAACGACAAACCAGCTGCATCAGCCAATCCGAAGCCAGCTCGGTTCGACGCAGTCTTTGATTCCAAGCAGGGTTCTGCGTCGACCAAGAAACCTGCTGCCACCGACAGTTCTGCAGACACCAAGGCCGTTGCTGCTCAATTCATGAAAAAAACTCAGCAGCGGCTGTCTGTCACCGAACAGTCTATGGTTCGAAAGGCCATCGTTGCAATGAAAGGGTACGGTGACCAGAATGACGCTCGTTCCTATCTTAAATCTGCCCTTGAGGTCGTACGGCTGGCTGTTCTTGGGGAATCATTTGAGAAGATTGACGGTAGCGGTGATCAAAAGATGTTGCTACTCTTCTTTTTCTTGCTTCCCCGCAAGTTTCGAGCCAACGTGGAAGCCCGCGCATTCAAGCTGGTGTTTGACGCTTCCACGCTGGGGCAGATGTGTAAGGAAAACCTGGAGCTGGAAGATTTGGGCGCAGTCCGTGTCCGTGTGGCTGCTATCCTCAATGCCCTCTGGTGTCCAGTAGACCGTGCCAGCGAGTTGTCGGCGGCTAAGTATCTTCCAAAAGCTAAAGAGATTCTTGCCGTCCTCGATAAAACGAAGACGAACAAGGTTGCTTCTACAACAGTCTTCCATGCGTACATCAAACTGGTTCCACCTCGATATACGAGTGCAACCCGAGCTCTTTTCGACGAGCTGCGTGCGTCAAAGAATATCAATCGGATGAAGCGAGTGGAACAATCTCGAGTGGGTGAAAACTCGGTCGATGCTGCCCGCTTTCAGGTGCCTGCCAAGGTGCTGGCTTCATTGTCCGGACAAGAAAAGGAGGCACCGAACCCAGTCACCGCTGACTCTCTGCAAGCCGCCAAGGCTCACCAGCTGAAACGAAAGAGGCCGGAAGAAGCTGCAAAAGCGCCAAAGCCCGCCATTAACCCCTACGCCAAGAAGCCTGCTGTTCTCGCCACTGATGACCAGTCCAAAGCGAAAGCACCGCCTCGCCAGCAAAAGCCATCCATCTCGTCGTATCTCAAGTCAGTCGAGTCCGACACATACGTCAAGCGAACAGGAAACGATATTGCGAGCAGCATCAAGACAAACGTCCCAAAGAACATGGTTTGCTCGATTTGCAGTGACGAGCTCAAGCAGCCCTTTATCGCCGACTGTGGCCATATGGCTTGCATCAAGTGTTGGACGGGATGGCTCAAGCGATCCGAGACTTGTCCCACCTGCCGTAAGCCTGCTACAAGGGACTCACTTGCTCGCGCCGTCTTTCAGAACGCTTTCGAATCCAATCCGCCAACCCTCTCGCAACTTTGTGGCCCAGACGATGGTCAAGAGGACAATGCAGACTCTGACGGAGAATTGGAGATATGCTAGCTACCACGGGGTAGAGACAAGCCTATGAACGATAATGGTCGTTGACATTACAGTTTTACATTAGCAAGGGGCGATAGCATAATTTACTCGGTGTCCCTCCTCCCGCGTGGAAATTTTGAATATATACATCTCGGCCGGTGAACTTGATGGGCGAGTGTTATGGATGGATCGTATGTACCAAATAATAGCAAAATAGAAGGGAGCAAAGACTCGCTCTCTAATTGGTCTCGCCGGCAGCTTGTGCAAGGGCAAACGCCAGAAGATCCAGCTTACCCCAGTCGGCATTAGCGGGACGAAATGTCGTGCACTCCTTTTCGCAAGCCACGGGAGAGATACGTTGGACGTGGGCCCACTGAGGAATCTGTAGTAGTTGCTGTTGGTGGTGGTTGGCAGGAGGAGCACGTGGGTTGCTCATTTGCTGTTGGACTGGCGCGGTATCGCGAGAATCGACCGAACCGCTCGGACTCGGCGAGACTGCTCGAGAATCTTCAGCGTTCATGGAGCGCATGGAGTTCTCGGGCTGCTGAAGCCTCTGGCAGACAGCCGCTGTCTTGCGAAGCTCGAGCAGCAACTCGGGACGGTCACGGAGAAAGGACTCGTGAGCATACATGTCTGTTTCTGGTCCGCGGCGAATTTTGGTGAAACCATACTACAAGGAAAAGGAAAATAAACATTAAAAGATGAGTGACAAGAAAGAGAGACTTCAATCGGACGAGGGTTCTGGATTCTTAGAAGCCCAGTGTACTTTCTCGTTCTCGCGATAGACGACTTACCAAGTTGAGGTTACGCTGAAAGGAGCTGAACTTTTTGGTCCGAAAGTACTTTGGAAGGACTGACGCGGCAAACTCGACGACATCGGTTATGCCAAAGGCCTTGCCAGAATCGGACCAGCTAATCAGCTTGGGGTGAGCGGCAGAAGCGGCGAGCAGTTTCGTCTCGCCATCGAGCATCTCGTATAGCCGACGCGGGAACTGCTGAGGGACGCCTCTCTTTCCCGTTCTGGGAAAGCTGAGAGATGTCAGGGACTTCTTGGAGGGTGAGGTAGCGTTAGTCATTGTCTTTTGTATGCTGTATGAGACGATCTCACTGATTGCTTGGGTTTGCTTTGTGCGTATCGGATTGCAATCTGTGGTGAAAGAATGCTTTACCGAGAGATTCTCGCTTCAAGGTCAAACGCACCGAGTACCACCTGGTCTGGTGGGCAGCAGCCTTTGCTTGACAGTTGTGACACCTTTGCCATCAACTTGGTGGCTCTGCTGGCCGGAGTGTGCTACGTACTTCAAGTTCTCTTGAATTTTCATAAGTAATAGCGTATAAGAGTCGCTTTGGTTTTCAATTTCTTAATGTAACATTTTCACAAGTGATTATTTGAGATATCCGGATAAGACACAAATCCGACGTCGTGGAATTATCAGAAGGCAAATCGAATTATATAGCCACAGAAAACAGATTTTAGAGTTTGGAGTCCAGCTAATTCATCGGCTAGTCAAAGCCTTTGCTTTTGCGCGAAAGAGAAACGGGGTTGCAGTTTGCGCAAGACTCAAATTGGAAGACTGCTGAAGCGTTCTGCGTTCTGCACAATGGACATGTGTCGTGCTGCGTAACCTGTATTGTTGCCTTGGCAAAGAAGATGAAGACCCGCTCTACGTTACTGCAAGCTCACGAGAACACCATCAACGCACAAACCATGACAACTTCCAAGCGAAATGCTACCTGGATCTGGTCCGCCGTGGCGGTAGCTTCCATGGCGATTCTCTTGCATGTGACTACAGACTGGCACAGCTCTATCAAGAATGATCGCCCAGCAGGTCGCATCTTGGAAGAGGCAATCAAGAATGCTCCTGATGCCAACATTGACGATGATATTACGCGTGACGAAACGTGCCGTCGATACCTCATGAACTTTCTCAACGGAACGACAGACGCCAACGATGAATGCCAGGGCATGAACAATGCTTGGCAGGCTGCTGATTGTACCGACAACGACCATTTAGGGCGCAGACACCATGCCAAGAATGGAGTGAGTTGACCGCTGAATCTGAAGCGATGATCTAACATCCAATTAATGGAAGCACAGATACTAGTATCACCCCAACTCACGCCTTTTGTCTTCCCACACTAACCTATTTTCTTGCAGACCGTTGTCGAAGATGATGTGTTGATAGATGATATGTATGAGTCGTGGGAGTGCTGTGCATCAATTTCTGCCTTCTACGGTAAGAGTTGCCAGCTGCCCGAACTTGATTCCATGAAGCTCTGTGGTATCGCCATGGTGCTGGTGGTGTGTGGTTTAATGAAAAGTCTCATTCGAGTGGCGGGCGTCCAATGGATTCCTGATGCTGGCGCCTGTATTGCCGTTGGATCCGTGGTGGGAGGTATTCTGCGCATGGTGAATCCTGAGGTTGTTCGGCAAAAGTTGACCTTTGACAACGATCTCTTTTTGCACATTTTGCTGCCACCGATCATCTTTGAAGCGGCCATTTCGATTGACAAGCGAGCCTTTCGTCGTGATATTTTTCCGATTCTGACCTTTGCCATTTTTGGCACGGCCTTTAGCGCGGTTGCGATTGGGTACATTGTCTACTTTCTCTCCGACATTGGCGGCGGTGCGTCGCTTCCGTTGCTTGATTCTTTGCTCTTTGGAGCCCTGGCTAGCTCTATCGACCCCGTCGCGACCTTGAGTATCCTCTCAAACATGGGTATTAGCCAAGGAGATACGCTTTACACGCTTGTCTTTGGCGAGTCTCTCTTGAACGATGGTGTGTCAATCGTTCTGTTTGATAGCTTGGTTCGCCACATGGGCGATGCGGATGTTGTTGACCAGGCGACTATCCACGATATTATTTGGAACTTTTTCTTTGTCGTGGCTGGTTCCATTGCGGTGGGTGGCTTGTGTGGTTCTCTTTGCACGCTCTACTTTTGGGCACTCAAGGGAAAGCACACGGCAGTGACTGAGGTTGCCGTCTTTTTCTCGTGGGCTTTGGTACCTTTTTATATCGCTGACGGAATAGGATATTCTGGAATCATTTCCATCATGGTCATGGGTTTCATGCTTGACTATTACGTGATTGGCGGATTTGAGAGCGACGAAGGACAGTGGATGGAATACATGACTCGCAGGTGTAATTCTGACCAGTCTCATCCAGTTGAACCTTTCTTTGGGCGTGTAAAGGAATGTTGGTGCAAGGCGTTCTCTGGAAAGGGTCACATTCTAGCGCAATCACGCAACAATGTTGGCTTTGTGGCTGAAGTGATCAGCCAGATTATGGAGACGGCTATCTTCGCCTATCTTGGACTCTTTCTCTTTTCAGGTGACATTTGGGACTTCAAGCTGACGACTACAGGTATCATTGCTTGTGTTTCCAGTCGCTTTGTCCAGGTGGTCCTCTTTAGTATGCTCGTGAATATCGGTGTTTGGATGGATTTGGAAGGCAAGCTAGTCCGCCTGTGGCGATCCTCTGTCCGACGAACAGCAGCGGTCAGCGCCCCTGATGACGATTCTATTGGAAACGAGCCCAAGGTCTATCTCGATGCCAAAACACAGTTTATCCTCTTCTCGGCGGGCATTAGAGGGGCAGTTTCCATGGCTCTTGTCCAGAACATTCCCGTATATGATGCTGTCACGAAACACGGTTCTCACTTCAAGGCGGAACTAAAATCCATGACATCGGCAACAATCGTTGTGATCTTATTCGGCTTTGGGGCCTTGACCTACTTTATTGTGCAGCGTGATATGAATCCAGGTCCGGAACAGGGAGACGGAACGTTGTCGCAGCGCTTGTTAAGCGCACAAAGATTCAGCGTGCTCGCATCAGATGACGAGATTGATGTTGATGTCGAAGACAACGAATCGTCGGATCCCAACTCTTCCACCTTTGAAATCGAGGGAAGACACACTTTATCAAGTCCTCGCAGGTGAACTTAACTTGCCCTGCAGTACGGGGGCTTTAGAGACATGACTCAAAACATTTTTCTGACCTTCGATTTCGGTCGTCGTTGCTTCACTTTGATACAATATGCATAAGAATCCCAAGAACTTAGTTTAACAATCTATAATATTACGGACCTCCTAGCAAATCAAAATCCAATTCGTCAAACCCCTCTAGCCCCTCCAAGGGTCCATCAAACATGAGCATACTATCCAACGGATCGGAATTGTTATCCAGCAAACTCACAGGCTTCGTGTTGGCTCCCCCACCACTCGCCCCGATGGAACCGTTACTCTCTCGCCGCTGCTTGCTCTTACTGCCGGCAGTAGCACTAGCGCCCGTCGTTTGCGCACCAGGAAACTCACGAGGAATGAGTGTTACAAAGCGAGCTGGAATGTGACACTTGGGAATGGCGCCCGTCGGGTCGGTATCGTCACCATCGAACTCCACCACAATGATATCGTCATCATCGCGACAGTACATGGTATTGTCCAAGACAGTTGCCGTGTACAGCGACGTGGTGTGCGGATACATGGCGTACACGCGAGAGCCCTTTTTGTAACGCTGTCCCCATTCAGCCGCTTCGGAAAAGGACCGCGGCAAAGGCAACACCAAACTACGGTTCACTTGAGTTTCGGCAAGTTCCGTCTTGTCTTCCACATCCTTGATGCAGGCTTTTTCACGAAAGAGTTGATCCCTTCGCGCTTCCGACAGTTGCAAAAATTCGACCGGGTTCATGTAGGGCGCTCCGAGATACTCCTTTGTGACGCGCGCCAAGATCCACAAGTCGCGGCTCGAGACACGGGCCGCCACAAAGTCTCCTCGCTGCAGCGCTCGATACCGAATCACTTCAAACATTCGGTACGTGTGTTCTTTTTTGGTAAAGATGCGCTTGCCAGCATTGTCAAATTCTGACAAGTTAATGGCCGCTTCGTTGGAGGGAAGGAGTTTTTTCTTGCGATGCTTGCGCAGCGTTGAGCCATTGGCAGCGCCCGTCGAAGACGTGGTAGTAGTTGCCGCCGTCTCTCGCGAACCATTGGACGCGATTCGCTGCAACGACGCTGGCGGCACAACGGCTGACGCGGTCTTTTTGGACGCGGCGGCTATAGGCATGTTCATTGCTGTTGCCGAGGCACTGCTGGTAGAAAACCCTGGTGACATCACTTGCGACATGGATCGGGCTGACAAAATGGTCCCGGGCAGCTCGGGTCCCAACGGTGCCGGCACGGCAAACCCCTCGTCCATGTCGCGCAAAATACCGCACGCTACCGCGTGCACCACGGCACAAAACTCCAAGCCAGCCTCCAATTCCGTCTTTATTTTTTTGGCCGTGCGCGCATTCATGACGGTATGTTTCAAGACTTCTTCTGTCCCTTGTTCCAACGATTCCCCCCGTCGTTTGCTCGCACTGGACGCTGCCACGGCGGCGGGAGTCACGGTCGCAATACTGGCCGACGTGGCACTACTGGCGTCGTCGCCCCCTGGAACAGCACTTCGCGCTCCCGCTTTGGTGGGGTGCGCCACTTGGCGGGCGCGTTGCTTTTTGATGCGCTGGACCGTGGCCGTGCTGCGCAAAAAGCCATTGACGGCTTGGCCCCCCAGCATTTGGCGCGTAATCCACAGCGTGCGATCGACCCAGTCGCAGTGCTGCAAGAGCTGCACGGTATCTTTATTGGATCGTTCCATCCCAGTCGCTGCAGCTGCAGCTGTAATAGTAGTGGATGCGGACGATAGCCGACTGACCGTGGACTGGGCCTTTGGCGTGGTTGGTAGTGCGGGTCGGGGAGAAAAAGTAGTCACCATGGTACTGGATGCTGATAATGCTGCTGATGATGCTGTCGTATTGGCTTGGATCGGCGCCATTGGTGGCATTGAAGTTCTATTAGAGGAAGAAGGACCGGTACTCATGTTTAGAGCTGCAGCCTTGTTGGTGGCGACATGAGTAGCACTGTTGGACGCTAGTGACGGCATGGCGGATGCGCCCATGTGACTGTTCTGTACCTGTGCCACCGAATTGTTATGGTTGTAGTTGCTGCTACTACTATGGTGGACATTGTTGTTACTGTTGCTTTCTCCGCTGGCGTATGACAAATTCGATTGCTGCTGTTGTTGTTGTTGCTGTGCGAGTACCGATGATGGTCTCTTCAAGGGTGAATGTGCCAAGGAATGCGACTGAGAATGTGAATGCGACTGCGCCAAGAAATGCGACTGTGAATGCGACTGCGACTGTGAATGTGCCAAGGAATGTGACTGTGCCGAGGAATTTGAATTCGAATTCGAATGCGACTGCGACTGTGAATGCGCCCCTTGTATGGACTGCAACTGCGAAGAGGACTTGGTGCGTTGATGCGTTGCAGTAGTGGACAATGGTGACGACGACGACGACGACGCCGACGCCGACAATGGCGCTGGTGCTGGGGTTTGTTGGTAGGGACTGGGTCTATTTTGCCGTACGGCCTGTTGGTGAGCCTGTTGCACTTGCTGTTGTTGTTGTTGCTGTTGCTGTTGCACTTGTTGTTGTTGAAATTGCGTTTGTTGCCGTTGGATTTGCTTTAGCTGCATTTGTCGTTGCTGCTGCATTTGTTGCATCTGCATCAATCGCTGCTGTTGCTGCTGGGGTGTCTTGGGGGCGGCCGCCATTGGTGTCCCGGCGCCGTAGGATGCTTGCGATGCTGCGTTGGGCGATGGAGGAGGTTGAGGAGCACCGTTCGTGTAGCGCTGTTGTTGTTGTGAATGCTGTTGCTGTGAATGCTGCTGATGTTGTGAATGCCCCATCATGGGCAGTCCTTGATGTTGTCCAGGCTGCTGTTGTCCTTGCTGTGGTTGCGCGACATTCCGGTTGGCGTATCCATTGTTGTTGTTGTTGTTGCTGTTGTTGCTGCTGCTTGCGTCGCCGTTGTTGTTGTTGTTGCCATTGCTGTTGTGACTGTTGTTGCTGCTGTGGCCCGTGGAACGTCCCGAGTGATCCATTTTGTTCGTTCTCTGATATACACTGTACTACCTTACTAGAGACTGATGGATAGGACTGTATGTTACTACTACTGCTACTACTATGTCTATCGGTATGATACCTTGTTGCTTGTTGTCCAAAAGACTGATGTACCGTTACGAGTAGACTATCGTGTAATAATATCGTACACGAAACAAGCCAAGAGGTATCCACAACGGAAGACGATGGCCATGATACGGACATTGGAGGGCACACCTTTACGCACCGCCAAATAGACACTACAGACAAGCGAGCAAAACACGTTTTATGGCGCGAACTATAGGTCGAAGTAGAGCGCAAAACGCGTGCTAGACGCTAGACGCTAGACGCTAGACTATTGCCACAACACGAACGTTATCGGTTATCGGTGATCGGTGATCATCGTTACCATGGCGACCCCTGCTGTCGAGTGCTATACGGCCGTCAATCTCGAAAAGGAGTGGAGATCCTCTTACTTGAAGGCCATGGGCTTGCACTACGCCGATTGGATCACGATGGAATCCACGGCAGCACCATTAGCAACAACAATCACGCTCACGCTCACCAATCTACTGCCCGACAAGAAGGAAAACGGCGACACGCAATACCCTACTTCTGCAACGACGAACAATGACGACAGCAGCAACAACAACAAGAATAATCGTAATACTGCTAATACAGCTTGGACAGACACGGCCGCCGCCATTCAAGCCGCCATTCGTGACATGGTCGTTTGGATCCACTCCAAAAAATGGCATTTTGGCAGCGTGTACATGACAGCGGAGGAAGCCTCCTTGATTCAATCCACCGTCACGTCCTTTGTGGCACAAACGGCAACCGAAATTGACGGCCTTCGCCATGCCTTGACGGTTCACCAAAACCAAAATAACAACAACAGCCACAACAACAACACTTGGTCGCACCATTGCCACAGCATTGTCCAAATACTCTTGACCGACTTGCAACAGACTGTCGCGCAACCCTTTCGCGTCTGGCAAAAGCAACGCCAGCGCGCAGCCGTGCAACTCTGGCAGAGTCCGTACCGCTGTGCCCTCGTCGATCGCCGCGCTGTGCGATCCAAGGCAAAGAAACGAAAGCAGCATACCAACAATGCCGACCAGGAACTGGATGACGCGCTCGGACTGCGCGATGATGATGACGACGACGATGATAACGATTTGGCGGTGGCGACCGACCAACGATTCATGCCCCGCCAGCCGAATCACCGTCTGCAGCACGACTTTTTAGAATCGTATGCGGACAACGACGACAACGACTGCACTATGGTGGATCCAAGGCCCACTTCGACTCTGTTTGGTCAAAAGCGGCCAGCTGCAACTCTTGGGGATCCTGCTGTCACGGACGCCACCGCCAAGCGTACCAAAACGTCATGGTCTCCCCTTTCCAACGTTGGCAACAAATTAACGCCTTCTAAACAGCAGCAGCAAGCCTCCAAACTACCCCACGACAATGCCGCAAACTATAATGATGATGATGAACAGCAGCAGCAACAACAAATGTTGCAACAAGAAGCCTTGGTCTTGACGGCGGCTGTCGAAAACGATCTCGACGCGGTGCAACAAATGGAACGCATGATGGTGGACATTACCGCGTTGCTGAGTCAGTTTACCGACTTGGTCTCGGACCAGCAAGAGGACGTTTGGGAAATTCACGACGCTGTCGCCCAAACCAAGGACAATATGCGAAAAGGCCAGGAGAGTTTGGTGGATGCCACGGAACGAACGCGGTCGTCCAAGCACTGGACTGCCACGGTTGTGTCCTTGGCGTCCGTATTGTTGCTATTCTTTCATTGGATACGACCCTAAAAACAGAGCGACAGAATCAATCGTTCTTGGCCAACCGGCTGGCACACATACCCGTATTACAAACATGGACTACCAAACAGTCAGTATTAGTTATTAGAGACTTGATATCATTCTCTATCAAAAGAGAATAGGTACCATGGCATATGAGCAATACGGTAGTGAGAGAGAGTGGTCTAGTCTAGCAATATGCTTTTCTAAATTTTACGTTGGCAGATTGACGGCAGGTTCCCTCTTGACATTATTGGGTCCGTCCCCAAAGAACAATTTCAAGGCCACTTGCGCCAATCCAAACGATAAACCCAACAAATTAGGAAAGTACACGTTCACGTCCTTCATTTGAAAGAGACCCGCGACACTCCACAGAAAGCAATTGACCACACTAGTGACCGCCAAAGGCAGAGGAATGGCCTTGGCCGACCGTTGTTGCAAGACGGTCCCCAAAGCTGACAAGGGACTGGCAAACATGACGAGACAAAAGACGACTCCGGCCCGTCCAATCCACGTGCAAGGTGATGACAAGATGGACAAGGGCGCAATCGCTGCCGCTGTCGTGGCCAAGAGGACTGCCGCAACGGCTTGCTTGTGCTGGAGTTTGGCTCCGGGTAGCGTCTTGGATTTTTCCGGACTGTGGCGCATGAACTCGACGAAATAATAAGCTCCCAGTATCAGGCCAATGCCGTTGGACGACCAGATCTTGGGTTCTCCCTTAAGAATGCCGTAAGTGACCCAGATGAAGGCGGATGCCACCATACTCGAGTACGGCAGCAACGGTAGGCTACCAACGCTCTTGTCGGCCGACATTTTACGAATAGTGGCTATCAAGACAAAGAGATGGTGCGTGAGACGGTGTGTGAGACGGTGTGTGAGATGGTGTGTGAGACGGTGTGTGAGATGGTGTGAGAGTCTCGAGAAAGCAGGTGGGGGTGGTGGCGTGAACTGTTGTTGCTGGCTTGTTGCTTTACTTACGAATAGGCGCACAAAACACCATAATGGAAGCAATGGGAGCCAACTGACTACAAAGCTCCACCCACATGGGGTTAGTGGTGGAAGAAGCCATGGCCAAGGCAGCTGGGACGGTGGCAGCAAGTTGCTGGGAAATGAGGACCATGGTCGAGCTTGGAATTTTTTTGCTATCGACCGTTCTGTGTTCTGTATCGTTCCGTTTTTGTTGTTGTTTCGGTTTTCGGTGGTCGAATTGATGGCATTCAGCTTTGCGAATTTAGCTAACAAATAAATACGACCACTCAGAACTCCTCTTGGAAACTCTTGGAAGAACAAAAACGACTCAAGAGAAAGAATTCCTGCCGGTTGGATTCCTGCAGAGTCCCTCACACACTTTGATTGGCGGAAAACGTCCACCTAAACTGCCCTCGAGAGGAGGCTGCAGGCTGCGACCATGGTTTAAATAAATAAAAAAGGTAACAACGGAGACCGCTCACGTTCACCCACCAAGCAGTACGTACAGTAGTCCGATCGATCACCATGGTGGATCCCGCGCTGGATCGTACTACAGAATGGCTGGAAAAGGAGATCCGATCGGCCGAAAAAGCATTGGACCAAAAAGAGCGAAAGCTATCGAGCATGAACGACAGCGGCGCAACGAACAACAACAACAACAACGAGGCAGGAGGAGTCCACTGCGAGGAGGAGACGGTGGCGGATCGACTGGGTCGTTTGGATCGAGAAGCCGACGACTTGTTGCTGGCCCAAGATGTGGCGGCGTGGGTAGTTTCCAAAACGAAGCGACAAGATACGACGACGACCAGTCCTACCGCCGCCA
>Ga0307981_1002117_pt1 | contig 16561 bp, 11 predicted proteins | sample OrgLakmetagen987_FD_201849 | JGI IMG/M metagenome (GOLD analysis project Ga0307981, IMG submission 201849) | Saline water microbial communities from Organic Lake, Antarctica - #987 | ecosystem: Environmental > Aquatic > Non-marine Saline and Alkaline > Saline | place: Antarctica: Organic Lake... | reverse complement strand
CATCTGCCAACACATCTTGCAGCAGCTTTCAGTGGTCTTTTACACTACTTACCCATAAACTAAGTAGTTCATCTTTAGGATTGACATCGTTTCATCAATAAGTAGGTCTAGCCAGGAAAAGAAAAGTAGATGCAAGTGAAAACTATATTTTCTATAGAAGAATGAAAGGCGAAGGCAGACAACTCTTCTCTCAGCGCTCAACAAGCAAAGCAACCCACTACTTGTGCTGCATGTCGCGAAAATCCACCAGCAGTAATGATTTGAAGTGCTTTGGTGCGGTTGTACATCCAACCTTGATAGCGCTTTTCTATTTACGTTTGGCTCATGACACTCTACGGTACTACTAGTCTTTAGGATTGACATCGTTTCATCAATACATCAGTCCTGAAACCCGCACCAAGCGAAAATGGGGAAGCCAAAAGCCAGCGACCAGCGACCATCCCGCTGACACTGTAATGTAACTGGACTTTAAGGGACCCCCTACCGTATTAGAGAGGCCAAAGCAATCGCCAAGGCCGGAAGTCTCTTCAAACTCGGTTCATCCGACGTTTTACCACTCAGTAGCATCATCATGTCTTCGGAAAAAGTCTTGGAAGTTTTCCGTCGAGGAGACCAACAAACTTCGTGCCGATCTTGGCTTGGCACCGTTGTGTCTCGAGTCCAACATAATTAGCCAGCAAGACGCAGTGATAGTGGTACCTTCTCAACCCAATGCAGGGACAGCTTCGTCATCGTCGGAACTGCCAACAATACCAACGCTCTTCGCGCAAAGCTGGGACTCTCAGCGCTTCGCCAAGGGGACTCTGCAAGCAAAAGGGCCATTGTCCACGCACCTGCCGAGAACGAGTCAGAACGGAAGCAAGCTGCCGAACGCATTGAACGCGCCAAGCTCTAACGACAGGTTGAGCAAGGTATCTCTCGATTCCAGAATCAGGAGTCATTGGGAGCGCAAGAAGCGAGTGCCAAGTCGTGGGCGACACAGATGCGAAGCCAAACGACTGCGCCCAAGCCGGAGGATACTACTGTCGAGGCATCGAGGAGTAAAAAACCTTTGACGAAGAACCGTAGATACGACGAGACGGATCTGCACGCTATCAATGTGGCGCACGCTATGTCGGAACTACAAGACGGATCAACCACTGTCTTGACGTTGGCGGATGGCTCTCTTCTCAAGACTGCCGATGATATTTCCAAAAAGGTTGTTGGCTTGAATGACGAGGATAATTTCGCGCTGGAAAACGTCAACTTGGCCGAACAACAACACCAGAAAGAGGGAATACGACAAAGCGAAAGATGGAACTCGGCATTGGCCGAGCTGGTGGTTATGCTGGATTCGACGATGACGAATTTGAAGATTTGGGCGGCAGTCAAGCACCGTCTCGGTTTGCGCGAGGTGGTGGTGGTACTGGACCCAATGGCAAGCGACGAGGCTTTCAGATCGGTGCGCACCTTCAAGACGACGAAGACGGCGACGAACCCGACTTGTTTGCCGCTTAAGAAGGAAAGGCAATCTCTTTGGAGCCCGCCAAGGCAGATGTGGCTGCATCGGGCTTTATGACGTCCGCAGAGGACGAAGAGCTTCGCCAAAGCAAGAAGAAAAAGAAGGATTCAAAGTTCAAAAAGAAGAAGAAAAAGGATAAAAAAGACAAGAAGAAACAACGCACGGCAGAAAGCGACGACCAGGACGAAGATGAGCAAGTCGGTACCCAGCCAACGCGGGGACTGCTCGAGGAGCTAGAGGAAACCGTTATCGATAGTGCGACCGTACAAAAGCGTAAACGTTCCATTGATGAAGCTACTGCCGGTGGAAGGCAGGATGACACCAAGTCAATTGAGGTGGACGATAGCAAGGTGGACGAAGCAGCGAAACGAGCCAAGTTTGACTCAATCATTGCCAAGGGGAACGAACGAGCCCGCGATGCCTTTCATAGCAAGAAAGAACCCATTTTCGACCTTGACGAAGAGCCAGACGATGCCTTTCTCAACGCGGCCTTGGCAAAGGCTCGTCGTTTGAATCGACTTCGCGAAATGTCTGGCACGAAAAAGACGAGCGGAGCAGACGCTATTGCAGCGGCTGTCATGTCGTCTCGGGTTTAGGAAGGAGAATCAAAACCCAGTGGAACTCTCGCCTTTGCTGTGGACGAAACTCGCGAGTTCACGCGTGCCCTTTTAGCACGAACTGAGTAGACAGAGCGTGAACAAGCTCGTAAAGCTATCAAGAAAGAAGACACGAATGCAGAGGATAACGTTAGGGAGATCGACGAAAAACCCGTTGCAACGACTATCACGACGAAAGAAGAAGACGCGGAAGAGATGGATATCGCCGAGTTAGCCAAGGAGGTCAAAAATGTTTCCGAGGACGGAGCTTTGGATGGAACTACTGCAAGTATGATTCCAGTCGGTCGTGGGCTTGAAGGCGTGCTCAGCATGCCCAAGTAGACTGGCGAGATCACGCGCAAGAATGCCGGAAAGGAAGAAATGCGAGGCCTTGCCAAAGACTAGCGAACCTACGAAGACTATGAAGCGCTTGACTTGTCCAAGGTCGTCAAATTGACAAGAGAACGGCAACGGATAAAGACAAGGAGTTTGCGAGCCGTGAAGTCAAGCTGGAATACCGCGACAAGCATGGGCGTCTGTTGACTCGAAAGGAAGTGTATCGCTACCTCAGTTACCAATTCTACGGTCACGCGACACGTTTCTCTGGCGGGTAGTCGTCGGGGTCCTTGTCCTCGCCGGCTAGAGTCGCTGCCAAGTCGTGGCTTTTTTGGCGACCACGAAACACACTATCGTGCATGGTGCATCGCTATTGGCAGTCTGTTTGGTTTGGTGTGAATCTGTAGACAGCAGTTAACGAGAAAGCTCCGGTACCTCGTGCTCTGTTTCACGAGAGGGGGCTCCTATCTCCTATCTCTCGGGTATGTTGTTAGACAGAATTCCCTTCTCCTGTTTGGAAGCGTTTTGTTTTTCTATTCGATTAATTTCAACTTAAGTATTTCATATTGAAATGTGCAGCGGGCGGTCAAGCATAAAAATAGTACTATCCGTACGGAAGTTTAGTTAAGAGATCTACCAGCTATATTGCCATGTTATCGGTCTTGCCTCACACAATGTAGTTAGTACTTTCTTCAATCAATCGGAGACGATCTAGCACATCAGACGTTCCTGGAATAGCTTCCAGCTTGGCTTTCAATCCGTCAATCTTCGGCATCAAGCGACCCGATGCCATGGCGTGCGATAGCTCTTGACGAACCGCGTTCGGCTGGCCTCCAGCAAACGAGCTGGATTGGGCAGAGGATACCCAGTAGCTCAAAAGATCCACCATGGCAACAAAGTGATCCAATCGACTCGAAGAGTCCGCGCTGCCCGTGATAATGTGGTCGTCCTTTTGCGAAATACGCTCGTACTCGTCAAGAACAACAAGAAAGGGAACGCCGACATTGACAACAGTCATCAACGACCATCCTGGAGAGGCCGATCCACCGCTCATCTCTTTCAGACCTGACAAGAGAAAAAAGAAAATGCAGTTAGATAAAGAGGGAATCGTTCAGTAGTCACACATCGGACAAAACGTGCATAACACTATACGCACTCTCGAGGTAGAAGAGCAGATAGTCAACTGGAAACACATAGTCGGCCCCGGTTCCGTACAGCTCCTTCCCGAGACTGACGATTCTTCCCTCCAGTCTCTTCATCCATTCGTCGTTCTCGAAAAGTGGTAGAGAGTCGGCAGACGTCGTTGCCGACAGAAACTTGACTTCGTCGCCGAGGCCCACGTCGGCCACAAAGTTCTGTAGAAAGTTGTACACTGGTTCCTTCCGAGTCGCACAAGGGAGCAATTCTTCGCAAATGATATTCTTCCACAAGTTCTGGATCGTTCGCTCGTCGTCGTGACGACACGAATGCAGGATGAGCAAACAGTGGTCGAAAAGGCTCAGCGAAGCGGCGTACTCGTTATAGAGATCCGATACTTGGACCAAAGACGTCGAAAGCTTCTCATATTGTTCTTCAGTCTCTTCGGCAGGAAGATCCGGCTTCATAGCGTCAACAGCTCGGAGGATACGATTCTGAAGGCGCGCCACATGGAGAGTCTCTTTGACCTCCTTCACTTTCTGGGCCAGGTCTTCAACAGATCCAGTCATCATGGCCATTCTCTGCCCTTCATCTAGTGCAGCGGTGAATGCGTTTAAAGCTCGTGACAAGCAATCGACGCGCTCGCCAAGTCCAAGTTTGAGAGACGCGTCGGCAGCCCGGTCCCACGAGACCTGTCCAGCTTGAATGAACTTTCCCAGAACACTGTAATATCGCCACAATAAGTCAGGGTCGTTTCGATCAACCAGCCACTTTTCAAGCTCGGAGCTATCGATTCGAAGCAGCGTATCCGTGTGCTCATTCTCTAGCAGATGAAGAAAGAATGCTGCTAGGAAGGATCTGTCGGTCGCATATGCACACGCCGAGACCATCCTGTCTGCTAATTCAGATCTCGAACTCAGCAAGATCGTCAAGTGGTGAAAGACAAGCGCATAACAAGTTTCTACAGCGTCTTTTGAAGTGACCGCTGTCCCATACGCAACGAGATGTGAGGGAGACGAAGGGGAAGAGGATGTAGCATTCGGCGAGCTGTTGGCATTCTGATCCGAATCACGCCTCCTGTGATATAGGTCCTGCTCCCAGCCGAACGTGTAACCAGAGGCATTGCTTCGCAGACCAAGACGCTCTGATGGGTTCCTTGAACCAGAACCCATAAAGTTGGACGCAGTTGTCAAGCAAATTTCGACAGCGTTGGAGACATCCCCAAGCTGGACGAGAGCATCAACAGCTTTCGCGAGAGGGCTATCGTGGTGCATCGCACGCAGAGCGATTTGGTCGTAAGTTTCTTGGCCTTTGGAGTGAAGAATCTGACCTGATATGAGCGTAGCACTGTGCCAATGTTGGGCAGCACTTCGCAAATGAGTGGCGGCCTGGTTCGCCAAGGCAGCGTGTCGAGACGAAGCCATTGGATACACCAGTGCGTCACAAGCCGCACGAAGGCCCAGGAACGCAAATCTGGAGCCAGGAGAGAAGAACAAGTAGCACTGCTCGGCAAATAGACCGGCAAGCTGATCCGCCCCGGCGGACGGTGTGGCCAGCGCAGAACTCCTGGAAGCCGAGGACGTTAATAGAGAATTCAGCAACGTCTCGAGCCTTTCTTGTCCTTCAGAGGAACGTACCAGCTGCGAAAACGTGAGTCCATGCAACAGTCCCCAGTCGACTTCTTTCAGTTCCGACATTTCTTGGGCGCGTCGAAGAAGCGACATGAGATTCAGCAGCTGGATCACTCGTGCCAACAACCTGTAAAGCGAGTGGATATTCTTCTCTTCAATCAGGTGGGCGATATTCTCCACTTCAGACGCAGTCAAGTGGGTCGCTTGACCAACACCTCCGTTCCTCAAGTGGCTGTTATACTGTAGAGCACCTGTAAGGAACTGACCGCCTTGGTCGTCGATGTCCATCAGACCGCTGTCTTCCCTTTGCAAAACCCCCGGGACAACCTTCACCGCCCGATCGAAGACATCGCGCATCATTACGAATAGCAATTGTAGAGGAGCGCGAATTTCTTCAAGGCTGGCCTCGTCCAAGAGAATCTCTACCTTGGCAGGAGATAATCTTGTCCCTGTCGACCAATGCAGCTTGATAGTGCGTCCTTCAGTAACGACGACGGCGGGTTTGTTCCACACGGGGCGAATCAGGCGTGAAAACAAGGAATTCAGACCTTCGCTAAGAGCCGAAGGCTTGAAATCGTATCCAGGTGGTACAAGCTTATCGGACGAAACGGTGGCTCCGTGGATCGGGGTATTGCCATTGCCACTGGATTCCATATGAGCAACCAACCTCGGTATGTACGCCCTGGCAAGCGCAGCCGACAAGGCACGACTGCGCACTTGCTCACTGTAGCCAGAGTTCCCAGCGGCTGGACCGCAGCCAATAGCAAGGGCAAGGCACATAGCACACCCTTCTTTGTAGCCGTAGCTCGTAAAGAAACGAGTGGTTGCCGGGTCACGCGCAACATTCTCACCAGCTGACATGAGTACTTCGGCGAGGCTCGACAGGATTGTATTGAATCCAAAGTAATGTAGCCCACCAGCGTTCAGCGCTACCATTTCCTGGCCTTCTGTCATGTGCTGGGTCGAGAACTGATTTAACGGGACTACAGCTGGGCGCAGCAGCCACGGTCTCAGACGAGCAGAATGTGGAGTACGTGGCGAAGCTTTCGGGGGTGAAGCGGAAGAACTCCGAGCTGCGCTACCGTACCTCGACGACGTCTCCGCTGCAGTGGCGCTGAAACCTTTCAAGCCATCACGTCTAGATAGTCGGTAGCTAGGCTGAAGAACTCTTGTGTCTAGCTCTGTTCCAACCATGGGGTTTTGAAATGAAATTCCATGACGAATCGGTCTCGACAGAAGAATGTTGGTCAAGACATTCCCAAGGACAGTTAGAGCAGTGGAAGACAACGTTGCGTTATTAGCGACGACAGCATCTCGCGACCCACCGTTGGTAGACCGTCTGTTTCCGTTCACTTCACTGGGCTCAGTGGACTGATTCTTCGAAGGAAGTAAGTAAGCTGGAGGCAATCCGACGCTCAATTCACTTTCAGAAGGAGTTTGGGAGCTGTTCGATAGCTTCATAGTAGCACTCTCAACCTTGGAGATCAATGCAAAGTCCCAAACGATACCTCCAGGAAGGATAGGAGTAGAATCGTCCGACGGAGCACCGTACGCGGCCGTCATCGGCATAGATGTTGTCTCTGTGATTCCTCCTGGGACACTTGAAAGCTCGCGTGTACTATCTTTTGCGCCTGCGGGAATATCCTTCTTTCTGGCAACAGAATCCGGACAAGCGGCCACAATTGTATCGCCAAACGAAGCTCCCTGCGTCACCAACTCGCCCGAACTGCCCTTGCGCTCGACTGCAGTCACGAGGATTCCATGACTGTAAAAGCTAGCGTCAGCTCGGACCATCTTATCAGCAGAGCTAGCAACCCTAGGCGCCAGCCCACCGACGACCCCAGCATCGACAGACGACAGATCCTGAAAGCGATCCATATCCGACGGCGGCGGAGAACGAATGTGACAGAGCGTAAGCTTCTTGGACGGAGCCAAAAGATTTTGAGACCCTCTGGGATCCTTGTTGGGTCCATAGTTCAATACCTGCTCTGTCAACGACGAAATGTAATAGCGCAGTCCACCGGCCGTCACTGCTACAAGCGTCACTCGCGAGCTTTCCCTTTGCGGCACAATGTGAATCGTCGCGGGTCGGAGAATGTCCGCTTCGGACACCTTTTGGGACGATCTTCGAGACCTCAAGTCTGCCAGTTTGAGAATCGCCCGGGCGCCTTCCATACCACCGACGCCTGCCTGAGCGGAAGCACTGCCTCCCGGAAAACGAATAGCGCCCATGTTGGAAGAGTGACTGTACGGAGCCACCATTTGTCCACGCGAAACCGCTTCCAGATACAAGCGAGCCGTCTTTGGAGCATTCATGACAGCAGTAAGCTTGACGTCCTCCTTGTCGGTCAAATCAAAAGAACAGATCCATCCCTTGGAACAGAGTGTGTAAAGGCATTTTCGCTCTTCGTCCGCCACCATTCGAGTAATCATTCCCCCACCGGTCGATGTCTTGCCACCAAACAAAAAGGACGTGGCCGAAATGACAAAGTCAGGCACCAAGGCATTCACCAGAGAGGACACATTTGACGAACGATTGACTTTGCGACACTTGCGGGGCGGAGAACCGTCCGTGGCACCTCCTGCCGTGAGAGAGACCCACGCGCGCTTGCCGAGAGTCAATAGTTCTTCCGTGACATGGTTGTCGCGGTTGGCCGTAATGACTGACGGTACATTCTTGCCCTCGTCGTAGAACTGGTCCAAGCGCTTGTCGACCGAGACTGCCTTGCTGCTAGCGTTAGCTGCTGCGCCACCGCCAGCGAGATCGTACGCCATTTCGTAGAGACATCCGTCTTCGCCACCCAAAAAGATGCGGCCTTGTTGCGTTCCCGTGACACTAAGCATGCGCACATTATCGGTAGGCAAGGTGAAACTAGTCGGAACCAGTTGGAGGACGCCATCCTCTTGTGCCAATCCTTCCTTTTCCTTGGTATCGTGATTCAAGGCGCAGAGAATGACTTCATCGGGAGTCGTTACTACCAAGCACCACTTGACGGATGGTTTAAAGACGCCTATGAGTATATTGAGGATAAAGTGATTGGAGACATGGGTGAGCCACATCTATGGTTCCAAGGCACGTTCAACAATAAAAAGTCGCTCAAAATCGGTACATACCTTTCTTGGGCCGCATGAGGCCACACGCAATGACACACTGGCCACTGGGAACTTGAAAGCAACAAAAGGATGATCCCTGATCCGCCGTGGCCGTGGAATGAAAGGACCACAAGAACACCTTGGAGTCGACACTCATCCAGGCCAGTCTCGCTTCAGACAAGAGTCCCATGAGAGAGTGACTCTTGGTAGTCTTTAGTTCTTGCGCAAGATAGGGAGGGAGCGGGATTGATCGAAGGTGGCTCATGGTGACGGTTGGTGTAGGCGGTGGAGCGCTAGTGCCATTTTTGTTCTTACTTGTAGCAGCCTCTGTGCTAGCGGTAATAGTAGTACTACTAGTAGTACTACTAGCTGTAGCAGCCGTAGCTGGAAAGTAAAGATGCGATCCCGACCCAGAGTTGGATATACGACGATAGAGATCGGCATCCGGAGCGTCTTCATCTTCTCTTAGAGCCTTCAAGACCGCGTGGCCCGCAGCTTGCAAGGGCGCAAAGTCGTCCTTCCAGTATTCGTCCAAGGCGCTGGCGAAGCGACCCGGTGTCGACGCCATTGGATATTGTCGCTGTCGCTGTCGCTGTAGTTGCTTCTTAGCTTTTGCTTGTATACTAAACGAGAGCCTTGTTCGAACAGCTACACGAGAAACTTATATACGGTACGCTGTACTACAGGAAGAAAGTGGTAACTGCAAGCAAGTGACAACAGCAAGATACTAGATGATAGCGACGAGCAAAGGGTGTGCCGATACCAGATACAGTGGCATGTGCAAAGCCGAAAGCCGAATGGAGTCGAGTGCTTCCCGGCCGATCGATCATCACTCGGTGGCATGGCAGTCGTCCGCGGAGGATCGGATTGCTGCTGAATTCGATTCAAGGCGCCAAATAAAGCACGCAGGCAAGGTTTCGAATGAATCGACCATAACCCAAACCTACCACCAACACCAACACCAGAAGAATGAAGAATGGACAATGGTGCTTACCAGTGTTCTGATACAAGCACGATGAGTCTAACGCCGCAACGTCGAGAAAAGGGAAACACGCGAGAACTAGAACCTCTCAAAGGTCCCGCAAAGCCACGTTTTGAGGAAGGGAGCGATCATTATGCCAAACAAGATACAAGAAGCCAAGTAGTAGTAGTAGTCACAAGATCGTCTACCAGTACCTGGAACGAGTTCCTCTTTCCCTCGGACCGACCTCGTCAGGTACAAATACTTCGTTGGGAGAACATTGCTATACCTTTCTGCTACTTGGTAGTCGGTACGATGCAAGGCCTCGTGCGACCCCTTCTCAATGTGTATCCGATTGAACTAGGTGCAACCGAGGCCCAGCAAACGACACTCTCGGCAGTCGTTACACTTCCAGCAACCCTCAAGATTGTCTTTGGATTCATAAGCGACAACTCTTGTATCTATGGATATCGTAGAAAACCCTATATGCTATTTGGATGGCTGCTAGTTTCCAGTCTCATGGCGATTCTCTGTCTTTCCTACGATCTCACCATGACGTACGACGAGTACGGCCGTCCTCTTCCTCCAGTCAACGCACCATCCTTGCAATTCCTCAGCGTGACATTTTTTCTCTTTGGCATTGGCATGTGGATGGCCGACGTCATGGCTGACTCATTGGTAGCACAGAAAGTGTGCTTGGAGCCCGACGCGACGCGCGGTAGTCTCCAAAGCACCTGCTACGCGTTGCGCTTCTTTGGCTTGATGGTGGCGGCTCCCTTATCGACCTATCTGTACAGCGAGCACGCAGCCACCAGTGTCATTTATCTAATGCTTGGTGTCCCCTTGACCATGCCGGTACTCATTCATGTTCTTCAAGAAGAACGCACCACAATTCCACCCGTCGTTGAACAATTGAAAGAAATCTGGAAGACGGCCAGCTCCAGATGTGTATGGCAACCCATGGCGTTCATCTATGTATTTAATTTGTTGCAGCTACCGAATGCCGCCTGGAAGCAATTTCTCCAAACAGTGCTACACTTTACTGCCGAGGAGCTGAATGCGCTACTGGTGGCGTCCTACATTTTGTTGTATGTTGGCACCATGGTCTACAAGTATTGCTTTTTGAATACGAGTTGGCGGCACATTTACCAGTTTTGCATTCTAACGAACGCGTTCTTGTCGGGTCTGCAACTTTTGCTGATACGAGGCAACACATTTGACCTGAGTCCCTTTTTGTTTGCTCTCGGGGACGACGCCTTTGCCGAGTTTCTAGCGGGGATCCAGTTTTTACCAATTACCATCATGATGGTAAGCCTGGTCCCAGCCGGCTCTGAAGGAGCGTCGTACGCAATGTTTACGACATATTGGAATTCGGCCATGCTGTTATCGCCTGCCGTCGCTACAAGCTTGTTGCGCATCTGGGACGTGAGCAAGGAAACCTTGGAGGCGGATGAACTGGACGGACTCTTTAAGCTATCCTTGCTGACGACATTCATTCAAACGCTGCCAGTCTTGCTCATCTTTTGGTTGCCGCGCGACCGGGACGAGTTGTACGCGTTGGGGCAAAAGCCGTATTCAGGGAGTGCGGTGGGTGGAGGCCTTTTCTTGGGCGTTCTCTTTTCGTCCATGGCGTACGCATTCATCGTGTCCGGACTCAACATTTTTGATCCGGGATGGGATGCGGAATCCAGATAGACTAGTGTTTAATGTAATGTAGCTGCTATCATACTCCGTGCAAACTCCGTGTAATGTAACCATTGTAAATTTTAATGGATAGCATTCCGTGCCTGCAGATTCGTGTTCATCACGATGCGTTGTAAAGGATATAGCTTGCTTGTTTGCTTACTCGGCATCGGGACGATTCGCCTCGGGCAGTGAATGTATCATGGCCTTGCGCACTGCAGCCGCCAGCTCTGCTTCCGTCTTGTCATTAGATTCGACAGGTTCGTTAATGATCATTTTGCAAACATTGCGAGCAGGTCGGTAAGGAAACATCCAGTGACTTGGCATGACATCGGCCGACCCGACAATAGTAATGGGAATGACTGGGGCTCCCGCCTTGTGTGCCATTTTGAAAGCGCCATTCTTGAACTCTTGCAGTTTCCCTGTACGAGAACGCGTTCCTTCAGGAAAAGTGCAGAGAAAGACTCCGTCCTTTAGAATCTGAATGCCGTCCTTGAGTGTCTTTATCTGCGAACGACGATTGGTTCGATCCACCATGATGTTTCCTCCGACTTGAATAGCCTTTCCCAGAATGGGCACCTTTCGTAGTTCACTCTTGGAAATAAACTTGTAATTTCGAAAGCCAGACATGAGACCTAAGAACGGAATATCCATCCAAGAAGCGTGGTTGGCCACCATCATGGCTGGTCGCTTTCTGCAAGAAACAAAGGTAGACGAATGTATGAGTATAGCGTACGGGAAACTCGACGACAACGTCGCTACAACATGGACACGCAATGAAGAGTCAGCCAGACTTACTCTTTGAAAAATCTGCGAATGACATCTCCATTCTCATAGGTAGGCCAACTCCGAGTCAAGATCGCGAGAGTCGTGCCCCAAACTTGAGAGCAAAAGACTGGCAGATAACGCTTGCGATCGAATCGGCCTCCGGTGATAAAGTATAAAAATTGACAAGCTGTCAGCGCAAAGAACCACGGAATGCCCAGCAGAATCGACGTGAGACCATAGTAGATACCGTAAGGATTGAGAGCTCCGTATTTGGTATTGAAGGTAAAGATACCTCCCTCCTTGCGAAGGGTTGCCATGAGTTCTCTCTTTTTCTGTTTGGCTTGGTCCTCGTCAACGTCGACGGTAGTTACTACGGCTTGTATGCTGCTGACAACGTCTCCATCCGAAGAAGCTGTCGTGTAGGAAGTCGCCGCCAAGGGCGTGTCTCTCAAGAGCGGCGTTCGCGTCGGTTGCCATAACGCAGAGGACGGAATGCAATGTGCATGAAGACCGGTAAAGGCCTCGACGTGGGCGAGCGAGATATAAGCGAGCGTACAAGCCAAGGACAGTCTCATCTTATCGACTTCAAACTTTTCTGAATCAGCAAGGTGGTGCAGTAGTCTAGTCTCCACACTCTCTGGGAGCCGGGGAATACCAACTGTTCGTTATACGTGTGCTACCGTATGTGGTGTGTGGTGTGCGATGTCGCCGTCGTCCTCTCGATAGATAGATACGTACCAGTAGATACTGTAGATGATGACAACAAAAAAGTGACGATGCGCTTTTACGATCTGTGTAAGTAACGGGTACCGGATGAGACATTTCTGGTCAGTTTTGGATCACCTTAACCTTATGATATAGTTGCTTTGGACTTTGGACGGCCGGGAAACTTCACGATCAACGATTTCCATAATAACTATTCTCATTCTCTCGTACCGGTACCCATAACGGATTCGAGAGGACTCATCACTTGCGAGTGTCATAACTTGCAAACTGGTAGATATATATGGACCTTAAACCCGAACCGGAAGCAGCGTATCCGCACCTTGCGACGCCTCCTCTACCCACTTCTAGTTAGTGCAATACACAGGACCAGACTGTCTCATGGTAGCAGCGCAAGGAGAATTGCTTGCGCCTCTGTCAGTTGACAGGGAGTTGCCGTTTGTGAGTGTCCCAGCTTGCGAAGGTCGTGTCGTACGTCGTCGTAGAGCCTTGGCGTTTGGTTATCATATGCGGCTGCAGGCTAGGCAGGTCGCGGGCAATTTAGTACCGGTAGCATATATAGCATATATTTTTGTGCAGTGCTAGACTAGTGCTTAGAGCAGTGTATCCGTAGTGCTAGTCTAGTTAGTTAGTTAGTTAGTGTTTTTGTGTGCGTACTTTGGGCCATGTGCTTTTCTCCCTTTCTCCGACGCAGAAATCGTGTTATCGTGTTATATTTGTCAGACCATGGGGGAAAGAAGCTAGAGGTCCAGCGTCGATAACACAGTTTTCAATGAAAGGAAGGAACGTCAACAGCATGATCCGGCGTCTTTCCTTTGTAGCCGTCCTTTCTGTTGCGATAGTAGGTGCCTACGTGCCTCCAACCGGACGGACGACGGCCCCTCATTGTTTGTCGACGAGCCGATTCTCGGATACAGCCTCTACTGAACCAGCCCCTGGGGCACAGTCCGAGAAGGATTCCAACAGGGTTGCTATTCTCGTATGTCCAGCTCAATTTTGCGTCCCCGATGATTACAAAGTCTTGTTTGAGAACCTCGCCGCCTTGAGCAGGAGCAACGACAGCGACGAAACCAATCCTCTATTGTCAGCCAACATTGGCACTTGCAGGGTCGCTCCTCTACCACGGACCGAATGGATCAAAGTGGCACGGGCGCTTCCCACACGAGCCTTTTTGGAAGCCAAGCTTCCTGTCCATTCCACCCTCAAGTGGTATTTTGACGCCATCGAAGACGGACTAGCCGACATCTTTGCGACGGAAGGAACCGACGTGAACGTCTGTATAATCGGTCATAGTATCGGTGGATGGGTCGCTCGTGCTTATTTAGGAGGGCTGAGTCGATCGTCTACGGCCGTTTCGCGTCTGGCAGCTGAGCGCTGCACATCATTGATCACTCTGGGTACGCCGCACTTTTCCCCTGAAACTGCCTTGGTGGATCAGACGCGTGGATTGTTACGTGAGATTGCCGAGTCGGATTCCTGCCATCCGCAAGCGCTGACGGATCGAGGTATCGACATAACGTGCGTCTGCAGCAATAGCCTCACAGGTAACTTTTTGACGACCAATGTGGAAGAGCTGGTGGCAGCCAGCTCGTATTGGCCACTCTTGGGGCGTTTGGATTCCACTGTTCAAGGAGACGGTATTGTGCCGTTGGATTTGGCCTTTATGGAAAGTCCCGCCCGTCGTGTGGTCGTGGATAATTGTGGTTTGACCAAGGAACGTATCCGACACTCGCATGTTGTACCGACGCCGTGGAATTTGTGGGACGGCTACGCCCCGTCGATTGGCTTGCCTGCTGAGTCCTTCCCATCGTATGTGTCGGAGGGCGTTGTGAGCGAATGGGCCAAGTACATTCAATAGCCATCGATTGCCATAGCATTGTTACAGCCCGAGATTCTGTCATCTCGACTACGCCGAAGCTTAACTAATAGGCATGGAATTTAACTATTTCTGAGAATTCAAAGAAACGATGGGGGCTTGTGCAAACCCTTGCACAACACACAAATAATCAATAATTTAGTACTCAATACTGTTCTCCGTCAGTTTGCTCTCCAAAAACTCAATGCGTTGTTGCGCAGCACTGTCCTCCGCAACACTGTTTTCTGCAACTTTGCTCTCCGCAACTTTGCTCTCCAGAACTTCAATGCGTTTTTGCGCTTCTTTCAGTTCCTTGTTTAGCACCGAGACGGACTTGAACTTGGGCTTGGGAGCCCCGTTCGTTTTCCCGTTGGTGTTACCGTCCGCTGGGTCGAGCGACAGCATAACAGGTTCCTTAGAGGATCCTTCCAGCCACTCGGCAATAGTGTGCGAAGGAGTAGAAGAAGCCGTCTTGGGGAAGATATCATCCTGGAAGGCGTCAGACTTGCGCGGAACGTAAAAATTCAAAGGATGAATACCATTGCTGTTGGTAACCTTCAAGATTCTAGCCGTCTCGTGCTTCATAATATTCAAACCACGCTTTGGCACCATGCCGTAACCCTTGCCTGGAGTGTTGGAGCGGAAACCATCGTTCAGCTTGAAGATGAAGGGACTATTGTCCTCGTACTCGTACAGACGCACTGTACCGTCTCCCTTTCCACAAAGGTAGAGAACGTTGCTATCACCGTCCCAGAGAGGAATCATGGCACCAGCCGCCGTATCGATTGACTCAGTATGAAGTGGCTTGGACAAGTCCTTGAGATCCCAAACCTTGATTTCTCGTGCGGATGTCTTGGACGCTCCAAATGTAAAGAACTTTCCAGTGTCATTGACGAAGGTGAGCTTGACGCTCTTGGTTCCCTCGTGGGCAGTCTCAATCATGGACTCCATGTTTCCAGTTCGACCATCAATCATTCGAACATTCTTATCCTTACAACTACAAGCATACTGGTCACCCTTGACGTCCCAGACAATGTCATGAATAAGGTTTTCAAAACCGTCAAAGCTGCTGACAGCCGCGCTACTCTCGACATCCCAGACCTTGACTGTGTGGTCGGCACTTGTACTGAGGAGAGTGTTGTCTACCGTTGGGTGGTATCGGAGAAGAGTGACTTTCTTTTTGTGTCCCGAAAGTTCAGCAATGCTCTCCTTCATCTGCTCTCCATCCTTAGCGTTACCTTTCTCATCCGTGGGTTCCCAATCATCCGGAATAGACCATATCTTAATGCTGGTATCCTCACTGGCGGTTGCCAACATGGCATCATCAAATGGACTCCAATCCATATCGAGAACGGCGCCGGAATGTCCACTAATGTAAGAGCATCGTGCAATCTCGAACCGCCCCGGGCGATCCAAGCGGTTCACGACGACCGGGCCTCCCCCTCCCGCCATGCCCACAGCAAAGTACTTGGCGGAGGCTTTGACATATTGCTGATCTCCAGTCACTGTGGAGAGGCGAAAGTCAGTCCAGCATTCCTGTTATATATATACACGTATGGTGAGGAGGAGGAGATTGGTGAGGTGTCTACCCAAGCAAGCTGTACATAGTGCTGTGCGCTTTCCGACCTTGGTGTAGTTGTATAGCTTGCCGCTTCGCTTTATCCCTTCTTACCTCTAGCTTCGGCTGATCACAAAAGACGTGACGGTATTTCGAAGAACGTATCTTGAACATCTTGAATGTTAATGTTATGCTATAGCTATGGACGGTCTTAGCTCTTTCGACTACGTGGTCTACTGCGACGACAGAGACCCTTTTAAATGTTGTGTGCGAATCTGTGAGGCTACGATACTATTACGGGTGCCAGGATCATCCATTCTCCTTGCCTCTCGTGCTCGCTCTCGTGCGTTTCAAGCCAATAAGATCGGCGGGAGGGTCATTCAAGTCCCCACCGGGTCATCGTGAGTTGGAAGTTCGATGGACGGACGATGATGACGGATGACGCCGTTGTTGATCTGCGGACGTTCGACGAGGTTGTGTGGTCTGCCACCTACCCGTCCGAGACAGACGTCTTGAACCTGCCGCGTAACCACTTCCGGGTTACACTCAGATCCTAACCACAGACAAGCCGTATCGCCTAGCTCTCATCTCAACCAACGATCTCACACGACTACAAAGACTACGACCATCTGCCAACGCATCTTGCAGCAGCTTTCCGTGGTCTTTCCACTACTTACCCATAAACTAAGTAGTTCATCTTTAGGATTGACATCGTTTCA
>Ga0307981_1002115_pt1 | contig 16569 bp, 16 predicted proteins | sample OrgLakmetagen987_FD_201849 | JGI IMG/M metagenome (GOLD analysis project Ga0307981, IMG submission 201849) | Saline water microbial communities from Organic Lake, Antarctica - #987 | ecosystem: Environmental > Aquatic > Non-marine Saline and Alkaline > Saline | place: Antarctica: Organic Lake... | reverse complement strand
TATTAATGAGAAAGCGTCGCTTAGTCGTCAGAATAGGGACGGTAGTCCAAGTAAAGGCCATGGTCGAGGAGCGCGTTGTGAGAACTTGGTCGGTGGGAGGTTTGCTTTTGTACTAATAAGTAAAGTAGTCACGAGCGGCAACTTGCCGGTAAGAAAGCTCAGAGGATTCCTGGGCGCATCCAGAGATACAAAGAGCGGGACAAATGATCACCATGATGAATCGTAGACTAAGAATGGAGGACTAGTAGATTGAACACTAAAGTAAACAAAATAAGTGAGCTTTGGATTACAAATCTACCATCTCTGTTTCGTGGCTGTTCTAGCCAAGGCTACAGGATTCTACTTCTTGGGGACTAATTGTGGAGGAAGGAGTGAACTGGACCGAGGATACTCCATCACTCAACGAGTCCAATGCGAATGAAACTGTTGCAGATCGTGGAACCGTGTCATCGGCGTTGGAGCAAACGTGACTCTTTCCCGGGACTCCACTCGGATTCCCGACAAGAGGAATAGTGGTACTATACTGTGTTACTGTACTGTGCGAGATCGGAACGACAAAACAGCGCGGGATTGTTTGCCGCCTTTTTTCACAACGACGACCGCGTGCAATTAATTCGTTCCACCGACATTTTCGCGCAACGAGACCCCCCAGCAAGCAGCCCGATAGACGATCTTCGCCGACCGACCGATCGAGCGATCGAGAGGGTCGTTGCTGTACCGGTATGTCTTGCCCAACGAATGGCAGCAAAGCGAAACGGTTGCGATACATACAAACACCCCAGCCGAAGCCGCAGCCACGGCAAGTGCTACTATTTTCAATTACCAGCATATTAGTGGGATTGATTCCGTTTGACCTTGCTACCGTTGGTGGTCCCATACAACACATCTCAAGACCCTACATCTTAACACCGTTACCCGCACACCTTCCTACACACCGTAGCATCTCGTCATGGCGCCGACAGTCAAAAAGGCCAAGTCGGCCTTTTTGTTCTTTCAGGGAGCCAACTTGGCCAAGATACGGGCCGAGCTTGGACCCGAAACCACCATGGGGCAAGCCATGACGGAAGTACGTTGCGTTTTGCCCTTGACGCTTGTTGCCCTTATCACCGGAGCGCTTGTTCTATATCCTTTCTCACGCTTGTCGTTATCACTATTGTAATTTTATTAACAGTTGGCCAGTCGCTGGAGAAGTCTCTCGGATCCAGCCAAGGCTCCGTATCTCGACCAAGAAGCGGCCGAAAAGAGTCGCTTTGCCCAAGAGTCGGCCGCGGCCGACGCTGCAGCCGCGGACGTGGTCGAGGCGCGGCGTGCCGCACTCACGGTCCAAGAGGGCGAAGCCGCTGGCAGTCGCGGGGCGCGGCAGCGCATTGACGCCGAGCGCGCTCACAAGGAGGACGCGGCCGCGGGTCGTCGGATGGCGCTAAAGGCAAATCTCGATCCGGAAGAAGCGGCGGAACGGGAACGGGCCGCGGCGCACAAGCGCCACGAAACCAAACAGCGGCGCGAAAAGAAACGGCTCGCGGAAGAAGCCGTGCAAAAGCAGCACACCAAGCTCGACAAGGAATCGTCCAAAAAGGCGGAAAGCAGATTGGATTACTTGCTGGCGCAGAGTAGTATATTTGCCAAGCTGCGAGGGGGTGGTGGAGCGCTGCCGACGGGAAAGGAAGTGGCGTCGCCCGAACGCAAACAGCGTGCGGCGGCAGCAGCCAAGAGCAAGTCGGTGCATCACTTGCACAGTAGAGACTCCAACGACTCTGCCAACGACTCGGATGAAGCCGAGGAAGAGGAAGCGCACATGTTCTTGACCAAACAGCCGGAATGTATCAAGTTTGGGAATCTCAAGGGGTATCAGTTGGAAGGTCTCAATTGGATGATTCACCTGGCCGAGAAGGGTCTCAATGGAATTCTTGCGGACGAAATGGGGTTGGGCAAGACACTCCAGAGTATATCAATCATGGCCTATCACTGGGAGTTCCTCAAGCAGCAAGGCCCGCACTTGATTTGTGTCCCCAAGTCGACGCTGTCGAATTGGATGAATGAACTCAAGCGGTGGTGTCCTTCCTTGAGAGCCATCAAGTTTCACGGCAGTCGGGAGGATCGCGAATACATGGTCGACAATTTCTTTACGAATGCCGCGGCCGCGCACGATGGCAAGCGACCAACGTTGCCTCAAATCATGAACAACGCCGGTGAACTCATTGACGACAATTCAGAAAACCCTCGCACGTGGGATGTCTGTGTCACAACCTACGAAGTGGCAAACGCCGAGCGCAAGACGTTGCTAAAATTCACGTGGAAGTATCTGGTGATTGACGAGGCGCATCGACTCAAGAATGATGCAAGTCTCTTTAGCAAGACGGTTCGATCCTTTCGAACGGCCAATCGATTGTTGCTGACGGGGTGAGTGCCACTCCTGCCACTGTTTTTTGCTTTTGTTTTGTTGTCATGCCGTTTGCCATCGGGTCTAACTCTGTCTTGAATCTCTTGTCGTTGCAATAGAACGCCACTGCAAAACAATCTTCACGAGCTTTGGGCCTTGCTCAACTTTTTACTGCCCGACATTTTCTCGTCGGCCGAGCAATTTGACGAATGGTTCGACTTGGAAGTTGACGATGAAGAAGCAAAGAAGAATATGATTTCTCAATTGCACAAGATTTTGCGCCCATTCATGTTGCGGCGCCTCAAGGCCGATGTCGCCAAAGGCTTGCCACCCAAAACGGAGACGATTCTCATGGTGGGTATGTCCAGCATGCAAAAGAAACTGTACAAGCAGCTGCTCCTGCGTGATTTGGACAGCATTACTGGTAAGGTCTCGGGCAAGAATCGAACTGCTGTTTTGAATATCGTCATGCAGCTTCGTAAATGCTGTGGACATCCGTATCTATTTGAAGGCATGGAAGATCGCACGCTTGATCCGCTCGGTGAACACTTGGTGGATAACTGTGGCAAACTCAGTATGACGGACAAGTTGCTCAAGCGCCTCAAGGAGCGGGGCAGTCGAGTGCTCATTTTCACGCAGATGACCCGTGTCCTTGACATTTTGGAGGATTTCATGATCATGCGTGGATACCAGTACTGCCGCATCGATGGAAACACTACCTACGAGGACCGGGAGAGTGGCATTGATAACTTTAACGCGGAAGGAAGCGAAAAGTTTTGCTTTTTGCTTTCGACGCGTGCAGGTGGTCTCGGAATCAATCTCCAGACGGCCGACACGTGTCTACTCTATGGTGAGTTACGGCCACACTTGTGCTGCTATTGGATGTCATTTATTAAAGGTAATCGCCACAACTCACACTATTCTTGCTCTAGACTCGGACTGGAACCCACAGCAGGATCTACAGGCCCAGGACAGATGCCATCGTCTGGGTCAAAAGAAACCTGTGAATGTTTTTCGTCTTGTGTCGGAAAATTCGGTTGAAGAAAAGATTGTTGAGCGTGCCCAGCAAAAGCTCAAACTCGATGCTATGGTTGTACAGCAGGGTCGTTTGAAAGATAAGGATAAAGTATCCAAGGAAGAAATCATGGCTGCGGTGCGCTTTGGAGCCGATTCTGTCTTTCGATCTGAAGAGTCGACCATTACTGACTTGGATATCGACATTATCTTGGAGCGTGGTAAAGCCAAGACAAAGGAAATGCAGGAGAAGATCACAAAGGCCGAGAAAGGTGATCTACTAGACTTTCGTCTTGACGGTGGCATGTCTGCACAAACCTTTGAAGGTGTCGACTACAGTGACAGAGACCTTCGCGATCACTTGCGCATGTTGGCAGCCAACTCTGTCGGTAAGCGAGAACGGCGCCCACCTCCCACAAGTTACAACCCGATTATTCAATCTAAAAAATCCATGGTTGTCAACAACCGTCGCATCAAGCTTCCAAAGTGTCTCCGTATCCCACAGATGGAAGACCACCACTTTTACAACCGAGAACGCCTCTTGGAGCTCGGCAGTCTCGAGTTCGAAACGTATGCGGCTTTGCGGGAAGCCGGCAAAGTACCTCCTCGAGAAGACATGGAGCGACAGCGCACTTTACTTCCGGATGAGATCGGTCAAGAGAAACTTGAGCTTCTTGACGAAGGTTTTGGCCACTGGAGTCGCAGCCAATACTATCACTTTGTCAAGGCTTGTGCCAAGTTTGGCCGCGACGACATCTCAAGTATCTCAGCAGAAATGGACATGCCAGAGAAGGAGATTGCTTCGTACAGTGCTTCGTTTTGGGAGTACGGGGCAACGGAACTCAAGAGCGAATGGGACCGTATCGTTGGTAACATTGAACGCGGGGAGAAGAAACTGGCCAAGCAAAAGAAATTGAGTGCACTTCTGAGCCAGTTCGTCAGTACTTTTGAGAACCCTCGAACAGACATGATATTTGCCAACAAGGGAACGGCGCACTTTGCCTTGGAACAAGACAGAGCGTTGCTGTCTGCTGTCGACAAGCACGGGTATGGCAATTGGGATTCAGTTCGTGAGGAGATTCGGACGGATAGTATGCTCAAGTTCCAGCATTCTGCCCAGGGTATGACAGTCCAAGCCATTGCCAAGCGTTGCGACTATCGCATGCGTCAAATGGAAAAGGAACTTGAGGCCAGAGAGAAGAATCTCAAGAACATGAAGCCAGCCAATGTTATCGCTGCACAGAGGGCAATCGACGCCATCAAGGAAATGGATCTTTGGGAAATGCAAGTGAGGGAGGCAGAACTGGAGGGCGAGGAAGCGCCCAAATTATCGGAGCTTTCGGACGAAGGTCGCCCCATTATGGAAGAACGCGTTAAGGATCGCGCTTCCGGTATTGCTCGATTGCGAGAGATCGAAGTCCAGGTGCAGCGTTGCTTCAACCTTGCCGACGAGACTCGCGAGGGTATCATTCGTGGCGACCAATACGTCAACTACAGCAACATTACTCTCAAGGCGGGCGGACCAGCCTTGACAGGTAAAGATGAAAAGACGGGACTGACGGTTCAAGATGGGGTCAACATTGAGACTAGCATCAACCCCGCCGTGTTACGCGTCCCCGCTTGTAAGCAATGCCCCAGCTGTCTCAATTCAAATACCAAGTTGTGTCTGGAGCGTCTCAAGGTCCGGAATCAACTCGTCGTGGAAGAAACGGACCGATTGGGTGATTCTCAAAGCAAGAAAAAGACAAAGAAGCGCAAGGCTGGTGAGGTCTCTCCCAAGAAGTCCCCGATAAAAGCTACCTCTCAAGATACCTCGGAAAAGATAAAGAAGCCAAAGAAGCTCATGATGAAAAAGCCCGACGGCCAACTCAAACCCCGAGTAACTTCGCAGGGCAACAAGCGCATGTCTATTCCGAACGTACTCTTTCCCGACTTTTGCCGTCGTATTGGCGCCGACGGTACGGCTGAACGTATGAAGCTGATTAATCAGTTTGTCGAGGAGAATCCTACCATTTCGGCCCGTCAGGTCACCATGAAACTGGCCGAAATTTGCACGCGCGATCGACCTGCATGCATTTCGGCCACGGATCGCAAGGGTGGTCGCGCATTCATCTTTTATTTGCGCCCTTGCCTTTACAAGCACCTGCCCGAGTCGGAACGACCGGCTGATTGGGAACGATACGCCGAAGCGGACCAAATCCTGTGGGACGAGGAGCAAGCGAAAGAACAAGAAGTCACCACGAAGAAGGAAAGCGGAAGCATTAGTCCGACCGGCAGTGCCGTCAGCAATGGCAATTCCGCGGCATCCGCTAAGAAGCGCCCTGCGGAAGACAGTGGTTTGCACAGTAAGCCTGCCAGTGAGGATGGCGGAGATTGTCCACCAGATGTCAAGAGAACCAAGTTTGAAGATTTGGAGGACGAGGAATAAACCCACCTTTCGAACGGGAGAGTGAGTATTCATGAGATGTGGCTGGATAAGTTGAGAGTACAGGTCACTATTGGGAGCTTCACTTATTTTATATCTAGTAACATAAAAAGATGCTGAGCCAGCTGGTAGACTAAGCTAAGACTCTAACTAGTACTGTACTGTAGCAGCTAGCGAGGAAGAGGTGAGCTCGAGCGAGGGATTATGCGAGCGCCGCCATTCGATTCACACCACTGCCATGACTGATAGGCTCGGAGGCGTGAAGTGTACCTGGTACAGGTACATGGTACGGAAAGTAAGCGTTCCAGGAGAGCTAGTTAATCCGTTGGAGTGGATAGACCAATTACCGCACATAACTACAGTAGATAGAGCCAGAAGGAGACTGAGTGCTATAATCGCACGGGCTACTAAGCCCAAAAGCTGCCTTCTTTGAAAAGTATACACCATGAATTATTGGTGAGTGCATGTAGAATGCTGGTATAATGGAGCACCGTCATCGTCGGCGATCTTTCCTGGATTGCTAATAACATGGCAGCAATCTTCCTTGCAGTTTCGTCCGGTGACGCCGTACTCAGTCCACATACTCTCTAGTAAAGGAAGTTGCAACGGCTTGGGAAAGACGGTATTCGCTCCACAGCGCTTGAAGTAGCTAATGTCTTCGGGGAGCACGTTCCCTGTAATACCAGCAATGAATGAATCGCAGCCTAACGCTCGAATCTCTCTACACGCAGTAGGTCCATCCATCTCTGGCATTTCATAATCCATCAAGATAGTGTCGTAAGGCATATCATTTTGCAAAGCAAGTTTGACCTTCTCGACAGCCTCGAGTCCGTCCTTGGATTGATCGACTAGGTGACCACGTCGCTCTAACAGTCGCGTCAACAGCTTTCGGTTGGTGAGAGCATCGTCGACGACGAGTATCAGAAGAGACTCGGGCTGATCGGATGTCTTTTTGGAGTCGTTGGATTCAGGCGTCTTAATATCGCCATCCACCAAATTGCTCTCCAGTCGTAGATGCTTACAGCTGGAGGGTAAGGCCCTGTCTGGCACGTGGTAGATAGGCAAGGTAACTGTAAACATCGTTCCGCGTTCGAGTCCCCTCGAAGATGCGGATATTGTACCATTATGCTGCTCAACAATTCCTTTGGCAATGTAGAGACCCAGTCCGCTGCCTTGCCCCGCTTGCAGCTCGTTCACATTGAACTGTACACCTGAGCGAAACAGTTTTGCCGTCTGATCCTTTGTCATACCGGCTCCAGTATCGATCACATTCATCTTCAAGAAACCGCTCTCGGCAACGAAGATCTCTTCTCCGCCGCTCAAAGCAACCTTTTGGTACTCACTTCTATTGCTGTCTCGAGGTCTGACCCAGCTCATTTGGATGGTCACATCACCTGATAAAAAAAGCGAAAAGCAAGCGTTAGAAACGAATCCTCCACAGAGTATTATGGACATTCAACTATAGCAACAGTGCGATAGACTCACCTCCTTCCGGCGTAAACTTCAACGCGTTCGACACCAGGTTGCGCAACACTTGAGTGACACGAACGACATCACCCACTACTCTACGCTCTTGTACCTCTAGTGGCAGGGTCCCGGCAGACGGTGCCTCCAAGTCGGTAGTATTCGGATCAATCAAGGCGCTGTAATCCATCTTGAAATTGACTTTTTTGGCCTCGGCCGGCAGTTTGAACTCGGACATCATTTGCTCAATCGCCCTCCAGATCGGAATGATACTAAGCTCTAGACTCAGTGTTCCCATCTCTATCTTGTCGTAGTTGAGCAGATCGTTAAGCACATCGACTGCACTCTCGGCATTGCTTAGAATCTCATGCGTCAGATCCAAAATGCTTTCCTTTTGCTCTTCTATCGCAGCGCAACTGGTGTCAGCATCAGTGGAGGGACAAAGTTCGTCCTTCGAAGAGGATACACTAGAATTGACTTTTTGTAGCCGAGCATCAACCCAGGCGGAGCCAAGCTCTTCACGCATCAGTCTTAGGCCCATGCAGACCGTGTTCAACGGCGTTCGTACTTCGTGAGAGACGAAACGTACAAACTTGCGCTTCGCTTCGAGTACAGATCGCTTCTCTCTGAATTCTTGGCGGACGAAGAAGTCAAAAAGAAAGAACATCAGGGACGTAAAGATGATGATGCATACTGCACCAATGGTGGCTGTGGCGGGGTTATTTGTGCTGTATACGTCAAAGAGCTCTTCGTTGGGATACAGGTTCAACTTGTACGATGCGGAACTGTCACTAAAGAGGCCTTCACCGGTGAGCGTGGACGATCGTTGGTACGAGGTGTACGAATAATCATGCAGATCGCCCTCGCCCTTGACAGACGCAATACCGTCCACTACGGTGTACGTATAGACTTGCCTTTCCGTCTCCAAAACGCAGTCGACGCCGCTAACGCCGTCGGCGAATACGTCCTCGAGTACATCATTCCAAACAATCGAAGATATAATGAGACCCGTTAGCTGCAACAACAATTACAATGGAGGACGAGGTGAGGTGCAATTCAATACGTGAACCGATCTCCAAGGCGTCGATTATCATTACTTACTACCGTACTATTGTTCGCGGGGTAAATGGGTTGCATAATGAGAGCTCCCGGTCCAGCCGTTAAGTCTAGATCCGTGAGATAGAGCATATCCGTAATGGCGGAGCCACAGTTTATCGTTTCCTCTTCCTTTGCCAGCCGATCCGCACAGGCAATCATATTATCAATAATGATACCCCGGCTCTCCTGAAAGTGAACGTTAAGCATGAGCACCGGATGGACACCTTTGTTGTGTTGCAGAATCGGAGCAAAGACCTTGTTGGGACTCTGGTAAGTAGTACTTCCATCCGTCTCGCGGTATCGGTTATCCGACGTACCCAACGCTGGATCAACGCCGTAGACGCCCTTTCCGAAAGAGCTTGTACCAGCGCCGTCTGGGAAAACGGAGTCGTAAGAGGTATACGCAAAGCTTTCGAAGGATGCCAGCTGATCGGGAAGGACTAGAGGGCAAAATCCCATTTCGCGACCATTAGAAGTAGCAATCAACTGCGTGGCAATGTCCTCAAATCCGTCAATCCAAACGTTGGGCCAGTCTTGTACGTCTGGGAAGTTGAAGGAGGTAATGGTAGCCATTGAAACCGTACCGAGTCTCTTTCGGAGCGTAATGCCTCGAGCCGTATCCAGTGCGCGATCGGCGATAGATTCGAACTGCCACACGGCCAAGTCCTTCTCAGCATCAGTAAGCACATGATGGGTGGTGAAACCAAGGGCAGCCGCTACAGCCGCAAGGCACGTTAGGAACAAAATACGACCCGCCCAGACATTCGATATCCGGCAATTGTTGGAGATCTTTTGCTGAACGGCAGAAGCGGAATTTGAACTCGTTGTTAAACTACCAGTCATTTGATCGGTTCCTCCTCCTTTACAACAAAGTTTCATCGCTTGGTGAAGGTAAAAGTGATAGACGGGAGCAACTACGTTACGGCGATGATCCTGAACTCTTCGAAGGTAATGATGACCAGCAATATAGTTGTGTGTGTCAATAAAGTGTTTACCGTTACATACAGTTACAGTACGCTGGACCAGCGACGATATTCCCCTGCCCAAGCCCAGCAGCTGCCCGTGCCTCTGCTCCAAGCTTTTTCGTTCCTGCCTACTTACTCGTTCATTCGTTCGTTCCTTGCGCTCGAATGTCCCGTTTCGTTCTTTTCGTAGTCATTTTGCCTCTCTCGTTGGGTCTGGTTCTGGTGGCCAACGATCTGTATCTTCAGTACGAGAGCTCGTGTAGAATAGACATCTTCTGGGGGCGACAGCATGGGCGTTCTTCGTCATGATAATTGTTCTAAGGCCGACCCCCCTCTTTTTTTTACGGTTGGACGAGAACGAGACAAGGTCCGGGGAAAAGGCATATTTACTTATTTCGCCACGCCGGACGGCTCACGCCGGCCAGCGAATACAGCGCTACAAAATTATCCGACCGTTAAATAATTGTCCGTTGTGAAACGCGTAAAATAGAAGAGAAACGCGGAAAATAGAAACGCGGAAAATAGAAACTTGTACTGTCGCAAGAGTATCCGGGTGCCCAAATGGAGGACGACTTGAGCAAGACGATCGACCGAACTCGCGTCTGGCTTGGCGCGCACTGGACAGATGCATTGCTCTAAGTAAACCGGTTTACCGGTAAACGATTGTGCTTCTGTCGAGTGGCTGCTTCTCACTTCTGGAAGATTTAAAGTTGCTGATTTATCGGGTCTCCAACGTCAACAGTGTTATCAGGTCTACAGAACTTTTTATTTTTATTCATGTCAGCTGCTACGGATATGAGCAGTCTTCTTGCCTCGTTGTCTAGTACGTCTGTTGCTGCAGCGGCTCCTCGGAGCGGTGATTTTTCCGGAGGTACGTCTAGTTTGGGTGTGGGGAGGGATTTGCCCTCTCCTCTCACGCCGTCTGTTATTGCTGCGCCGGCCGTTGGCGTAGTAACTTTCAAGGCCGGCGATAACCGTTGCCGTGGCATCGTCGGTTAGTCCAATTGTGTGTGTGTTGTGATTGGATCGTAAAGCGTCGGTGGTTGACGATGTTGCATACATCTGTCGTTCCGGTCCGAGTAAGACGGTCCATATCACTCCTACTCTTGCGATGATTGAGTTGCCTTCTTGGATGGGGTCGTTCGTCTCCTTGCCTCGTCCTTTGTTCGCACAGCGAACCCTGTTCACTATTTTGTTGTCCTGCTCCGCGTTGCGGTTGGACACGCTGACGTTGGAAGAGCTTAACACGAAGATTTTTGGCACGTCGTCTTGGGGCTCGGAAACCCCATCGTCGGTTTTGACGCTCCTTAAGGTACACCTCGGTCATTAAACGAGACGCTACGTACACCTATATGTTCAGTGTGGATGTAACCAGCCATCTTCTCTATAGACCGAGAGAACAATCATAGTAACTACTCTCCATACCCGTTCGTTATTAGTGGCATAACGGTACTTTCTTATTTGTACCGCTTGCACTCGTCCACCAACCACTTGATCGCCTCTTCCGGCGTCCCTTGCATGACACCGTGACCCAAATTCAACAAGTGAGCATTGCCCGGTCCACCAGCCTTGTCAATACATTCACGGACCGCCGTTTCAATCTGTTCCTTTGTACCAAACAAGATGGTCGGATCCAAATTACCCGAAATGGGCACGTCGGGGCCCAATGCAGCACGGGCTGTTGCCATGTCGACAGCCCAATCAACGGCAATCATATCGGCTGGCATGTCACGCTGTAGTTCCAAGTAGCTGCTACCACCATTGGCAAAGTAAATGACCGGCACGGTGGGATGCTTGGCCTTGATAATCTCAATAGCCTTGACAGCCGCAGGCTTGGCGTACGCTTCAAACAGGGCGGGCGACAATTGGTGGGCCCAACTTTCAAAGACTTGAATCATTTCGGCGCCAGCTTCAATCTGGTAACAGGCGTATTCACCAATCATGGTGGCAATCTTGTCAATGAATTGGGAAGCAGCCTTGCTTTCGCCCGTCTGGTCGGCCATGAGCATTTTCTTGGTGGTCAAGCAGTGCTTGCTGGACTTGCCTTCAATGGTATACGCCGCCAAGGTAAACGGTGCTCCAATAAATCCAATCAAGGAGGTATTGGCCTCGTCGGCTTCCTTGCTGAGTCGTCCCAGAATCTCCTTAATGAAGGGCAGCTCTTCGTCAAACGACAGTCTCGGCAAGTTGGCCACGTCTTCTTCGGTGCGAATAACCGTGCTGATAACGGGTCCAGTGCCTTTAACGACATCGAATTCAATACCCAGACACGGCAATGGCGTCAAAATATCACTAAACATGATGATACCGTCCATACCGTAAGCACGATGACATTGCAACGATAGTTCGACGGCGTAATCGGGCGTTTCACTGCGTTCTCTAAAGGGAAGCAAGTCCGAGTATTCCCGAAAAGCCGCCATGTAACGACCAGCTTGTCGCATCAGCCAGACAGGTGTTCGCTCCGTCTGTTCTCCACGAGCCGCTCTAACGAGAATGTCGCGGTCTCCTGGCTCTTGGCAGTGTTCATGCGTCTTTGACTTGCCGTTGACAGTCGCGGCAGCTGAAGACATTAAGCGCGTCGAAAATGTCTTCTTGGAAGCGACTAAGCTCGCCGAACTCCACGCCGAGGACGACTGAGGGAGCACGGCTATAGCCAGGAGTAAAGATATGACAGCGGCGGCCTTTATCATTACCATGGTGTCTTTCTTCTTCTTGCACAAGATGTAGAGTGTTCGATGCGACCGTTCATTTTCCCTCCCGATCAAAACGGACTTCAACTTCAACGTACGCCGCCGTCAGTCGAAGCAGTCGACAATCCTCAATAATTGGCGCGAAATATAAACCTGATCCTTGGTATGGTTGTGCAGATATTAGCTCCTGTCTTTCGCTTCTGCAATGGAAGATTCCAGGATCCAGGATCTCTCGATCTCATTCACAAAGATCTCTCGATAGAGATCTCACCGACCATGACCATGACCATGACGGTTAAAGAACGGCGAGCCTTGGCGTCTTGTCTTGCTACAGTACTGTCAGCCGTCCTCACACAACGGTACGCTACATCAATACACTTGCTTCTAAACAGAACGCATACGAATGAAAAGACGAGGATCACAGCAGCAACAAGAGCTGATGGCGCTACAGAGTCCGGCTTCTAGCATTCGTGAATAGCGTGCCGAGAAACGACGCATGCGCAGTGAACTTGCAGCAGCCGAGCGACGCATCCAAGCGCTAGAAGCAAAACTATCCATTATCCAAGATGATGATCAATACATGAGTCTGGAAGATTTTGGACGTAGTATCTATCAGGACGAGTGGAATAAGGTTGGATGCAGTCCAGCCGTGATATTTACTTCTCCTGTATCGTTTACCTGTCTTTCCATCGAAGAAGATCATTCGCACAATGCCATGCCAGGGGTACGCGGTCAGATGTCTATGCAACAGGGACTTTACTCACAGTCTAGCTGGTGCCAAGGAGGTGGGTATTGTCTCGTTGGTATGGTCGGCAGTCAAGAAGAAAAAGATGCTCTTACCGACGACTTCGATTGGAGTAAGCTTCCTCTAATGAAAACGACTCCTTATCTTGGCGGCAAACAGACTTACACCCTGATTGTAGACGGTTAATCGTAGAGCGGAGCTGTACAGTGAATGTCATCGTCACTGGCGCGAAGGAGGGCAGCAGCGTGTGATTGGAAGACGACAATAACCGGTCAGCGTGTGGGAAGATTTGCCAGAAAAGGTTTGGACAGCCGTGGCCGTCAAGCGGAATTCAACAGTTGAAGTCATCTCATTACCTTGCACACATTGGGATGTCCAGGAAAAAGAGTCATAGACGTGCTGTTGTTGGATGACGAGCGACACTTAAGACAGATTTGCGATTCATGAACCCTGCACTATGTACTCACCATACAATACGCAGCGAGGGGGGAAAGAAACTCACTGATTTCTATCCAAGACAAATGTATAGTCTATTAGAGCCTCAAAAATATCGTTGTATTTAAAAAGTTGGTAGGCTTAGCGTGATGGGTTTGTTATAAAATGAGATAAAACCGAGGATTCGTTGTTGCGTTGTCATGACACTTAGTCATTGCGGCAGACAAGAGGATTCAAATGTAGCATTTGATAGGCACAGTCCAGGGCGCGGTCCACTTCTTGCAAGAGATTGCTACTGCCATCTAATGCAGCTTGCGGCGGCGTTGCAGTAGAGATGTGCTTGCTGCTTGCGACCAGTTGCGCCAAGGCGGCGACCCATGCCGCGCGTGTCGTTTGATTCGACGCCAACAACAGCTTGCCGCGATGTGCCGTATTGAGGCGCTTTTCAATGCACATTTGATCGAACGCTCCCTGTATGGCTTCTGGTGAATCGCCATGAATGTTTCCCGTCGCTGTCGTACTCATCATTACCAATCCAGCTGGAGGTGCTGGATTGGTCAGTTGCAAGCGCGTATTGACTCGCAACATGGCACTCAAAGCCTGAAAGCCTTGGACACCCATGGATGACTTGTGCATGGGAGTGGGCCAGCGATCGGACAGAATGACCGCCTCCAAGGTAGTGTTGACTGCCAAAGCACGAGACACGGCCACACCAAAATCGTCGGTATAGCCAGCACCGACTCGGAGAGTCAAATTCTGCAGACATTGATCGTGCTCAATCGCCTTGGATAGCTCTTGGCCGCCTTTTTCACTCATGTTACCAATCGAGAGCGACAGATACTTTAGCTTGCGACTCCGGCCTTGCTGCAGTTCGTCGGCTACAACAAGCAGTTGCTCTTGACTCGATAGATGCAGGTCCACCTGCGACAGGTTGGGGGACTGCAGCAGCTCCTGGACAAGCTCTCGCATAGAAGCGGCTTGACCAGGATAAAGTCGGATACGAACCGCCTGGAGGTGAGGACAACGCTTCAGCGCTTCAAGATACAAGCGGGGTGATGGGAACAGAGTCTTTTTGTTCTTTGGCGCAATAACTCGCACCAACATTCGTAAAGGGGGTTTCATCGTCATGTAGCAGGTTAGCCAAGTAGTCAATTCAACAATTAACCGCACAATATCCCACTACCAGTAAAAGGAACGATATCATGTATGGACCGAGTGATACAGTAATGACTTTGTTACGGTATATTATGGGTTCAACATTGTGCTGCAAGTACACCAAGAGATCAAGATCGAAGCGAAGCCTTTTCGGTTTGAGTTTGAAATTGCATCGACGAGATGCCAGAAGCAGAAAGCGAATGCTTTCGGAAATCTGAAACCTAAACGGGCGATGGACGAGCCAACAAGCGGCGGAAATATTAGGACGGGTAAGATTCATTCAAGATTCGATATGTACGTTATCGCTAGATTAGTCCGTATGTATCGTACTTGGTGCCATTTATTACCGTACAATAGTATCTTACTGAATTATTTAAGAAGGTGCTTATGGCATACCGCACTGGCATAATGTTCGTGAGATCCTCAGTGATCGTGATCCGTGATCGTGAGGCCCCTATAAATCTACGCGACGCACAGTCCTGTAGCGCTACCGTAGCCCAGTTAGTTGTTCCAGCCGGAGGGACCTCGGAAATTCTTCGTCCGATCGTGTTTAATCTTATCTAACTCGGAGCACGTTCCCGCAGCGGACAGGCTGGGACTGGGACTCTGATTAACAATTTACTCTACTGTAATGTCTTGGTCAGGTCGTGAAAAGAGCGGTATGCGTTCAGGTAAGATTGCCCTAATATAACTACTAATAAGTACCAATACCGGTATCGAAAAGGCGTACTGTATCTCCATACCGGGCTAAAAATCCGGATCTAAAGGACGACCAGGACAGTCCGGGCAAGTCTTAAAGGCGTCGAATCTCTCCGTTTCGTGCTCACTGGACTTCTCGGGGGGCTCCCAATCGCCCATTCATTTGTCTCACAAAATCCAATTCAAGTCCACCAAGAACATAATCTTTCACCAACTCTCCATCAAACAATGCTCTTTCAATCCGTTACCCTCTCCGTCCTCCTCGCCTCTGCATGACCTCTGTGGTTGGCGACTTGGGGGTGAGCCCCATCAATGAGGCTGCTATTACAGGCTTTGACCTGATTCATGACGAAACCACCCACTCGACAAGCGCGTTGGTGACCGGCAACGTGTTCGCCGCCGACCGGGCATCCCCCACGCCTTCCGTCCTCACTACCGCGGTGTCTGACATGCAAACCGCGTTCAGTGATGCTGCCGGTTGCCGACGGACGCCGTAAGTTGAGCTCTACGGTGGTAACCTTGAGGGCCAGACACTGGAACCCGGACTCTACAAGTGGAGTTCCAATGCTCACTTCACCGACAGTGACACCTTCGACGGGCAGGACACTGAAGATGCCGTCTGGATTCTGCAGATCGCCCAAGACGTCCTCGTTGGATCCAACGCGGCAGTCGTCCTGGCAGGTGGAGCCAAGGCGGAGAGCATCTTCTGGCAGGTAGCCGGACACGTTGATGGTGGCACGTCTGCCCATCTCGAGGGTATCTTTCTCGTGAAGACGCACATGGCGTTCAAGACCGGAAGCAGCCTGAACGGGAAGGCGTTTTCACAGACGGCTGTCACGCTGGATGCTGTCAGTATCAACGTGGTGGCCGAAGATGACCGTCGTATGTTGCGTGGTGGTGTCTACTAATTGTCTGACCACGTCCATACTACATTGTATTGGCTTGAGCCTAGCCTCTTATCCTCCAACAGTTCGGACCCTTTAGACTGTACACCTCAATGCCAGTCCACGTCGACTAGGAGTACGGTGCAACAGCTCTTCTTTCGCTAGCTAGTAGTCCCGATTCCATGGCTCCAATAATCATCGCAATACAATATTTACTAATTGATAGACTTACAACAATACTACCATACGTTCGCAACCACCCAGAGGAAGGCTCAGACTACCATCTCGAGGTTAGTTCAATAACGTCTGTCACGCTTTTCTCAATTCATATGATCACCTGGTATTAGTGCGCACTCCTACTATATACGGGTAGTGTGTGTTGCTGGAACAAATAATAGGATTGCTTTTTTAATAGAGATGCTGCTGGTTGGACAACGAATTGCTTAAAACATCTGCAGCGTGGCGTCATCGTCTTGGTAAATGTCAAAGTCCCGCAAGCCCTTGGAATCCAAACGAAGACCTTTTTCGTTGGCCAAGTGCAAGACACAAATAAAGTAAAAGGGAAGTGTCACGTCGGCTTGGGACTTGGCCGTCTCCAAATCCAAGACGGCGTCG
>Ga0307981_1002114_pt1 | contig 16580 bp, 12 predicted proteins | sample OrgLakmetagen987_FD_201849 | JGI IMG/M metagenome (GOLD analysis project Ga0307981, IMG submission 201849) | Saline water microbial communities from Organic Lake, Antarctica - #987 | ecosystem: Environmental > Aquatic > Non-marine Saline and Alkaline > Saline | place: Antarctica: Organic Lake... | reverse complement strand
CATGGTGATCATTTGTCCCACTCTTTGTATCTCTGGATGCGCCCAGGGATCCTCTGAGCTTTCTTACCGGCAAGTTGCCGCTCGTGACTATCGAGTCCCAGAGGGGATCGACCGTCATTCCGTCAAATGTAATGTACGATAAAATACATTATTACCCTAAGTACTGTTAATATTATAGTGTATTTTCGCGCCACCGTCTTACTTATTAGCACCAAAAACGCTTCGTTCCATCAAATATTTCCAACTTCCAACGCTCATAATTGCATAGAACGAGGTCCATTGATTGACAATGGTGGGCTCCATTTTCGACGGATGCGGCGATGGCTGCGGATGGACAGCGGCGTTCATATCCGCCTTGGCTTACGGGTCGTATGGTGTGCCCATCAAAGCCACGGCCAAGATTGATGCTCATCCGCGTACGTTGATATTAGATTAGATTCCATAGGAGGATTCGAAAGCGACGAGAGCAATCATGAAACCTCCCTCATACCTTACTAACACTGTCTCCTTTATGGTTCTCCCGTGTAGTCGTCTTTCAGTCTTACAAGACGTGTGTCATGTTTATCATGAGCTGGAGTGTTCTCTGGATGGGTGTCCAAGCCGCGTGGACGCCCTGGGGTTTGGTGAGTGGCTTTCTCTGGGTGATTGGCGGCACTGGTGGAATCTACGGCATTCGCATGGCCGGACTCGCCATTGCGGTCGGTACTTGGGCCAGTGTCATGATTTTGGTCAATTTCGTTTGGGGTATTTTGATTTTCAGAGAACCCGTTCGAAACATTTGGTCCACTCTTGGTGCCTTTTTGTTGTTGGGATGTGGACTGGTGGGCATGAGTCATTACTCGGCTCCGCAAAATAAGCAACAGCATCAACACCAGCAGCAGCTCGATGATAATGACATCAACGACACGGTCCACAGCATGGAGAACAAAAACAACAGCAATAAAAGCACCACATACGGAAGTGGTCTAGACAATAATAATACCAACGATCCCGAACGCAGTCTGATTCCGCCGTCGCAAGAACAGCAGCAAGGGACACACTTTAGCCTCGTGGACGGCAAAAAGAACGACCAACCTGACACGACTCTGGTTGGTGGACATATTGTCAATAAACGCGCTGCTGGAATCGCTGGAGCGGTCTTCAATGGTCTCATGACGGGTAGCTCTCTGATTCCCTTGCACTACGCTGAACAAGAAGGCTTTGGTGGCGCCCGGTACATGATTAGCTTTGCCTCCGGAGCACTGATCAGCAACATAATGATTTGGTTTGTTTGGTGGGCCGTGTGCTTTGCGGATACCTACCAGCGTGACGTGGCAGGCTCCAAGCTGCGGCAAACGGCTGACAACATGCCGCAGTGGCACTTTTATCAGCTGTGGCTGCCAGCCGGTATTGCCGGAATCTTGTTGTCCATTGCCATGTTTGGTTCCATTCTGTCCGTCACGTATCTTGGTCAAGGCGTTGGCAACAGCCTTGTACAGAGCAAGATTCTCGTCAGTGGCTTGTGGGGTATCTTTTGGTACCAAGGTATGTTTTTGACCCTGACGATGATCCAGAATGGATGTGAGGAGCCCGTTATCTACATCACCTCATCTCAACTTGTTTGCTTGTCTTCAACCTGTTTTGCAGAGATTAGAGGGCGACGGACTATTGTGAGCTGGTTCATAGCCGCATCCCGTACGTATTGCGGAGTGTTTTTCTTGTAGCTGGCACTATCAAACTCGCCTCTCACCCAACCATATCGTTACCTTGTGATTGCGTGGCACAGTCACCGTCACTGGCATTTTGTGGTTGAGCCAGGAACGCATGTCGGCAAAGAGTTCAGATTCCGGCGATCATCATCGTATTCTGTTCGGATTCTAAACAAATCGAGCAATGAAACATATCGAGAATATAAGAACGAATTGTGTGAAGTAACAAGACAAATGCCGGGACAGATGCCAGACGGATACAGCCGAAAGGCTCTTCTCTATATACTAATTGAGCGAAGCGTTGATCATTCATTTTACTTCGACAACCGTCTTCCAGCTGGCCTGGCTGTAATCGTCCTCTGCATTCATGTCAGCAGCCTCATCATTGCCGTGTTCTTCCGTCGCCTTAAGTGATATCCCTTTCGAAATTTCCGTAGCCTCCGCCTCAATGCCCTGCGCTTCGTCGCTTTAAGTGATGAACCTTCCATATTCGTCCGTGCTCTCCACTATCGACTTTAGCGACACAGTTGCTTTTGAGTTCTTTATTGACCGTGAGTACGATGGCAACATTCCTGAGCGTTTTCTACATTTGAAGCCCAGCAGCAACCCTGTGGAAGGGACTACTCTTTCAGACGATGACATGGCGTGAGAACTCCGGATCTTACGGAATGCAATCTAAACAAAAACATAAAATGGTGAGTCGGCGACACTGTGATAGTAGCGTTTGTTGCTCCGCCTTGTTAGCTTTCACTCTCGTGACGGCGAGCTTTACGACTAGGCTACGATCAGCTATTGTAATTGTAGTAGACTTGCTGCTTGGGCAGGAACACAGATAATAGCGGCCTATGCGCGGCGAGGAACCAGCAGGAGCTTCGAACAACAAGATATAGCCAGTTGTGCGCGCTCCAGCAAGGCGTGGATCTAGGAGCGCTGAAAGAGAGCAACTGAAAGCCTTTGGTTTCAACTGGGCGAAAACCAGGGATGCACACATGGTCTTTATCCCTGTCTTTGTTGGCTCCACGCTTAAGCCTGAGAAATATACGGAATAATAGTTAGGTACAATTCCGAACCCTAATGTACACAATGAAACGATCTGAATCGAATCGACGACGATACGACGATGATGCCGCCCCTATCGCCTCTCGAACGCGGCGTTGCTGCACTTATTCCTCATCCATCGGTCTTACCATACAGCTGCATTCGCAGGTTTCACGTTTCATCTAGTTCTTCTAGTCGCATCAGCAGTTCTCATCCACTCCGTCCCTCAGTACCTGTTTGCTTTCCAATCCAAACATGAGCGGCTATCGCAGCTTGCATCGCGAGCAAACCTTGGAGACTGCCGTGTGGAGCGTCCAGACGAGCCCACTGCTATCTGCTACGGCATCCTCCGCTACGAATGATACGGCACCTGCATGCTGGAGAATATGGACGGCATCAGGAGACGGCTTCGTGAGAGGCTATAAAGTGCAAGAGACGTCGATCGAAAGCAAGCAAGATTTGGACGCGTCGGCTCTCAGTTTGACTTGTACCCACGTCTTGTTGGGTTCCGCCCAAGAGTATCCCACCGATCAGGCCGTCTTGGGCTGTACCGTAGTGAGTCTTTGTCGGAACTATGTAGGGGATGATCAACATTCGGGTGATCTGATTATAGCTAGCCTCGAGTTGGGAGGCACCGTCCGTATCTGGAGTTTTACTGAGGACATGGACGATAAGCTACAAAAAGATCTGCAAGAACCCAAACAAGTACGAGCTTTGTTTGAATTTCAGGTCGAAAACGCCACAGGAACAACCTTGGCTCTTTGTCCGCCCGCTCAAGCTGGAGTTGGAGACGTTGGGGTCGCTGTCGGTTGCTTGGACGGCACTGTCGCTATTGTAGCAACCGGTCTTGCAACCCCAAAGGCCAAAAGGGAAGCCAAGGAAGCGGGTACGGTTTTGGACACGTGGGGAAGTCGAGGTTCCGCAGTACCACTGTCCTTAAGTTGGAATCCTGTAGCAGCACATACGCTGACAGTCGGCAGACAGGACGGTGTCGTGGATATCTTGACTGTAACCAAAAAGGGTCAACATCGACTGACAAATCACAGCAGTCCTGTGCGGGCCGTCGCATTTTCAGACGACGGGAATTTGTTGATTGCGGGCAGTGACGAGCAACTACTTTGTATCTGGGACGTGAGTAGAAAGACTCCGACACTGGTGCACCACATTCTGCAAGCGCACAAGAGCTGGCTTTTGGACATTCAAACACTGCCAGACAGTCGTCGTTTTGTAACGTTGGGAGCGGACCGAACGCTGCACGTGTGGAACATTGGACAACTTTATCAACCTTTGCATTCGTTTCAGATGGATCACTCGGTGTATACAGTGCAGCGTGGTCCTGCGGATTTGCCACGTCTCGTCACTGGAAGCGACACTGGCTGGATACAAGTATTTTCTCTGGAAAGTTAATCTGTACTGTTATACGGTGGAGCTCGAGAGCATGTCCCACTCTATCTGTTGATCAAGTACTAGGTCTTCTACTCGCGTACCCGTACCAGAGACCTACTAGATGCAATTTTACGTTCGCTGCAGTCTATCTGTTGATCAACTAGGTCATACCCGTACCTATAGATGCAAGTCCACGGTCGATGTCTCTTTATTGCCATCATAGTAAAAGTTGAGTACCACTCTGCGTCGCCTAAAAAGAAAAAGCAACGGCCGTCATCTTCATAGTTTTGAGATACATGGTGCAGATTTTGCTACCTTAACGTAAGCCGTGATTGATTGTTGTTCGAAAGCATGGCAGCAACAGGGATGTTGTACCTGAGTAGGCGATCAATCATCACCTGTACGCTCCTGGTCTTATTTTACAGCAGCTACTGGCAGCTACAGTCTGCTTTTTCCCAGGACTGCACCTTCCCCGTCTTATTTCCTCCGGTGGACTACACGCCGATTGTACTACGGCGGCGACCAGCAAAGCAGGAGAACGCGAGTGTCTCGCCATCACCATCAATTGGATTGGCGTTCACACAGAGCTATGGATTCTTCAACGATATTACGGACGAAAGCTGGGAGCGAATGCAGGACCGAGCGCGCAACATGGTCCAGTACGAGCACGAATCCTGGCCGGAAAAAGGTTACGAGAATCCCATTCAGTGGTACTTGAATAACTTGCAGCCCGACTTTACATGCCCTCACATCAGCCGAGTGGGAGGTCACGGAGATGGACCAAAATGGACTTGCGATCCACATCGACTGCTGGATCGAGAAAACTGTTTGATCTACTCGATCGGCTCCGAAGGCAAGTACGAATGGGAGGACGCCTTATATGAGCAATTGGGCGGCCCACACTGCGAGATTCACGTCTTTGACCCCGGTAACTATGGTCGGACGGGCGATATGGAGCATAAGAACATTCACTTTCATAGTTGGGGATTAAAGAGTAACTACGATCAAGCCTACAACGCTATGATTACCCTCGACGCCCTCGAAGGTGCCAAGCCGCGTATGCTCACATTTCAGGAGACTGTTGAAGAGCTTGGACACCGAGGTCGAACACTGGATATCTTCAAGATTGATTGTGAAAAATGCGAATGGGCCAACTATAAGGACTGGATCTCGGCCGACATTCGACAGATTTTGATTGAAACGCACGGCGTTCCGTCGCCAAAGGGGGGCAACGAATGGCACCACGCCCCCTTGAAGGTTGCCGATTTTTTTGACGCCTTTACTGAAAACAACTTTGCCATGTATAGCAAAGAGGTCAACATTTATGGCGGTGGTAACTGCATCGAGCTTAGCTACGTCAAGCTACACCCTGCTTTTTGGAAAGGCAAGAAACTAACACGGACCCAGACGAGAGATGCGCTTTCGACGACCAAGAGAGACTGGAGAGAAATGCAGCCATTGTTCATCTCGGAGGACTTGTTGCCAGATATTGTGGTGCCCGAAGCAGCTGCTACATCCTTCAAGATTCCGCACAGACTGGTGTTTGCATTCGAATCTAACGTACTCGAGACCGAGGCTCCGGTCGAATATTTCTTAAACATACAGCGTACAATTGACCGATACCGAGAGGCGTGGGGTGAACCCAAAGCACCCGCGTGGTTTCTCAACCATGTTACCTGTCTGGGTGCAATCAAGAATGCGCATGCAGAACTCTTGCCAATCTTCAAGGCGGAAACACTGGCGTCGAAGAAGATTGATATGTGCAGAATGGCCGCTATGTATCTCTCTGGCGGTTTCTTTTTCGGTATCGATTTTCAAGCTGGCAAGCCATATAACCCAAACGACGGTATTCGTCTATTAGTGGCACGCGACGGAAACGAGATTTCTCATCAGTTTATTGCTGCTGAGCAAAAGAGCCCAGTGATAAAGAGAACGATGGAGAAGATGGTAGAGCTTAGCAGAAGGAACGAGACTTCGGTTGATTCTATGCTGTGGAAAGAAGCGCTTACCAACATCCTTCGTGACCCAAGCTCGTCAATAGGAGTGTCGTCCATTGCCTTATCAGATGTCGGCAAAGACATGCCCACAGCATGGATCGCCGAGGAGCCGACAATTCAATCATTCAGCAACCCTGTCCCGCTGAACATGCGCGACCCTTCGCCGGGCTATAAGATTCCCAGAAGACTGCTGTTTACTTTCAAGGACTCGCTACTGGAGACAAAAGAACCACATCTACTCTACACAAATGTACGAAGCACTATCGCTAAGTATCGTGAGGCTTGGGGCGAACCGGATGCTCCTGTGTGGTTTTTGAATGATACGGACTGCCGCGCGGCGATTTATGCAACAAGGCCAAGGCTCCTTATGTACTTTGATCGAGAGGTGCACGGGCCTTGGAAAGCGGATATTTGCCGCGTTGCTGCCTTATATCTAACAGGCGGCTACTATTTTGACGTGGACATGGAAACAGTGAATCCATGGATGGCCAGCAGCAAAGTGACGTTTGCAACAGTTATGGATCCTTCCAGAGTGCGATATTTTCAATCGTTCCTGGCTAGTGAAAGAAGAGGGCGTATGATGGATGAAGCATTAAACGAGATGCTTGCCTTTTATGAAAACCGAAAGACTCGTCTTGGAGCTTTACTTGGGCCAGACACTTTGAAGTGGGCGGTCGAGTCAGTTCCCCATTCGGAACGAGGAGAAATGGTAATCTTAGAAGAGACTGCATTCCATTTGAATGAATCTGAATCTGCTTTGCGCCGAGAGGCGGTGGGTTGCTGTTGTGGAAACTTGGTCAGACTTCCCACGACCAACCAAACCATCTTCTACTCCCGTATTGTCGGTGGAGGCAAGAGTTGCATGGTGCGAGACTCGCTCGAAGGTCAGGAGTACGTGAACGAGGAGCAGCAAAATCAACTAGAAAACCTACAGAAGCTGCAGAAAGACATTCAGGAAGTCTTGCAGATACTCGAGGGGATTGAGAGGAAAGGCGTATCGAACTCTGTGAGAGAACACACAGAGAATGTTGCTGCAAGACACACATTGGGCTAGCTAGCTCTAGTAAGCACTCGACTTGTGATCTCGTTGTTACTTCCTGGTTTACTCTAGCTATTGTAGTCGTCTTGAACAAATGCAGTTCGCATGGTGAACAATGACAGCGGATATGCTAAAAATGTTAGAAGTTTGTTCCGATAATTCTGGTTTAGTCTTGATTGACGAGGTTTGAGGATTTTAATTGGCTGTTGACATTTTCCTGACATAATGACTATGGGCCTTATGACTCTTCTTCTTTTTGGTCACATTCTCAACGGCCGCGACGAGTGACAACGGCGGATCTCGGGTCTCTCTCTGATTTTTTTGTTGTCACTTCGCTCACCTCTTGGCAACCAGAGCGGCTCTTGTGCCAACTCATACAAAACCAAGCCAATATTTTGGTTGCTTGACCGATCTGGTTTATCCAAACAGGTTCAGCTAAACGATTTTCTTCATTTTTAATCTCAAAAGATGGGTTTAGTGAGCGATTTCGAGACAGGGGTTTACACGCTGTGTCTCTTGGCTTTCTGCCACTTTCCCCATGAATCCCTACACGGCATCGGCTTAGTATTCAAGATCAATATGGTGCAAGCTTTAGAAGGTAACTCGTCCAAAAATAAGGTTGACGAAATCCCAGTGCTGGATGTACCAGAGATCGCAACATCGGTGGAAATAGAGCCAGTCGACATTGTTCCCCAGAAAGTCAAAGAGTATGCCGTGTCAGAAGAGCACTCTACCCCCACTCTAGACGCAAGCACCAACCGCACTGTCCCATCTCATCCTAGATACACTATCAAGCTAAATGAATCAGAGGATGTGACGCCGTCGATAATACATGACTTGCAGTCTCATCCCTCCAACCAGTCCTCTGTACAGTCACCCTACTTGTACATCTCCACGGACGGGAGCATGGATCTGATCGAGGACCAAATGGAGTCGGATGAATATGTTAGTAAGAAATCGTCGTCTTTGTCAGCATCATCGTCGCCAGCATTCGCATCAACTCCGGATGCGAGTGCTGCTGCCAGTAGTTTCAATGGCACTAGTAGCCATTCACAAAAGCCCCGCTCAGCTCACATTACCAAATTCCAGAGACGAGCATCCAGAGACTGCAGTGTCGACTCGACACAGGCTACGGCTATGTCAATGCGACTCAAAGGAAGACTCCGACACCAGTATCTGGTCTGCTCCTCTGCCAGTATGGCGCCGCAAAGAAAATTATCGATGGAATGTTCCGATCAGTATATCGGACCACCAACGCCACAACAAGTACATTCTCCCGTGCAAGAGCGACCGAGACAAATAGGCGCAGCCAGAGCCACAGTCCGTCGTCAAGAGTCTATTCGAGGAATGCAGAGGCAGAACTCTATTCGGTCCGCCTTGGACTCGTCGAGACATAAACCATTGCAAGTTACTCGCCGAGGGCTTACTCGGACACAGTCGGTAGTAGTCCGCTCGTGTGCCCCCGAGTCCACCTTTGGTGAGACACCTCGATGCAAATCAGGAAAGGACGACCAGATTGGTGCTGGTTGCAGCGACCAGAATGATGCTGATAGTAGTAGCAGCAGTAGCCTACCCACTCCAGCAGTTCAACCAAGGCCTGTCGCGGCGGCGGTACCCACGGTGACAAGAAAGCCAATGAATCGTCGAATGTCCATTAGTGACCAGAAAATGCTAATGAGAATGCGAAGCACTGTTCCCAGTACGGATTAAGTTGCACTTAGTCCGTGCTAACTGGAGAGTCATTGTTGCGGAGGCCATAATATTGTTGCAGACTTCCTATACTACTTTCCATAAATCCATTCTATTGTGTTTTAACACTGAATAGTTTTCGACCACCCAATATTTCCATTATCGTCATTTCGCTTGAAGCTTGCTTCCTGGTCGCTCTTGGACTTTGGGTTTCTTGTCCAATGTGCCTACCGCAACCGGCAATGATGTCGCCTCGACAACGTTCTGTACAAACATATCCTTTGATGCAGCCTGTGGTGGAGCCATTGACGCGAAGTCCCGACCAAAAGAGTTGGGGGAGTTGCAGATTGACACTTGCTTTCCGTCGTTCAAGTGGATACTCAATAGTGCGTAGTCAAATGAGAGCTCAACTATGTCGCAAACCTGTATGATTAAGTCGTAGGCAGAACCAACAAAGTTTTTGTAGCTGTACGATTCACCCGACGAAAGTCCACCCAATGAGTTGGACAGTTCACCTTCTCCTTCGGATTCAGTGAGCGTTACTTGATCCTGATTGCCATTCGAATCTACATTATAACTCTTTGCTCGGTTGAAGTGCACGTACAGGTTGCCCACCCGAACAAGCACAACATCGTCGTCTTCCAAGTCTTGTTTCCCGTAGTCCACAAAAGCTGCTAGGCGTCCCGCAGCAGCATACTTGAGAGGGTATACTTCTATACTCCGGTCGGTGAACCAGCCAGAAATCCAGTGTTTGTGGCCGTTCTTAATGAGTGATAAGGTAACGATAGGATGATATCAGTTGAGGGTTCAAGCGTTGCGTGATCGCTCCGCTTTCGGATGTCGTATTCACTTACAAATGCTTTTTGAGGCCAGCCGACGACATTGTTAGCGTATCCCATATACCCAGATTCATCAGCTGGTCAAGTAGAGAGGATGATATGCGGTGTGAGATATTCTGACAATGCGTTCACGTTCCGGTACCAGTGTGATTGAACCATCGACTTACCATAGCCATTTCCGTGCAGTCCACTGTGCCGGAATCCAAGAGAATGCCCCATCTCATGCATCACCACCGACAACCGGGTACAACGAGACTTTTGATAGTAGCTATACTGTGGTGACAAAGAGAATGCCGAAGTGTTAGTAGATGGAGTTGCAACGCAGGGGCCACAATTCATTCGAGGCAACGCCAAAACGTCAACACTTACGGGCTCGTACAGATAGGTGTAGGCCATCCATGCCGTGGATCCCTGTATCAGACTGCCGGTGGGAATGCAAAATATAATGTGATTCGCAATCTCATCGAGGCTGCCGAGCTGTTCTTCTGTGGCTTCCAGAATGGCTCGGTTGAGACTCCCCTGCGCCCCTTCACCGACAACTGCATGATCAACCACCACTTCCGCCACCCCGTTGTTGATTCCTGGACCAGTTGCCGCGATGATTACCGGCCGACACAACCCTATACTGAGCAACAACGGTCGCGTTCTCGCTCGATAACTCGGCCGCCACCATGTCGGTACCAGAGATCGAATCAGTCACGTCAGATAGGTTTTCCTCTGGTTCCTCTCCTGTTGTTGCAGACACAATCCGTACTGCCAGCAACCTTTTCGTTCCGGATCGCACACCCTCCTGCAATCTACGATTTCTATCAGCTGCAGCGTTGTCGTCCAGTAGTCGCAGTCGGCGGCCGTCAGGAATAACGACCGATTCCGTTTCTTGGGAAATGTAGCCTCCCGAAATACAGACGTGCGCCGAAATACAGACGTGCGCCATTCCTTCCTCGATAAGCGTTCTATATATATCTACAAAGTGTTTGGGAAGTACGATATCGTAAGCTTCTCGGTGGCCCAGACTGCTCTGGCGCGTGATGCACGAGTATGATGACAAGGCGGATTTGTCATCCGACTCGGTGGTGGTAGCAGCTGATGATGGTTCCTCCACAAGTATTTCCAACTTGGCAATGTGGCATGAAAAACAGTCCCACTCTTGAATCTCGCGAGCACTCTGGAAATGGTATAACGCAAGAGGCGGGTTAGACGATAGTGGCTGAATGCGGACGACAAAGCACGCATCATGCATCATCCGCCGCCGTCGGCATTCGTATCTCCTTAAGTTTGTGCGCCTTACCTTTGGTCTCAGACCGCCCGTGCGAGCGTGGGTTGTCGCTAGAAGCAGTAACAGTGTCGACCAGCTATTCATCTTGAGCATGCGGTTTCAGTGACAAGCGTTCGATTAGATGGGCAAAAGTAGCAACAGTCGACATGCATCATGCATTCGAGGCGATTGTGAATGTGAATGGAACGTGATGGTGCGTGAAGCAAACTCAGTCAAAATGTGAGCTTCGAGTCACATGATGCCTAGTTGTCATAAGCCCTCCAGATACAAATCAGAACTTCAAGATATCCCACGTGACCTGTTCCGACTTTACTTATGCCAACATGAGACGCTCGACAGACCAAAGACGCCGACCGACGACCAGCCAAGGAGGAAGAGAAAATGAGGGCAAGGGATTAGACATAGACTACCGGTACCGTACTGTAGTAGAGGCGACCTAAGTGATACCTGCTCGCCACGATTGCCGAATAGCTGCTCCCGCGACGCTACATCACATTGACTAGCGTCTTCAAAATTCTCCGTTCATAGACACGGACGAACGAGAGACGAGAACGTCCCTCGCCTTCTTCTTGTCGTCCTCTACTACCGTATCATTTGCCGTGGTGCTGGCGTCGCTTGCTGAACGCGTTGCAGCCAGCAGCTGCCTCTTGCGTTGACCACAATGCCTTATAACACAATTGAAGGCTTGGGGTGGCCATATTACTGGTGAGTCTATCGTGTCTTGGATCACTGGTGTACCTAGTCTTGGTGTTCTTGCTCGGTGCCGTGTTGGCCATCTCCTTAGTGCCCTCAAATGGCTGGCAAATTTTGCAGCTCTGTTGCTTTGAAATTCGATCCGAAGAGACTAGTAGATATGGTCTCTCCAAGCTTCGGACATTTTCTTTGAATTGTAGTAGAAGAGAGTGCCTACTAGGGATCATGCACGCAAGGCAAAGTAGAACGGTAGATCGGTAGAATGGTAGAATGGTGGGAAAGGCTGAAGAAAAAGGTCACAATGCATCACATCCCTGCCAAAGAATAAGGGATTGTTTGTCGTAGCTTCTCGTTCTCTCGAAGAGGTTTCATCGCACACTACCGTACAGATCCACATTCAGATTCATCATACAGTACGTCTCCAACGCCAATTTCCCAGTCCTTTGGTTTGGTAAAAGGCCCGAGCTTATTGCTAGAATAAACTATGCAACACACATCCACACACACATAGTATGAGGCAAGCAATAAAACGAATAATCAACCTATTGCCTTTCATAAAAGGCTAGACTAATGAGTTTTAGTTTGACGGAACAAAAACCGCCCGAACGAAACACATGAAGGGCGAGATTTCTCGCCTTTTTTCTGTTTTACACATACGATCGAAATTTCTTATTATCGTCTAAATAGAGGATTACTTAGAGAAAATTGGTTCGTGCTCTTTAAGTAGACTTTGAACGGAAACAAGGAACTAATTTTCCCCCGATCGGCCATGGGAAAGTCTTTACCTTTACGGCCCAAAGGGGTTGGCAGCAAAGGCCTGTGCCGCCAACGCACCGGTTGCAAAGCCATTAGCACTACTAACTTGAGTCTTGGTGGGAGCAACAGGCTGGCCAAAGTTGAAATACGGGGCAAAACTCTGTTGAATCGCGTTGAAGCTGTTAATGCCGGTAGCATCCGGCGGAGCAGGCTGCAAGGGGCTGCTTAAGATCTGTCCGAGTTGTCCGGGGCTAGATTTCGGGGGAGGTGGGAGGGCAGCGTTGATGAGTGCCTTGTCGCCGGTGATGGGCTTGATAACGAACCCATTTCCAACGGGGGCTCGAATATTGGTAAAGTCGGACTGCATCTTTCGGAGACCGCTTTGCTGTGCCACCGACGCGTTCTGGTTGCTGCTGCTCACGCAAAGGTAAGTAGCAAGCAAGGCTGCTACAGCCAGATTGGCAATGAAGATTCGGATAAAGTTGCTCATCCTGCTTCTATAGTATTATTATGAGTTGGGTTTGATGTCCTTCTCTTCTCTTGCACTCTTTGATAAAGGCTGAAATGCCGATGGGGTCGGTTTCAGTACTGCGGCCACGACTTTCTACGTTGGACGAAATCCGACGCATTCGACCAAACTAGACGGCACCTACAAACAAGCCTTTGAAGTAAAGTCAAGAGAGACATGAGCAATCATATTTATATTTAGATGCTATTGGACTCGTCGCCCCTCTCGCTATAAGCAATACTAGCAGTCAAATCCACGTCCTCCCGCATCACCCCTGCTTCTCCCTTGTCTTGCATGCGATCTTTCATGCGGCTCAAAATCGATCGAATCTTATCTTCCTGCTGGAGTACTACGCCCTGTCGGAAACGGTGCAGTTTCAAGCCAGCATTCCCCACCCTAGCAAAGTCACCAAATGGAGTGGACGTCTCGTCATCCTCCCCCTCGTAGTTGGTGCGTGGCGAAGGCAAGGCGGCGCCGGTACTAGTACTTTTTCTTTCGTCTTTATCGTTTCGTGGCGAACGGTCCTCGGCAGAGGACGGCGGTAATACCATCTTGACTGCGCCACCGGCTGACGATACCTCTTGACCGCTCGTTTGCTGCGGATAGGAGTGTTGCTGGATGGGAAACGAATACTGCTTGCTGTAGCGAAAGGCGGCAAAAGCGTCACTTCCGTGGTGGAGCTTGCTGAGAATGAGGTGCTGCTCGTTGCGGGTGTTTTCAATTTCGACGGACAAGGCTTGCACCTTGGCCCGTAAGTATTTGACTCGTGCTGTTCGATCTTTGCGATGGCTGACCATGGTGGCTCAATGATTTTAGATCGTGCAAGACGGTGTCTGTGTCGTTCTTTTGTGGGAGGAGAGCGAACAAAGAAGGCAGCGCAGCGGCGTGGACGCTCCGAGTGGTGCTGGCTGGAGGATACGTCAATAGCCTTTAGCGTGGACATTTTGACTTCGTCATACTCCTCAGCGAAGATACATGTAAGATTATCCATGAACCGTCCTTAAAGCAGGTCAAATAATATGGTATACGGCGATGGGATACGACGTATTATTTAGTGTGCTCACTTCTATGGCTAGCAAGCAGAAATGGCGCGCTCTTTATTGTTTGCCCCGCGCGTGCGCTTTCATATTGTGACAGGACTCCTCATCAATTCGACCTTCTTGCAGCCATCACAGACACATTGACACATTGCACATTGGTCACTTGCGACGACTGACGATGATGCGCTGCCGCAACTTGGTTACCACTGCCGTCTGCTTACTTGGACGATCCTCTGTGCAGCAAGTCACAGCCTTTGGAAGTATCCTGGCACGAACCGCAACCGCAGGCAGTAGCGTTGGTTCTACAGCCTCGCGATCCTCCTTCGGTTCTTCCACTACTACCTGCCAAGCAGCCGCAGCCTCCAGCGATACCATGACAGCTGTATCGGTGAATCCGCTTCTAGCCAATTGGTCAAGTCAACCCTTTCATCTTCCACCCTTTCAAGAGATTCAACCCAAACACTTTCAATCGGCCTTGGAGGAAGGCATGCGGGCGCATTTGGCGGATCTCCAAACGATTGTGGATGAGCCCTCGGAAGCCACCTTTGAGAACGTATTGGCTGCATACGATCGTGCTGGAGCGTTGCTGGATCGCGTGGGATCCGTATTTAGTAACATGTGCAGTAGCTTGAATACCGATGAGATGCAAAACGTGCAAACCACCATGGCACCACTGCTATCACGTCACTCGAGCGAAACGTATCAGTTGCCTGGATTGTTTGCCAAGATTGACAAGGTGCATCAGAAACGAATCGACTTGTCGCTCACGTCTGAACAAATTCGATTGGTGGAACGTATCCATATGGACTTTACGCGAGCTGGAGCTGCTCTGGATCAAGCAGCCCAGGAGGAACTTTGCGATTTAGAAGCCGAGTTAGCTTCGCTTTCCACAAAGTTTCAGCAACATGTCATGAAGGATGAAGAGTTGTGGGGCTTGGAGCTACAAAAGAGTGACTTGACGGGCTGCTCGGAATCGCTCATGGAAGCTGCGCAAGCGGCAGCTGTGGAACGTGGCCTCGCTGAGGATGCTTATGTGATCACGCTCGGTCGCTCGCTTGTCGAACCCTTTTTAACCTTTTCGGATCGTCGGGATTTGCGCCACAAGGCCTGGAAGGCGTGGACTTCTCGCGGTGAATTGGATGCTGATCGTGATAACATCAAGATTGCGCAGGAAATGCTGTCGCTCCGCAAGCGTGTGGCGGAAATTCATGGTTATCCATCGTATGCTGCCTATCAGTGCGCGGATCGCATGGCCCAGACGCCCGAGAAGGTAATGGAACTGCTCGAGAATGTATGGGAGCGGGCAAAGGATAGCGCAAATAAAGAGCGGGTCGCCATGGTAGAATTCTTGGCCGATACGGGAGTCGAATTGGAAGGAGGTATCGAGCCCTGGGACTGGAGATATTACGCCGAGAAAGTACGTGTCGCAAAGTATGACTTTGACGAAGGCCTCCTCAAGCCGTATTTGTCACTCGATCGAGTCACAGAGGCCTTATTTGCCGTATCTGGCAATCTCTTTGGATTGAAATACACTAAAAGATCGGACATCGAATCCTACCATCCGGACGTGGTCACGTACGAAGTGCACGAGAAGGCCCCCGACGGTTCTGACAAGCTAGTGTCGTTGCTCATTCTCGACAACTTTGCGAGAAAGAACAAGTCTAGTGGAGCATGGATGTCGGAATACCGTTCTCAGACAAAGAATCTTGGTGCCGGCACGGCATCCATCGAAGGCGTTCCTGTGGTTTCAAACAATAACAATTTCGCGAAAGGCAAAGGTCAAACATTGTTGAGTTGGGACGACGCCACTTGTCTGATGCATGAAGCTGGGCATGCTCATCACGGAATGCTTTCGGATTCGACCTATGGACGATTAGCGTCCACCAATGTCCTGACAGACTTTGTCGAGCTTCCAAGCCAGCTCATGGAACACTGGATTAGCCAACCGGCCGTCTTGAAAAAGTACGCCCGTCATTATGAAACGGACGAACCCGTCCCTGACGCCTTGTTGGAAAAACTCGAGGCTGCGAGGTCGTTTCAGCAAGGCTTTCAGACGATCGAATACACCATTTGTGCTCTTTTGGACATGGGCATGCATCAGATTGAAGACTATTCTAACTTTGACCTTGCTGAATTTGAGCGAACCGAATTGCAACGCCTTGGAATGCCCCAAGGAATTGTCATGCGGCATCGTCCTGCTCACTTTCAGCATTTGTTTAGTGGTAACTGGTACGCTGCTGGCTATTACGTCTATCTTTGGGCTGAAGTCCTCGACGCTGACGCGTTTGCGTCCTTTGAGGAAGCGGGAGATATATTTGACACCGAAACTGCGTCCAAAGCCCGCAAGTTCATCTACGGTGCGGGCAATACTGTTGCTCCGGACGAGTTGTTTCGTCAATTCCGAGGACGCGACCCTGATATGAACTACATGCTCAAGAAAAAGGGGTTGCTGTCAGAGTGAGGTTTTGATCTGGTGTGGGACAAATCGTCCTAATACATGGTTATAGATGATAAGTTCGGCGTTTTCTGTCTTCTACACAACCAAACAAAAGACCAAAACTGCAAAGGAGATCGTGCGTGAAGCAGTCCATTCTCTAGCTCTGCCGGTAAATTAAGTAGCATCGATATCGT
>Ga0307981_1002113_pt1 | contig 16589 bp, 14 predicted proteins | sample OrgLakmetagen987_FD_201849 | JGI IMG/M metagenome (GOLD analysis project Ga0307981, IMG submission 201849) | Saline water microbial communities from Organic Lake, Antarctica - #987 | ecosystem: Environmental > Aquatic > Non-marine Saline and Alkaline > Saline | place: Antarctica: Organic Lake... | reverse complement strand
GGCACATAAAAATGAGCCAAAAAAAAAACATTGAAATAAGTTCAACGCATTTTTCGTTTGTTTTATCTCCCAGCGCCAAATGGTGGGAATTTTTGAACGAAAGACAACGGAAGATCTTAAGATCTACCTTGTTGGCCGAGTTGAACTCCATGATGGCGGTGTCCTTGTTGGCCGTGCCGAAGCTGGTGATGCCTTGCGCGCGGTTCGCGTAAAACGCCCACATGGGGGTCCCGTACTCGCCGCCAATGGCTGGCAAAAAGTCGGCAAAGGTGGGCGCCTACCGTCATCGCGTCAAGCGAGCATAAGGTGAAGGAAGACAGAGAATAGGGGTCACTCGAGGGACATCAGATGAGCAAACGAGATGTGTGCGAAGAGGCAAAAACCACGCAAGGATACGCTCAGAAGAAAATGGGAAACAACGATACATCTCATTCATTCAGAGTGACTAAGGCACCACGATCACGATATTAACGACTCCTTACCAGATCGAAATCGGGCATAATCGAGCGGCCTTTCGAGTCAAATTTGGCCTTGTTCCCGAGAGGCGAGCTGCCAGGGGCGCCATCACTCTGTGGCATTAAAAAAAACAGCGAGCAGTTGGTGGGATGCAGATAGAGAGAGAAAAAGGGATTGATTAAATGAGAGGTCAGAACCAATCACAAACTAAGTCAAGCCTACAACTAAAACAAAAGCCGACTGCACGCGAGGCATGAAATGAGCACGTACCTCGACAGCAGCAGGGAACGAGTTTTGAGCCACCAGTCCCATGCACAGCACCAGTGCCAGCGCAGAGCCAGCCAGCGCTTTCTTGCCAGCAGTGGTGGAGCCTTCAGCAGGCAACTGATGCGGCATGGTTACTTCGAGCGGTGCCACTTTAGTCATCTCCATCTTGGTTTCCTCTGCCAGAGGCGTGCACATGCGGTATCAAGTGAGATTTTGAATTGCGTGGTGTCACCAGCTGATCTCATGACAATGAAAAAGGAAATGTAATGACTGTGCATGCAAAAGCCATGACATATTTGTGTGATGATTTCTGACCGTGACCGCCGATGCGGTCGTAGCCCGAGAGAGGCATCAGCTTCGGGAGGTGATGCAGATGCAGATGAATCCAAGAGTGAATGCGGAGGACGACGTCTGCTGTAAAGGATTCGGCAGCGATGCTGGCAGATCCGCCAGATGCCAACAGACACAATAATGACGACGTCGGCATACTTTTCGGCCGACGGCTCCACAGGTTTTTTTTCGTTGCGCAAAACAGGGTTGCATTATGAAATTATGAAATTCTACAGTAGCACAGCGAAAAAATATTGGATGCGTGCCTGATTAGCTCCTCTTTTACGTAATATTCGCATCAGGTCTTGTAGTATAAGCCGCAGAGCTTCGTATATCCGCCTGCTAGCTTCCTATTTTCAGACCTCCGGGGCCTGCGTTGGAGTATGTTTGGTGTTCTCCGATACTACACGGTACGCAAGCTTTGCACAGTTATTGCGCTCTTGATGCCGGAATCAAAAGGACTTGGAGATACAAGAGGAAGCATAACTATATAGAGAAAAATAACCTCAAGTGGTGCCATTAGATTTATATGGGATTTAATTTCTGAAACTGATCCTGATTAGATTACATTAGATTAGATTAGATTAGATTAGTTTAGATTAGATTATACTCCCCCAGTACAAAAAAAGACAAGGGCAAAAAACAAAATACTTTTGAGACAGGCCCCGAAGGGCCGGAATTAGAAGGCTTTTAAAGGTTTCAATAAACAGAACAAAAATTTACCTTCGCCGATATGCAACGCAGCGCTTAGAACAGCCAAATCTGCCCAGGGAATTTCCTTGGGAGCGAAATTACGTGCTAATTCAAAGTGAAACTCACTCCCTCAACCTAGTGCTTAGAATTTAGATCTCGATAGCTGAAGGTGTACAACTGTGCCATATGAAGGCGTGGTATTCCTGTTTGAGCTCCTGGAATTCTTCTGCCGCCTGAACTTCATCGTTTGCTCAAATGCACATGCCAAACTTATGATGCCGTGAGTTTAGCGTACCAATAGAGCGACGCGGCGACTCGACGGCACGAACCAGTCCTCTTTCAATTCAAGAGCTAAGCGCTAACAGCAAATTTAATTTAAGTGCACACTCGCTAATTGTTCATTTTGGTATTATATTATACCAATTGCTAATAATCAAGAAGCAGATGAATGACGTGATAACCTTCAATAGGCCCCTTGGCTCAGTATTCAATGATCATCCAACATCTCTCTCAAGATTTCCCCGCCCCTGAAAAGTTCAACTAGCTACTCAGAGATCCTTATCATATTTAATCCCTGAAACTCCCTCTGAAATTTACGTTAACGCTATTAATAATGAAAGCAAACATTTGCAGAGGGGCAATTATTTGGGTACACACCTCTCAGTAGCTAAGAAGTGGATCAGTGGTAGTCTATTAACGACTGATTGCAGTAGCAAGGGGCAGTAGGCCCTGTTGTCATTTTCCAAAAAGGCCTGTCGTATCTGCACTGCACAATACCTTTGTACTCAGACCAAATACAGACAAATTTTCAAGTGGCAGCACCACGGACAAGGTTAATTTATTGATCATAAGATGATCAATGATAACAATCACTTCTACGGTAGCCAGATAAAGGTAGAGAAATGAGACCTTTGCACCTAATTTGTCCACTCTCAATCAATACTTGACGTGGTAAAACGATTGATCAAGAGACAGCAAATCATATCTTGAAAGATTTGGGCAGTAAAAGTTCATACTTTTACACTGGAATTTAATGCCGCACCCACCTCTCATAATTTTGAGGTCATTACGAAACTTGTTGTTGATTTTTGTAATTGATTCGTGACTGATATTAATCATAAACGATGAGTAAACGTGCACATTTATCTCTGGTATGTATTGCACATAATTTAATAAATGGTGGCGTCCCAAGTTATAGCTCATTACGACTTTCATGTTGAAAGTGGTGTGTTCCATTCGGATAAAATTGCGCGTGCTTTAATTAATGGTGGCGCCCCAAGTAACAGCTCATCATGACCTTCATTTTGAAAGTTTTGTGTGCCATTCATAATTTATTTGATATGTTTGGCTAGCTATATACCGCCAAAGGTAAAAACATCTCCTTGGATACAAATATTCGTTTGAAGTGTCATAGGTCGTGTCGTGCCGTATCTACTTACCTTGGTTCCCGTTCTATTTTCAGAAGAAGCGCATTGTTGCAGTTCTAATAAGTAGGTAAAGTACTAAGCGCGTTACTCTGCTCGAAGAAGATGATAATGAGCTAATGACAGTTTTTAGAAATAACAAAAAGCTAACTTAATAAATTGCACAATAGAGAGATAATTTAGAGCAACCCATGCCCATCAAAATCTCCACTATTGTATATTTTCGACTGTTATGATTCGATACATCTTGGTACGTTGGTACTTAGAGTTATGATGAATTTGAAGTTTTCACGAAATTCATTGTATATGCACTACAATTATCTACTCTTGGCCTTAAGTTCCTCCAGATTGTTGCTGAACAATTCTTATGCATGCTTTGCTAAGCGAAAATAAAATGGCCGTGAGCGACGAACTGGAGCATTTTGGTCTTGTGCATTCTGAATCATTGAAGCCTCAATTTTAGCAGCCTTCTTGTCGAACTTGATGTCCTTGAGTTCTTTTCCACCCGCGTGCTGCCCGCGAGTTTCTTTTTGATGAATCGGCCCACGTTCCAACTTCAGACCATGATGGAGTCGCGCCGGCTTATTGCTATTTTTCTTGCCTGCACCCATGTCTGTCTTTCTTGAGAAAAAAGAAAGTAGTAGTTAGTCAAGTCAGAATCAATCAATGATGCTTTTTGTTGTGATTGTGAATAATGAAGAATTGGGTTTCGAAAGATCACAATGTGGTTGCGGTTGAGCTTCTGTGGTTTTTGACAGCTTCAGTGTCCTGCGCGTGTTCGTATACGAGAGCACCTAAAGAAGACGCCGTTAGTTCGTTGGGCATGGAATTCAAATTCATATTGCCTAAGAGGTTTCTAACTTCACATTTCGTGTCGTATCATTAGACGGTCTCGCAGCTATCTTCAAGTCAAGAAGCAATAAGTTGGACCATTCAACCATCGCACATATCTATACCGGACTTGATTTCTCGGTGCCCTTCGCTTGTTCATATCAGGTCAGCTCAAAAGGGGGATATCGTTCGAAGGACCTCCGGCTTCAGCTGGGATTTCACTTCTTAGTTCCTACGTCTGTGTTTATCTCAAATTGAAGTGGCCCGTTTAGGTGTATATTGGAATATTGGCATGGGCCTGTGGCTGAGTCGCGGATATTGAATTAGACATAAGACTAATGCAACGACGACTCCTGTTTGTTACCAACTCTAATTTAGGACTACGGATACTAAGCCGGTATTTCATGGTTGCTGAAACTAGTTTTATTGGTGTTGAGCGGCACAAGCAAGGAGCCGACGTGGCTAAGGATGGGGTGGTGATCACAGGCCCTTCGGGCCATTTTCCTTCCAATGCCGTGTTCGCTTCTTTTGCTCTTCCATTTGGTGCTGCCTTCGCTGTGCTAAACGAGACGCCGAGGGCCCTGTAGGAGAACCACGTTCAGTGCCTCGGCGCGGCAGTGTCTCATTCCTCAGGGTACGGCTGTTGTAGCCGCCGCCACCACCACCAGCAGCGCGGGGGTCATTGAGAGGCTCGAGGCGCCGGGGCAACTCATAGGCCTCGTGCCGCTCTGCTGCCCTTTGGCCGGGCCTGCGGTCTGGCACGAGAGGCGGGTGCGCTGAGAAGCCACCACCGTGACGGCCATCGCTGGGTGGGTCGTACCGTCTCGGCACATCCGTTGCCGAAAACCTCTCATTGATGGTTGGCCCTCCTCGGGCTGCCGCAGGCGCGGTTTGTTCTAAGGAGCGCGCAAGGTCTTCGGCAGCACGAGCGCGCCTCTGCTCGGCTTCCGCCCGGCGCACGTTGAGAGTTTGGCTCCTTTTGTCCAGTTCTTGAAGCTGCTTGATTTCGTGGACCTTGCGGGCGGCTTCGCTGCGTGAATAGTCATCGTTGCTGCTGCTTCTGCGGCTGCCACCGCCGCCAACGCTATAATCGTTGCCTGCACGTTCCTTGCTACGCCCGCTGCCTCCACGATCTTTACTGCGCTTGCTGCCGCTCCGATCCTTACTGCGGCCGCCGCTGCCGTGGTCCCTGCTTTCGCCACGGTGCTTGCTGCTGCTTCGGCCTCTGCTGCTCTGCACTTGTGCCAAATCTGCGCGCCGCAGGTCGGCTTTGTAGCCCCAGGTGTCGGCTTCGAGGCTCGCTTGCTGGTCGGTGAGTTCTTCGATGTCTCCGTCGGCCATCACCACGTCATCTTCAACTGCGTATGGGTGCTCGCCCATAGGCGTGAAGGAGTAAGCACTCGACTCGGCACTGCGGAAGGTGCTCTCCTGGTAATCTCCACCGCCCAACGGGTCGAAGTTGAAGCGGGGCGACCCAGGAAGGCCGTCAGCCGACAGCGGTGGCCTCCTCTGCACTACTATTGGCGGGCCTTGCGGCCAACCAGTTCGCCGCACCTGGACCGCCACACCGGTCAAAACCAGCACCAAGCCTGCTCCAACGATCAGTGCAATCATCGTAGGCGGCAGCGAGGCTCCCGTCGGCACGCTCTTGGCATCGGTTGAGGGCGCAGAACTCGGCTGTGGCGAGGGTCCTCTCAGGAGCGCGACTGCAGGTGCTTTCGAGGGGGCCCGTTCGTACGCGTTGGCAGTAACTTGGCCCACGCTGGTGATTGAAGTCAAAGCCGACGCAAGCGCAATCACAAAGGACACCTTGTTGAGTTTCGTGGACACGTCGGCGACAAAATCAAAAACGTCCACGGCGGAGGTCAGCGAAAGGCTCACAGAGACGTCAAAGGAAATGCTCCAGGTGTACGAATCGGCCAAGAGCACTCGCCGTCTTTGCGCAGAGACCACGGCAAGGTGTCGGACAGCGCCCTCGTTCACGCTCAGCGTGTCAGCCACCGTGGTCCGCAACAGTGCTACATCAGCGTCGGTCGGTGCAGCCGTCGCGACCACCTCGAAGGACACCGCTGCAGTGACCGTGTCCGCCGTGGTTGGTATCAGCGTCGGAGGGCTGGTTGTGGGGAGTGCAGTAGGATTGTGCGTGGGGTCAGGCGTAGGCTGGTTAGTAGGCAGGGCCGTCGGGCGCGCTGTCGGGATGTGTGAGGGCTGGGGCGTCGGCAAGGCACTTGGTTCTGGAGTGGGTCGGTCGGTAGTCTCAAACGAAAACGAAGGCGCCGTGGTGTTAGCGCTCAGCACGAAAGTACCCAAATGATCGCACGCGCAAGTGACCGCATCAGAGGTGTAGCCTGGCACTACCGCGCAGCCTTCGGTCGTAAACGTATCGGCAGTGTAGTCCCACGAGAGGCACGTTGGCACCACTTTGGGGCACACGTAAACGTACAAATACTTGCCACCCTGACCGCCCGCATCAAAATCACAAGTGTAGGGAACGTCCGCGAGCGGGCAGTCCAGAGTCACCTGCGCGCCATCCACAGCACAACTCCCTACCACAATGTAATCGGAGTGGTTTGTGTCGAACGGCGCCGTGGCGGCAAGAGTCACAGCCACAGTATCCTCGAGATTGTGCATGTCGACAGCATCCACTTTATCTTCTGGCGCCAGCCGCACCACGGTTACTTTCGACCGAAGCAAGGTGGTCCCTTCGAGCTCTCCTTGATCAGTGCGGCTATCTCGAGCGGCAGCACTGCCTAAGGTGCCCTTGAGCCAACTTGCATATGGATCAGAGGCAAGGGTCATGAGTCGAACGTCGTAGCTTGAAACTTCTTCAAAAGTAGGACCGCTGAAGGACACGGCAGTCACCAAATCGGTTGATCCGCCAAGAGACAAGTGCAGCGCGCCCAGATTTTCGAGACTTTCGAGAGAATTACGATAGCTGAAAAGGAAGGTGTTGTCAGATTCAAACGTGTAGCCAACTTCGCTCTCTGCACCGAAAAGCTGAAGAGCGCTCACGAGGTCGAGAACACTCGTAATGTTTACTATTCGGGTGAGCGACGAGACGTCACTAGCATTGAACAAAGAAGTCTCAGTCAATAACGTGAGGGCCGTGCCAGAATAGCTTAGACTTTCATCGCTGATCCCAATCTCGGCATCAAAGGAATCTTGGAAGACAGTCGACAGAAACTGGAAAGCACTCTTGCCTACGGCAGTTGTGACGTCAGAAGGTGTAGAAAGTATGCCATCCAGGACTGAAAGCAAGCTGCCGATGTCCTCGGAGGTCACAGGAGTAATGGCATATGTCAACCATAAGTCTTCCAAAGCAGCAGCTAAGAGCACTGACGCATCTGTGCCGGTTCCAAGTAATGCCCGCCTTCGAGAAGTAGATTCATCAACAATTGAACTCGAAACAGATAAGGTTGCTAAGAGCAGGCGCTTAGCGCCATCTGCGTCCGCAGATTCAATAGCAGCAGTAGTAAGAGCTCCTGAAATGTTGAACAATTGCGCGATTGTCAGCAATTCAACATTGTTTGTCACTTGCACCCCATCAGTGCTTGACCCGGAGGCACCATAAGAGTCGAAGACTTCGACAAAGCAACTGAAACCAAAGCCAGTCTCTTCGTCTCCCGGAGGAAGCACAACTCCATTCAATGACGCATCACTTTGTTTCCCACCAAACGGTGAATTTCTGCTCGATGAGACGCCAGTGGTCGTCGGAAGAACTCTTACAGTGCCAAATAAGTACGTGAGTGGCAGATCTTCGTCAACCCAATTCAATGCACTGAAACTGAAATCCGTAGTGAGCGCATAACCCGAACTAGGGCTCACTTCTAGTCTACCACTGCTTGGTGCTTCGTTGACGTCGAAGCTCAATGAAGAGTAGCTGCTTGATCCGTCGCTGCCTTCAGCAAGGAATACCAGCGTATAGGTGTTGCCAACCGTAAGCGTTGAGAGAGACACAACTGCACTGAGCTCATTCGCTATCGTTGCCACGGCTGCCCCTTTCGACACAAATGGTTCCTCCACGTCGCTGTCCTCCATTGACCATGTAGTGGAGGAACTAAGCGCCGACGCCACGCTAGCGCGGACCAAAATGAAACCACCATCATTGTTTACTTTATTGCTTACAAGTGAGGCTATAGATATTACCGCAGACGTGCCAGCCTGTACTTCAACCGTTACTGTCGTTGTGGCACTACGAGTGTCCCTCAAGACAGTGAGAGAAAAGGTATGCGTCCCAACCGACAAAGTATTTGCGGGCACGGTAATGCTCGATGAGGAAGTCAATACCGACGATGCCTCTGAGCTGTCACTGGACCAAGTGTAGCTCAAGTATGAAGTTGGGTCATCTGGATTGTAGCTTTCGCTTGCATCCAACGTGAATGCAGTACTACGACCAATCTGGCGGTAAGCTCCACCACTTATGATGGCCACAAGGGCTTGCTTTTCCACGGTTACTTCGACCGTTGCTGTGTTGTTGATGTGCGGTGAATCTGTCATGAATCCAATCACGCGGAACGAATACGTGTTGAGCACTTCCAGTGAATCAGCAGGGATGGTCAACAAGCGTGGACTCTTTGAAGTACCGCTGAGCGCACCCGAAAAGAGACCAGAATCTTCAAACCAAATGAAGTCCATCTTTGAATTTGAAAGGGATTGCCCTACACAGCTTGTTGAGGGAAGACGAGCAAACGCTTTCAAGGAGAGGCGGTCACTTCGCGTCACTATCACTGAGCTGTCGCCCTGAATTTTGATAATTGGCGCTGGTACGTTGAGTACACGAATTGGCACACTCGATACAGCAAACTGGCCTAAGAAATTTGATACATTGAGTTGAACAACGAAATTTGACCCTGGAACCATATCAGCAGCATCAATAACAAGTGAATAGGTACCCTCCCCACCATTCGCAGCATTTGCAACCTCCAGTGCCTTCGTGACATTTTCAACGGAGGCACTACTGGTAGAAGAAACAACTGAAAAGTGATACTTCAAGTCGCGCCCTCCAGTTCCTGTCGTTGCACTTCCGTCCAAAATTAGGTCGTTGCAGCGCCCGATAAATCTTGAAGATGCCGACAAAATCACCCCCGGGACGGTCAAGACCACGGGCTGCCCTACGACAAAACTTTCCTCCATCGTAAACAAACTGGCGGACGAAAGAGAACTCTTAAGTGCTAAGTCTCGTATTTTTATCACGTCCCCAGGTAACACTTCAGGGTCACTTCCAAAGGTGATTTTAAGAGTATCATCATCAGTGAAAGAGCAGTAGTTATCGGTCCCAAGAAGCGTTGACACCTCGACTGCAGTGAGATCGAGAATGACTGATGCGCAGTCAAAAGTTCCAACTTGCCCAGCACGGTCGGTACTTGTGTCGAAAGTAACCGTAATTGAATTCAAGAGATCCCCGAAGGCTGCCTCAGACACTACAGGAGGATCTCGAACGTCGTAAGTAACGGACACACCCAGTGCAACAGAGGCCGCCGCAATACCGTCATACTCTTTATCCGAACTCGAGAGTGAGTGAGTTACAGTTTCATCCCGACTTGCCAGGGCGGCGCAGAATCGATTGCTGACGCTGCAAACAGGCCGCGTCGTTGTGGGCGCACTCGCCAATAATTCAACTAAAGTTGAAGTATTCCATGACGATGGCGTGAAAGTAATACTACTCGGCGAAACTGTTGAGTACAAACCGAGGCCACTCATGGCTACGACGACTTCAGATCTTGGTTGAGTGGCAAGGGAAACTCCATAGACTCCGGGCAACAACGCATCTCCAAAGTTGTTGTACGTGGCGGAAACTGCCGTGCTGCTAACCACCAAGCCAGCTTCGTCATTATCGAGGACAGTAATATTCAAAGGTGGCACAGTTAAATTTGAGTACAAAGCTCCCTGCCCACAAGCCGGCCGATCTGCTTCGAGGCATTCAAAAAGCAAATCTTCAGTGAAGACCGATATGATAATCCTGTCGCCATGATTATTGCCTTGATCGATATTGTCATCGACTCCAGTCGCAACAATGGTAACATTCTCCTTAAAGTCCTGGTAGGTAAACTTCACAGAAGATGGGAACAATACTACCCCACCAAAAGCTGACCGAAAGGCGACAGTGACTGAACTTAGCGGCTCCGTACCGAGAGAGACCGCAAAAGACGCCGTTTGGGTGCTATCTTCGGATACTTCGAGAAGTTCGGGAGCGTAAATCTTAATCGAAGCCACTGGTGTCGCTGTAGGGGAAGGGGTTGGGTTTGAAGTGGGCGCACTTGTTGGCACATACGTAGGCAGGGGTGAAGGTGCTGACGTGGGCACGAAAGTAGGCAGAGCTGTTGGTTGAGAAGTGGGCACCCCTGTAGGGCGCGGAGTCGGAAGAGACGTTGGGACGTGTGAAGGAATTGGAGTGGGCGGCACGGATGGCGTGCCTGTGGGCAACATTGAAGGTACGGGAGTGGGCTGCAGGGATGGAACTAAAGTAGGCAAAGGAGTTGGCATCAGTGATGGAACCGGGGTTGGCATTAAGGACGGAACCAAAGTGGGCAGTGGCGAGGGCATTAATGTTGGCACTGGTGTTGGCATAGTAGACGGAGGGAGTGTGGGGAGCGACGTAGGCACTGAAGTCGGGATCAATGAAGGCACTGGAGTCGGTACTAAAGTTGGTAACGGTGTCGGTAATATTGTCGGCAAAGGGGTCGGTGCTGGAGTGGGCTGTAGTGTGGGCACTGGGCTTGGCAACAGTGATGGTAGTGGCGATGGAGAAGGTGTAGGCACCAAGGTCGGCACCGGTGTCGGCTGCAATGTTGGCACAGGGCTCGGCAACGGCGACGGGACTGGCGACGGCGCTGGTGTAGGATCCAATGTTGGGACCGGGGTAGGCTGTGGAGAAGGAACCATGGTCGGCACTGGCGTTGGTACTGGCGATGGTGAAGGTGTTGGCTCCAGAGTTGGCACAGGAGTAGGCACCAATGTTGGTACCGGAGTGGGTTGCAACGAAGGCACAGGACTTGGTAAAGGTGATGGCACTGGCGACGGCTGTGGCGTAGGTAACAAAGATGGCACCGGGGTTGGTTCAAGCGTTGGTACTGGGCTAGGCACTGGTGATGGCATAGGTGAAGGTGAAGGTGTTGGTTCTAGAGACGGCACAGGGGTCGGCACTGAAGTCGGCACTGGGGTTGGCTGCATTGTGGGCACTGGACTCGGCAGTGGGGACGGAAGTGGCGATGGAGAAGGTGTAGGCATCAAGGTGGGCACCGGGGTTGGCTGAAGGGTTGGAACAGGGCTCGGCATAGGTGATGGCATCGGTGATGGAGATGACGTAGGCATCAAAGTTGGCACCGGGGTTGGCTGCAACGTGGGCACAGGGCTCGGCAATGGCGACGGTACTGGCGTTGGAGAGGGTGTAGGCACCAAGGTCGGCACTGGTGTCGGCTGCAAAGTTGGCACTGGACTCGGAACTGGCGATGGAGACGGTGTTGGCACTAACGTTGGCACCGGAGTGGGCTGTAGTGTAGGAACCGGGCTTGGCAACGGAGACGGCGCAGGCGATGGCAAAGGCGTAGGCATCAAGGTTGGTACTGGCGTCGGTTGCAATGTGGGCACTGAACTTGACGTAGGCTGCAGCGTTGGCACAGGGCTTGGCACTGGCGTTGGCACTGGCGATGGTGCTGGTGTAGGCATCAATGATGGCACCGGAGTGGGCTGTAACGTAGGCACCGGACTAGGCAATGGTGTTGGCACAAGAGTTGGGACTGGTGTAGGCATTAAGGTGGGCACTGGAGTTGGTTGAAGAGTTGGTACAGGGCTTGGCACCGGAGTTGGCAACGGTGAGGGTGAAGGTGTTGGCACCAACGTGGGCACTGGAGTAGGCTGCAACGTGGGCACAGGGCTCGGCACAGGTGACGGTACTGGTGAAGGTGCTGCAGTAGGCATCAATGATGGCACCGGTGTCGGCTGCAACGAGGGCACTGGTGACGGCAATGGCGATGGAGATGGTGTTGGCATTAAGGTGGGCACTGGAGTCGGCTGAAGCGTTGGAACCGGGCTCGGCAAGGGTGACGGCACAGGCGATGGCGAAGGCGTGGGCATCAACGTGGGCACTGGAGTTGGCTGCAGAGAAGGCACAGGGCTTGGCACTGACGTTGGCATTGGCGATGGTAATGGTGTGGGTACCAATGTAGGAACTGGCGTCGGCTGTAGCGTGGGTACTGGAGTTGGTACTGGGCTTGGTAGAGGTGACGGGAGTGGTGTTGGCTGCAGAGTTGGTACTGGTGTGGGCTGTAATGTGGGCACTGGAGTAGGCACAGGTGACGGCACTGGTGTTGGTGCTGAAGTAGGCATCAATGATGGCACCGGTGTCGGCTGCAATGTTGGCACAGGAGTTGGTACAGGTGATGGCAATGGCGATGGTGCGGGGGTTGGCAGCAACGATGGCACTGGGGTAGGTTGAAGCGTTGGAACCGGGCTCGGCATTGGTGAAGGCACAGGCGATGGCGAAGGCGTGGGCATCAACGTGGGCACTGGAGTTGGCTGCAGAGAAGGCACAGGGCTTGGCACTGACGTTGGCATTGGCGATGGTGATGGTGTGGGTACCAATGTCGGTACTGGCGTCGGCTGTAGCGTGGGCACTGGAGTTGGTACTGGACTCGGTAGAGGTGACGGGAGTGGTGTTGGCTGCAGAGTTGGTACTGGTGTGGGCTGTAATGTGGGTACTGGGCTTGGTATAGAAGACGGTACTGGTGTTGGTGCTGGTGTAGGCATCAATGATGGCACTGGAGTGGGTTGCAACGAGGGCACCGGACTTGGCGATGGTGTTGGCACAAGGGTTGGGACTGGCGTAGGCATCAAGGTGGGCACCGGGGTTGGCTGAAGGGTTGGTACTGAACTCGGAACAGAAGTTGGCATCGAAGATGGTGAAGGTGTAGGTACCAATGATGGCACTGGTGTGGGATATAATGTGGGCACAGGGCTCGGCAATGGCGACGGCACTGGCGTTGGAGAGGGTGTAGGCACCAAGGTCGGCACAGGTGTTGGCTGCAAAGTTGGCACTGAACTCGGAAGTGGTGATGGAGACGGTGTTGGCACCGAAGTGGGCACTGGCGTGGGCTGAAGCGTTGGCACAGGGCTTGGCGCAGGTGATGGTACAGGTGATGGTGAAGGCGTAGGCATCAAGCTTGGTACCGGAGTTGGTTGCAATGTGGGTACCGCACTTGGTATTGGTGACGGCAACGGTGATGGTGATGGCGTAGGCATCAAGCTTGGTACCGGAGTTGGTTGCAATGTGGGTACCGCACTTGGTATTGGTGACGGCAACGGTGATGGTGATGGCGTAGGCATCAAAGTTGGCACCGGAGTGGGCTGCAACGTTGGTACAGGGCTCGGCACCGGTGATGGGACTGGTGATGGTGAAGGTGTTGGCACCAAGGTCGGTACTGGTGTAGGCTGCAGCGTTGGCACAGGGCTCGGTACTGGCGTTGGCATTGGCGATGGAGATGGTGTTGGCATTAAGGTGGGCACCGGAGTGGGCTGTAATGTAGGCACCGGACTAGGCGATGGCGTTGGCATAAGAGTTGGGACTGGTGTAGGCAATAAAGTGGGCACTGGAGTTGGCTGAAGAGTTGGTACAGGGCTTGGCACCGGAGTTGGCATCGGTGAAGGTGAAGATGTTGGCACCAACGTGGGCACTGGAGTAGGCTGCAACGTGGGCACTGGACTCGGCACTGGTGATGGCAATGGCGATGGTGCGGGGGTTGGCAGCAACGATGGCACTGGGGTCGGCTGCAAAGAGGGCACAGGGCTAGGTGCTGGCGTTGGTACTGGCGATGGTGATGGTGTAGGCATCAATGTTGGAACGGGAGTGGGTTGTAAAGAGGGAACTGGGCTGGGAATTGGACTTGGAACTGGTGATGGAGATGGTGTTGGCTGCGAAGTTGGCACGGGGGTGGGTTGTAGCGTTGGTACAGGGCTCGGAGAAGCAGTAGGTATCAATGACGGTAAGGATGTGGGTACCAATGATGGTACCGGAGTGGGCTGTAGTGAGGGCACTGGACTTGGTAAAGGTGACGGCATCGATGACGGAAATGGCGTAGGCAACAAGGATGGTACTGGAGTCGGATGCAGTGTTGGAACAGAACTCGGTGCTGGCGACGGCACAGGTGATGGAAGTGGTGTTGGCGTCAGCGACGGTACTGAAGTTGGTTGTGGAGTAGGCACAGGGCTTGGCAACGGCGATGGTGTAGGAGATGGTGCTGATGTTGGTACCAATGTTGGCACCGGAGAGGGCTGTAGTGAGGGCACTGAACTTGGTAAAGGTGACGGCACTGGGGATGGTGCGGGGGTTGGCTGTTGGGTCGGCACTGGTGTGGGTTGTAGCGTTGGAACCGGGCTTGGTACTGGCGATGGCACCGATGATGGCGAGGAAGTAGGGACCGAGGTTGGAGTTGGGGTAGGTTGTAAAGTGGGCACTGGAGTTGGCTCTAACGAGGGCACAGGGCTTGGTGCTGGCGTAGGAATTGATGTCGGTGTTGGTGACGGTTGCAGAGTTGGCACTGGAGTAGGCTGCAGCGATGGTACTGGGCTTGGCAATAGTGTTGGCACTGGCGACGGCAACAGTGTAGGTACCGAAGAAGGCGTTAAAGTGGGCTGCGAAGAGGGAGCAGGGCTCGGCATCAGCGTCGGTACAGGCGACGGCGATAGTGTAGGTGTTGGTGACGGCACCGGCGTTGGCTCTAAAGTGGGCACTGGAGTTGGTTGTAAAGAGGGCACTGCACTCGGTACTGAAGTTGGTATAGATGATGGTGACGGAGTTGGTGATGAGGTTGGTACCGGAGTCGGTTGCAAAGAAGGCACAGGGCTAGGTGCTGGCGACGGCATTGATGATGGTGATGGCGAAGGCACCAACGATGGTGCAGAGGTCGGCTTTGCTGTAGGTGCCGGGCTAGGCGATGGAGTTGGTACAAGGGTTGGGACAGGTGTAGGCATCAAAGTGGGCACAGAAGTAGGTTCAAGCGAAGGAACTGGACTAGGGGCTGAAGTTGGCACTAATGATGGTGGCGCCGATGGAGCTAAAGAAGGAATTGGAGTAGGCTGTAAAGTGGGGGATGGGCTGGGCACTGAGGATGGCGAAGATGATGGCACAAGTGTAGGAATTATGGTCGGGAGTGGCGACGGAGTAGACGTTGGCTTCGACGTGGGCAGAGGCGACGGAATTGGAGTTGGCTGCGTTGTAGGCAGCGAGGTAGGAACAGGCGTTGGCTGCAATGTAGGCAAAGGCGATGGTATTGATGTCGGCTGCAATGTTGGCAGTGGCGATGGTACCGATGTTGGCTGAGGTGTAGGCAGTGGCGATGGTATTGATGTCGGCTGCAACGTAGGCAGTGGTGATGGTACCGATGTTGGCTGAGGTGTAGGCAGTGGCGATGGTATTGATGTCGGCTGCAACGTAGGCAGTGGTGATGGTACCGATGTTGGCTGAGGTGTAGGCAGTGGCGACGGCACCGGTGTCGGCTGCGAGGTAGGCAGCGGAGAAGGAATCGGTGTCGGCTGCAAAGTTGGCAAAGGCGATGGTACCGATGTTGGCTGAGGTGTAGGCAGTGGCGATGGAACAGATGTTGGTTGCGAGGTAGGCAGCGGTGACGGTACTGGTGTTGGCTGAGATGTAGGCAGAGGTGATGGTATTGATGTCGGCTGCGACGTAGGCAGTGGTGATGGTATAGATGTTGGCTGAGGTGTAGGCAGTAGCGACGGCACCGATGTCGGCTGCGACGTAGGCAGTGGAGTTGGGACAGGCGTTGGCTGTAAAGTTGGCAGCGACGATGGAACAGGTGTCGGTTGCGCTGTAGGCAGTGGCGATGGTACTGACGTCGGTTGAGATGTAGGCAGCGGCGACGGTATTGATGTCGGCTGCGACGTAGGCAGCGGTGATGGATTAGATGTTGGCTGCGCTGTGGGCAGTAGCGACGGCACCGATGTCGGCTGCGCTGTAGGCAGTGGAGTTGGGACAGGCGTTGGCTGTAAAGTTGGCAGCGACGATGGAGCAGGTGTCGGTTGCGCTGTCGGCAGCGGTGATGGTACTAGTGTTGGCTGAGATGTAGGCAGTGGTGATGGTGCTGGTGTTGGCTGAGATGTAGGCAGAGGTGATGGTACCGATGTTGGCTGAGATGTAGGCAGCGGAGAAGGTATAGATGTCGGCTGCGCTGTAGGTAGCGGTGATGGAACCAATGTCGGCTGCAAAGTTGGCAGAGGGGAAGGAATAAGAGTTGGCTGCGGAGTAGGCAGTGGCGATGGTACTGACGTCGGCTGCAATGTAGGCAGCGGTGATGGTATTGATGTCGGCTGCAACGTAGGCAGTGGTGATGGTACCGATGTTGGCTGCAAAGTCGGCAGAGGGGAAGGATTTAGAGTTGGCTGCGTTGTAGGCAGCGGAGATGGTACTGATGTTGGCTGTGAGGTAGGCAGTGGGGTTGGAATAGGTGTCGGCTGTAAAGTTGGTAATGGAGATGGAACAAATGTCGGCTGCAAAGTTGGCAGCAGAGATGGTACTGACGTAGGCTGCAATGTAGGCAGCGGTGATGGTATTGATGTCGGCTGCAACGTAGGCAGTGG
>Ga0307981_1002104_pt1 | contig 16645 bp, 18 predicted proteins | sample OrgLakmetagen987_FD_201849 | JGI IMG/M metagenome (GOLD analysis project Ga0307981, IMG submission 201849) | Saline water microbial communities from Organic Lake, Antarctica - #987 | ecosystem: Environmental > Aquatic > Non-marine Saline and Alkaline > Saline | place: Antarctica: Organic Lake... | reverse complement strand
AGGCCGTGCCTCGATGCAGTGCGTGGCCCATTGCGGATCAACTGTTTGACGAAGTGGTCGTCGACGGGAAAACCAAACAAGTGGTTGACAAGAAGGAGCTTGTGCACTACTCGGATTGGTTGCTGAGAACAGTTTGGAAGGTCATGACCCCAACGCGTCGGGCTGCCACGATCGAACTCGGCTGGAAGTTGATGGACCTGGAAGGGTCCCCGCGGAGCTCGGACTACGTTCTTCTCGAGCGATGGAATCAGCTCAGCATGGAGGAAAAGCAAGCGTTTGGGCTGGGGGTGCAAACCGCGTACGCCAAGTCGTTTGACGAGGACGCATGCACGTTTCGCATGCAAGACGTAATCGACGAGTCGGCCCGCGACTTGGCGCTCCCGACACCCAGCGTGTTTTGCAACGAGTCGGGAGGCAAGTTTGACCCAGAGACGGGCGGCTGCTTCTACCACAACCAGCCGGGCCTGGCTCCGGTCGAGATGAAACATCTCGGCAAAATGGTCAGCGTACCGCCAGACCGTTGCCAAGTGTGGCCTGGGGAAGAAGCCGAACTAATCTCGAATCCAGGTGAAGGTATACCCAATGTCACGTACGAAAAACGGGAATCCCTGCTCGCTGCTTTGTGGAGGTTGACTCATCCGGACCAGCGACGCTGGATCCTAGACCCAAAGGCCAACGCCGTGCTGAAGGAGCCCTACACAGGCTTGAACCCGCGGCATAAAAGGATGTTTGCTCTTCACGTGGCACGTGCAAACAAGAGCTCGCTTGGCGAGGGTAAGCCGAAAGACCACATCACATATAAGGAGACTGGATGCGCGTTGGAGACTGAACGGCTCATGAAAGCCGTCGGTCATTACCCAGGCCCTGGGAATCACCGAGGCCATGGGGTCTGTCACACCTCCAGGGGGGGGTCGCTTGGGTCGACTTCGGACCCGAAAAATGGCGGCCCGGTCGTCTGCACGTATAAATATAAAGACATACCGTGGTAGCTCCAAAAGCAAGCCATGCCTCTAACTGGACGCCGCAAAACCGGGACCAAAAAAGCCAAGCTCTTCTTCTGAGTGTTTGGAGGGGGTTCTCTTGATGTTGTTTTACCGGTCGTCTGGGACAAATTCGAGTCTTTCAGCAATTAACGTCTCGGACGCCGCGAGGCAAGTCGTCATCAAGCCATGACAGCTGCATGGGGCGCGGCAGGCACTGGTAGTGGGCGGTGGCAGGAAGCAGCACGAGCAGGGACCTAGCGATGGGCTCTGCCGCCTTGGCAAAACAAAAGCAGCTCCCACCTTTTCGCGTCTTCAAATGTACGACGGGTGGTTTCGGCCCCTTGCGAGACTGGACCGAGACTGGTCAAAGGGCAACTCCTGTCTCAGGGCTTTGCCGCCTTGGCAACAACGACCAGCACTCCCATCTTCCCGCTTCTTCAAAAGGGCGACGAGTGCTTTCGGCCCCTTGCGAGACTGGACCGAGACTGGTCAAAGGGCAACTCCTGTCTCAGGGCTTTGCCGCCTTGGCAACAACGACCAGCACTCCCACCTTCCCGCTTCTTCAAAAGGGCGACGGGTGGTTTCGGCCTCTTGCGAGACTGGACCGAGACTGGTCAAAAGGCAATTTCTTTCGAAAACGAGCTTGATTGGATTGCAATGAGCTTTTCGGGCATATCTATTGAACAAAGGAAGCGGGTGTGCCACGCAAGGAGTTGAGGTCACTCGTCAACCACGGGGCTGCCCCGGACCCGTGGTTCACGTCACGCTTCGGCTCAAGTGACGTGGCTTTGTTGAAACAATCACAATAGGCTTAGGGCGTCAAGGCGGCGTGCACGCCAGTTGTTTGCGTTTCCATCTGTTGGAGAAACGGCAGGGCCAAGTTCCAACCAAGCACTAGCATGGCGCACCCGGTTCACGCTAGCTCGCTTGCTACGTCCCCGGCAAGCCCTGGACCCTTGTCGCAGAAGATGGAGAGACCCGTGTGTTTGACAAGGTAAGCCAAGTCGGGCCGGCTTGCCATCGGGTAATGATGTTGCACTCGTCGTGGCACAGGGTCGAGTCCCTATCCCGGTCCTGCGACCGTCAATCTTCAGGCGGAAAACGCCGCTGGCACTTATCGAGAGGGCCAGCACAGACTGCGATCGCTCTACCGCCGTTGACAGGCTTGTTGGGCGCGGCGCCTGTTCCATTGCCGCTGGTGGCCCTTCGAGCGTCTGCGCCGCGGGTCCTGCGTCTGCCCTCCCCCAGCCGCCTCGAATTTGACGCGCACAGCTTTGAGCCGCTGTGCTCTGACAACGATGCTCTCGGCGCTCGAGTTCGATCCGACGTTTTGAAGCAGGCCGGGCTTGTGGCAGAAGACTTGGAAACCGCTTCGGCAGACGCGGCGTTTGTCAAGTTTGCCCTTCGATCGGGTGCCGCCTACTGCGAGGACGAGCAGGCCTGGTCGACGTTTTTAGCCACGCTCAACCCGTACTTGCTCGACGCGGCCACGCTGGTCGTAGCGTTGGTCGAGCTGTTGTGGGAGCTGCCGCGGGAAGCGGCTCGGATGCTGCTGACGTGGCAGCTCGGCGACGACCTGGCCCTTCGGGGCGCGCGCAAGATTGCAAGCCCTGCTGGCGGGTGGACCTTTGAGCTGTCGGCAGATCCGGTAATTTGCCTCGTCTCGGCAGCGACTCGACGAGCGCTCGTTCACCAGCTGTACGGAATGCCTCGGTGGGGACGGCTGACACCGGCGGACCAACCCGGACCAGAGCCGTTGGAATCGACCGTGGACAGCGCTCTGCGCCAGTGGGCGTGTGGAGAAGCGTTTCACCTGTTTGCAAAGTGACGGCTCTCTGTGGGCTTTGCCGACTTGTAGGCTCAAATTCAGATTGGGGCGCTCGGCCTCGGTGTATGTCTCTTTCCGCGGCGCTTTCACCCACCAACCATCAATTACACAACCATCCACTCCGTGGCCCCAAAATGACCTGCCATCTGCCATTCACAGCACAGATGAAACTCCAGGTCAGCGACGACCCGGTGCCAGGACGTCGAGGGTCCGCCAGGGGTCGTTGCCACCATGATCCCACGCGCGCCTTCGAGAACCCAGACGACCAACGTTCCGTCGGCTGCCAAATCGTGCATGCTTCCCAGCATCACAGAACCCGCCTTGCGTCGCACAGCAGCTTCGATCCTGGCTGGCACAGGTGTCGAGTCGGCCATCATCCTGTGGTTGACAAGCAAGACGTGCCGGCCGCCGACGGTGCTCAGCACGTTTCCCATGGCCAGGTCGACCTTTGCCATGTTGTCTTGCTCAACGCCCGTCGCCCTCATGTCCGTTGTGAGGTCAACCAGACTCTTGCACAGAGCGGGCAGGTCCATCGCAGCCGCGAGCAGGGTTGCCGCCTCGACCACCATAGCCTGCACGATCGCGGCGTTGGCAATTGGTCTCGTCGTGTGTATTTCGGCCCGCGCCACCGCCCATCGCTGGCGCCGGACCGACGACACGTCGGCTGCCTGCTCAAGAGCCTGTTCGAATGCTTGCCAAGAGTCGGGCGCTGGGACGACGGGCACGTCGTCAAGCTGTTCGGCTGTTGCAAACTGCGAGTGCGACTCGACAACGTGCCAGCTGCCCCACATGAAGGTTGTCCCGCATGGGCAGGCGATAGTACCGCAGCCCTTGTAGCGCGAGGTGAGGGCGCCGCACCCTGGGCAAGGGTGGATCCCTTGCGAGTCACTGCTGTGAAAGAGGACTTGTGCTGAGCAGCACGTTGCGCCGCGCGTAAAGTAGCCTCCAGTCGCCATGCCCTCGCGAACGGCTTGCGCCACGCTCAACGTGGCTTCGTTCTCGACGTCGCATCGCTTGCACGTGGCGTAGTAAGGCATGCGCAGCAGGTCTTCGTCCGACAGCCCGCAGTGCTTGGCGGTCAGATGGCCTCGCCGCTGCGCTAGCCGCTTGGCGTCCGCCTCGCACAGCCTGGCGATGTCCGTCTCTGTGAGCCGACGCGCGCAGTTCGAGCTGGGGCAGGGCACGACCCAGCGCTGCGCGTCCACCGCCGTCCTCACGTACTGCACCAGGCAGGGGTGACAGAAGCGGTGATGGCACGTTGCGTGCTGAAAGCTTTCGGTTTTGACAGGCCCGAGGGCAAATACGAGGACGACGTCCTCTTCCAAGCAAATGGCGCACTGGCCGTGCGTCTGCGCACGACGCTGGAGCGCGGCAACAGAGGCTCGCAAGGCGTCGACGCGCGGCGCAAGGTCGGCCTCTGCTTGAGCGTAATCGTAGCTGAGGCCCCGGTAGATCTCGCGCAGGCGGGCTTCTGGCAGGGGAGGGTCGCGCTCGGCCAACCGAAGCAGCTCCGTCACCAGGGCCAGCCCCCCGGGCCCATGAAATTCGTCGTCTCCGAGGACAACTTGCAGTTGTGCTTGTGCCAGCTTGACGGCATGATACTGCTGCAAGGTCGTGTCCATAGCGAACGACATTACACTGAACGACCTCCAGGGGCTCTCTCAAAAAAGGGTTTGCAACGCAACCGTCTCAACCAGGACGCTTCAAATTACGTCAAGGCGCGTGTCCGTTCAAAGGAGTCCCGAAGGTCCGTGTCAAGACAGTGTTCTCCGCCCTCGCTTCAGTCAACTTCTGGCTCAAAGTACTCGAAAACATCAATTTATTTCAGCGCGCAAGCACGCCCCCTCCAGAGCACCTGGCACCAATTTAATAGTTCGTCTCGCGTTTGCGCGCTTCATCTCCGCCCTCAAATACTCGTATGGACCTTCGAGGGCTCTTCGAGCTGTCGCCCCGTTTGGTCTGTTGGGTGACCCGCTCTAGGGCTGGGTTCACGCCAACCTTCAACTACACAACCATCCACACCGTGCTCCCGCGGCTACCCGTGATCCGAGGCGTACAACACAGATCGTACCGCAGCTCGGCAGTAATGGAGCTCAACGCTTTGCCGCCCGGCGTCACCGCGACCATGACGCCGCGGATGCCTTCCAGAATCCAAACGACCAACGTGCCGTCGGCCGCCACGTCCGAGGTCGCCCCGCGCACGACAGACGTCGCCTTGGCCTGTACAGCGGCTTCGATTCTGGATGCAAGGGCGCCAGTGTCCATCGCGTCTTTCACAAGCAAGACGTGGCGGCCGCTGATGGTGCTGAGCACGTCTTCCATGGCCAAGGCGACCTTGCCCGAGATGGATTGCCCGCACACCGCCGCTGCGAGACGCGTCAGAGTCCCGCACAGAGCCGGCAGGTCTGTGGCGGCCTCGAGCATGGCTGCTACTTCGCCGAGCAGGGCTTGCACGGTCGCAGATTTGGCAATCGGTCTCGTCATGTGCACTTGAGCTTGTCCCACCTCCCACTGCTGCTGCTGGACCGACGAGACGTCGGCTGCCTGGTCGAGAGCTTGTTCGATCGCTTGCCAAGGGCCGGGGGCTGGCCTTGGTGGCCTGGTCGGTTCGCTGACTGTTGCATACTCCGAGTGGGATTCTGTGATTTCCCAGCTGCCCCACTCGAAGGTCGTCCCGCATGGGCAAGCGACGGTATCGCAGCCGCCGAATCGCGACGCGAGCACATTGCACCCTGGGCAGGGATGGATGCCTTGCGAGTCCCTGCTATGAAAAACGATCGGCGTCCGCGTCAAGCAGCACGTCGCGTTGCGCGTAAACGAGCCTTCATTTGCCTCGCCTTCGTGAAGGGCTTGCGCCACGCTCATCGTGACCTCGTTCTCAGCGTCGCACTCTTTACACGTGGCATAGTAAGGCATGCACAACAGGTGTTCCTCCGACAGCCCGCAGTGCCCAGCAATCAGATGCTCTCGTCGCTGCGCAAGGAGGCCGGCGTCCGTCCCACACAGCCTTGCAATGTCCGTCTCCGTGAGCCGACGCGCGCAGTCAGAGCTGGGGCAGGGCACGACCCAACGCTGCGCGTCCACCGCCGTCCTCACGTACTGCGCCAAGCAGGGGTGGCAAAATCGGTGATGGCACGTTGCGTGCTCAAAGCTGTCGGTTTTGATTGGCGCAAGGGCAAAGACGAGGACGACGTCCTCGTCCAAGCAAATGGCGCATTGACCGTGCGTCTGCGCGCGACGCCTGAGCGCGCCACCACGAGCTCGCAAGCCGTCGACGCGCGGCGCGAGGTCGGCCTCTGCCTGAGCGTAATCGTAGCTGAGGCCCCTGTAGATCTCGCGCAGGCGGGCTTCTGGCAGAGGAGGGTCGCGCTCAGCCAACCGAAGCAGCTCCGACACCAGGACCAGTCCTCCAGGCGGTTCGTAACCACCGCTCCCGAGAACAACTTCCAGTCGCGCTTGCGCTAGCTTGAGGGCGTGATACTGTTGCAAGGTCTCGTCCATGGTCAGCAACGTATCCTCTGCGGTAAGCGAGGGCATAAGCATGGTAAGAAAGGTCGCCTCCAGAGTTTGATCCATGATCAGCGTCGCTAAATGAACTCAAACGCCTGGTTTGTGCGGAAAGTGATCGAGTTGCGCTTGCACACGTAACGTTTGGCCACGTCACACAGCGTCGTCGACCGGCCTTGGTAGAGACGTATGTTGTCAACATGAGCGTGAGCCTCTTGGTGTTGCATCGAGGGGTCGGGTGTCAGCCACCATTGAATTGCAGTGCTCTCAACACCACGATGAACAATCCTTCTACACGTCACCTAGACGATCGGCAGGCTGCTCGCAGGGCGCTTTCGGATCTTCCAGCGCTGCTTGGCGGGATTGGCATGTCAGTTCCACTTTGCGCACGCAGGCCTTGATGCGATCAAGCTCAAGGGCGGCAGCTCGCAAAGGCGCCATCACAAGCTCAACTCGATCTTGGTGCACTGACATGGTTGACTCGCCTACCCAACCCGGCATCAATGCCGTGTGCAAAGCAACTCTCGTGAGCAAGCGGGTCGTACCTGCCGACATTGCGACCGCAGTGCAGCTCACAACCATGCCAGCCATGCACTGGGCATCCTTGAGACGCTTCTCAGCGTCAGCCAGTACCGAGTGCAGCCGTGCTTGCGTTTGCTGGAGCGACTCGCAGTTGTGCTCAGGCGCCGGACACGCCGCCACGGAAAGCTCCCTTGCGCTCGAGCCCTTTGGGACCGGCGGGTTGGCAAGGCTCGAGCTCTTGCTGGTCACGGCGGGTGACGCCGCCAACGTGGATGGCTTGCTGCGCTTGGCTGGAGGGCCTTCTTGGTTCGCGGGTGCGTCTATTGTCAAGTCAGGCAGCATGCCAGCCGGGTCAGCTCGAGAGCATGTCTTACAGGACAACACCTTGTCAGCCTCGGCCATCATGCGCTCCATCGTCTGTTTCAAGACGGCTCGTTTGCTGACGACCAAGTCGCTTTCCAGGCGCATCCGGTCCAAGTCGCGGCGCAAGCTCAGGGTCGCCTGCTTGACGCTGTCTGCGGAAAGCAATAAGCAATGAGCTACAGGCCCAATGTGTGTGGGGCAAGGCTTACCGACAACGCCCCCTGCGCCAGCGGCCTTCTGCGCAGCGCCGAGGTACTGAAGCATGGCAGGGCGCATCTTTGCGTTCATGGCAGCAATGGTCGACGTCAGCGCGTCGTACTGCGCGAAAAGAGCTTTTGGGCAAGTTGAAGGGTCCATGGGGATGTTGAAAGTCTCGCAGAGTAGCGCTGTAAATGAAGACCAACACGGTAACTTGGCACGCTTACGTGACGTGCTTAAGCGCTACATGTGCCCAAGTCGACCATAAATAGAACGAGCCTTTATGAGCTTTATCGTTACGTGTGCTCAAGTCGACCATAAATAGATCGGGCCTTTATCAGCTTCAGGCTGGTTCCCATCCTCATTTTTCCATCCTCACTTTTCCATTGGTCTACCATTTCGACAGGACGTTGGTCCCTTTTCCCTCGCATCATGCCTCCTCCTTGTGCTTCCATGGCTCAACTGAACAAGCTGCACGCTGCGCACGACGCTTGCATCGCCAAAATTGGCATCAAGAAGGCCGCGCGCAAGAGCGCAAAGGCCGATCTTCGGCAGATTGCTTCGGACGTGCGCAGTCTCAAGCTGTGGGTCACTCAGCTTCGCACCGAAGCGAGCCAGCAACTCAAGGTTGTGGGCGAGCAGCTCTCGCAAGGTGAGTCCACGTTTCATGCGCGGACTTTGATTGCTTTGCTGATTTCGACTGACGACCCTGGATTGCCAAGGAACATACGTTCCGGGAGATGCGCAAGACAATCCGTGGGCCAAGAGCATGGGCGACGCCATGGCCAAGGAGATCAAGCTGGCCGGCTTGAACCGTGAGTTTGCAAGGCGGCGAGCTGCTCTTGAGGATGGCAAGGGCAAGCTTGGCAACCTCGAGGCAACGCGAGGACGGCTTGAAGCGAATCTTGCCAAGCTTCATCGCAAGGTCATGGGCATGCTTGATGGTGAGTCCCACCGCCAGTACGACGCATGCGTTGATCTCATGCTGCTGCCAGTGGGGCCGGAAGAGGCGGAGAAGGCAGTTCCCAAGCCAAACGCCAACCATGCAAGCCCCGCCTCTACAACAACGACCAGCGCGAGCTTGCGGTTGCCGAAATGACCGCCTGCTATGCGAGCCTCCCTCCAGCGGATGCTTTGGTTAGACTTGGGTTTCCGTGTGCACTTTGACTTTCTCCGTCTCTCCCACAAAAGTTCGTTGATATACATATATACAACAAAACATCTTCATAAAGCGAAGAGCCGTTCGGTCGACTTTGCTCATGATGCAGGCAGACCGAGGTTTGATCGTCGCTGCTGCTCGCCGACATACAGGCCACCGGAACGCCGGCAGCCCGGGGGGGCGTGGCATTCCAGACGAGCAGGACGTTCGCTTTGGAGCCGATGGGCAGCAGGACCCTTTTTCGCCGCGACCATTTCAACAGGAGCCTCGCGTGGACGCCTTTGGGTACAAACCAATCTGGCGGGATGAGCGGACGAGGGACGGGGGGCGAGCGAACGCCCTGGCCGACTTGCGGCAGAGAATGAAAGGCGAAGACGGGCTGAGGGCGTTGACCGAACTGAGCGTGCTGTCGACCGCCGCCAAAGGGTCGGCTTCCCCGTCTCTCGTCGTGTTTGCGGTCGATGTCCAGACAAGGATCGGTCTCGCCATCAAGGTGGTGCCCGTCTACCAAGACGCTTACTACAACGCAGTGGCCATTCCTCCAGTGGACGCCGCTCAGTGGTCGGGAAGGTCGGATCCGTTGAGCTTTGCCGACCTCGACGCCCTCGCCAACATTGCTCTGCACTACGAAAGCTGCGTCTACACCAACGTCATCCCAGAGCTGCACCACACTCCTCACTTGGTGCGGCCAGTGGGGCAGTTGATCGTGCAGCCAGACCAGTCGGCGCTGCCTCACTTGTTGTACGACACGTTGCTCGGTCATGGCATTGTGGACCCCTCTGTTGAGGACGTTACCGCCCTGCACCTCATCATGACCGAGCGCGTTCCCTCCACCGTGACTCTTCACCAGGCGCTGATCGAAGCGAGCGAGGAAGACATTCGTTCGTTCCTGTTCCAACTCGTGTACACCCTTCACGTGCTGACCGCCAACGAGGTTGTACACCACGACCTTCACCTGCGCAACATATTGGTCGACCAAAGTCCGGCCGAAGCGGGCTTTGTGTACAAGGTGGGGGGCCATCGCTTCCAGGTGCCCATGGGTGCAGGAAAGCTCCTGCTGTTTGACTGGGACCGGGCCTACGCCCCGCGCCACTGCGGAGACAACCCGCTGTTACACCACGTCGCCTGCGAGCGCCAAAGCGCCTGCAACTCGTTCAGCGGCAAGTACGACATGACGTTTGTGCTTGGGATGGTCGCCATGCTCGTCGCGACCAACCGAGTAGTCAAGTTTCGATTGCGGCCCGAAGCCATGACCTTTCTCACGGAATGCCTGGGCGACACCTACGGGGTGTATCACCGTAAGTTCCGTCGCAACACGCTGGACCCCGAAACCTTCCGTCCGTGTCATCGACCCTCGGGAAAGTTGAGTGGAAGGTGCTTACCGTGGCCAGCCGACGATCCGCCTTCAGTGCTCTCACCGAGCGAGGCGCTCCAGTTGCCCTACTTTGACCAGTTCCGCGTTCCGCTTTCAGCCTGACGTCAATGCGGTGCGGCGCCACCAAGGTCGATTCCTCACCATCGTTTTGGTGCGGCAGTCCTCGACGGAGGCTCGTTGGCGCAGCCCCGCCGCGCTCTGAGCCGAGCCCTCGACCAAGGATCATTTGAAGGGCTTCCGAGCCAGGGTGATTGAGCGATGTGTCAGCAAGGGTCTTCCAACCCAGAATTGACTTGCTCACCAAACTGCTCCTTTTAGAACCACAATCAAAGGTACCGACTCTTGATGCGCGTCTTCTTTAAATTATGCCCACTTGCAAGACGACGGCTGGCACGAGATGCGTGAGGAGTTTGGCAACGTGCTGGTGTCCTGTGGGCAAATTGGCCGCGCTTCAGCGCTGCGGGAACTGCTGCAGTACCTACCACCCACGCTGGCGTGCGATCTGGTCACCGATTCATTTGAGCAGGTTGGCCGAGACCAGAAGCTTGACTGGTGCACCCGACTGGGCGAGCTCTCGCGCATGTGCAATCCCAGGCAGCATGGTCGCATCCTCGACACGGCCGTCGGCACTGGCAGCCTAGCCCCACCCTTGAGCGCACGCTGCTTTGACAACGATTGAAACACCCGCTGTCGCGGAGACTCTTTGCCCGCAATCAAAAGTCTCGGGGCTCGATGGAGACGGATAGCAGGCCGACTCTTTTGATTTGTGCTCTGGGGCAGGGTTGGTGATTCTCACATGGGATGGCGCCAGTGAGCGCTCTAAGCAAAGAATATAAGGGTTATTTGTAGCCAACCCAAACCTGCCCCTGGCTCGAGGTCCAGAGCGGCTGCTGGTCGATACCCTGACTCTCAACAAGTCGGATGAGCTCTTGACAGAAGCGGCGTCGGTCATGCTCCAGTTTATAGCGTGTGCGTCGCCTCGACTGGGTTTAAGCGACGAGTGAGGGAACTTGAAGAGAGAAGGTCAGTCGGCCAGAATACGTGCCTACAGCGGGATGATGTTTCGTGGTGCAAGCACTAAAAACTCACGGATTTGGACCGGCTGGCCCTCGCGAACCGAGCCACTGAGGGCGCCTCTCAGGCGCGTAAATGTTAGACGTCCAGCATTCACGAGCTCTCGAGCGGCAGCAGCCCATGAACCATGGCAAAACGCTCGCTTTCCGGGTAGCCGTCGAGAGGGCTCGTGGCGCACGCCTCCGCCACCCCGCTCTCGAGTAAACCGTGCACGACGACAACGTCGACGGGCATTGGCGTCGCTGTGGAAAACACAACGTAAACCCAGTGGTATGCCATGACCGCTAGCACGATGGGAGGGTCGAGGCGCGCGACGCCGTTCACAAACGTCAGGGGCCGCCAGCCGCTCACGCCCCTGCCGCGCACAGCCCCGTACTCAAGGTATGTCGGCTGCCGATCCCGGTCGTCGCACCGCAGCTCGTCCACCACATCAAACAGGCTGTACAACCTGGTTCGGGCCTGCGTGAAGCGGGTGGGCAGGCAAACTCGCAAGTACCAACATGTGATCACGGGATGGTTCCGTCGAAACATTTCCAGATTGGCTTGGTTAGTCAGTGGCAGCGAGTCGTTGTCGCCCGGGACGAATGGGACGATGGAATGGACGTCCAGCTCGCGAGCCGTTTGTGACCATGGCCTCCCTAGCTTGTAGATCCATGGATCGTAACGAATCCACAAATGCGGGGGCTCAGTAAAGTAGCTTCGGAGGATGGCTAGGTCAATCACAATGTGAAAAGGCCCACCTTCCCTCGACAAGATGCGGTCGATAGACTTGCCCAGATTACTCTGCGGGTCGATCATGGGCTGGAAGTGACATTCCGATCGCAACGTCATGTGACTGACCCAAGAGAACTTACTCCTGTTCGAGACTGAGCGCTCCCGAGGCGCGTCTTCTTCAACATTGGCGACCCTCTGCGAAATGACTCCCTCCTGGCAACAAGACCTGACCTCACATGAAAGGAGTGCTTGTGCGGACCCGCGGCCTCTATGATCCGTTTGTTTCGCGGGACGTGGGATCAATCGTCGGACCGAGCCTTGTGAGGGAGTCGAGTACCAACCGTCGTGGAATTGCATTGCTCTCAACACCACGATGCACCCGAGGAAGCAAACCCCTCTACACGTCCCCAGGACTACCGACAGGCTGCTCGCAGGGCGGCTTCAAGTCCCTCAGCGCTGCTTCATGGGCATGGACCGCCAATGCCGCCTCGCGCACGCAGGCCTTGATGTGATTGAGCTTGAGAACGGCCGCTCGCACGGGCGTCATCACAATCTCAACCCGGTCTTGATGCACTGACATGGTCGACTCGCCTACCCAACACCTCGCATCAATCCCGTGCGCAAAGCAATGCATGCGCAAGCAGTCGTACCTGCTGACATTGCGACCGCAGTGCAAGTCACAACCATGCCAGCCATGCACTGGGCAGCCTCGAGAGCCTTCTCAGCGTCGGCCTGTTCCAACTGTAGCCGCGCATGCGTTTGTCCAAGCGACTCGCGCTCGGCCTCAGGTGACTGGGACTCGGCCATGGGAAGCTGCTTCGCGTTCAAGTGGTCTGGAACGGGCGGGTTGGCCAAGCTCGAGCTCTCGTTGGCCGCAGCAGGCGGAGTCACGACTGTCGACGGCTTGCTGCGCTTGGCTGGAGGCTCTTCTTGGCTTGCGGGTGCGTCTGGGGTGGAGTCAGACAGGCTGCGGGCCTGGTCAGCTCAGGAGCAGGTCTTACATGAAAGCAGTTTGTCAGCATTGGCCATCAGGCGCTCCAGTGTCTGTTCCACGGTTGCTCGTTTGCTGAGGATCAACTCCCTTTCCAGCCGCATCCGGTCCACCTCGCGGCGCAGGTCCAAGCTCGATTTCCTGACGTCGTCTGCAAGAACCAATAAGCAACAAGCCTAATGCAGGAGAAACAGACATGGCTTACCGGCAACGCTTTCCGCGCCAGAGGCCTGCTGCGCAGCGCCGAGGTGTTGAAGCATGGCAGGGCGCATCTTTGCGTCCATGGCAGCAACGGTCGACGTCAACGCGTCGTACTGCGCGAAAAGAGCTTCTGGGCAATTGGAAGGGTCCATGGGGATGTTGAAAGTCTCGCAGAGGAGCGCTGTAAATGAAGACCAACGCGGTAACTTGGCACGCATGCGTGACGTGCTCAAGCGCTACATGTGCCCAATTGGACCATAAATAGAACGAGCCTTTATGAGCTTTATCGTTACGTGTGCTGAAGTCGACCATAAATGGAGCGGGCCTTTATCAGCTTCAGGCTGGTTCCCATCCTCATTTTACCATTGGTCTACCATTTCGATAAGACGTCGGTCCTTTTTCCCTCCCATCATGCCTCCCTCTTGTGCTTCCATGGCTCACCTGAACAAGCTGCACGCGGCGCACGACGCTTGCATCGCCAAAATTGGCATCAAGAAAGCCGCGCGCAAGAGCGCAAAGGCCGATCTTCGGCAGATCGCTTCGGACGTGCGCAGTCTCAAGCTGTGGGTCACTCAGCTTCGCACTGAAGCGAGCCAGCGACTCAAGGTTGTGGGCGAGCAGCTCTCAAAAGGTGACTCTACTTCTCTGAACTTGTGTGTCGGTGGTTGACCTTTGGATTGCCAAGGGAGGTACGTTCTGGGAGCTGCGCAGGACGATCTTTGGGGCAAGAGCATGAGCGAAGCCACGGCGAAAGAGATCAAGCTGGCCGGCTTGCACCGCGAATCGGCAAGGCGCCAAGCCGCTCTCGAACTTGGCAAGGGCAAGCTGGGCAACCTCGAGGCAATGCGGGCGCAGCTCGAGACAAGCCTCGTTCAAGTTCATCGGAAGGTCGTCCGATCGCTTGATGGTGAGTGTCGTGCAGCTTTGCATGTACCGTTTTCTGGGTCTCACGCGCGTGTCAGAGCGGCAAGAGTATGCGAATCTCGAGGCAAGCGCCGGCCATACAAGCCCCGCTACTGCAACTGCAACAAAAACGCAATTGCCAAACTGACTGCCGGCCACGGGCCCCGCGAGCGGACGGTCTCTTTGTGACTTGGGAGTTGTACTGTAGTCAAAAACACGACTTGAAGACGTCTGCTCTTGACATGCATCTTCTTCAATTGTTGCAATGTATTGCAAATTTCGAACTGGATTGGCTACGTCATTAAGCAACATCACTATGGATTGCGTCACGGTATGACAGGGGCAAAGGTAGTTATTACAGGACTTACCCACGTCTACTAGCGCACTTGCTGGGCTTGATCGTGAAGCACGAGAAGGAATACATATTGAGGCACATGGGTACAATTGCAAAACAATGTTCAGTTGCCCATTCGCAGCGACTGCTCAAACAACCGACGTGGCACGGCGGCCGATCCTGGACGTGCGTCGTGCTGAATTCGGCTGCGCGCTGTCTTGGCTCGCGCATGCGCGGCTTTCTGCGACGGGGCCTGTCCTTCTGACACCGGGCGCTTGAAAAGCATGGTCGTGTCGATGGGGGCAGGTGGTGACATTGTCATGACGTTGACGGTTTTGACGGATTTGGGGGCAATTGGATAGCCAAGAATGATTAGCACGTTGAAGCTGGGCGAAAGAAGCTGGGCGAAAGAAGCTGGTGGTAAAATGCAAAGCCTGTCGTAGCGGGTTGCGCCAGATGACGCTGTCACGTAACTGCCACGTCCCATAACATTTTTGGCATTCCAGTCCAATTGAACCTGACCAATTCGCGTGTCCGCCGAAACGCGGTTTCGCAAGAGGACTCGACCGACCCGCGCGGTCCCCGGGTGGCTCGCTTGGTCATGTGGGGCACCCATCGACTGGGCTCGTCAGCAACGCCAAGTCTATAAAGTCGCTCAAGCTCGAACGCGTGCTCGGTAGAGGCGAACGAGTCGCGTCAGCGAGCAAGGAGACCCGGTCCGCAAGCTCGTCATCCTGGGCGCCCGGCGGCCTCTCGATCATGGTCAACGCGGGCGCTGGCGCGCTGTCGATCAACCGAGTCGGAGAAGAGCAACTCGACCTGCGGCCTGCGGTGCAGCGGGACCAAGCTCGGCAGCCGCGCAGGCACTGGACCACGAGCGACACGGCAGTATCCATGCGCAAGAAAACTGGCGCGCGACACCTCTCCTGGTGCACTTTAGGAGGATCGACTCGGACGCCACTCCTTCCAGCACCGGACGGGCTGCCAGCCAAGACCTTTATCAAGTGTTCCTCCGCTGCTCCCGTCCTCGCTATCGCCAGCTATCGTCAACCGCTGGCCGCGTCTGCCTATGGATCGAGTGAGAGGGCTCGCGGGCACATCCGGCGTGAGCACGAGTTATTTTCCGACGGGACGGTGCCGATAAACATGACGGCGCCGGCCGTTTGGACTCGCCGGGGGCAGAGGTTGGAAGGACCCAACTCGAGCGACTTTGGTAGCCAAGTGGCCATCGCCAGCAGCGGGCGCGTGTTGATGGTTGGCGCCTCGAGGGCCAACACCGACGCCGGCGCCGCGACAGTGTACACGCTGACAGGCGACCTCTGGACTCCTCGCGGGGCGTCCTTTGCGGGTGCCTCTGGCGACTTGCTCGGCGAATCCGTGGCCATGTCGGCCAACGGGCTTGTGGTGGCCGTCGGCTCGCCACAAGCCCTGTCGGACGACCGAGGACAGGTGCACGTTTACGAGTGGAACGCAAGCACTGGCGTGCACGAGCTGCGCGGCGCCGCCATCGAAGGAAGCACTGCCAATGAAACCTTTGGTCGGAGCATTGCGCTGTCCGGGGACGGGAATCTGCTGGCGATCGGCGCTCCCTGGTACCGCCCGCTGTCCGGTGGTGACCCTCGTGGTGAGGTGAGGCTGTACCAGTGGGCCAACAGCACCTGGACCCTGTCGGGAAAGGTCATCAACGACGGGACGGTCTTGTTTAACGGAACGCCATCCAACAACTTGGGACTGAGAGTGGCGCTGTCGGAAGACGGCAGCACGCTGGCCGCCAGGTACCAACACTTTGTCCATGTCTACAGAGCGCCGTTGAACAACAACTGGGCAAGCGTCGGCGATGCGCCCGACAGCGACTTTGGCAACCTCAGCCTGTCAGCGGACGGAGCGGTCGCGCTCGGGTGTACGACGTCGGCGCTCAGGGGTTCGTGCAGCGGGGCTCGGACCTGTCGAGCTTGGTCGTGGACACTCACAAGGGCCGCGCCGTCGCGCTGTCTGCCGATGGCAACCTGCTCGCGGTTGCAGGCAGTGGACTGCGGGGGGCCGTGTGGCTATACGCCTGGAACTCTACGGCCGTCGGAGGGGCGGCCTGGGTGGCGGCTTCCACTGGCCCAATCCTGGGCCCGGAAGATAGTTCGGGCTTTGGCCTGTCCATGGCGCTAGCCAGCAGCAGCAGCGTTGAGACGGTCGGCGGAGTCCAGCACATTACCGCGACCGTGGCCGTTGGGGCGCGCAACGCGAGCCAGGCATTTGTGTACCGGCACAGCCCGACGACCTCGGACTCGGTCCCTTGCTTTCACGGCACCATGCGCGTCCCCCTGCAACAAGGGTGGGCGCTGGCCCGGGACGTGGCGGTCGGCACGGTGGTCCGCACGGCCGACGGGGGTCTGCACCCCGTCACGCACGTGACCCAGGACCGGAGCGACGCGTGCGTTCGCTTCCTGGCCGGTGCGTTGGGCCCCAACGTCCCCACCCGGCCCGTCATCGTGACTGCCA